>ERZ857998.3280-NODE-3280-length-13401-cov-3.710100_pt1 | contig 13401 bp, 7 predicted proteins | sample MGYA00519954_ERZ857998 | MGnify/ENA primary metagenome ERZ857998 (study PRJEB31778, sample SAMEA3449424) | human gut metagenome | biome: human gut; feature: human-associated habitat; material: faeces | place: United Kingdom | collected 2010/2012 ...
GACGGATGATTGGGGCCGCCCTGCCTATCGGTGGAATTACGAAGTGAGTGGTAAATCCGCTTACACCGACGTTGCCATCGCTCCGGTTGCGACCCACAATGTGGCCACCTCTCAGTGCGACATCGCAACTGATCTGGGTGAAAACGGCAAGGTGACTGTCGATATCTATACCAACGGCACCGGTAACAAAACCACTTCCACCATCAGCGCATCCAACACGAAGGCAATGCTGGGTGGTCAGGGCACGCAGATTGAAGTCTATGATTACACCAACGCCGCTGGCAAGCAGGTCAACAGCCTGGTGATCGTCGACACTTACCTGGCTCAGGTCACTGACGTGATCTCCATCCGTACCGACAACGCTGGCCACCTGTCCCGCAACGCTCTGATTGAGTTGGATGTGTATAGCAATGGCTACCAAAAGGCTCCCCAGACTGTTTACCTGACCGACGATGAGGACTACACCTACACCGAGGGTCAGATGGTTCTGGTGAATGCCGTGGATTCCACCAATGGCCAGATTGCCTACACCGCCAAGAACGTTCTGGGCATTGGCAACCGCAACATCGCTGATACTCTGGACATCCTCCAGGCAGCAGAATCCATTGTGGGTTCCCAGAGCAAGATTTTCTGGAATGACCAGAGACATGAAATCAACGATACCACTTACAACGATGCCGCCCGTTTCTACCTGGACGATGCCGGCAATGACCAGGACGCCAACCACACCTGGTACTTCGACCAGTTCGGCAACCTGATCGGCGCCATGGACGTCATCAGCAGCAACTACGCGGTTCTGAAGGACATCCAGTGGATCACCGTGCCCGGCGAGGACGGCTATGCTCAGGCCACCCTGGTGGACTTCAGCGGCAACCAGACCAAGGCCACCATCGACACCATTGACGGTGACCAAGGTAAAGTCTTTGCCGATTGGGACAACAAGGATTATGCTCCCATCTACAACGACAAGCTGGGAACGGTTGAGTTTACCTCCAATGGTTACCTCCGCATCTCTGACGAGCTCTCCCGGAACACTGCTCTGAACGGTTACGCTCTGTACCGTGTGGACACCAACCTGGACGGCACCGTCAGCCTGCAGGGTTATAACTTTATCCAGTATGCCACCGACGTGACCATCACCACCGACGCCAGCGCTCTGCTGGTAAGCGGCTCCCAGCAAATCTCTGTCAACGACAACACCCAGTACATGGTGAAGGACAACAACACCTATGACGTCTACACCGGTACCGCCAACATCCCCTCCATCGATAATGCCAACGTGTTCTACTGCGACGTGAACAACGACGGCATTGCCGACTACGTCTACGTGAAGGACGGCACCCTGAAGTCCATGAGCGGCGATCACGTCCTCTATGTGACGGATGAGTCCTACAGCAAGGTCGTGGATAAAACCACCTACGTCATGGAGAACGTCATCCTGGACGGCGAGGACAACAGCCAGGTTACCGTTGATACCCTGAATCTTGCTGAGCAGCTGGCCGCTGGCGAGGGCAAGACCTTCGTGGTTACCTTCACCAACGGTGTAGTGACCAACGCGGCCCTGTCCACCGTGGATCCCAAGACTGTTGCTACTCCCGAGGATTCTTCTGTCATCTATCTGGGCGATGCTGTTACCGTCTCCGGCAACACCATGGTTGGTGAGTATGGCCCGACCTCCTACCGCGTCAACAACGCCGTTGTCTGCGGCAAGGACGTGGACCTGACCACCAACGATCTGGAAGGCTATGGCGTGTGGGTTGTCTACACCGGCGATGCCTACAACACCGCTTCTTACGTGTATGTGGGTGAGGCTCTGAGCGAGAACACCGGTGCTGCCGTTACCGTGACCTACGACACGGATAAGACCATGGCCGCCACTCTGGACGGCACTACCTTTAAGGCTACTCTGCCGGATGGCGCTACCTTCGCTCAGTGGACCGCTAAGGCTAACAGCAACCTGGCTATGGTTACCCCCACTAGCGGAACCAATGCTACCAGCGATACCTTTACCGTCACTGCAGAGAATGGCGAACAGGAGACCTACACTGTCAACGTGACTGTGACTTCTGCCAAGGCACAGCTTGTTTCCGGCGCAGACTGGACCTACAAGTTCGGTGATGCTGTGGTTGACGCCCCCAACTGCTACGCTCCTACTGCGAACGGTACCACGCTGGATGCTGTGAAGATGGCTCTTGATAACGCCAAGAAGATCAGCCTGAAAGATTTGGCTGTTGCCGCAGATGGTAAGTACACTATTGCTGTGACTAGTGCCAGTACGACCTACCACGCTATTGCTGTGTACAGCAGTTACGCTGACGCTGCCAAGGCAGGATTGACTTCTTTGACCACAGTTAACGCAAAGTGGGAGAACGCTCTGGCTAGCGGCTATTACATCGTCGTAGGCGGCAGCGCAAGCGCTTCCACTGCGTGCAACTACTATGAGGCTTTCTACATCGTTGACTAATACTCTATTGAGGATTGGTTTAACTTAAAGCCCACCTCCCCCCGGCTCCCCGGAGCCGGGGGGCTTTTTTGCCCTCCACACTATATAAAAAAACAACCCCTTGCAATTCCCCCAAAAAGGTCTATAATGAGCCGTGGACTATTTTCGGACGTGCAACAGGAGGCAACGGTATGCGGGAAAAGCAAAACTTCTTATTCGGCTGCGTTTGCATCGGACTGGCCACCTTGATCTTCTCCACCATGGAAGTGATTCTAAAGCTCCCGGCGGTGGAGGGGGCTTTCCATCCCATGCAGATCACCCTGGGCCGTTTCCTGATCGGCGGCCTCTTCCTGCTGCCGGTGGCCGCCTGGGCCCTGCACCGGAAGCAGCGGAAACTCACCGCCAAAGACCTGCGGGCCTTCGCCATCACCGGGCTCTTCTGCGTGCCCCTGGCCATGGTGTTCTACCAGCTGGCCCTGGTCAGCGGCCACGCCAATGTGGTGGCGGTGATCTTCTCCGGCAACCCCATCTTTGTCACGATTCTGGCCTTCCTGCTCCTCCGGGAGAGCATCCGGTGGAACAACATCCTGGCCCTGGTGCTGGAGGTGCTGGGGATTCTGGCCATCGCCGTCCTGGGGGGCGGGGGCGGCAGCCTTCTCAGCGTGGTGCTGGCCATCCTGGCCGCCCTGTTCTTCGCCCTGTACGCCGTGCTGGGCAAGCGGGAGACCGCCCAGGTGGGCACCATCGTGGTCACCTGCGGCAGCTTCCTCTTCGGCAGTGTGGAGCTGCTGGTGCTCCTTCTCCTGGGCCACACCGGCCCGGTGTCGTCCTTCTACGGGGCGGTGGGGCTGGATATGTTCCAGGACGTCCCCCTGCTCCAGGGGATCAATCTCCAGAGCCTGCCCTACCTCCTGTTCATCGGCATCGTGAGCACCGGCCTGGGCTATGTGTTCCACATGTTCGCCATTGAGAAGACCAGCGCCACCCACGGCAGCCTGGTGTTCTTCTTCAAACCCATCCTGGCCCCTCTGGTGGCCCTGGCGGTGCTGGGGGAGGCCATCACCGGACCCATGGTCCTGGGGATCGTCTTCTTCCTGGCGGGGAGCCTCATGGGCATCCTGCCAGAATTCCTCCGCAACCGAAGAAAGGCCGCCCCCTTACCCCAACACGAAGGAGAGTGACCCCCTATGTTTACCCCCATTGACCCAACTACCTGGCCCCGCCGGGAGCATTTCCACTACTACCGCAACATCCTCCCCTGCGGGTACTCCGTCACCGTCTCCCTGGACGTGACCCGCTTCCGGGCCATGTGCCGGGAAAACGGGCTGAAGTTCTACCCCAGCTTCATCTGGTGCGTGTCCCACAACATCCTGGCCCACCCGGCTTTCCGGATGGGGGTGGACGGGGCGGGCAACCCAGGGTACCACGACGTGCTCCACCCCAACTACACTGTCTTTCACGACGACGACCACACCTTCTCCGACCTCTGGACGGAGCACAACGAGGATTTCGCCGCCTTTTACCGCCAGTTTCTGGCCGACGTGGCCCAGTACGGCGGCAACCACGGCATGAAGGCCAAGCCCGGCCAGCCGGCCAACTTCTACTGCATCTCCTGCGTGCCCTGGCTGGACTTCACCGGCTACGCCTCCATGGCCGCCGGGGGCGCCCCCCAGCTCTTCCCGGTGATCACTTATGGCAAGGCCACCCAGCAGGCCGGCCGGGAGCGCCTTCCCTTCGCCCTGAACATCGCCCACGCCGCCGCCGACGGCTGGCACACATCCCAGTTCCTCAGCAGCCTCCAGGCCCTCCTGGACGCCGTGGAACTGCGTAAGGAGGCCACCCCATGAACCCCACCTTAGAGCAGGAATTCCGGGAGAAAACCATCACCAAAGAGCAGGCCGCCGCTCTGGTGAAGAGCGGCCAGGGGGTGTACATCGGCTGCTGCACCAGCTATGCCCGGGCCATTGCCGACGCCATCGCCGCCCGGTCGGAGGAGCTGGAGGGCATCACCATCGGCTGCTCCAACATCATCCCCCCCATGTCCTTTCTCTCCTGCGCCAACCCGGGGGCCTTTCACATCTCCACCTACTTCATGGGCTACGAGGAGCGCCGGGCCTGGCAAGCCGGCCGGGCGGATTTCACCTCCGTCCACCTGGGCCAGGTGGACCAGTGGTGCCACGAGACCTTCCACCCGGACATCGCGTTTTTTGACGTCTCCCTTCCCGACGAGGAGGGGTACATGAGCTTCGGCGCCTCCGGCTGCTGCATGCACCCCTTCATCCAGGAGGAGACCGACAACATCATTTTGCAGATCAACCGCTTCTCCCCCTACGTCACCGGGGAGCGGACCAAGATCCACATCTCCCAGGCCAAGCACGTGGTGTGGGCCGACGAGGAGAAGGAGACCGTCCCCGGCGGCCCCATGGAGGCCGACCGGGAGACCGAGGCCATGGCCAGGTTCCTCTTGGACCAGATCCCCGACGGGGCCTGCATCCAACTGGGCATCGGCGGGGTATCCAATGCGGTGGGGTACAGCCTTACCTCCAAGAACGACCTGGGCTGCCACACAGAGGTCATGTCGGACTCCATCATGGCCCTGATGAAGGCGGGGGTCATCAACAACAGCCGGCCCAAGTTCATCCCCGGGAAAACCGTGGTGGGGTTTGCCTTTGGCTCCAAGGCCCTCTACGAGTACTTGGACCACAACGAGGACCTCTACTTCGCCCCCTTCCCGGTGATCAACAACCCGGTGAACATCGCCAAGAACGACAACATGATCTCCATCAACACCGCCATGTCCATCGACCTCTTCGGCCAGGTGGCCGCCGAGGGGATGGGGCTGCACCAGTTCAGCGGCACCGGCGGCCAGGGGGACTATGTCCGGGGGGCCCAGCTGGCCAAGGGGGGCAAGTCCTTCCTGGCCTTCAAGTCCACCGTGGGCACCAACCCGGACGGCTCCCCCAAGAGCCGGATCATGCCCTACTTCCCCCCGGCTACCATCGTCACCACCCCCCGGTCCGACGTGCAGTATGTGGTGACGGAGTACGGGGTGGTGAACCTGAAGACCCTCACCGCCCGGGACCGGACCCGGGCCCTCATCTCCTTGGCCCACCCAGATTGCCGGAGCGATCTCACGGCCCAGGCCATCAAAATGGGCATCCTATAACCGTAGATCCCTGCCGGCCGGACCGGCGTAAAATACCGCGGGAGGCATTCCCGCCAGTTTCAGGAGGAACGACATGAAACTCGCCATCACCTATGACAACGGCCAGGTTTTCCAGCACTTTGGCAAGACGGAAGCGTTTAAGATTTACGACATCGTGGAGGGCAAAGTGGGCGCCTCCATGGTGATGAGCACCAACGGCCAGGGCCACGGGGCATTGGCCGGCCTGCTGCGGGGCCTGGGGATCAGCGTGCTGATCTGCGGCGGCATCGGCCCGGGGGCCCAGGACGCGCTGGCCTCCCTGGACATCACCGTGATCCCTGGCATCACGGGAGACGTGGACCAGGCCGTCCAGGACTTCGTAGACGGCAAGCTGGTGCCCAACACCGAGGCCCTGTGCAACCACCACCACGAGGGCGCTGCCCACGACTGTGGGGCCCACAGCTGCGGCACCGGCGGCTGCCACAGCCACTAAGGGCAGCTGCTATCTGATACGGAAAGAAACCCCCGTCCCTGGGAAGGAAATGGTTCCTGGGGGCGGGGGTTTTTGGTAAAGAGAGGGCCGAGCCCCCGGGAGGTCCCGGGGGCTCATGAATTCTATCTAGGGATGATAGAACCGTTTTGGTAGGTGCAGACTGGATCAGGCAATCACAGCGATCACATAGTTATCGTCATCGACCACAACGTCAATGCTGACGCCCTGAGGAATCTCAGAGATGCTGTCATAGTTGCCGCTGGTGGGGATGAACTCGGTGTCGGCATCCACGAAGTACTTGGCGTTGTCCAGCATGATCACGCCATCATACAGAGCAGCGGTGACATTGTGAGACACGGCAGGCTGATAGTCCTTGATGTCAATCAGGGTGGAGCCGTCCACAATCAGCTGGAAGATACCGTCGGTATCGTCGGTCAGAGCGGCATAGAGGCGCATCAGGTCACGATCGTTCTCGCTTGCATACTCCTTGCTGGTCAGGGTGACAGTCTGGCCGCCGTCCAGGATCACATCAACGGTCAGGACATAGTTGCCATTGGTGTTCATGCCACGGATGGGGTTGCTGTCGACATAGGCATAGACCAGAGTCTCATCGGGGTCGTTGTCCACGGCCACATAGCCCAGGTCCACGGTGGGAGTGCCATTGTAAACCTTAGCGGTAGCGCCGGTAAAGGCCCAGCTGATCTCATTAACAGCAATGTTCTCCAGGTCGGAGCCCTTCACAACACTGTACTCATCCATCATTCTGTTGTAGACGAAAATCACGGCATCGTCTTCAATCTGATAGACAGTATTGGTTTCATGATTGTGAACACGGTCAGTGCAGTAGAGACCGAAGTAGCCACCGGCAGTATTGGTGTCGTAGACACCGGAAACGCCAACATTGGGCTGAATCAAATCAATCACGCCATCGTGCCAAGTGGCAGTTACAGTAAAGTAGTAGGTATCGGCGAGATCTCCCGGATGGAAAGTAACGTCGCCAGAGGTAGCATCCGCACCAGCGGGAGCGGCTTCAAACTGAGTGGGGACCACGCCTTCCTTGATGCCAGTGACATTGTAGAAAATGCGCTCAGCACCAACGGCGTCGTCAAGAGTGATCGCCAAGTTGTACTGCTCTGCGTTCAAGTTGCCGTCAGACTCCTTGCCGACATACGTAACGGCATAGGTCCAATATCCTTCGCTGACCACATCCAGGGTCCACTCATTGTTCAGAGTAGCGCCGTTCTTATAGGCCTGCTGAACATCAAAGTTGGTGTTTTCGTCCTTGAAGTCGGTACCATAACAGCCACCGGGCACAGCAATCAGCTCATAGTTGCCATTCAGGTCGGTGCGCACAGTGTACAGGGAGCCGACCTCGGGGCCATAGTGCTGGTCGTTCAGGGAGACATAGACATCCACGGTCTCAGTGGTGCCGTCGGTCTTCAGGATGGTGGTCTCCCAAAGCTTGTCGACGCCCTGAGGAGCCAGAGCAGTCTTGGTGACCACAACATACTCGTCCTTCACGGGACCGATGTTGTTGCCGTCGACGATGAACAGGTAGCCGTTGACTTCCACGAAGCCATAGGTCTCACCCAGGGAGATGGTGGAAACGGGAACAACCACGTTCACCAGGTTGCCATCATACTCAGTGGTACCGAAGGTAACCATATTGTCGCGGGTGTTCAGGCTGTTGGCCACGCCGGAGTTGATGTCCAGAACGGTATAGGTGTCGATGTTCTGAGCGGTAAACTCGGCAGGAACCACCTTCACGTAACCATTCTCGGCCACGGTGCCGTTGAGGGCGATGTCGTCGTACTCGATCTCGGCGCTCAGAGGAGCAACGTCGATATCCTGGTTTCTGCCGCCGAAGAGGACGTCCGCAATCAGGTCGCGATCCTGCTCCTGAGGACCAACGGTAAGGCTGGCGTCGCTACCCTTGATTTCGCGGGCAACAAAGGTGTCATTCAGAACGGTCTCGGTTCTCAGGACCACATAGGGATAGACAACGATCACGTCAATGTCGCCGCCGCCGTCCTGGTCGATGGCGCGGAAGGCGTACTGATCATAGTCAACATCGCCCCAGCCGCTGTTGAAATACTGGTTGTAACCGCAGGTGATGCTCCACAGGTCTTCCCAGTCGTTGGCCACGTTGTCCAGAGTGTACTTCTGACCATCAACAGTAATGGTGTTAAAGTGGGTGTTGCTGGTGCCACCGATGTCGCCGATGGTACCTTCCACCACGGTACCGCCCTTGTCAGTGCGGATGCACAGAGCATCGTCGCCGTTGTGCAGGACCTTGACGTTCATAGCGAACAGGTCAGTGTAGTCAGTGGTGCTCTCCACATAAAGGGTGTCATTCTGATCGGAAGTGAGGTTTGCACTGCTGTCAACAGGCTCCACAGTGTAAGTGTATACACCGGTATCCTTGTTGTAGCCGATATTAGTCATCACGCCGGTGGTGGTACCAGCGTCATAGACCTCGGCAAGCAGGGTGGTGTTGGTCACCGTAGCATCGGAGATGTTGGTCAGATAGTACACGGTGTTTGCCTGCAGGGCGTTCCAGATCATCTGGGCAGCGTTGTCACGGCTCAGGGGAGCGGACATGTCAATGGTCTCGATGCCTGCATACAGGCCGGCAGCCACAGCGTCGGTGTTGACGTTGACAGACCACATGGCATTGTCCTGGTAGCCTTCCTTCACGGAATCATAGCCCAGGGACACCAGCAGCATCTTAGCCAGCTGGGTGCCGGTGACGTTGCTGGCGGGAGCGAAGCGGTCGCCGCCCACACCGGAGACGATGCCACGGGCGGTGCAGTACTCGATGTACTTGTTGGCCCAGGCATCGACAGAGCCGAGCACGTCGTTATAGGAAGACTCGGTGGTCTCCTGGACGGAGTCTCTGCCGCCGTTCAGCATAGCGCTGATCATCTTGGCAGCCTCGCCACGCTCGATGTTTTCGGCAGGCTGGAAGCTGCCGTCCTCGTACCCGTCGATGATGCCCAACGCAGAGGTCATATCAACGGCTTCGGCATTCTGGATCTCATCCTGATCCGTGAACGCCGCCCCAGTGCCCATGACCATGACAGACAGCAGCATAGCCACGCAAAGCACCAGGCTCAGAACCTTCTTCTGGGCAAACCCCTTCGTCCCCAAGCCTTGCCGCCGGTTTTTCCCACGGGTTTCCCACTGGGTTCCCACAGGAAAAAACGGTGGGTTGCGGCCCATCTCCCGGGGAGAATTCCAGTCAACCTGGGGCAACATTGTCTATTGTGTCTGCGGTACGCGGACAGTCCGCTTCTCTATGACGTCTACCCACCTTGCCAATCCCCCAAGACCCCTTGAAAAAGCTGGCAAGTTGACAATTTCCAGTCACAGAATTGCCAAAAATCCCAAAAATTTTTCCGGTGAAACCGTCCAAAAGAGAGGAAGGAAGAAAATGCTCTTTGGACACTTGAACATTCGAAATCGCCATTGTATAATACATAAAATGCAAAAACGTGGTCAAAAGATACAAAATTGGATTTTCAACTGGAATGTTGACACTCTGTAAGATACACCAAAGTGTTCCATCTGAAACACTTTCTTGTATAAAACATGAAAAGGAGAGACTCAAACATGAAAAAGAAGTTACTTTGCATGGCCTTGGCCGCCGCAATGGCCCTGAGCCTGTGCGCCTGCGGCTCCGATGACGGTGGCACCACCGATGCCAGCACCGACGACGGAACCACCAGCACCGCCACTGGCGCTGCCTTCAAGATTGGTGGCACTGGCCCTCTGACCGGGGATGCCGCCATCTACGGCGTGGCAGCCAAGAACGGCGCACAGCTGGCTGTGGATGAGATCAACGCCCTGGGCGGCGACATCCAGTTCGAGCTGCGCTATGAGGACGACGTGAACGACCCCGAAAAGGCCGTCAATGCCTACAACACCCTGAAGGACTGGGGCATGCAGCTCTCCCTGGGCTCCGTCACCTCCAAGCCCGGCGAAGCCACCTCCGTGGAGAACTATGCGGACCGGATCTTTGCCCTGACCCCCTCTGCCTCTTCCCAGGCTACCACCGAGGGCAAGGATAACGTGTTCCAGATGTGCTTCATGGACCCCAACCAAGGCACCGCTGCTGCCCGTTACATTGACGAGCAGGATCTGGGCACCAAGATCGCCGTCATCTGGAAGAACGACGACGTGTACTCCAAAGGCATCCACGACACCTTCGTGGAAGAGGCGGAAGCCCGCGGCCTGGAGATCGTCAGCGACACCACCTTCGCCACCGGCAACGACACCGACTTCTCTGTCCAGGTGGCCGACGCCCAGAGCAACGGCGCTGACCTGGTGTTCCTGCCCATGTACTACACCCCTGCTTCCCTGATCCTGGCCCAGGCCGACAAGGTCGGTTATACGCCCAAGTGGTTCGGCGTGGACGGCATGGACGGCATCCTCACCATGGATGGTTTTGATGCAACCCTGGCTGAGGGCGTCATGCTGCTGACCCCCTTCAACGCCGACGCTGAGGACGAGAAGACCCAGAACTTCGTCGCCAAGTATGAGGAGCAGTTCGGCGAGATCCCCAACCAGTTCGCCGCCGACGCCTATGACTGCATCTATGCCTACTATGAGGCTCTGACCAACGCCAACGCCACCCCCGACATGGACGCGGAGACTCTCTGCGGCCTGATGCAGGAGCAGTTCACCACCATGACCTTTAGTGGCCTCACCGGCACCGACGCCACCTGGGACGCCACCGGCGCGGTCTCCAAGGAGCCCAAGGGCATGGTCATTGAGAACGGCGCTTACGTGGGCATGGACTGATCCCAGCTCCCGCGCACCAACAAAGCCTGTAACCTTTTCGGCCGGGGCGGCTTATAGCGATATAAGCCGCTCCGGTCCTGTCCCGTGCAGCAGCGCGGGTCGGAAAGGGGCTGCTGACCGGACCTTTTCCGATCCGCACTGACCCGTTTTTTTCCCTGCAAGTTTCGCAACCCTGAAAGAAAAGAGATATGAGGTAACCAAACTATGACCTTTCTGAGTTTTCTCATCAGCGGGATCAGCTTGGGAAGCATCTACGCCATCATCGCCCTGGGCTACACCATGGTCTACGGCATCGCCAAGATGTTGAACTTCGCCCACGGCGACGTCATCATGGTAGGCGCCTACATCTGCTTCTACGCCACTTCCCGCTTTGAACTGCCCGCCATTGCGGGGGTGCTGCTGGCCATCGTGGTGTGTACCATCCTGGGTATCGTCATCGAGCGGCTGGCCTACAAGCCCCTGCGGGCTGCCCCCATCCTGGCCGTGCTCATCACCGCCATCGGTGTGAGTTATTTCCTCCAGAATGCTGCCCTGCTCCTGTGGTCCTCCAACCCCAAGGTGTTTTCCTCTGTGGTGCCGGAGGGCAGCGTCTCCCTCTTTGGCGGCCAGCTCACCATTCCCTATGTGACCTTGGTGACCATCGCCGCCTGCATCGTCATCGTGCTGGTGCTGGTGTGGTTCACCGGCAAGACCAAGATGGGCAAGGCCATGCGCGCCTGCTCTGAGGACAAGGGCGCTGCCCAGCTCATGGGCATCAACGTCAACGGCACCATCTCCCTGACCTTCGCCATCGGCTCCGGCCTGGCCGCCATCGCCGGCGTGCTGCTGTGCTCGGCCTACCCCACCCTGGTGCCCACCACCGGCGCCATGCCGGGCATCAAGGCCTTTACCGCTGCCGTGTTCGGCGGCATTGGCTCCATCCCCGGTGCTATGCTGGGCGGTGTCCTGCTGGGCATCATCGAGATCTTTGCCAAGGCTTACATCTCCACGCAGCTGTCTGACGCCATCGTCTTTGCGGTGCTTATCGTGGTGCTGGTTGTCCGTCCTGCCGGCCTGCTGGGCAAGCAGGTCCGAGAGAAAGTGTGAGGTGGCAGCCATGAAACATTCTCTGAAATGGAACCGCAACAAGACCACCCGGAACAACTTTATCACCTACGGTGTGGTGATCCTGGCCTACGTCATCATGCAGATCATGAGCAGCGCCGATGCCCTCTCCTCCACCATGGAGGGCCTGCTGGTGCCCATCTGCGCCTATGTGGTGATGGCCATCTCCCTGAACCTGACGGTGGGCGTGCTGGGTGAGCTCTCCCTGGGCCACGCGGGCTTTATGAGCGTGGGCGCCTTCACCGGCGTCACCGCCGCCGTGGCGCTGAGCCGGAACGTGGACTCCGGCCCCGTCCTCCTCATCGTAGGGATGATCGTGGGCGCCCTCTTTGCCGCGCTGGTGGGCTTCCTCATCGGCATCCCGGTTCTCCGGCTGAAGGGGGACTATCTGGCCATCGTCACCCTGGCCTTCGGGGAGATCATCAAGGGGATCTTCAACAACCTCTATGTCGGCGTGGACAGCAGCGGCCTGCATATGAGCCTGATCAGTGACAAGACCAACCTGGCAGAGGACGGGGAAATGATCATCGGCGGCCCCATGGGCCTGGAGACCATCCCCCGGGAGTCCAACTTCACGGCCGGTATCATTCTGGTGATCATCACCCTGATCGTCGTCTTCCACCTGGTGAACAGCCGGTCCGGCCGGGCCATCATGGCCGTCCGGGACAACCGCATCGCCGCCGAGAGCATCGGCATCAACATCACCAAGTACAAGCTTATGGCCTTCACCGTTTCTGCGGCCCTGGCCGGTGCGGCGGGCACCCTGTTTGCCATGAACTACACCACCCTGGTGGCCAACAAGTTTGATTTCAACACTTCCATCCTCATCCTGGTCTTCGTGGTCCTGGGCGGTTTGGGCAACATGCTGGGCTCCATCATCGCGGCAACCGCCCTCACCATCCTCCCCGAGGCCCTGCGGGAGTTCTCCGACTACCGGATGCTGGTGTACGCCATCGTGCTGATCCTGGTGATGCTGGCCACCAACAACGATACCTTCAAGGCCGTCCTGGGCCGCCTCAAGTTCTGGGGCAAGAAGAAAAAGGAGGTCGTCTGACATGGGATCGAAACTGGTTACCATCCCGTCCAAGAGCATGATCCCGGAACGGGACATTGACAAAAGCCCCATCCTGGAGTGCATCAACCTGGGCATTCAGTTCGGTGGCTTGAAAGCCGTGGACGACTTTAACCTCACCATCGGCCGCACGGAGATCGCCGGCCTCATCGGCCCCAACGGCGCGGGAAAAACCACCGTGTTTAACCTGCTCACCAAGGTCTACCAGCCCACCCACGGTACCATCCTCCTGGACGGAAAGGACACCCATGGCATGAACACCATGCAGGTGAACAAGGCCGGCATCGCCCGGACCTTCCAGAACATCCGCCTGTTCAACGCCATGAGCGTGGAGGACAACG
>ERZ857998.3281-NODE-3281-length-13398-cov-14.483924_pt1 | contig 13398 bp, 18 predicted proteins | sample MGYA00519954_ERZ857998 | MGnify/ENA primary metagenome ERZ857998 (study PRJEB31778, sample SAMEA3449424) | human gut metagenome | biome: human gut; feature: human-associated habitat; material: faeces | place: United Kingdom | collected 2010/2012 ...
GCCCTCGCGGCCTTCGCCGCCACGTGCGGCACCGCCACTGCCGTGGCGCTCGTGCTCGCCGCATCCATCGCCTCCGTCGGGGCGAACGTGTGCTCGAGCATGTCCTCGGCGTCCTCAGCGGTCTCCGGGTTCGGCAGCAAGTCCACGAGCGCCTTCCGCACCTTCGCGGCCTCCGCGAGGACGGCGGCGAGCGTCGCGAGGCTCGCGATCATGGGGGCGTGCCGCCAGATGAGCGCGCAGGTGGGGTCACTCAGGCTCACCCTGCCGCGCATCCAGGTTGGCGCGCTGCCGCACTTCTCCATGAGCGGCAAGTTCGACGCACAGTCCGGTTCCGTGCCCTCCGTGCACGTGAACTGGTACGCGTCCGGCGGCGTCTTCTCGTCGCCGAGCGTCATCGGCGTCGGCGAGGCCGGCGACGAGGCCGTCATCCCGCTCAGGCCGAGCGTCCTGCGCGGTATCGGCGAGGGCATCGGCTCGACCGGGGGAGACTCATCGGAGGTCATCGAGTGGCTGGACCGCAACCTCCCCGCGATCATCCAGAGGTACACCCCGGTCACGCTCGAGCGCGACCTCGACAGGCACATCAGGGCGGTGGCACATGCATAGGATGCACTACGTCTCGTCCTCGGGTGAGCGCGTCGACCTCGACGGCGACGGCATCTTTGTCGGCACCGCCGCGGGCGTGCGCTCGCGCGAGTGGAGCTACGAGCTCTCATGGCGCGGCGCCTACGGCATCTCGCGGGACGCGAGGGAGGCGACGGTGAACGCCGTTCTCTCGTCCGCGTCAGCCGACGGGCTCAGGCGGCTCGCCGACAGGGATATGTCCCTCGGCGAGCCAGGCCGCATCGTCGTCGACGGCGAGTGGTACCAGCGAGCCTACATAGCCAAGTCAGAGACCTCTCAGGTCTACGGCAGGCGGGGGATCGCCGCCACGCTTACCGTGCTGCTGCTCGACGGCTCGTGGCGCCGCGAGGTCGTTCAGGAGTTCTACGCCCGGGAGGACGAGGACCAGACCGGGCTGGACTTCCCCCATGACTTCGAGTTCGACTACGGCGGCTCGGCCGCAAGCCGGTCGGTCACCGTCGACGGGCTGGTGCCCGCCGACCTTAAGCTCACGATCTTCGGTCCCGCGTCGTCCCCGCGCATCACCGTGACGCAGGGAGACTTCATCAACGTGTACTCCGCCGACGTGGAGGTGCCGGGCGGGTCCAGGCTCGTCATCGACGGCTCGAGCTTCCCCAAGACGATCAAGCTCGTCGGCATGTACGGTGAGACCGAGGACCGCTTCGCCGACGGAATGCGCGGAGAGGGCGCCGGAAGCGGTTCCTATTGCTTCGAGCAGCTTCGGCCCGGCACGTCCTCTGTCTCGTGGGACGGCTCGTTCGGCTTCACCATGACCCACTATCTTGAGGAGGGGGAGCCGCCTTGGAGCTCATAGTCGCGGACAGCTCCGGCAAAACCCTCTTTCCGATCTCGGACTTCGAGCTCGACATGGATTCTGGCTGGGGCGACGGCGTCGATAACACCTTCGATCTCGTGGTTCGCGACCCCTCGGTGCCGCTGCCCGGCGCCGCCTGGCGTGTCTTCGCCGACGGTCTGGAGATCGGCGGGCGCGTCGAGGGATTCGAGCTCAAGACGGGCCGCACGTCGTCCGAGCTGCACTGGACAGGGTCGACCTGGACTGGAGTGCTCGAGAAGCGCCTTCTGTGGCCCGATCCGGGCCAGGACTACCTTGTCCTCTCTGGGGACGCAAACGCCGTGCTGCGGTCCGCGGTTAAACGGCTCGACATCGGCTCCCTCTTCACGGTTCCCGATGCCGACGCCGGGGTGAGCGTAAGCTACCGATGCAGCAGGGACACACCCGACGCTTGGACCAACCTTAGGCTGGCGATGCGCTCCGCAGGCCTTCGCCTCGATGCGAGGTGGGTGGGCGGATCATGCAGACTCCAAGCGGTGAAGGTGACAGACTGGCGCGGCAGGGTCGACTCCGATCTCGTAAACTTCGACCTCAAGAGCGACCTGCTCGTCACCAATCACCTCAAGGCTGCCGGCAAGGGCGAACTTGCGGCCAGAGATGTCGTGGACGTCTACGCCGACCGGGAAGGCAGCGTGGGCACCGTGAAGGCGATGACCGGCGTCTTCGAGCTCGAGGAGTACTTCGACGCCAACAACACCGAGGGCGACGATCTCCGCGACCAGGCATCCAGCCGACTCGAGGACAAGCAGTCCGAGGGCAGCGTGACCGTGACGGTCAACGAGGGCGTCGAGTTCGGCCTCGGCGATATCGTTGAGGCCAGGCACTATTCGCCAAACGTGACGGTATCGGTCGAGATCAGCAGCAAGATCGTAAAGGCCGCGGGGTCGGGCTACAGCGCCACGTATGGCGCATCGCCTGGTGCGGTGGGGAGATAGGAGACTGCTATGAAGCAGATAGAGCTCATCGGCCCGCCCCTTTACCAATGGGATACGGGTCGGCGCGTTCACATCGCGTTGCAGGGGGTGACGGAAGCACATTTCGCCGTCGCCGGATCGGAGCGCGCATTGGTCGTCCCGGTCGTGGGTGGCGAGGCCGTGGTGCCCTCGCTCCTGCTTACTGCGGGCGTTGACATGGCTGTTTGGGCGAGCGATGGGCGCGACACGCACGCGCGCGCCGTGCTCAAGGTGCGCCCGAGGGCCAAGCCGGACGGCTACATCTACACCGATGACGAGGTCAAGACATGGGCTGATGTCGAAGACTGGGTGCGAGAGCAGCTGAAGTCCGCAGGCGAGCCCGGCACGAAGTGGTATGTCGGGGGCGGCACCCCCGCCATTGGTGGCCGCGTCGGGGACCTCTACCTCGACAGCGAGACGGGCACCTATTATCGCTACGGCGAGATTGGAGATACGAATGGCTAACGCATGGAACCAGGTTGGAACGCTCATGGGCCCCAAGGGCGACAAGGGCGCGACTGGCGACGCCGGCCCAAAGGGCGGCAGCGTCCGCGTGGCGAGCATCAGCGTCCCATCGGACGGCGAGGTTGCCTTCTCGGCGCTCTCCCCGTCTGACGGCGTGCAGGTCGGCGACCTCGTGCTCGATGCCAAGGGAAGCGTCTATCCCATTTCGGCGGTGGATTCTGGCGGGTCTACCGTCCGAGTCGGTTCCGCCATCAACGGCGTGAGCCTCAAGGGGCCCAAGGGCGAAACGGGCGCCACCGGCCCCAAAGGTGCCGACGGCACGTCCATCACGGTCAAGGGCGCGGTGAGCAGCGAGTCCGCGCTGCCGTCCGGTGCCGCCATCGGCGACACCTACGTCACGAGCGACACCGGCCACATGTGGGTGAAAACCGCCGCGAGCGGTGATGCGCAGTGGACGGACCTCGGCGAAATGAAGGGACCCAAGGGCGACAAGGGGGCCACGGGCGAAAAGGGTGACAAGGGCGACACCGGCCCCAAGGGCGCACAGGGGCCGGCTGGCCCAGGCATTACGTTCGGCCAAGGGGCTCCTACGGAAGCGTCGCAGGAAGGAGCCGTCTACATTGATACGGCAGACGGCTTTAAGGTCTACCAGTACGGTACGAGTGCCTAGTGTAGGGAGAGCGATATGGCATGGACTAACATCGGATCGCTGAAGGGTCCCAAAGGCGATAAAGGCGATACCGGCGCCAGGGGAGCGCAAGGGGATCAGGGGCCGCAAGGGAAGACCGGCCCGATCGGGCCGACTGGACCGACTGGGCCCAAGGGCGAAACCGGCGCAAAGGGGCCGCAAGGTATTCAGGGCCCAAGGGGCGAGACCGGCGCTAAGGGCGCCGACGGCACCTCCGTGACCGCTGGGACCGGCGCACCGACAGGTACTGCCGTGGTCGGTTCGGTCTACATCGACGCGAGCACGGGCAACCTGTACACCTACAAGGCCTAGCGGGGAGACGGCGAAATGGCCTGGATTAAGTTGGGCAACCTAAGGGGGCCTGCCGGGGAGACGGGACCGCAGGGTCCTGCAGCCTCGACCGCCCAGACGTTCCTCGCCGCACACCCTGTGGGCTCCCTCTATATGGAAAGCAAGGGCAAAAACCCCGGTGCCACCTATGGGGGAACATGGGTCATGCGGAACAGCCAGAACGGCTTTATATGGGAAAGGACGGCTTAAATGGAGATTGTGACCGGCAAAGCGGGCGTGCCACACGTCAGCTCGGCCGACGACGGGCGCCGCATTGCGGGCGAAGTCGGCACTGGCAGCTATGTGCTGCAGACGGGCGGCAAACTGGCCCCATCTCTCGTCGACGCGAACACCGTCCGTATCGCAACCGGCGACATGATCGTGCAGGGTCGCCATATCGGTGTCACCGCGCCCGAGGACGTCAAGGTGGCGAGCGGCTCGCAAGGCAAGAAGCGCATGGACTACATCTGCGTCCATTACACCCGCGATGTGAGCGGGTCCAGCCCGACCCTTGTCGAGAAGGTTGAGTGGAAGGTTCTCCAGGGAGCCCCTGGCTCGAGCGCCGTCGCGCCGTCGGTGCCGAAAGGCTCCATCCTGGTCGGTGACGCTGACGTGACGGTCCCGATCTGCTCGGTGACATTCGACGGCCTGACAACGGGACAGCCCAAGCTTCTCATCCCCGAACTGACCCCGCTGGCAGACCTCGGGGATTCTGTATCCCAGGCCGTCGTCACGGCTCCAGCCGACGGCGTCACTTGTGTCGGCATCGGGCGCACCGTTGTCGTCCAGCTGAAAAACATCTCTCTTACGGGAAATGCCGGTCGCACCGTTTGCCATCTGCCTTTTAAACCGGTGACGGAGGCAATCGGATGTCTTAACGTGGGCAGTGCCTCAGGCTACGTCAGGATCGACACAAATGGAGTCGTCTTCTGTTTCTCCGTAACGTCAGGAGACTTCTCCGGCCAGGCCGTGGTCTGTACCTAAAACACGACGAATGCTGCTTTGTATATGTTGGCGTCAGCCATAAGGTAGAGGATGCCGCCCGTATAGTAGGCGTGGACGCCGAAACCGCTCGGGCTGTAATAGCAGTCGGCGCAAACCCCTGGGCCGGTGCAGTATTGCGCGAAAACTGATATGGGGAATACAGTCGACGCCAGCGGGCGCCCGTTGTCGTAGATGCAGATGAGCGCCGCCATCCTGTCCAATGGAAGGTCGCACCGGAAAGACTGGTACACCTTTCCAGCGTTTGTCTGCGCCACGAACCTCAGGGATACAGAATGCTACTCGCAAACGTAAACAAGTTGGCCGAACGTCCAGGTGCCCTGGGGTATCGAGGCCCCCTTGGACTCTATGAACAGATCGGTTCCAGATACCGACAGTAAGATACGGGGATCGGTCGTGTCTTGCGAAATGAGGAGGGAGTTGTACCTATTTTTTGCCCTTGGCATTGCGTTGCTTAATGTCAGCGTTCCCCAATCCCTTATGGCACTCTTTAACGTGCCAGACAGCGTGACCACGACGATATTTCCGACCTTGCAAACAATACTCGGCACATTGGCGATGTTGCAATCAACGATGGCCGGGGATACAGAATGCTAGAAGTAACAAAACATCACGTCGATAGTCTCGCCGTTGCTCCTGTAGGTCTGCGCTATCAGCCAGCGTTGCCTCTCCGCGGATGAGGTCGCCGACGGACGGATAAACCGCACACCGGACAACGGGAAGGCCAGTACGAAATTTCTAGCCTTGATTTCCGTATCGAACTCGCCGTAATAAAGCGGACCGTCCTGCTGGTTGGCGGAGAAGGTCACACGGCGCACGACGTGGGATACAGAATCCTAGCTTCCGAGTATCAGCCGCTCGACGACCCTCTGCGCATCCTTGCAGATGCGCGGCCTCGGCACGATGTAGTGCTCGTATGCCGTGCCGATGTCGGTGTGTCCCAGCATCATGGCCACGGTCTCAATACCCACGCCTGCCTCCACGGCGAGCGTCGCCCACGTGTGACGGCATTCCGTCATCGAGGTCCAGGCGGCTCCGGCTTGGCGACATGCGGATTTGATGTGCCGCGCGATGGCGTCGGGCGACAGCTCGCACAGCCAGCCCGAGCGGCCCTTTCTCAGCGCGCGCAGGCGTTTGACCGCGAAGCGGGGGAGCCAGCAGGACCGCGCGGAGCGCTCGGTCTTCGGCGCCTCGATGACCTCATTGCCGCGCACGACTTGCCTCGAACGGCGGATGCTGACCTCGCCGGTGCGCAGGTCGATGTCCGACCACTTGAGGCCGCACGCCTCGCCGCGCCGTAGCCCGAGGGTTACCGAACAGATTGCGACCGCCTCGCACTCGTGTCCCCACAGCGCGCGGAGGTAGGCACGGACCTGGCTCGCCTCCATCGTGCGTGGTCGGTGCGCCGGCTTGTGCGGTAGCTCGACACCGGCGGCGGTAGGGTCGTACATCCGCACGCCGAGACGGCGGATGGCCCAGCGGATAACCTGCCGCAGGGTCTTGTATGCCTTTTCGGCGGCCCCAGGCAGCTCAAACGAATCAATCCAGCCCTGTACGCCCTCGGGCGTTATCGCCTCGAGTTCCAGCTCGCCCCAGCGAGGTAGGACGTGCAGCGCTAGCGCGCTCTCGTATCCGGCCAGGGTGCAGGCACGCAGCCTGCCGCGCTTGTCGTCCATGTACCTCGAGGCGGCCTCTGCAACTTTCATCATGGTCTCCAATCCCGTAAATCCCAGACGCGTGGGCTCTCAAGGAGAGGATACGCGCGTGGGATTTCTGCCACGAGAGGTCGAGAGAAAGGAGTCTAAATGGCATTGATCGGGACCCTTGTCGGGCCCACAGTGCGCCTGGCGACAGACGGGAGGGGTCTCCCGATTCTCGCGTCTGATGAGCCTGAGGTCCCCGAGGGTTTCAAGGCGGTCATGGCGTATGAGCAGCGGGGAGGTTCCATCTACCAAGTATGGAGTGTCGTGCCGGACGGGGTGCGCGAAGACGCGGTGCGTCTTGCTGCCATGTCCGCCGAGACTCTCGGTGATGAGGACGCGCTTAAGGTGCCCCAGCTCATCCGGCAGTGGTATGTGGGTGAGGCCTCGTATGCCGCCGGCGCGCGCGTGGCGTATGGAGGCGACCTGTACAAGTGCCTGCAGACGCATGCACCCCGTATCGGATCTGAGCCCAATACGGCTCCGGAGCTTTGGGAAAGAATCAACCATTAAGGAGAAAAATGTTTTACGGACAATTTGTATCTGGGTCTGTCTACCTGACCACGGATGGCTCCGGCCTGCCGATTCGCGAGGCGGCGGAACCCAATCCCGGCACCGGTTACCACACGGTGCTCTCCTATGAGCAGCATGACGGCGCCATCTGGCAGGTGTGGACTCTCGTTCCCGATGCCGGAACGCCTCAGGAGGCTGCCCTCATGCTCGCCCAGATCAAGGCGGCCGCCCTCTCCGACGATGATGCGTTGAAGGTTCCGGCACTCTATCCACTCTACGCATGCGGTCACGTCTATGCGCAAGGAGACCGCGTGCTCTGGCAGGGCACGCTCTACAAGGCCATCTCCGGCCACACGGCGACTGCGGCGGATCCCGCTTCCGACCCCCAGCACTGGGCGAAGGTCGTGGCGTCCACGGCCGGCGGCGAGAACGTTCCCGAGTGGGTCAGTGGCAAGACGTATGCCAAGGGCGACCGCGTCACCAAGTACGGAAGCGTCTACGAGTCTCTGATGGACGGCAACACCATCGAGCCGGGCACGCTCGGCAGCGACCACGCGTGGAAGCAACTGACTGCCTAGTGGAAGCGCGCGAATGGAAGAACTAGCCCGCGTGGCCGTCCAGTGGGCCGTGCCGGTTGTCCTCGCGGCCCTCGCGGGTGCGCTCATGCGCCTGTACCGGCTCATGGACGCGATGCAGGAGGGCACTCGGACGATGCTGCGAAGCCGCCTCGTGGACCTCCATGAGCGCTATGTGGTCAGCGGCAAGGGTTGCCCCGACTGGGTCAAGCAGGAGGCCTCGCAGGTCTACGGGGCCTACCACGGCATGGGCGGAAATGGCACCGGCACCCACTACTACCAGGAAATCGTTAACGCCCCCATCAGGGGAGAATCGGAGGACTAGCATCATGGAGAAGTACGAGGAATGGGCAATCGCGGCCCTCACCCGCGCCGTCAAGACGGCTGCTCAGACGGCGGTGGCGCTCATCGGTACCGGGAGCGTCGGATTCACGGACCTCGACTGGGTGCAGGTCGCGAGCGTGGCGGGCGTCGCCGCCGTCGTGTCGCTGCTAACCAGTGTCGCGACCGACCTGCCAGAGGTTGACGGCGCGCAGCCGGGACCGTCTCACGAGGGCGGCGAGGAATAGCGTGGCCAAGCTGTTCGTCATCTGCGGGCACGGCGCCGGCGACCCCGGCTGCTGCGCCGGCGGGTACACCGAGGCCGAGCGCGTGCGTGCGCTCGGCAGGCGCATCAAGGAGCTTGGCGGCGATCAGGTGGTGCTTTGCGACACTTCGCGCAACTGGTATGCGGACGGCGGGCTGAACAGCCTCAAGGCCGACGGTCCCGTCGTTGAGCTGCATATGGATGCCAGCGGCCTCAAGACACCTCACGGTGCCCATGTGATCATCAGCTCGAAGTTCAGTCCGGACTCCTACGACAAGGCGCTGGCGGACAAGCTGTCCGCGTTCATGCCGGGCCGAGCGCAGAAGCTCGTCAAGCGATCCGACCTCGCTAACATCAACAGGGCCGCCGCGAGGGGCATCAACTACCGCCTCGCCGAGAACGGCTTCATCGACAACGGCGGCGATCTGCAGAAGTTCAATGAATATCTCGACGACCTGGCCCGAATCTACCTCGAGAGTTTCGGAATCAAGGCATCGAATTCCGCCACCACTCATCAGACGCCTTCGAAACAGCCGACCCAGCAGGCGATCGTGACCGAGAACTTCGGCGGCCGCTACCGCTGCACTGTGTCCAAGCTGAACGTTCGCACCGCCCCATCGCTGTCCGGCTCCGTCGTGGCCTCCTACGGCCTCGGCCAGACCGTCGTCCTCGATGACTGGTACAAGGTTGCTGACGGTTACGTGTGGGGGCGTTACACCGGTTATAGCGGCAACGTCCGCTATGTCGCCGTCGGACGCGCCACCGGAAAGCCCGAGGCAGATGACTACCTCATCAAGGAGTGACATGAAACTTAGCGAGAAGCTACTCGGCGTCGTCTACGCGGTCGTGGCGGTCATCGCCATGGTCGCGCTCATCACCGTTGCCTGCTCGCTTTTGCATCCCAGCGATGCGAGCGCGACGGGCGTCGCCACGGTTATAGACCAGTCCGACGGACCGCTCTACGATCTGCCGCAGAACGTGACCTCATACATCGCCATCGAGCGTTCGACGAATCGAGCATACATCGTAGTCGAGAGCGACCGCGGCATCGCGATCACGCCGTACCTCGACGAGGACGGCGACCAGGTGGTTATCGCCAGACCATAAGGACAGGCCCCTTCCCGGTAGTCCCGGGGAGGGGCCTCTTTGTGTTAATAAATGGGGATATTCCGGGTGCACGCCCGCGCGGCTTTCATATCCCCAAATTATCCCAAGTGCGCGCGCTAACCCGTTTTTACGCGCTTCTGCCGTTGTTGTCGTACTTCAACCAGCAGGTAAACGGCGTGTTCGTTTTTGTCGTTCCTACAGGTCAGTATTGCCACATGTGGTTGACGGGGCCGGAACCTTTGCCCATGTTAAAGCCGGCGGCGAGGGCGCCGGTTAGGTAGGCCTTGCCGGCGTTGACGGCGTCGGCAAGATCCATGCCCTGGGCCAGCGCGCAGGCGATGGCGGACGAGAGCGTGCAGCCGGTGCCGTGCGTGTTGTCGGTCTCGATGCGCTTGTGGCGGAACCACGTGGTGAGTGGATCTCCCAGATGGTTGCCCTCGTCATCGAGTGGCGCGGGTTCGGCCAGTACGTCGTTGGCCTCGTTGACAAAATGCCCGCCCTTAACGAGGGACGCGCAGCCAAAGCGGCGGGTGAGGAGCATGGCAGCGTTTTGCTGGGTGCGCTCGGAATCGACCTCGTAGTCGAGCAGCGCCATGGCCTCGGGGATGTTGGGCGTGATGACGGTCGCCAGCGGGAACAGGCGACGCGTGAGCGCCTCAGCGGCATCTTCGGCAATGAGGCGGGCGCCCGAAGTGGCGACCATGACGGGATCGACGACGATATTTTGTGCGTTCCAGGCACTCAGGCGGTCGGCGATAACCTCGATAATCTCTGCAGAAGAAACCATGCCGATTTTGACTGCGTTGGGGCGAATATCGTCAAAGACGGCGTCAATTTGCGCAGCGACGATATCGGGGGAGATATTTTGCACGGCGGTGACACCGAGCGTGTTTTGTGCGGTGATGGCCGTGATGGCTGTCTCGGCATACAGACGGTGCGCCGTGATGGTCTTAATGTCGGCCTGAATGCCGGCGCCACCGCTGGAATCGGATCCTGCGATGGATAGAACGGCAGGTACCTTGCTGCGATCCATGTTCGCTCCCTTGTCTGGTCGGATTCAAATGGGTCTTTAAGCCAGCATTATAAAGATGCCCAGGCCGGCGATATGCCGAACCCGGGCGCGAGATGTAATTTTTACGCAAATGTAAGCAAATGTTCACACGTCAACAATTGGCGGGCGCCGACTCGATGTTAAAAGGCGATTGCGGCGAAGAGACTAGTCCTCCATACCGAGGTCGATCGTCGTGCCCTCAAACACTTTGTTGACGGTACGGACGGCGCACATCTTGCCGCACATGGTGCAGGTGCCCTCGGTGGCGGCGGGGGATTCCTCGTAGCGCTTCTTACCAGTGACCGGGTCGAGAGCGCACTTCCACATGGCATCCCAGTCGAGCTTGCGGCGCGCCTGGCCCATCTTGTCGTCCATGTCTCGGGCGTGGGGCACCTTCTTGGCGATGTCGGCGGCGTGTGCGGCGATCTTAGTGGCCATAAGGCCATCGAGCACGTCTTGGGCGTCGGGCAGGCACAGGTGCTCGGCCGGCGTCACGTAGCACAGGAAGTCGGCGCCGGAGCTCGCGGAGATGGCGCCACCGATGGCAGCGGTGATGTGGTCGTAGCCCACGCCGATATCAGTCACCAGCGGCCCCAGCACATAGAACGGGGCGTTGTGGCACAGGCGCTTCTGCAGCTTCATGTTGGCGGCGATCTCGTCGAGCGCCATATGACCCGGACCCTCGACCATGACCTGGACGCCGGCGGCCCAGGCACGCTTGCACAGCTTGCCCAGTTCGATCATCTCGGCGGTCTCGGTAGCGTCGTTGGAGTCGTAGAGGCAGCCCGGGCGGCAGGAGTCGCCGAGCGAAATCGTCACGTCGTACTCGTGGCAGATCTCGAGCAGCTCGTCAAAGTACTCGTAGAAGGGGTTTTCGTTGCCGGTGACCTCCATCCAGCCAAACAGCAGCGAGCCGCCGCGGCTCACGATGTTCATCAGGCGGCCGGTCTCCTTAAAGGTCTTGGTGACCGACTTGTTGATGCCGCAGTGAATGGTCATAAAGTCCACGCCGTCCTCGGCGTGCGCGCGCACGACCTCGAACAGGTCGTCCTTGGTGAGCTTGACCAGCGGCTTCTCCATGTAACCGATGGCGTCGTACATGGGGACGGTGCCTACCATGAGCGGCGTCTCGTCGATGAGCTGCTGGCGGAACTGGCGCGTCTTGCCCGAGTTGGAGAGGTCCATGATGGCGTCGGCGCCAAAGTCCTCAGCGATCTTGACCTTCTTCCATTCCTCGGCGGCATCGGCCTTGTCGCCCGAGATGCCCAAGTTCACGTTGACCTTGGTGGACAGGCCCTCGCCGACACCAAAGGCGCGCATGCCCTTTTTGATGTGCACGATGTTGGCGGGAATGGCGATGCGGCCGTCGGCCACGCGCTCGCGGATGTACTCGGGGTCGCGATGCTCGCGCTCGGCGACTTCCTTCATCTGCGGCGTGATCTGTCCGGCGCGGGCGAAGTCGATTTGCGTGACAAGTTTGGACTCGGTCTGTGTGCTCATAAGCACGGCTCCCTTCGTTGGCATTACCCATATCAGGTTTGCGGGTCAGGGCGGGCGCGCCCAATCTCAGCCTGCCGTCCTGTCCTGCAAGCTCCCCGTTTATGTAGTGGGCTCAAGTATAGCCTGAATGGGTACGATTGGCCTAACGAGCGTGCCTGTGGGGGGCGTACATGGAAGACAAGCATCTATATCGAGAGACACAATGGGACATATCGGCCGAGGAGGGCCGTGCGCACCATGGGTTGGTCGCGATTGGTTTTGCGGTGCTTGCCGTGCTGGTGATTGCCTTTTGTATCTGGACGTTTGGCGGTCGCGGCGGCGCTGCCTGGGAGTTTGAGGCCGACGAGGCCCTGCCGATCATGACGGTGAAGGTCGCGGGCGGCAATACCGTTGCCGCGCCGGGCGACTATTGGTATCCGCGCGATGAGTTTATGCAACTGCAGCTGAGCGGCGGGTCTATTCCTGGCGAGGAAATCGAACGCGTGACGTTTGATGCGGCGCTCAAAACACTCACGGTTAAACTCAAAGATCAAGGGGATGTGCCCACGACGATGGATATCGCGCTGACGGAATGGCGCCTGGAGTCCCCGCCGGGCGTCAAGGTATCCGAGGTGGAGCATGTCAAGATTACCTATCAGGACGGCTCGACAAATGAAATTGCCAAAGCCGACGGCTTGGCGAAATAGACGCCGTGCCTAGGCAGCACATTCAAAAGTAGCAGTGGTCCTACAAGGCCTGTTCGTTCAGGAAGACCAAAGTGTTTTTATTTGAAAGCTCGGGAAAGTGACGATAACCAACGTCGAACGCGGTGAGCCCGCTTATATCCTCGAGCTTGTTTTCTGCCATCCAGCGCACCATGGAGCCGCGTGCCTTTTTGCTGGCGGTCGAGCGCTGGATGGGCTTGCCGTTGCGGACGCCTTCGCCAAAGAGGCATGTGACGACCGTGACATCGGTGGTGAGGCGGGGCAGAACGGCTTTGGCGTATTCCGCGCTGGCGAGGTTGACGATCGTTGCGTTGGAGCCTGCCGGAGCGATAGCCCGTGCGAGCTTGTCGCCCCAAAACGCGTAGAGGTCTCGGGCGCCGTCGACGACAAGCTTCGCGCCCATCTCCAGCCGATACGGTTCAACGGCATGAAAGGGGCGCACGCATCCGTAAAGGCCCGAGAGGATCCAGAGATGGTTTTGCAGCCAGTCGAGCTGTGCGGCATCCATGACCTCGGGCGCCATGCTTTGGTATTGAATGCCGTGATAGGACATGACGGCAGGGGAGATTCGACGCGCGATATCGGGATCGGCGAGGCCGGCATCGCTCAAGACGGGCATAAATTCGTGAAGCGTATCCAGGCACGTTGTAAGCAGCCTGTCGCTCACGTTCCATAGCGCCTGCAGGCCGCCACTGCCTTCATTCCGCTCGATATCTAGCAGTGCGCGGTGGAGGCGAGCTGTCTCGC
>ERZ857998.3283-NODE-3283-length-13397-cov-16.788712_pt1 | contig 13397 bp, 13 predicted proteins | sample MGYA00519954_ERZ857998 | MGnify/ENA primary metagenome ERZ857998 (study PRJEB31778, sample SAMEA3449424) | human gut metagenome | biome: human gut; feature: human-associated habitat; material: faeces | place: United Kingdom | collected 2010/2012 ...
CCGTCCCGGATACCGCCACGGCACTCCCAAAGCAGGCGCGCTACCAACTGCGCTATTGTCGGCTTGAGCGGCCGCCCCCATAGTATACCCTACAGCACGCCCGTTTTCAAGAGCTTTCTGCACCGGCGGCCGCAAAAAGAGACCCCGCCCGGGGCCGCCGGAAAAAGGCAGGCAGCGGGCGGGGATATGAGGGAAGGGGAATGGCTTGCGGAATCAGACTCTGCGCCGCGAACGGGGAAGGCCGCTCAGCTGCTCCGTCAGCTCTCGCACCCGGCGCTTGCCGTCGGCAATGTGCCGGTCGATGGCAATCCGCTCCCGGCAGGCCCATTCCTCATGGGTGGGCACCTGGGCCAGCAGCTTTGCCGCCGCCGCAGCCAGCCAGACGGCGCCGGAACCCTCCCCGGGACGGGTAAGCTCCGGCTCCAGCTCAACGTTTTCATATTTCCGGGCACTCTCCCGGATGCAGCGGACGGCTTCCTGCAGCTCCCCGGCCGCATGAGCAGCCAGGTCCGCCAGATCGCGGCTTTCGATGTTCTCCAGCAGCTGCCGCAGCTGCTCCAGCAGGCAGAGGGCTTCCTGCATCCGCCGGACGTCCTCACCGGCGGTCTCGGGGTCAATGGACAGAATGGTCAGCTTGCTTGTCATGGATTTTCTCTCCTTCTTCTTGGTGGCGTGATCCTCCCGTGCCGTGGCGATACCACGCTTTTATGCCATTATAACCCAGGATTTCTCCCATTTCATGGAATTTGCATAATTCGCCGCAAAATGCGCAGAACTCGACATTATTTGCCATAAATTTCCAATTCTTGCAATTATATGCGGCATATGCTACAATGTATACCCGTTGAATAAGGGGGATTTGTTTGTGAGCACGACGGTTTCCATGATTTATAACATCTGCCTGCTGGCAGTCTGGGTTTTGTTCCTGTGGAAAAATCTGACGCCCCGATTCAGCTTCCGGGTGACCATGCTGATCTGTGCGGTGGTGGTCCCGGCGGTGGCGCTGGGGGTCAACTATGGGCTGAACCGGCTGTCGGTGCTGCGGCTGATCTCCATTCCGCTGCTGTTTCTGATCCTGGTGCTGACGCTGTACCGCAGTCCGATTTCCCTGACGGCCTTTGTGGCCCTGCTGCCGGAGGCAACGCTCCTGATGATGGAGATGATGCTGTCGATGGTTTTCCCGATGCTGTTTGGCCTGAACGGAGAGGTCGACTATTGGCACTCCGCGGCGGCGGAGCCTATGGCTCTGCTGACGGTTTCGGTGTATGCCGGAACTCTGGCCCTGGCCACCCGGGCTCTCTCCCGGAACGGCCGGCCGCTGACCCTGACCCAATGGCTGATCTTCACGGTTTTCCCCCTGCAGCAGACCGTCTGCCTGATTACCATGTTCCGGCTGTATACCCAGTTTCCGGAGGCCGTCAACTGGCCGCGAATGTCCGTTCTGATCCTGCTGTTTGCCGTGTCCGACGTGGCGCTGTTCTGCCTGATCGGGCAGACCGCCCGGAAGGCGGAGCTGGAAACCGCCAACCGCCTGCTGAATGACCAGCTGGACAACCAACTGAAGCACTACTCCGCCCTGGTGGATCAGTACGAGGACAACCGCCGCATCCGCCATGACATCGCCCACCATATGCACACCATCCAACTGCTGCTGGAGAGCGGCCGCCGCCAGGAGGCCACAGCCTATGCCGGGGAGCTGATGCGCCAGCAGGAGCACAACTCCCAGCTGGGCCAGTGCGAAAATCCCCTGGTGGACGCCTTCCTGTTCAGCCGCATCCGGGAGGCCCGGCAGGCCGGGATCCCGGTGGAGGCATCGGTGGTGCTGCCCCGGAGGCTGCCCATTGCCAACGTGGACCTGGTGATCCTGTTCGGCAACCTGATGGACAACGCCGTGGAGGCCTGCGGCCAGGTGGCCTCGCCGTTCATCCGGCTGGAGGCCGGGCTGCGGAAGGACTATCTGGTGGTGACGGAGACCAACCCCGCCCCGGCGGATGACACCCGGAAGAAGCGCCGCATTCCCCAGCTGGAGCGGGGCATCGGCCTGCACATTCTGACAGACCTGGCCGGGCGGTACCACGGCTCCTGCACCCAGAAGGTCCGGGACGGACAGTTCACCGTGTCCATTGCCCTGCAGCTGCCGGAAAATCAAGGAGAAACGGAGGAAGCCTGATGTTCTGTCTTGCCATCTGCGACGACGACACCCTGCATATGCAGAATACCCTGCGCTGCGCCCGGGAGACGCCGGAGGCCGCCGACTGCGACATCCGCACGTTTTCCGCCCCCGGGGAGCTGATGGACGCCGTTACCGGCGGGGGCTACCGGCCCCACATCGCCCTGCTGGATATCTGTATGCCCGACAGCAGCGGCATCGAGCTGGCCCAGCGCCTGCACAAGAAGCTGCCCCGCTGCCAGGTGATTTTCGTCAGCAGCTTTCTGGACTATGCCACGTCGGTATACGACGTGGAGCACGTGTATTTTATCCTGAAATCCCAGATGGCCCAGCGGCTGGGTCCCGCCCTGCGGCGAGCTATGGACGCCCTGGGCGCCGTCCGCGCCGACCTGCTGCTGGAGCGGGACGGCGCATCGTACCGGGTGCCGGTGTCGGAGGTGCTGTATGCCGAGCGGGTGCTGAGGAAAACCCGGGTGGTCACCACCCGGGGAGACTTCATGACCCAGCGGACCCCCGCCCAGCTGCTGGAGGAGAGCCGGGGCTTCATCCGCTGCCACCAGAGCTATTGGGTGAACCTGTCCCGGGTCCGGTGCATCAGGGACGGGGCCTTTGTCATGGAAAGCGGCGGCTGCGTCCCCATCAGCCGCACCTATCAGCATCCCGCCCGGGAGGCGTTTTTCCGCTCCCTGGTGGACGGCGAGAAATAAGCATAAAAAATCAGGGCCCTGAAAAGGCCCTGATTTTTTATGCTTATGTTCCGGGTTCTGCCGGGTCCGGGGCGGGATCGGGTTCGGGTTCGGGTTCAGGCTCCGGGTCCGGGGTGGGTTCAGGCTCCGGCGTGGGTGTGGGATCGGGCTTGGGCTCCGGCTGGGGCTTCTGCTTACCCACCTCCACGATCTTGTCCCGGCTGTCATAATTGCTCTCCGCCTCGAAACTGCTGGAGATCAGATTTCCGTTGCCGTCGTACACATTCCGCCAGGTCTGCACGGTGAACCCAGTGATGGGATACTGGGTCACCCGCTCCACGCCGGGGGCCAGGTTGTCCACCTCTTTATAGATGGTCTTCCACGGGGTGGTGGATACGGTCTTGCTGGTGATCTTCACGAAACTGCTGTCGGTTTTGGTGCCGAAGATTTTCACCGTGACGTTGTTGTTGTACCAATAGGTGACGATCTTGATGGGATAGTCCGTGTTGTTCTGCAGAACAAAGTCCAGATACGGCCAGAACACCGTGGCGTCGCACCCGGAGGGGACATAATCCTGGGCGTACATATGGCAGGCTCGGGACACGATCTTCAGGTTGGCCAGCAGGGCCGAATAGTACAGGGTGGACGACACCTGGCACACGCCGCCGCCATAGGAGGGCACGGCCTTGCCGCCCACATAGGCGGTGCCGATCTTGAATCCGGCCTCCTTGGTGGTGGGGCCCACGGCATTGTTATAGCTGAAATTCTCGCCGCTGTTGACCACGGAGCCGCTGATGTTCCCGGCGGCCTTGCGGACGTTGAAAATCCGGTCGCTGGTGCCGGAGACATAGGAGGTGTACTGTCCCAGCACGTCCCGGAACAGCACCTTCTCCAGCTCCGCCTTGGTGACGGTGGGATAGGTGATCTGGGCGGGGATGACGATCTCCTGGCCGGGCTGGGCGTCCTCCACCAGCTTTTCGGCCCCGGCCACGTCGAAGGTGACGCCTATGCGCCCCTCCACCACCTGGCCGGTGGACCGGTCATAGGAGGCGTTCTTTCCCTGGCCGCCGATTTCCTGCTCCAGGGCCGCCAGGTCCAGGGGCTTGCCCTGGGTGATGGTGCTGACGCAGGGGATGGGGTCCATGCGCCGGGTGGTCACTGCCTGGTGCAGGGCCCGGGCCAGCTTGTCCCCGTCGATGGTGCGGCCGTCGGCGGACTTGATGACGTAGAATCCGTCGCCCTTGCCCTCCTCCATGCGGTACGCACCGTCCACCGGGTCCCGGCTCAGCTCCCGGCTGAGGCTCTCTGCCCGCTGGGACAGCTGCCCGGCGTCCAGGTCCCACTGAACCTGCGCCTGGGTGTCCCCGAACCAGCTGTGGATCAGGCGATAGCCGTTGACGAAGAAATTGCCGCCGTGGGCCGCGTTCCAGGCGGCCTGGGCCGCCTCCTGGGGCGTTACGGACACCCCCAGCTCCGTCAGGTTCACCGTGCCGATGACCTGATCCTCCAGGGTCAGGTCGATGGTCTCCTTCCGGCAGGCGGCGTCGCCCTCCCGCTGCCACTTGTCCCGGACCTGCTGCGCCGTAAGGCCGCCTACGTCCACCCCCAGCACCTGGGTGCCCCGCAGGGTGGTCCCTCCGGCGGCCGCCACCGCGCAGACGGCTATGTACGCCGCCGCCAGCACGCCCACGGCGATGCCGGCAATCAGGCCCGCGGTGCGGCCCAGGGACCGGGGCTTCTTTTCCTTCTGTAAGGGCTTCTGGTTGGTCTGTTCCATGGATGCCCCTCCTTGTTTCTGTATAACCGCGCCAATGCGCGTCTTTACAGTATACTACATCCCTGCCGGGAAAAGGTTACAATCCGGTAACAATCAGCAACTTTCGGACACACTGTCGATTTTTCCTGAGGCACGCTTGGGGATGCGGATGGTCAGCAGAATCTCCCGGTCCGTATCCTGGCGATTCCATCCGGCGTCCACCCCGGCCTGCCGCATCAGGTGCAGCCCCCGGTCCACGCTGTTGAGAAACAGCCGCACGTCCTTGATGATGTAGGTGCTCCGGCCCCGGGGCGGGGTGACCTGGGCCGATTGCAGGAGCTTTTCCACATAGGCCTCCGCCTGGGCCACGTTCATCCCCCGGCGCACCATATCCCCGGCGGCCCGGCGCTGGACCTCCGGGTCCTGGAGCCGCAGCAGCGCCCGGGCGTGGCGCTCCGTCAGGCCGTTTTCCCGCAGCAGGGCCCGCACGTCCTCCGGCAGACGCAGCAGGCGCAGCTTGTTGGCCACGGTGGGCTGGGCCCGGCCCAGCCGCCGGGCGGCCTCCTCCTGGCTGAGGCCATAGCGGGAGATCAGCCGGGCGATGGCCTGCGCCTCCTCCCAGCAGTCCAGGTCCCGGCGCTGGAGATTCTCCATCAGGGCCAGCAGGGCGGAGTCCTCCTCCCCTACCTGGGCCACCAGACACGGCACCTCCCGCAGTCCGGCGATCCGGGCGGCCCGCAGCCGCCGCTCCCCGGCCACCAGCTCATAGCCCTCCCCAGCCCGGCGGACGGTCAGGGGCTGCAGAATCCCGCAGGAGCGGATGCTGGCCGCCAGCTCCGCCAGGCCCTCCTCATCGAAGCTGCGGCGGGGCTGCTGGGGGTTGGGCCGGATGCGGCCCAGGGGGATGTACTGGACCCGGGTGGATAGAAACTCACCTTTTCGCTGCAATTTCATGGCGTTCGACCTCCTTTCCCCCATTTTATCCGCCGGAGGGAGCAAAAAAGGCCGCACCCTGTCGGGAAATCAAAATTTCCCCGCTTGCGCCCCGGGCTGCAATGTCTGCGCCGTGTATGTGGAGCCGTCTCACCGCTCCGTTGAAAACAGGAACATATCATAATTGTGTTGACGGCAGTCCGTGAGATGGGATACAATGAGAAAAAAGGAGGGGAAGCTCTATGAAGAAGCGTCTGGAAGCCCTATGGTGCGCACTGTTCCGCGTGAACAAAAACGCTACCGGCTACACCTGGCCCATTTGCCGGATACTGCTGTGTCTATTGTCCTACTGGCTTTTGACAGTGGTCAACGGAAGTCGGCCCATGAGTACGCTCCGGGCGGTGGTGTTCGTGCTGCTGATCGTGCTGACCTGGGGACTCTTTTACGGCGTTATATGCGCACTGGTGGAGATCAGCATCGTCCGGAAGCACCGCAGATCCCCCAAGACCAGGCAGCCGGTATCGGGCCGGGAGAAGGCTGCCGGAAAGCCCTTTTCCCTGGAGCAGCTGGCGGCGCTGGCGGAGGAGAATGACATTGTGGAGCTTCGCCTGCTTCACGGCAGCCGGACTGTCACCGCCGGGTCCAGCTCCGACTACACGCCCCAGAAGGGTTTTTTCGATAAGCGCTACTATGTGGGCAGCAAGGAAATGGAAACTATCGACGATTTCCAGCGGGCATTGGAGCCATACGCCCCCGGCGGCACCGTCACGGTGCTGACCATTGACGGCGTAAAGCCCCAATAAACATTTGCAGCACGGAAGAGAGCCGTATGATGCACCGCATATCCCCGCGGAAGCCACCCTCATCAGCGGAAAAAATGCTTGCCATCGGGACCCCCGGGGGGTAAAATAACACCAATTGAAAGACAGGAGGCGCATTCCTATGGAATTTAATCCCCAGAAGCAGCTGGCGGGCCTGCTGGAGTGGATGGACCAGCAGATGACCCAGTGCGGCGGCAAAACCGCCGTCATCGGCATTTCCGGCGGCAAGGACAGCAGCACCGTGGCGGCGCTGGCTGTGGCCGCCTATGGCCGGGAGAACGTGTACGGCGTGCTGATGCCCAACGGCGTCCAGCCGGACATCGACTATTCCCAGGCCCTGGTGGAGCACTTGCAGATCCCCCATTGCACCATCAACATCCACGACGCCGTTCAGGGCGTTCTGCGGGAGATGGAGAAGGCGGGCCTGACTCCCAGCCGCCAGACCGCCGTGAACCTGCCCTCCCGCGTCCGCATGGCCACCCTGTATGCCGTGGCCCAGACGCTGCCCGCCGGCATTGTCATCAACACCAGCAACCTCTCCGAGGACTGGGTGGGCTACTGCACCATTTACGGTGACTCCGCCGGAGCCTTCTCCCCGCTGGGCATGTACACCACCGAGGAGGTCATCGCCCTGGGCCGGGTCCTGGGCCTGCCGGAAAAGTTCCTGGTGAAGGCCCCCTCCGACGGCCTCACCGGCCTCACCGACGAGGACAACCTGGGCTTCACCTATCACGCCGTCAACGAGTATGTCCGCCGGGGGGTGTGCGACCCCGCCATCCGGGAGCAGATCGACCGGAAGCACCGCACCAGCCGCTTCAAGTTCCAGACCCTGCCGGTGTATCACAACGGCCTGCCTATGGCCCTCACCGACGAAACGGATTACTACAAATAAGAAAAAATCCTGCGGCTCTGCCGCAGGATTTTTTTTGCTTATTCGTTGGGGCCGAAGGGGTCGATGGGCCGGAAGGGATCGTCGCCGCCGTTATCGGGGCCGGACTGGAAGCCGATGCCCTTCACCCGCTTGATCTCCTGGAAATAGCCCACGTTGGCCTGCTCCCGATAGGGGGCCAGCCAGATGTCCAAAATGCCCAGGGTCAGGCCGGACAGCAGGATCCACCCGATGAAGGACAGGTCCAGCACAAACAGCGTCCACTTGAAGCCCGCCGTCTGGGCCTTGCTCATGCTGATGGCCTCCATGATGCCGATGTCGGGATTTTCGCACAGGTTATACACCGCGAAGCGGTACCGGTACTGGGCGATGAGGCCGGGGATATAGAACAGCAGGGACCACAGGAACACGAAGATGCTCATAACGATGTTCAGCAGGATCAGCTTCCCCAGGAAGCCGAACCCGTCCAGCAGGCAGGAGAAGGGCATTTCCTTGCCCCGGCGCACGCCCAGGTGATAGATGGCCCAGCCGGCGCTGAGGATCGCCTGGGCCAGCCAGTTCACCGCCGCCACAAAGGCCACCAGCAGCACCGGGAACTCCGGAAAGCTGGGCAGCATCGCCGCCAGGTCAGGGTCATAGCCTGCCATCTGGTCCACGGTCTGGGACGCCCCCACATAGGAGTCCAGCCCGCCCAGCAGGCCCAGAACCCCCACAACGATCAGTGACACCAGGTAGGGGTTCACCCGGGCCCCCCGCAGCACCTGCTTGGCTTCTTCTTTAATCTGAATGCGATCGGGCATGAAAGCACTTCCTTTCTTGTGACACGCCGCCCCGCAGGCGGCCATATGTCCGCTTTTCTGCGCATAGTATACCATATGCCGCCCCCAAACACAAGAGCGGGAAATTTCGGGTATTTCTGGATAAAGATTCCGCCGGATTCCCTCCGAAAAGCTAAGAATAAGACAAAAACCTATAATTTTTGCAGAAAACCGGAATACAGGGGGTGGACAAGAAGCCAAATCTGGTGTAGAATTTAGGGCAGTATGTGGTGGCATAGGGCCACCCAGTAGTAAGATGAGGTGAAGACAATGGCACAAGCTTTCTTTGGCGGCGTTCATCCCAATGATATGAAGGCCGCAACCAATGAAAAGGCCATCGAACAGCTGGCAGCCCCGGCTGAGGTGGTCATTCCCATGTCTATGCACATCGGTGCACCCTGCAAGCCCATCGTTGCGGTGGGCGACAAGGTGACCATCGGTCAGAAGATCGGTGAACCCGGCGGTTTCGTGTCCGCTCCCATCCATGCCAGCGTGTCCGGCACGGTGAAGGCAGTGGAGCCCCGTCCCTTCTCCATGGGCGGGACCATGATGTCCGTGGTCATCGAGAACGACTTCCAGAACACCGTGTGTCCGGACATTCATCCCGTGGACGACCCTGACAGCCTGACTCCCGAGCAGCTGGTGGAGATCGTCAAGAACGCCGGTATCGTGGGCCAGGGCGGCGCAACCTTCCCCACCCACGTGAAGATCAGCTCCGGCCTCGGCAAGGTGGACTATGTCATCATCAACGCCGCCGAGTGCGAGCCCTACATTACCGGCGACCACCGCACCATGCTGGAGCGGCCCGAGCAGGTCATCAAGGGCGCCACCCTGCTGGCCAAGTGCTTCGGCGTGGAGCATGTGTACATCGGCGTGGAGGCCAACAAGCAGAACGCGGCCGACGTGCTGAACAAGACCATCGACGAGCTGAAGGCCCCCGTGGTGGTAGAGGTGCTGCACACCCGTTACCCCCAGGGCGCTGAAAAGCAGCTGTGCCAGGCCATCTCCGGCCGTCAGGTTCCCTCCGGCAAGCTGCCTGCCGACGCAGGCTGCTGCATCTTCAACCTGAACACCACCTGCGCCATCTATAAGGCCGTTTACACCGGCATGCCCGTTGTCAGCAAGGTGGTCACCGTGTCCGGCTCCGGCGTCATCGAGCCCAAGAACCTCGAGTGCCCCATCGGCACCCCCATCACCGCCCTGTTCGATGCCTGCGGCGGCCTGAAGGACGAGACCTATAAGCTGATCATGGGCGGCCCCATGATGGGTCTTGCCCAGTATAACCTGGACGTCACCGTGGGCAAGGGCACCGGCGCTATGCTGGCCTTCGCCGGTGATGAGGAGCAGTACGAGGAGAATCCCCAGTGCATCCGCTGCGGCAAGTGCGTGGGCGTGTGTCCCATGCGGCTGGAGCCCGTGTTCATGTATAAGTACCTGATGAAGGGCGACGTGGACACCTGGCAGAACACCCTCCACGGCATGGACTGCATCGAGTGCGGCGCCTGCGCCTATACCTGCCCCGCCCGTCTGCCCCTGACCCACGCCTTCCGCATGGGCAAGCAGAAAGTCAACAATGCAAGAATGGCCGCCAAGGCCAAGGCAGAGGCCGAGAAGGCCGCCGCCGAAAAGAAGGAGGCGTAAACCATGACCGATTACAAGAATTTGAAGCTGATCGCGTCCTCCTCCCCCCACATCCGGTCCAACGAGAGCACCCGGACCATCATGATGGACGTGATCATTGCCATGATCCCCGCTCTGATCATGAGCGTGTTCGTCTTTGGCTTCCGGGCCCTGGCCCTGACCCTGGTGTCCGTGGCCGCCTGCGTGTTCTGGGAGTGGGGCTATCGCAAGATCCTGAAGAAGCCCCAGTCCATCGGCGACCTGTCCGCCGTGGTCACCGGTATGCTGCTGGCCTTTGTGTGCCCCCCCACGCTGCCCTATTGGATGATCATCATCGGCGCGTTCTTCGCCATCGTGGTGGTCAAGCAGCTGTTCGGCGGCATCGGCTGCAACTTCATGAACCCCGCTCTGGCGGGCCGTGCCGTTCTGCTGGCCAGCTATGCCACCGCCATGACCACCTGGGCCGTGCCCATGAGCAAGCTGTCCATCTTCGGCTCCAACGCTGACGCCGTTACCTCCTCCACCCCCCTGGCCATCATGAAGGGCGGCGACCTGGCCTCCCTGACCAGCAACTACTCCGTGGTGGATATGTTCCTGGGCCGCATCGGCGGCTCCCTGGGCGAGGTTTCCGCGCTGATGCTGCTGCTGGGCGGCGTGTACCTGGTGATCCGCAAGGTCATCTCCTGGCACACCCCCGTGGCCTTCATCGCCACCGTGGCCGTCCTGTGCCTGATCTCCGCTCCCGCCGGTATCTCCGCCGTGGACTACATGCTCTATAACGTCTTCGGCGGCGGCCTGATGCTGGGCGCCATCTTCATGGCCACCGACTATGCCACCTCCCCCGTTACCAAGCCCGGCCAGCTGATCTTCGGCATTGGCTGCGGTCTGATCACCTGCTTCATCCGCCGCTTCGGCTCCTATCCCGAGGGTGTGTGCTACTCCATTCTGATCATGAACTGCACCACCTGGCTGCTGGATAAGTACATCCGTCCCACCATCTATGGTGCGGTCAAGAAAGAAAAGAAGGAGGCGGCTAAGTAATGAAAATCTCCGGTAAGTTTATTCTCAAGGTCGCCGGTACTCTGACGGTCATCTCTCTGGTTGTCGCCGCCCTGCTGGGCCTGGTCAACAACGTGACCGCCGATAAGATCGCCGAGATCGACGCGGCCAATACCCGCGCTGCTATGAGCGCTGTCGTTCCCGAGGGCAGCGATTTCACCGATAAGCTGGAGATCAGCGACGATGTGGCCGCCGCTGCCGCCGCTCAGGGCGGCAAGCTGACCGAGCTGTACGGCGTGAAGAACGCCGGTGCCGACGCCGGTTACGTCATGAAGATCTCCGCCTCCGGTTCCCAGGGCACCATCGTCATGATGGTGGGCGTGGACGCCAACAAGGCCATCACCGGTATCTCCGTGGTCAGCCACTCCGAGACTTCCGGCATCGGCACCAAGGTGGTGGGCAACGAGCCTAACTCCGCCGGTGTCCCCGTTCTGGATCAGTTCATCGGTATGTCCGGCGCCGGCTCCCTGGTGGTGGGCAAGACCGTGACCCCCATCTCCGGCGCTACCGTCTCCACCAAGGGCATCACCATGGGCGCTAACGCCGCTCTGGCTGCCGTGGAAGCAATGGGCTAAGAAAGGAGGAGCTGCATTATGAATTTCGGTAAACAATTCAAAGAGGGTCTGATCACCCAGAACCCCGTGCTGGTTCAGGTGCTGGGTATGTGCTCCACCATGGCCATCACCACGTCGTTCTTCAACGGTCTGGGCATGGGCGTCAGCGTGCTGATCATCCTGACGCTGTCCAACATTTTCATTTCCCTGCTGCGTAAGATCATCCCCAACGAGGTGCGTATCGCCTGCTACATCGTGGTCATCGCCGGCTTCGTGACCTGCGTGGACCTGCTGCTGAAGGCCTTCGTCCCCGCCCTGTCCAGTTCTCTGGGCGTGTTCATTCCCCTGATCGTCGTGAACTGCATCATTCTGGGCCGTGCCGAAGGCTTTGCCTCCAAGAACGGTATCGGCGCCTCCGCGGTGGACGGCATCTGCCAGGGCATCGGCTATACCATCGTGCTGGTCATCATGTGCGTGGTGCGTGAGTTCCTGGGCAGCGGCAAGTTCGGCGGCGGCCTGCTGGGCGGCGGCGCACTGGGCAGCGCGCCCGGCGTGACCATCTTCCCCGAGCAGTTCGGCATCAAGGTCCTGACGCTGCCTGTCGGCGGCTTCCTGACCCTGGGCTGCCTCATTGCCCTGATGCAGTGGGCGCTGGCCAAGAGCGAAAAGAAAAAGGAGGCCAAGTAAGTTATGTCTTTTACGACTTTGCTCGCCATCTCTCTTGGCGCGATTCTGACCAATAACTTTATCTTCTCCCAGTTCCTGGGCATCTGCCCCTTCCTGGGCGTGTCCAAGAAGATCGACACCGCCGTGGGCATGGGTGCCGCCGTGACCTTCGTTATGGGTCTGGCCTCCGCTTTCTGCTATCTGGTGAACCTGATTCTGGTGCCGCTGCACCTGGAGTTCATGCAGACCGTGGCCTTCATCCTGGTCATCGCCGGTCTGGTGCAGTTTGTGGAAATGTTCCTGAAGAAGAACATCCCCACCCTGTACACCGCCCTGGGCGTGTACCTGCCTCTGATCACCACCAACTGCGCCGTGCTGGGCGTGGCCCTGCTGAACGTGCAGAACGACTACAATTTCATCAGCTCCGTGGTTTACGGCATCACCGGCGGTCTGGGCTTCCTGCTGGCCATCTTCCTGTTTGCCGCCGTCCGCGAGCAGCTGGAGGTCTCCAGCGACATCCCCAAGTCCTTTGAGGGCTTCCCCATCGCGCTGGTCACCGCCGGCCTGATGGCTCTGGCCTTCATGGGCTTCAGCGGCCTGAAGGTCTGGTAAGGAGGAAAAATTATGGATTTTACTACTGTCATTTGGGCCGTTGTGGTCCTTGGCGCCCTTGCCATTGTGTTCGGCCTGATCCTGGCGGTGGCCGCCAAGGTCTTTGAGGTGGAGGTGGATCCCCGCCTGCCCGAGATCCAGGCCTGTCTGGCCGGCGCCAACTGCGGCGGCTGCGGCTATCCCGGCTGCGGCGGCTGCGCCGAGGCCATCCTGGCCGGTAAGGCTCCCATCAACGCCTGCGCCCCTGCCGGGGCCGAGGGCGCTGCCAAGATCGCTGCCATCATGGGCATGGAGGCTCCCACCGGCGAAAAGATGGTGGCTCACGTGCTGTGCAACGGCGGCGTCAATGCGGTGAAGAACTTCGAGTATCGCGGCGTCAACGACTGTCTGGCCGCCACTAAGGTCCTGGCCGGCGACGCCCTGGCCTGCAAGTACGGCTGCCTGGGCTTCGGCTCCTGCGTGGCCGCCTGTAAGTTCGACGCCATCCATGTGGGCGAAAACGGCGCTGCTGTGGTGGACAAGGAAAAGTGCACCAACTGCGGCGCCTGCCGCGAGGCCTGCCCCCGGAAGCTGATCGTGGAGGTCCCCTATTCCAAGAAGGTGTTCGTCAACTGCTCCAACAAGGATAAGGGCCCCGCCGTCACCAAGGTCTGCGCCAACTCCTGCATCGGCTGCGGCCTGTGCCAGCGCACCTGTAAGTTCGACGCCATCCACGTGGTCAACAACGTGGCCGTCATCGACTATGCCAAGTGCAAGGGCTGCACCATGTGCGCCAAGGCCTGCCCCCGCAACGCCATTGAGCCCATCCCCACT
>ERZ857998.3285-NODE-3285-length-13396-cov-2.962971_pt1 | contig 13396 bp, 12 predicted proteins | sample MGYA00519954_ERZ857998 | MGnify/ENA primary metagenome ERZ857998 (study PRJEB31778, sample SAMEA3449424) | human gut metagenome | biome: human gut; feature: human-associated habitat; material: faeces | place: United Kingdom | collected 2010/2012 ...
GTGGATATGCGTTCTGCTCACGGTTATCATAGTACAGCTTATTCAGGAGCTTGGTATGCTGATAGCACGCAAGGCAGACAAACGTATAAACAAGTAAGGAGAGATATAATATGTCACTGCTTTTCATAAAGCTGTTGCGACAGAATTTCCGTTTCGGACGAATGTGCCGATGTTGTATATAAAGAGTATATAAAGAGATAAAACTCGTAAACTAACGGTGCAGAACAAAGAAAGATAAACGATAAACAAAATACAACATTGACAGGCGGTAAAACCGCAGAAACGGAGAATTGACATGAAAAAGATTTTATCATTAATACTTACAGCGGCTCTTGCAGGTGTAACGCTCACAGCGTGCAGTTCAAACGGCACAAGCTCGACAGCTTCATCAAACGATGCTTCTTCGGCAGATACATCTTCTGCAGCATCAAGCGCCGCAGAAAGCTCGGCAGACACAGACAACGTTATCAAGATCGGTGCAACAGCTACACCTCACGGCGAGATACTCGAATTTGTAAAGGACAAGCTCGCTAAGGAAGGCTACGATCTTCAGATTACCATTTACGATGATTATGTACTGCCCAACAACGCAGTTGCAAGCGGAGAGCTTGACGCAAACTACCACCAGCACACACCCTACCTCAACAACTACAACGAGAAGAACGGAACAGACATAGTTCCCGCCGCACTTATTCACTATGAGCCGTTCGGTCTTTACGGCAACGGCGTTGAAAAGCTGGCAGATGTCAAGGAAGGCGCAACAATCATAATTCCTGCCGATGACAGCAACGAAACAAGAGCGCTTCTTCTCTTACAGCAGGAAGGTCTTATCGAGCTTCCCGAGGGCGCAAATGCCAAGGACGGCGTTACAACGCTTGATATAAAGGACGACCACGGCTACAAGATAACAACGGTACAGGCTGATACGGTTGCCGCTCAGTTTGCAAACAGCGACGCAGGTTCTTTAGCAGTCATCAACGGTAACTATGCTCTTACCGCAGGTCTGAAAATAGCCGACGCTCTTGCGTCCGAAGATCTCCAATCACTAGGTGCCACCACATACGCAAACATCATCTGCGTCAAGGAAGGCAACGAAAACAGCGACAAGATCAAAGCTCTCATTGAAGTGCTCAAGTCTGACAAGGTCAGAGATTATATCAACAAGACCTATAACGGCGCTGTTGTTCCCGTATTTTAATCGCCAATAACATTCAGAAAAATCCTCCGGAAAAACCGGAGGATTTTTTGACTACATAATGATCGCTTTTTTCTTGCCCTTTGAATTGCGCGGATATTCGCGTATACGGGTTACGAATTCAAGATTGACAGCTTCGATATTTCCGCTGTTATCTATCATCATCCCGCCATCCGCAACGTTTTTAATAATTCCTTTTATATAGCTGTCGTTACTTGCAAGAGTATAAATAATACATTCTTTGCCGACAAACTGTTTCGCTAATTCTTCCATTTCCTTATTCCCTGCTTTCTGTTTTTTCTTGTTAATAATATGTTTGGCTGCCGCTGATCGTCTTCGCCGTTCAATTGACGGGATTATAACGAGCAGAAGCATCAATACAACGATATATAAGCTTTCCAATACAACTCACCTCTATCTTTGCGACAATCCATAAGCAATATCAAAAATAGCGGCGGCATCAGTAAAACGCGCTGTTGTCGTTTTCGCACCGATAATTACCGATACAAGTTCCCTGCCGTCCTTATATGCAGAAGCCGCAAGACAAAATCCAGCCTCATTTGTAGTGCCGGTTTTGAGGCCGGTCGCGTATGGATAATTCTTGAGGAAAGCATTCGTGTTTTCGTAGTTTACAGTCTGCCCGCTCACAATCATATACCGTACCGAGGTTTTTTTGCATGATTCGGCAATAATCGGGTTGTTTAGTGCAGCTTTGCAAAGATATGCAAGGTCACGTGGAGTTGTATAATGATTTGAGTCATGATAACCGTCCGGATTAGTAAAATGCGTATCGGTCATACCAAGATTCACCGCTTTTTCGTTTGCCCTTTCCATAAATGCGTTCAATGCCGCTTCAGCACTTCCGCGCTCTGTACCCAGCATCTTTCTGCCTGCCCATACTGCCATGACATATGCAGCATCATTACCAGAAACTATCATCATTGAGTCCATCAGCTGTTCAAATGTAAGCTGAAATCCGACCTGCAAAAATGCGGTACTCGACCCCTGACCGATCATTGTTATTTCATTTCCGACTGTCACAATATCGCCCGGTGAAAGATAGTCGCAAGCGGTAAGCGCCGTAAGAAGTTTTGTTATGCTTGCGGGATAGCAACGCTTTTCGGCATTACGTTCGTATAAAAAACGATCGTTTGTCGCGTCATACAAGACGAGATAATTCGCCTGTATCTCTTCATCAACACGGAATGCAGGAAACGCTTCGGGTTCTGATGAAGTTGAATCATCGCTTTCATCGACCAAAGATACTTCACTCGGGATCTCTTCGGAATGCTGAGTTTCACTGCCGGATTCAGAATCCGAAAACACCTCCGAAACAATCTGTGACGGCGAGCTTATGTCGCCGCTCACCGTTTCCCCATTGTCTCTGTTCAGAACAAGCGCAGAGAGTATCGCTGCGCAGAGAACCAGCGTGATTACGCAGAATGTTAACGTCCTTGATTTATTGCTCATCGTTCACGTCCTTATCTTCGCTCCCGTTCACCTTGCTTTCAAGTTGAGCGATACGCTGCTTGAGCTGGCAAAGCTCCTGAAAAACAGGATCGGGAATGTTCATTTGGTCGCAATCAAATTTCTGAGCCTTCTTGGCACCGCGATCAACGATACGCGCCGGAATACCTACGGCAGTGGAATTCGCGGGCACATCCTTCAAAACGACCGCGCCTGCGGCGATTTTTGCGTTGTCGCCGATTGTAATGGGACCGAGTACTTTGGCACCGGCACCTATCATAACATTATTTCCAATTGTGGGATGACGTTTACCGACATTCTTACCCGTACCGCCAAGCGTGACGCCCTGATATATAGTGCAGTTATCGCCGATAACACTTGTTTCTCCTATGACGACGGCAGAGCCATGGTCGATAAAAAGGCATTTTCCGATTTGCGCTCCGGGGTGTATTTCAATTCCTGTGAGACTGCGCGCCATCTGACTGATAAGGCGCGCAGTATAAACCCTACCGCTCGTTTGCAAAGCGTGCGCAACACGATAAAGCAGCAATGCATGAAGTCCGGGATAAAGCGTCAGCACTTCAAAATCGTTGACTGCAGCGGGATCACGCTCACGTATTGATGAAACTTCGTTCTTTATATCTTTAACAATTTTGACGGCTTTGTTTTTTGCTATGCCGAACTTTCTGACAAGCTCATCGGCATCAATGTTGAAATACAGATCCATGCTTATACACCCCGATAGTTGATTTGTGAAATTGAATAAATATATACTTTTCCGTTCTCCTGAATGAGCGAAAACAGAAGCGGTCTTACATCTTTGCCTGTAAAGTCACCACGGAAGGTTCCATTGTTATACTGAATACGGTACGAAACAATATATTGGGAACACGGAACACTTGTGCCGTTATAATCGACATTCTCACGCGAATACAGCGTCACATCAATATCGTAAATACGTTGCATTGTGAAACGCTCGGGAAGATCGTGGCTTTTCAGATATGACTCTGTGAAAAAAGAAGGATACTCCACATAGTCGCCATGTATAACCGTATCAAAATAGCGATAGAAAAATTCAGCCTCGGCGCCGAATAATTGATAATTATCTTCTGTAAGCGGCTCCGCATCACCAAACTCATTATACATGATATGACGGTCATAGCGAAGATAATATGGGTCGGAAAGTATGTCGGTTTCATAATCCGCTTCAGCAAAATTCAATCCGCTGTCGAAAAAAGTTGCATCTCTGTTTTTACGGTGAACAGAAAGATAAAATAGAACGAAAGCCAATATAGCTGCAACAAGAACGGAAAAAATGATAATAAGAACGATTCTTTTGGAGCTTTTCGTTTTGGTTTCCATTATATTTTCCCTTTATGAAAAAATGTCGAAATCCGGCAGCGCGCATGTCGCTGCCGGATATTCATTATTTAACTCAGACTATAAAACGTCTCAGGTTATCGAGACCGACGGAGATACCCTTGATAGGATCCTCCATACCCTCAAACTCAACCATGAGATATCCGTCATAGCCCGCTCTCTTGAGAGCGTTGATGCATTGACGCACAGGAACATCGCCGTGACCGATGATTGCACCTCTGAGATAGTTGCAACCCCTGGACTGGAAGAAGCCTGCTCCGGGGTTTTCACCGTTGCCGGACTTGATATGGAAGTCCTTTGCATGAGCATGGATGGCATAGGGAGCCATGATGCCGACAGAAGCGGGATTATATTCATCAGCGCATGAGAAGTTTCCTATGTCGACAAGTGCGCCGAAATTGGGATGTGCGACAGCATTGATCAGCTTTTCAACACGGTTTGCGTCCTGCGCGAAGAATCCGTGATTCTCAATGCAGGTTTTGATGCCCTTTGTCTGAGCATATTCAGTAACGGCTCTGTAGCCCTCAACAAGACGAGGAAGTGCATCGTCAAAGCCCTTGCCGTAATTACGCTTTGCAAGAACAAAGCCGGGTGTTGCGTCATGACGCATGAACTTACAGCCATAAGCCGCTGCGATATCAACTCTGCCCTTGACACGCTCGATTTCCTTCTGGAGATCGCCGTCTGAGCCGTTGATGAAATCACTGCCTACGCAGAAGCAGCATGCCTCAATACCCACCTGCTTTAAATAGTCACCGATATCTTTCGCATACGCGAGATATTCTTCCTGAGTTTCGAAGGCGGGACCTTCAACAATATCAACACCTTCACCGCCAAGCTCTTTCACCTTATCGATGCAGCCTTTGACGCCGAGGGAGGACGGATCGGTATATCCATGGAAGCTGTACAAACTAACGCCTAATTTCATTTCGTTTTAATCCTTTGCTTGAGTGAGTTAAAATAAGTAAAATGCTTTTATTACTGCATGGTGCAAACAGGCATCTTGGTGAATTCGTTCATACCGATGATGCCGCCGCCGTTACGAGCCTTGATGTTCTTCCACTTGCCGGCTTTGACATCCTCTTTGGAGGAGCTGTTAATAGAGATGGAAATGGAGAATTTATATCCGGGACCGATTTCTGCGGGATCGATGTTGATCTCTTCATAGGGGAGATATACTTCATAAGTTACGGTTTCAAGAGCATTGTCATAGATAACAGCATACTCTGCGTCTTCGCTCAGAGTGGGATGCGAACCGCCCCACCAAATGAAGTGATAGGAGTTTCCGTCATCACTGCCACTGAAGCCGTACTGACGGATATGATCCTCGCTAGCAGCCTTGCTGCCGTTCTGAAGACCGGCATTTGCAAGCATATACTCGGAAAGCGGGCTCTGATCGAGGGTATTGACCTGAATGCAGGTGTAGCTATACATACTGCTGCCATTGCTTGCAGAGATACCGGGCATGAAGCCGCAGCTTGTGGTGTTTACAACAACTGCAAAATAAACACCGGTGTCGGAATATGCCATGTAATACTGAGCGGTGATGCTGACATCGTTCTTTTCAAACTGGCTGAAGTCCCAGTTCGTGTTCCGCTCATCAATGTCATCAATAAGGAAGTCGCTCCATCTTTCATCGAGAACACCGTCGATTTCGAAGGGAGCATCGGTCTTCTTGACATCATATGCGAATGTAATGGGCTGGAAGCCGTAAGGATAAATTTCGACATCATCCTTGACGAGCTTGAGAGCTGCAAGAGGCTTAGCCTGATCCTTGTGGATTGCTACAACGAAGCCGTCGGAGGGGATGGCAATCTTGGACTTGTCAGCGTCGGAATCAAGGTTAATGATTTCCTTCTTGTAATACTTATAAAGTTCGGGGTTGTATTCAACTACGAGAATTGCGTAGTCGGCATAGGTTTCGCCGTCAACTTCAATCGTGGAGCCGAATTCGGGAGTGAAGACAACAACGTCGCCTGCTTCGGGAGTGTCATTAATTTTGGTAAGACGGATCGAAGCAGAATCTTTTTCGGTCATATTGAGATTCTGACCTGCGACGTAAACAAATGCGTCATTATACTCAGGAAGTTCCGGATCGGGTTCGGACGATTCTTCGGGCTGTGATTCTTCTTCGGATGATTCTTCTGCCTTGGAGGATTCTTCGGCGGGCTTTGAATCTTCTTTCGAAGCTTCTTCGGATTTTTCCTCAGGCTTGCTTTCAGCAGGAGCAGCAGAGGAAGCGGGATCGGGTTTGCTGTTGTCGTCTTTATTGTTGTTGCAAGCGACAAACGCAAATGCAAGAACAAAGACAAGCAGCATTGCGACTACTTTTTTCATTTGGGTTTTACTCCTTTTTTCTTGTTTTTATAATAACAACGACTGCGACGGCGACGAGCACCAGAACGGCAGCGGCTACTACCGGAATAATCGGGAAACCTGAACTTTCCCCGTCTTTTGAATTGGCACCACTCTCGGTGAATACTGATGAATCATCCTGACTGCTTTCATCAACAGTATCTTCATCACTCAGAAACGCGATATTTGAAGTGAGAGGATCATATTTAACTGTCTGACCGACTGTAACGTTTTCACGAGCCCAATCGGCGTTTGTGCCGCTGTTGGCGATGACAAAGCCACCATCGGGAACATCAACGCCGTTTGAATTGCCGGCAGAAATCACCTTTCCGTTTTTATCTACAACGATTTCGTAGGCATCATCCATATTCGGGAATGACTTTTCGCAGTCAATGTAAACAACGGTTGAACTGCGGTCAAGCTCTTTATTCTCACCAGCGCTGAGCAAACCACCGTCAACAACAGTAACATTCACAGTAAAGAGTCCGGACACATTATCACCGTCCGTGACACGGAAGGTAAAGCTGTCGTTACCTACATATCCGTCTTCAGGCATATAGAGGAAAAATCCGCCGCCTTCAAGCGAAACAGTCCCGTGCTGTGGGTCAGTGCGTTCCGCGATTTTCAATGACGAAGCAAGTGAATCATCATCCTTTATCGGGAAATTGCCGCGATTGCGTTTGTTCTGGAGGTTGACAACTATATCGATTTCATTTTTCTCCATATAAGGCGTAGTGACGGCATATGTACCTTTGACATATTTGTACGTCATATCGTATATATTGCGAACCTTTGCAGTTGTTGATGCAGCGGCACGGCTGAAATCTCCTTCCCCGCCCTGCTGATAATACATTGAAACGCCGTTTTGCATACATCCGAGCTTATATGATTGTGCGAGATAGTCGGAATAACGTTCCGGTGCATCAGAGACGAGCTGCAGCTCAATTTCAACACCCATGCCGTACTTTTTTGCAATCGACATTGAGTCATAGCATGTGCCTTTAAGCGGTGAGCCGACTTCGGAATCGCCGTTGCCCGGGAAAGCATATCCGGACTGGAGCGCGGCAACATCAAAGCCAAGCTCATTTCCCTCCCAAAATCCGGGAGCGCCGTAAAAAGGAATCCATATTGCAGCATGGTCAAGAGAATGGCAGTATGAAGTAAAATATCTGATAAGATCCGGATCATAAGCCGCAGAAGAATATGCAACAGATTCGCTGTACCAATAAAATCCGGTAAGATTAAGATGCTTGAAATTCTGTTTTTCGAACTCGGAAGCGGAAAGATCAACAAACCACTTCACGATTTTCTTTGCATTTTCAAGATTATTCGGTGCGATGCGCGATGTGCCGTCAAGAGATCCGAATGCCCTCGAAGCGCGTGTTATAGTCGGAATTGTCATAAAGACGTTGACCTTGTAATCATCCGGAAGAGACAGCTTTTCTTTTATTGTGCCGACGAGCGTTTCAAGAGCCGTGAGGTTGACACCGTCATCCGCACCGATTGTATTTTCAAGATATGCTTCCCAACCTTTCTGCGTCCTGAATGAACCGTCATCGGTATCGCCCGGAGCAAGGGGAAGAAAAAGGCAGGAATCAAAAAGAGTATCGGAATAGTTCTTTCCGGTCTTGTCAACATACGCAAACAGCGGAAGCATTTTGTCGGCGGAATGAGAGCCGATCTCATTGACAGTTCCATTATAGTATTTACCGTTGTAAATAAGAACAATATTGTCCGCACCGTCCATCAGCGGATTGTCCTTCGACGCAAACTCGTTCGGAAAGACTTCTTCTGCGTCGGGAGAATAAGAGTTCACAACATCTGGCTTGGTTTCCGTACCAATGACTTCAAACTCGTCCATATAGACAAAAACGTCACAGGTGAAATAAATTCTGACATAACGTGCGGAAAAATATCCGTCATCGGATTTGTATGAAGCCGCAACACGTTCCTTGTTGGAAGAAGAGCATATCGAATCATCGCGATTTGCATAAACAGTGTGGAAGAACTCGCCGTCGGTAGAAACCGCAAATTTCACAGTGCGCGGAGCCATGATGCCATACGCCTTTATGTTCAGAAATCCCGCTCTGAACTCGTTGACATAGACAGTCTTGCCGAGGTCAACAGTCACAGTACGGCTGAGTCCGCGGTAAAAGCTGACCCAGTTTGTCGAAATATCTGTTGCGTTGCCTTTTCTGCCGTCAGTCAAAGCGTATCCGTTGTCGGTATAGCGTTGTTTCGGGAAAGCATTATCGATATTCGCCTCAGTAGAAACGGAATACGTCTTCCCTTTTGCAAGATTACTGTCAGCGGCGGCAACCCCGAATGATGTCAATGGTAGTAATGACATTGTACAAAGGAAAAACGCAACGCAAAATGCAAAAAGTTTCTTCATATGACATCCTCAAAGGTAATGCTCATCTGAGCCATGCACGTGATTATACCACATATAACTTCATTTTTCAAGTGTTTGTTCGTTATTTTTAATTATTTCTTTGTTGTTTTAAGCAATATGCACAATCGAATTCAGCCACTCATTTTGCAAAAGACTTCAAAACCGTTCTGCCGACACGTTTTATAAGCATCCATATTCTTTTGAACGCCGTGCGGACATGGTACGGTTTACACCGGAGCGTCACATAAATGCGATACCGTTTGTCCGCAACAGCATATTCTTTGTTTTTACGGATAAAGCCTGTCATTACGCCGATGACTCGCTCCTTCGGTATATTACGTTCAACGGCGACGCAGTTATCCCCCAAAATATCATAAGTGCCGTCCTTCACATCAATGATACGGTGCAGCACATACGCATCCGGAGGTCGCTTATATAAAACAACGTCCCATTTTTTCAGGGTTTCGCCCGGCTTCACCGCACGCAGTATAAATGCATCGCGTCCCTGCCTGATCAGCGGAAGCATACTTACACCAACATTTTTGTATGTCAGCGTGCCGTACCGCCCGAGGTATTCTTCAAATGTTATGCTGTTCATCGATCGCGCCGACTGAGCGGAGCTTGTCAATGACCGCCTGTGCGTCGCGTCTGAGCACTTCCTTCGGCGCGTCATACTTTTCAAACATTGCATCGACGATCGAGTCAAGCGTCGTTTCGCTTTTGAGCTGATCGACAATAAAAGCTGCTGTCTTGTTGCTGCGTATCAATCCCGAAAACGAGCTTGATACATCGACGAGAATCTGTTCGCCGTTTGTGATATGGGAAACGAATGTGTCCTTAAGTTTCATGATTGTTCTCCTGTTTGTATTTATTCATCCCGTTATACGAAACGACAGCCGCATCGGGATTCATATTGCAGTGCAGTCTGTAAAGCTGCGTTTCTGAAATAAGTCTGTCGATGAGAGTCATTGTTCTGAGCAAAGCCTTCGCGTCGGCGGGGCGATATGTCTGCTGAACGACGAGAGGATAGACCTCGCGTGCCGAAACAGGCTCGATGCTGTTTTCGGCGGCACGCTCCAGCGCGCATATTGCTTTCAGCGGAACGCCGGTATTGGTGCTCAGGCGGTGCTTGCCGTCCCACGGTGTGCCGTATGCGATGACGCCGCTGTCTGTGATGCGCAGAAGCGGTTTATCGTCGTTCACCATCACAGCGCGGTCGCCGAAATACGCGCGCCAGAGCCGGGTATGCGTCGATTTGCCTGTTCCGCTCTTCGCCGTGAACAGATATGCCTCGCCGTCGACGGCAATGACAGAGCCGTGGAACAGCAGAATGTCGTGATCGATCAGTTTAAGCGCGATCTTGCGATATACCGCGAGGGTCTCGAGATACGGGTCCGAAAATCGCCGCACTGCGTTGCCCTCAAGCATATCCTCGCGTTCCGATTTGCTCCGTTCGTATTCAATGTCAGATTGCGTAACCGAAACGGTGACATCAGCCTTATCCACCGGAGCGATTGTGTATCCCCTGCAATATTCCTCGATGAAAGGATACAGATTTTCGATTTTAATGATGTGTTCTGCAATTTCGATGTACATGATCGTTTTTCCTTTTCGATAAGATCAGTATATCACACCATCGCAAATAATGCAAGAAATATCGCATTTCAAAGTGATGTATGGCGTCGAAAAATGAGGAAAGGCGGGCTTTCGCCCGCCTTACTCACGAATTAGTCATCGTGGCCTCTATCGACATCAAGATCCGCAGAAGTAGTAATAACATCACCGGATTCAAGCTGAATAATTATAAGGCTTGGACTAATGTAAAGTTCTTTCATTTTAATTCACCTCTAAACATTAAATCATGTATTATTAGGGCTTTGGCTCACAATGGCTGTATATAAAGTTATGATTTCGCCGGACTGAACATCTCTGTAAATCAAATATCCACGGACATAAAGCGTTTTCGCGCCTGAAATCTCGCCCATTGTAATATCAAACGCAAATGTACCTTCAGAAGTTGTGCTTGTCGAAGATGCTTCTTTAATATACGAGCTTGTACTATCCTTAAGTAATTTTGTATCAATTGCAAGTGTGTCTTCGTATGTTCTGACAAAGCCAACTTCAATCAGCTCATATGAAGCAGGGAGTGACCATTCGGTCGTAACCAGAACATACCGATTTCCATCAGCAAGAGTTTTACGATCACTTATGGAAATATTAATTACAGGCTCTGCGACAGCAGGTTCATTCTCTTTATAAACAGCAGTAAGTGCAACATCCTTCGTTACAATGAACGAATGCTCTCTGTTGTACGAAACGATCTTTCCGTCTGCTTCCCAATGTGCAAATTTCAGCGTCTTTTCGCCTTCAGTTTTTTCCGCGTCGGCGATTACTGTGCAAGAGCTACCGTACGTATACTTACTTTCAAGAGCATTACCATTGACAGTAACGGTGTACTCGGTATCCGCGCTACGATACTTGGCTTTGATCATGATCGCCTTGTTAGCAGCGCCTGCGGGAATAGTGATTGTACCGTTTTCGACTGTGAGCACGGTTCCTGACGCGTCAACCCAGTTTTCGAAGACAAATCCGGTGAAGCCACTGGTCACAGGAACATCAACAACGACATTACCATTTTCAACTGTATATTCCGACGAATGGAGAACCTTGTCGTTCATATCGCGGAATACAACATAACGTTTGTTTTCATCAACCGTGAATGACTTTGCCGAAAGCTTTGTGTCATATGTCAGATAGAAGCTGTAATTTGCATTTTCGCTTATAATGCGTCCCGACTCGTTCAACCAGTACAGGAATACATGATTAGCAGACGGTTTATAAGTTGCAGTATAATTAAGATTCTTTTCGAATTCGGCATTTGTAAAGTGAGATATGTATGTAAAGAGCTGAGAGCCGGTTCTTATCTCTATTTCACCATTGCCGAAATCGATGCTGAGCTTCTTATTTTCCTTTGCAGGAGTTTCAACCTTCTTGACGCCATAGGTGCCGTCACCGTTTTCAGCAGGTTCAAAGCCTTCTGCACAGTAGTCGCTGGGAACAGCGTGGTTGAACGTACCGCCGGATACGGAGACATTATTCACGGAGATGTCGCGGACGAGCATATCATTCGTGACATTGCCAAGCTCTTGGCTTGCGCCGAGCACACTGCCTCCGGTGACCTTCAGTTGAGTCAACTGGGTCATGTTGGGCTTGTCCTGCTCACCGATCTCACGGATCGCTGTGGAGTAGTAGCTTTCGACCGTACCTCCGGTGACATTGATATTCACATTGCCGGCATAGCCAGTCGAACGGGAGTCAACGATGATCGCCGAACCGTCATATGTAATAGTGCCGCTGGTAGAATTGCTATCATCGAGCACATAATCATCTGCTGTGCCGCGAACCGTGCCGCCGTTGATATTCAGCGTTCCGGATTTGATGCCAATCGCGCAATAGCCCTCGACCAGACCGCCGTTGACATTTATTACGCCAGCCTGCGGATGATAGATAGCAACACTCGCGGATTTCAATTCCGCGCCATCATAGATGTTGATGGTCGTAGTGCCCTTGTAAGAGCCGTTGCCGGAAATAGCAAACGACTTGCTTTCCCGAATAACCTTGCCGTAAACATTCAGCGTATACTTCGCGTCCGCGTCCTGACCGATAAAGACAGCAGCGCCTTTGCTGCCACTGGCTGTTAATACAGTGTCCTTATCAATGGTGACCTCTGCATTGCTGCATACATTCACCAGATTCATGCCACTATCGTCCGTTACGCCGGTAATCTTGACATTTTTCAGTGTCAGCTTATTATAGGCATTTACGATGACGCAGGGCAAATTGCTCGTGATCGTACCATTCTGGATCGTAACTTCACCATTCGTGCGGAAAAACGGGTTGTTATTGCCAAGCGACAAAGTCTTTCCGTTCAGGTCGATGGTGATGTTCGCATTGATCGTATTAGTCACAAAGTTTTTGCGGTCACTCAGCAGAATTACCTTTTCGCCGTCCTTTGCCGCCGCGATAGCGTCATAGTGACCCGCATACGCCGCAACAGAGTTGCCGTCAGCATCCACAATCTGTGCAGCCATGCCGGACTTCGCCGTGAACGTGCCGTCAGTGTTTTTATCAACGCCAACACCGTCTGCGACAAAACACGTGCCAGCACCCTCGGCAAGATTGTTGCGCGGGTCAAAGTTCTCAAACGTACCGCGATTGACTGTAAAGCCCGCCCTGCCAGCAGTATAACTGCTATCATAGCAATTCAGCGTGAGGCGATACGGATCGCTACCGCTTTCCTTCTGCTGGATGGAGAAATGACCACCGTTGATCGTAACTTTACCAGTGTATGCATAGACTGCGCTGATATTGCCGATATAATTACCGGCATTTACGATCAGCCTGGTGTTCTCGACATTTTTCGTGTCATCAGCATACACATCCAATGTGAAGCAGTCATTTTCTTTCGCCTTGAGTGTGCCGCCGCCAACAATATCATCGATCGTCAAAACACCATTGTCGCGCACAGAGATCAGCGACCATGAATACGTGCTCTCATTCCAAATATCCGTACTATTGCTGATGGTCTTTCCGTTCAGGTCAAG
>ERZ857998.3291-NODE-3291-length-13382-cov-355.464095_pt1 | contig 13382 bp, 14 predicted proteins | sample MGYA00519954_ERZ857998 | MGnify/ENA primary metagenome ERZ857998 (study PRJEB31778, sample SAMEA3449424) | human gut metagenome | biome: human gut; feature: human-associated habitat; material: faeces | place: United Kingdom | collected 2010/2012 ...
CCAAAAACCTACAAAAATTTTTACCAAAAACCTACAAAAAAGATTGACATTTACATGAGTTTTATTATTTTTAGTAAAAACAATTTCCTGATTATCAACCGGAAATTGATTTTGCCAATCATAATGCCAATCCGACATATCATAATGCCATCCATCTCTTTCTAAACAATTACTATTATTTTTATGTGCAAAATGATGAGCATTAGTAGTCCCCTGTCTAGTTCTTAATTCTTCACCACAAATTGGACAATAATATTTTTCATTATCTAAAGCACTAGAAATATGAACTCTTCTCTTATCTTTATTTAAAGCGACAAACATAGTATACACCTCTACGTCTAGGTATTATATCATATTTTTATTATTAGTTATCACTTTATTCAACTTAAAATATGTCTTTTTCGCCTAATTTTCGCCTAACCACTTTTTAATATAGCATTAAATCTTCACAAAATCATATATTTCCTAACAAAAATGAGAGAGATATTACTTCATCTCTCTCTTCAGGGGGGGAAAAATTATACCCTATTTTTTTGTCATATTTTTCATTATTATTGATTTATCATTTGCTATATTTCTCGTAAATAGTCCTATTTTACCTATCTTGCCCTATGTAATTGTTCCACATTTGTTCCCGAAATAACTATTTCCATATATAATTAAACATTTTTATCATTTGTTCTTTATCTTCTTTAAATCTTTTTTCATCAATACTTTTTAATATATTCTCTACTTCATTTATAAATGGTTCAACACTTTCATCAAATGCTTTCTCATTAAACCATTTAATAATAGTTTTAATTATTTTTTCAGCTTTATAATTTTCACCTATATTGATCTGTGGATTAATTTTAGTATACATAGAATCCTTTTCTTTAAAAAAACCATGATATTCTGACAATGTATTCTTGATTTCGGTGGATAATTCAGTAAGTTTTTTAAATAATGCAATAGTATTAATATGATGGAAAAATTCTTTATTTTTAACAGAATAATAAGTAGTATATAATTCAAAATATAGACCGTACACTGTATTTATAATACGTCTTTTTGCCATAAAATACTGACATATGGCTGTAACTAAACCAACTATAATCCCACATCCTAAATTGGTAATTATATTTATACTTAATTCACTACTTATTCCACACAATTGCAAAACGTATAATAAAGGAATTAGTGCTATCAGCATAGCAATTGAAATAATTATAATGATTCTTGATTCTTTCATTTTAGTCACCTCATTTATTAGTTATATATTATATCACTAAAAAAGCCTAGATTATCAAAATCTAAGCAAATTATTTTAATTATCATTTTCATCCATTTCATCAATTTCAACGTCAAAATAGTCTTGGCACTGAGTACACCCTAATAGCTTACATACTATAAGGCTCTTTCTTTGTGATACATCTATGCTAATACCTCTAATTCTTTCATCCAATAAATCATTATCAATCTCGGGATTTGATGTTCTATGTACGTGAATTACTTCTCCCTCTTTTACTCTCTTACTAACTGGGCATAAATCTGCTTCTTCATAAGATGTATTTCTTCTAGCATACAAATTACGATATTCTTCTCTTTTATATGATAATCTGTATAATTCAATTTGTGGAGGAATATTTTTTAAACTAACTCTAAATTGATGATTTTGGCCTCTCCACACATCCATGCCTCTAATTTGTGGATGGCCCCAATTTATGTTATTTACAGGTATTGATAATCCAACTTGAAATAGCCTACAAATCCCAATAGGTATTTCCCATCTTTCTTGAGATGGTTCAAGTTGAATTCTACAATCTCCATCTCCTCCATAGCTACTTGATGCTTCATTTGGAACAAGCGAACAAGAATCACATATTCCCTGTAAAAAAGACAACGCATTCATTTTATTATTTTCTAAATTTAGATGAAAAGGAAATTTTTTTAATACATTATTTTCTAAGTATCCAACATTAAGCAATTCACATAATCTTTGATGATCACATGGTATTTCTTCGGTTGATATAAGTATTTCTTTCATTTTCCAATCATCTAAACTATATGAATTAGGAAGATCTATCTTTGAATTAATGTTCCATGTATCTCTTAGTAAATAAATTATTTCAGAAAAGTCATTAGATAGTTTTGATTTTAATGTTTCTACATATGCTCTTTCTTCACTTTGAGTATGAATATTATCAGTTCTCAAAGATCCATCAGTAGGTCTTCTAAATTTAACCCTAAAATTTAGCACTACATTACCATTATCAGTAACAATAATAGAACCCTTACCAAATAGGATTCCTAATAAATACGATTCGTTTGCAGTTATCAAAACAACTCACCTCCCGATGGGATTGATTGTTGTATAAGTAGATTACGATCAGAAAGCCTTACATATTTAATTTCTTTATCGCCATCATATCTAAAAATATTTTTATTTACATAATAGTATTGTTCAATCATTCTCCTTAATTCATAAGGAGCAACTAAAAAGACCTTATCTGCCTTAAAGATATCACCATACATTTTTGCTTGAGCTATATCTTTCATAACAACACTATTCAATTTAGCTTCTATTATTAACACTTTATAATCTTCATCACTTGATTTTCTATATAAGACCGTAATATCTGGCTTACCAAAATCACCTAATATATCTATTTCTCTTTGAAATCTCTCACGCAATTCAGGCTTAAACTCATGCCAAGTTTCAAATACCTTACATTCATATCCAAATAAATCCATATAAAACTTAATACTCTCCATTATATCTGGATACATTGCAATTTCATTTTCATAGTTTACAACATTTTCAACATTCATGTTCCATACTTCCTTCTTTTAGTTTATATTTTGGAGCCTTCCAAAATTTTTCTATTTCATTTATTACTTCTAAATCCAACGAAAACGTATTATAAAAGAAGTCATTTCTAATATTAATAATATCTTGTTTTCTCTCGTGACCTTTTAATATATTGCTCATATGATCCAATACTTTATTATCACAACTTGGTATTTTGATATCATCAATATAATATTTATCCATATGTATAGTTAGCCTGCTATTATTTAAACAATTTATATGCAAATTGTAATAAGCAACTGATGAATTTAAATAATTTGCAATATACTTCATTTCTAAAATTGTCATATTCTTTTTTGGAATTAGCATTGTTATAGTATCAGAAATTTTGTCAAGATCTCCTCTAACTACATTTGCAGTCAATCTATACGCTATATTTTGTATAGCTATAAATACACTATTGCCATCTGGCATATAATAAATATCATTGTAAAAATCTAGATCTCTTCCTTTTAACCCATTTGCCTTGCAATTACCTCTTCTAACATAGAATAATTCTTCCAAATTACAACCTAATATTTTACTATTTATAATGTTATAGTAATTTCGATTATACAATAAAATTGTATCTCTTATATTTCTTTCTAAAACAATATTTCTCTTTTGGCCATTGGAAATATAGTAATATTCCTGTGCACTTGTTTTTTCTTTTTTCAAATATATTGCAACTGTTTCAACATCAGCTCCCAGGAACTCATGTCCTCTTGTATCTACAATTCCTATAATTTTTGTTTCATCTAAAATTTTTGTTCTTAGTTTTTGATATTTTTGACTTCTAAGAACAGTATTCGGAATTATTAATATTAATTCGCCTCCAGGTTTTAAAATATCAATTCCTTTTGAAATAAAAGCTTCAGTTGAATCAACAAAGTTATCGACTTTTAAATTAAATGGCGGATTACCAATCACAACATCAACATTAGAGAATTTTAATTTTAGAAAATCTTTATTTTTTAATTCAATATTATCACTTAATCCAGATAATTTACTAAGTGCCTTTTTATCTATATCAATTCCAATGATATTTTTGAATAATGGTGATTTTTTTATAATTTGTTTAATAAATACACCATCCCCACATGATGGTTCAACTATAACCTTATTGTTAAAATCCAATTCAAACATTTCAATTAGTTTTTCAGCCAATTTGATTTCAGTAAAAAACTGTCCAATTTTCTTTCTAGCTTTATAGTCTTTACTTTGTTTATTCATTACTACCATCTCTTTTCAAAAACAATTATATATTGAAAAATATGATTTAATACAATTTTATATGGATATCCAAAAGGATATATTGCTTTTTGATTTTGCAAGATATATGAAGTACCATTATATGTAAATCCTACTTTATTCATTAAAAGGATCATATCAGAATGAATATCAGTTTCTTTCTTATTTATTGTAAAATCACTAATTATTAAATAAAACTTTCCACCATTATTCATTTTATTAAATGACTCTTTGAATATTTTTCCCATTGCCTTTAAGTAATCATCATATTCATCTAAATTCCCAATATCATTTTTTAACTCACTATAATATTCAACACCCTGTCTTGTTTGACTTTTATCATGTCTTACACCTTTACTCTTATTTTTTAAAATATTGAAGTATGGTGGTGATGTAATAACAACATCAATATTTTGATCTATCTTTTTTATTTCTTTTGAAGAATCACCATTAATTATTTTATATTTACTATCATCTAAATCACTGATATTTAAAAATTTAATTCTTTCTTTTATTAACTCAACATATTCTTTATTAAGTTCAATCCCTATATTGTAATTAGTTTTATAAGTTCCAATGATTGTTGAACCAATTCCTAAGAATGGATCCAAAATTACCTTATCATGTATATTTTCTTTTTCAATTAGCGATTCTATATCATTGTAGCTATATGGTGCAGGATGCTTTAATCCAATTTTATCAATTTTACTTTTACTTGATATAACATATTCAGATTTCTTTTCGTGGTTGATTTCATGTTTTTTTAACTTTATTTGTTTAACCTCTGATAATCTATTAAGTATTAAGAAAACCTTTTTTGTTATATTTTCTTCTTTGAAATTAACAATTATCTTTCCTCTATATTCTAATCCAGAATTTTCTACATACTCAGTTATAGATTTTGAAATTAAAATATTGTTATCTAATTCATCATCCACTAAAATTGCATGATAAGAATTATATGAAGAATTTATTATTATATCAAATGCTTTTTTTAACTCTTCAAAATGATGAATATATTGAAAAGTGAAATCATAATTTAAAATCTTATATTCACTATTAATTAAAAATGTTTTTCCTGAAGTTCTTTTTTTATAACAAAGGTCATAGAACTTCTTTTGTATTTCTTCTAAATCAAATGTTTTAAATTCATAAAAATTAATTGCATTTCTAAGCCAATTTTTTCCATCTAAATTATTCACGTTATTTATTGGTTCCATTTCCTTTATCCTCCCATATTAATTATATCATTAATTGTCGTTTTTTCCTAGAAAACTTTTTGATTTTATAATAATTTTTTATAAAAGCTTGATATATAGTGTTTTTAGAGTGATTAATACATATGGAGGTGTTTATGTTAAGGAAATGTACTGATGAAGATATAAGTGATGAAGAATGTGAAAATGTTATTGATCCTTTTTATAATAACTATGATAGTTATTTGGAAGAGTATGTCATTCCTGAAGTTATAGCATTTTATATTGCTAGTTCATTTTATAGAAATGCTATGTGGGAAGCAACTTTTAAACAGCATTTTAATTCTGCTTTTGATACGTTTAATCTGATATGTAAAAATTATAAAAATGTTAACTGCAAATTAGCTGACGTCAAGCAGATTTGATTACATGACTTTAGACATTCCTGTGCATCTCTTCTGGTTAATAAAGGTGCTAATGTTCAAGTAGTAACCAAATACTTAGGCCATACAAAAGTTGAAGAAACATTAAAAACTTATTCACACCTATTTACAAGTACTTTAGATGAAGTTGTTGCCGTAATAGATAATTTAGACAATAATAAAACCGATGATAATTAATCACCGGTTTTTAATAATTCTAACTTTTCATTTAATGTTTCAGTCAATAAATCTAATGCATAAATTTTTGTTTTTCCAAATTTATTTTTATTCATTTCATTAATTTTTTTTATCAAAAGTTCAAGATTTTCTCTATCTATCATATAAAAATCTTTTATATTACCAAAATGATAAACATTGTCTATTGTATATTTGAAATAAAAAATATCTTTTGTAGGACACTTTTTAATATTTTCTATAATTAAATTAACATCCAATTTATTTAAAAATCCCTCGCCATGAATAACATTACTCTTGATATAAAGGTTGTAAAGCTTTTCACCCCAGTTTTCTGATAACAATATAGTAACTATTGTATCAGAACTATTTTTACTTCTATTTTGATTAATAATGTCGTTAAACTCTTTTGAATACTTATTGTAAACATCAACTGTTTTTTTATCATTTAACATTGTATGAAAATCAATATAATCAACTTTATTATCAATTAAGCTTTTCTTCATTAGATCTACTAACTTCTTAATATAATCAGGAAATAGTCCAATTACTTCTAAGCCTGATATGATCCTTAATAATTTAGGAAAAACTTGATATCCATAATGAAAATTTCGAATCATTTTATCTAAATATTCTTTTATTTCACTATCTTCTAATTCCCAATAAGCTTCTAAATTAAAATATGGATCGTCATTTGGTAAAGCATTTTCTATTTCAACTGTTATATATTGATTTAAAGTGTTCTTCATCTGACTTAAATTAAGGCTAGAAGAACATAAATAATCACTAATAAAATCAAATGCAGTAAAATAATCAGTCATTTTTTGTAATCCATCATCAGTAAATGATGTTGCAACAGAATATTTTGCACCATTTAATTTTTGTTTTATTTCAACACCATTTTTTAATAATACAGACATATGAATTGTATTAATAAATGTTAATTCTAAAATTCTATTTTCTTTTTCTTCATATTTTTGCTTTTTAATTTGATTAAACATAATTTCATATTCATTTAATAAAAAAATTATAGTTCTAATGTTACAACAATTATCTTTTTTTAGTGTTTCAACTAATAAACTCTTTTGGGATTTCAAATACTCATAGTATTTCTTATTATTAACATGATTTTCTAAAAGATTATTTATTATTTTTTCCAAATTTGGCACATAATCTATAGTTTTTCCAATTAATTTTTCTTTTATTAATTTATACTTATTTTCTGTGTTATATGTTTTGTTGACTCTTTTTTTAATGTCTTCTATCTTTGGCTTGGTAACTGTATCATCATTTTGCCATGAATTAACTTTTTTCTTTTCGCCATACTCAATATTATTATTTAAGCAACTAATTATTTTTAATTCATAATTATTATCTATATTTAGCTTTTCTATTTCGTTTTCGTTAGCAACTATAATACACTTAACGTTCTTGTGTTCCACATAATCATTAATAAACCCCAAGACTTCATTAATAGGTATATTAACTCTTTCTAAATCGTCAAATATAATTAATTTTTTCGAAACATCTATAAAATTACTCATTAACTCAGTTGCATCTATACTTTTTGCATCTGGTAAAGGTATTTTAAAAATACTTGAAATAGCCGATGAAAAGCTTCTATAACCGGCGCCTAATATTTTGCCACCCTTTTTTATTTTTTTATTTATTTTCATATTTTTGTTCATTATTGAGTATAGTATTTTTTTACTTATATCACTTGTATTACTAAGTCCATATAAAGAAACATATACACTATCATTAATTTTTGCTAGTATTTTGTTTTTAACAAAATATGTTTTACCGCATCCCCACTCTCCATTAAGTAGAATTGCATACTGACTATTAATATCAGAGTAGTATGTTTTAATTATTTCAATTATTTCTTCCTCGCTTAAATTCATAACAATTCTGTCCTCCTTATAAAAGAAAAATTCTATACTTTAAATTGTATAAAACTTTATGATTCATATTATACTACTTTATCTCTTAAATGTCTGCAATAATCATGCAATTTAAACAAAAGTTGTTCTCAAGTTGTTCCAAAGAATTATTTTTAATCTTCTATATGCTCGCAAGTTCTTATAAATAGTGACCTAAATCAATTCCAATTTTTCATTGGATGTGGCAGGTGGGCAACTTAGTTCTAATTCTTTTTTTAAAATAGACTTTAGATCCGAAAATTTCTTAATATGTTTGCACTGGCAAATTATGCCATTTTCTTTATTTCTTAAATCAATTCCACCATCCTTACCCATTTTAAAACTTTTAAACTCCAAATTTAACTTTTTTGAAATGATATCCTTTGACAATTTTTCAAACTCCAACGGGCTTAATACATCTAAATTGTATTTCATACATATAACACTTCCTTTACTACTAAAAAATCTGTAAATTAACAAAATCTATAATATAATTCTATTTTGTCATTCACTTTATCTCTCTAAACTTTCTAATTCATCTAATTCATACTTAATATTTTTATTAAACTTAATTTTGGAAACATCATATATAACTGCTAATGGATATCTTACTTTTGGAATTGACTTAAATATTTTAAATGGTGTTATCCATATTAAGTAATCTATATTTGAATCTTTTAATATATTTAACATGTTGCTATCCTTCCACCAACAATGTAGGTCTCCTTTCATTAGTTCGCCCGGCCCTTTAGGAACTTCACAATCTATCAGTTTAATATATGGTGTCGATTCATCAAAAACAAAAAATATTGTCTTAAATCCTGGATGATTATTTTTATATTTTTCTATTTTTTGTATATGTTTTTCTATTACCCTTTTAAAATTATCAACATAAAGTTTATAGTTATGATCTTCATGTCCTTCAAGGCCACAATAAGGATTTATGAACAAATTACCAGCTTCTGCTATTTCCTTAATGGCTTTATTTTTATCTATTAATTGTTTTGTTATTTGACTTTCTCGCTCATTATGTCGATTAATTACTCTACCATTTTTATCAACAAATGTATGATCATCAATTCTCATTACATCCATCATTAATTTAAATTTATTATTATAAAAGTCCGGCGGTAAAGCATTTTTAGAAGAGGCATCAGTCCATGTTTTCCATAACAATTTATTATGTATTAATCTATATAATAGTATATTATTAAAATTTAATGGAAATATTTTTATCCTCCTTCTTTTTAAGTCTTGAAAAGTTTGTATTATTCTTTCTTCTTTATCATACCTATTCATTTATACCACCCCTAATTATGCAGAAAAGCACTGATATTTTTTTCTTGTCTCTAGCTTTAGAGATTCAAAAAATTTATATGGCTTAAATTTAATATTATTGTAAATTTTTATATCTTGCCACTGTTCAATATATTGTGTGATATCCTCATTTATTACATCAAATATTTTAAAAAAACTTTCTGTTTCTTTATTTATTTTCAACTCTTCCTCTGCGCAATAAAATTCAAATTTAAAATCTTTTATAATAGAATTAAGATCATTATTATACAAATCATGAATTTCAAGTATATTTCTTTGTGACATTATATAATTGATATGTTCATTAATATATTTTATATTGTTACTTAATATATTTTTTAAAAAGTCTAATAGTTCGGGCTTTTTATTTTCACCGTAGTCAGCAAAGATTTCTTTTGTTATTTCATACCATTCTTTCCATTTGAATTCTTTATTGCGATAGTCTTTTTTTCTTCCTGCTACTGAGCAAAATTCTGACCAACCTTCTATATATTTCATAATACTAAATTGTAAATCACTATAAACTAACATATAAATATCATTATGTTTTTCATTTTTTTCTTTAACATTTCCAAATTCAATAATTAAGGCTACTATTGTTGATGCAAAACAACCTAACCCTATATTTAAAATTATATCTGCTAATATTTTGTCTTTTGCTTCCTGTAAGTAAATCCCCCGTACCATAAGCATTATGGACATAAACAGCAAGCTTAAATATAAATGCCAATTTAGTTTGTATGGTTTATTTATTTTATTATTCATTTTCAACTTCTCCTACTTCTAGTTAATACAAAAAGACGCAGCACAAAAAATCTATTAAATAGACCTGTACTAGCGTCTTTCTTTAACTAAATTAAGTATATCAAATTATTTTTATTTATTCAATATATTTTGACAATTTTCTTATTCATCATCATCCTCAGAATAATAGTCATCATCTTCTAACTCTTCCTCTTCAAAGTTAAATGAATCATACTTATTTTCTTTTACTAATTCTTTTTGCCAATCTTCTAAATCATTATTATCTTTTTTATTATCATCTTCTGTATCTGCAAATGCTTTTATTAAGTTCCATATCAAACACATAATCTCACCACCTGAAATTATTATATCATAGTTTTTTATTATATATGACTATACGATTATTTTTCTACTCTTATTTATATAATTATTTCTTTATACTATAATAGTATTAGTATATATCTACTGCTTATATATAATAAGTATCTTGGATACATTTAATTAAGATAAGTTTACTTAGCTTAATTAAACACTAATAAGACTTACATAGTAAGGCTTATAGTGGACATAATAGAAATAATATATAGGTATATTAAAACTAAGACTTGATATCTTAGTTTGTTATTTAGTTAATGTTAATGTTTTTATTTTAAAATCTTTAGTATCATAACCCCATGGATTAGATACTAATCTTGTATTATTTATTATTATATCTTCTTCTTTATGATCATGACCATATATCCATACTGGTGATTTATATTCTTTTACTTCTGTATAGTAACAAGAGTTATTACCCCTACTATTATTTTTATTTCTAAATGGTGGTACATGAGTTATTATTAAATCTATATCTTTTGGTAAGTTATTATACCAAGATATGCTATCGTTATGTAGTTTTTGTATTTTATCTTTCTTAGATAATTCTGATAAGATAAATCTTGAATCATTCTGCATAGGATAGTTATATAGTTTATCTACTAATGTTACTGGTTTATACCAAAGGGTATCTCCCGCTAATAAGAAGGTATTATAGGTATATAGTCCTTTAGTATTATTCGTTTTATCTAGTATGATTATATCGTTATTATCTTTAAATATTTCATTTAATCTATATACTTTATTCATACTATTATAGTTATATTCTTTAGCCATAGGATCAGTATAGATATATTTTATTACTGGTATATAGTATTCATGATTACCTGGGACAAATATTACTTTTTTATAGTATTTTGAACATGAATATAATAGTTCACTCACTCTATTTATATCTTCATCGATATCTCCCGCTACTACAAGGATATCTCCTTTTACTTGCATGCTTATTTTATCTTGGACTAATTTATCTATTTTTGTTATGCTTTCTTTTTTACTTATGTAGTGAGTTAAGTGTAAATCAGATACGTAGTCAATGTTTAATTCCATGGTATTTTTCCTTTCTAGATGCTTATATTATATAGAAAGATGCGAATTATGTCAAATGAAAAACTACCCGTCACTTTTATCTGCGGGCAGTTTCTGCGGATAAGTTATTTATTATTACATTTGTTTATGAATTCTTTTTCGTGTTCTTTTAGATAGTTATAACTTTCTTTAATAGCGGTCTCTATATTATTATTTTTATATATGCTTATTATTTTATCTAGTAAATTTATATTATCTATTTCTACATTATAAAAGATATCATAGGATTTAAACTTATGTTTATATATTTTTTGAATGTTGTTGCTATTTAGTATTGGGTCTATGATTATTTCACTTAAGTACCATAACAAACTTGGGCTATCAAAATCTTCATACTTCCAATTTGGATATATTTCTTTACATTTCTCAAAGAAAAGGAAATGACATAATTCATGCATACAGGTATCTATTAAATCTTCTTTATTTTTCTTATGAATATCAAAGGCTTTTTCTTTAATGTATCTAGGACATACTGGTATTAGTCCTATTCCTACTGATATTTCTTTATATTCTTTTGGCCACTTTATATTAAAGTAATTACTTAGTTCTAACATATATTTATCATTGTATTCATTCCAGATAGTGGTATATTCTTCTCTCAAGTTATTATTTTCTTTTATAAAGTTATTATATCTATCTTGAATTATGTCTTTGATATTATCTTCTTTGGTAAGTCTTTTTAATTCTGGATATAGGAATAATGTTCCTTCTTTTACTGATAATATATTATCAGTATCTTTAAGTGTCAATGATAGTATGTCAGATGTTTCTTCAAGATTTAAATATTTAAATTTTAATTTTGGTGGGTTATTCAATTATATATTTCCTTTCTTTCGCCATTTTGGATAATCATAATATATTTTATTTAAGTAATTTATTATTTCATTTTTTTCTTTACTATTTATATTGAAATACTGATCTAGATTTGTTATGATTGCCTTTCTAGCTATTACTTTTGATTCTTGCATTTGATATAAGTAATCACAAACTATTAGTTCGAATATATCATCTTCTTCATTTAAATCAAAATCATAATATTTTTGAAAAAAGTCACATAAGTTTTCATAAGATTTTAAACCTTTTAGATAAGTTCTATTTTCTACATTTTCATAGAAGTCTTTAGAATATATTTCATATTCTCCTTCTCTATTAGATATATAATCTTCTATTTCATAGTCTTCAAGGTCTAGTTTTGAAATATAATTAATATTATTAAAATGTTTTCTATCTAGAGGACAATCTTTCAAGGTTATATACATTAGATATTTATCAAATATCTTTCTTTCTATATTATCTAATACTTTAGTATATATATCATATAAGGTGTCTTCTTCTATTAATCCATATACTTCTAGTAACATTTCTATATTTTTTTCAAAATCAAGTAAATCATGATGTTCTTTAATGAATGCTTTATTTTTTAATATTTTATTTATGATTAGTGCTATATCTTTTTGAATATTTATGGTTATTAAATCTTTCTTTTTATCATAATGTACATGTATTACAGGAGTATTACCTAAATTTAATATTAAAGTTAAAGGTAATCTTCTATCTTCTATAACTAGAGTATTTTTATTTTCTAATACTTTATTTAGTATTTCGATATTGTTATCTTTAATTGGTAATAATACACTTTTTATTATTTCTTCGATGTTATCTACTACATACTTTAGTATTTTACTCTTAGTACTTGTATTTGCTATTATTACTTCACCTAATTTGTTATCACCATTTATTATCCCATATCTTACTGCTAGTCTATATAAATCATCTCTTGTATAACTATTTAGATACTCTTCTAATGTGTTATATTCTTTATATTTTTTGTTATAGTTTTGCATAATATCATTAAAAATTATTTCTCTAATATCCATTTTATCACTTCCTTCTCTGAAAATATTATATCAAATATATTTTAGAATGTAAATTTTTGTTTTATAATGATTTATTTTTTTTACTATTTTGAGTATAATAATAGTGCAATTGTTGAGTTATAATACATATGTTACAGATTTAATATAAAAAAAGATACCATTCT
>ERZ857998.3295-NODE-3295-length-13373-cov-16.301772_pt1 | contig 13373 bp, 8 predicted proteins | sample MGYA00519954_ERZ857998 | MGnify/ENA primary metagenome ERZ857998 (study PRJEB31778, sample SAMEA3449424) | human gut metagenome | biome: human gut; feature: human-associated habitat; material: faeces | place: United Kingdom | collected 2010/2012 ...
ACCCGGGCGGCGGCCCATCTGGTGGGCGCACAGGCCAGCGCCATGCAGTCCGCGGCCAGCAACCCCAATGCCGGTCCCGCTATGGCTTTTATGGGCATGGGGATGGCTGGACAGATGGGCGGAATGAACGCCCAGAATCTCTATCAGATGGGCGCGCAGCAGCAGGCTCAGCCCACCCCCGCACCTGTACCCACGCCCCCGCCTGCCGCCCCCAGCGGCTGGACCTGCGCCTGCGGGCAGGGCGGCATCGCCGCCGCGCTCAGCCCCACGAGTGGAAATTATGTCACGCTCTCGCAGCTGCAGCCCTTTGCCCCCGTGCTCGAGCGCTATGTCGGCGCGCAGGCCATGGGCATGGACGCGACCGTGAGCGTCAACGGCTACAGCCTTGACACCGATGTCGTGCTCTCGTTCGGCAAGCCCGTCGCGGCGCGCGCCGTGTCGCAGATCCTCGGCCGCGACTTGACCGTCACGTTCTGGAACGACCGCGTGTACATCGACTACGGCTGGCACCACGTCACGGCGTCGATGGATTCGCTCGAGCGCGCGCTCTATGCCGTGCTCACTGTCACGCCGGGCGTCGACCGCCAGACGGTGCAAAACGCCATCGAGGCGTACACCTACTTCTTCGAACACCTGTCGTTCGCGAGCGTTGTCGGCGCGATCTCGGACAAAACGCACACCAAGATCGGCAAGCGCATGCCGTTTATCCTTTTCGGCACGGGCCTTGCGATCATACTAATGAACCTGCTGCCGCTTATCGACAACAGCTATGCCGCCGCGCCGACCACCTTCAAGACCGTTTCGTTCGTGGTCGTTCTCGGCCTGCTGCTCGTCGCAATGGGGACCTACCGCTCCCCGGCGGTCGCACTCATGCCGGACATCACGCCCAAGCCCCTGCGCAGCAAGGGCAACGCGATCATAAACCTCATGGGCGCGCTCGGCGGCGTTATCTACCTCGGCGTGGCCGCGGTCATGTACCCCAACAGCAAGGTCGAAGGCCTTGCGCACGTCAACTATCAGCCGCTTTTCATGGTCGTTTCCGCGATCATGTTCGTCGCCATCGCCGTGCTGTTTCTCACGATCAAGGAGCCGAAGCTCGTCGCCGAGCAGCAGAAGCTCGAGGCGCAGCATCCCGAGTGGAACCTCGCCGAGGACGACGGCAGCGGCAGCGAGACCCTGCCCAAGCCCGTAAAGAAGAGCCTCATATTCCTCCTTTCGTCGATCAGCCTGTGGTTTCTCGGCTATAACGCGGTCGAAACGTGGTTCACGACCTACGTCAGCCAGGTCATGGGTCAGGCGCTGGGCGGCGCATCGACCTGCCTGCTGATCGCGACCGGCGGCGCCGTTATCAGCTATATCCCCATCGGCGTTATCGCGTCCAAGGTCGGCAGAAAGCGCACGATCATGGCCGGCATCATCCTGCTGGCGGTCTGCTTCGGCCTGGGCTACTTCCTGACGACGGCCTACAGCGAGATAAACGTCGTGATGTTCATCGTGTTCGCGCTCGTCGGCCTTGCATGGGCGGCGATAAACGTAAACTCCCTGCCCATGGTCGTTGAGATGTGCCGCGGCTCGGATATCGGCAAATTCACCGGCTATTACTACACCTTCTCGATGGTCGCGCAGGTCGTGACCCCGATCGTCGCAGGCTCGCTTATGCGCCATATAAGCTACACGGTGCTGTTCCCCTATGCCGCGCTGTTCGTCGCGCTCAGCTTTGTGACGATGATCTTCGTAAAGCACGGCGACAACAAGCCCGAGGCCAAGCGCGGCCTTGACGCTTTTGAGGATCTGGACGACTGATGAGGATCTGCATTTTCGGCGCGTCCGGCCGTGAGCTGGACGCACGTTACTACGCCGAGGCCGAGGCCGTAGGCCGGCTGATCGGCGAAAACGGCGACAGCATCGTTTTCGGCGGCGGCGCGGAGGGACTCATGGGCGCGTGCGCGCGCGGAGTGAGCGCGGCGGGCGGAGACGTCGTCGGCATAGCGCCGCGATTTTTCGATGAGCCGGGCATACTGTACGACAAGTGCAGCCGCATGATATTCACCGAAACCATGCGCGAGCGCAAGCAGCGCATGCAGGAGGAGTCCGACGCATGCATCGTCCTGCCCGGCGGCATCGGTACGCTCGAGGAATTTTTCGAGATCCTCACGCTCAAGCAGCTTGGCCGGGACGACCGCGCCATTGTCCTGCTAAACACCCTCGGCGCGTTCGACGCGATGCTGCGCATGCTCGAAGAGCTTGCCGAGCGTCGATTTATGTCGAAAAACTGCCTGGAGCTGTATTTCGTGGCCGGCACGCCCGAGCAGGCGATGGAATATCTGGCCGGCTATGTTCCCCGGAAGGGCAGCATCCGCAGGCTCGAGGATTATAATAAGTAAATTTTAGCCGTGTAGCAGGTGCTACACGGCTAATTTTACGCCGGGTATATCATAGTGCTGCAAAGTGAAAATTAATTGGAGGCAATGCAAATGATACGAAGAGTTATTCAGATAGACGAGGAAAAGTGCAACGGCTGCGGAAAGTGCGTCCACGCATGCCACGAGGGCGCGATAGGGCTTGTTGACGGCAAGGCCCGGCTCATGCGCGATGATTACTGCGATGGTCTGGGCGACTGCCTGCCCAATTGCCCGACAGGCGCGATAAGCTTCATCGAGCGCGAGGCCGCGGCATATGACGAGGCGGCGGTCAAGGCCGCGCAGAGCGCGAAAAAGCAGGCTGCTTCCGGCTGCCCCGGCTCTGCGCCGCACGGCGTTGAGTCCGGAGATGCGTCGCAGCTTCGCAACTGGCCCGTGCAGCTCCGTCTCGCGCCGGTCAAGGCCGCGTATTTTGACGGCGCGGATCTGCTCGTTGCTGCCGATTGCAGCGCCTATGCCTGCGGCAGCTTCCACGCCGATTTCATGAAGGGCCGCGTTACGCTCATCGGCTGCCCGAAGCTCGACCCCGTCGATTATGCCGAGAAGCTCGGCGAGATCCTTGCCGCAAACGATATCAAGTCCGTCACCCTCACGCGCATGCAGGTGCCCTGCTGCGGCGGACTTGAGCACGCCCTTCAGCGCGCCATCGCCGCCACCGGCAAAAAGATCCCCCTCCGCGTTTTTGTAGTGGCGAATTGACGCTGCTACCGATACGGTAGTTGCAGCATCCCGACCGGAGAGTTCAGGCAAAACCATCACAGCGGAACAGGCAAGCCTGTTCCCTACGAGCGGCTGTTGGCCGCAGCGGAGAGCTAATAGCTGTTAGTTAATAGCTGTCAACCCCTCGGCAGCAAAGCTGCCTGCTCCCCTTGACAGGGGAGCCAATGGGGGGCTGTGCAAAACTTAGCACCGCACTACCGGGTTGCGTAGCAGCTACGGTTTCCACCATTGTCCCGAACCGGGACACCAGAGATATATGTATTGGTAGGTGCCCCAATGCGCCACTAAAAAAACTGCATCGTACTTTGTTGTAGTACGATGCAGTTATTGTTTTTGCTGAGGTTTTGAATCGGGCGCGCGGAATTTATTACCGCACTTGCGTTACGCGAGGCAGCCACGATTTCCTCCGCAACCTCGACACCGGGCGACCGGAAAGTTCAGCGCCGCACTTGCGTTACGCGAGGCAACCACGGTTTCCACCGCAACCTCGACACCGGGATACCGCAATATGCGTATCCGTAGCAGCCTCAATTCGCCTCTAAAACTCCTTTGCAGCGGGGGCAGAGTCCGGTTTCGGGGTCGGCGTCCTTGGAGTGCATCCAGCAGCGCGGGCACTTGGTGCCTTCGGCCTCCTTGACGGAGACGGTCAGACCCGGATTGTACGAGCCGGCGGCGGTGACGGCGTCTGCGTCGGCGGCATCGTCCTCTGCGATCAGGCACTCGGAGACGATCAGCAGCTCCTTAAGATCCATATCGGAGATCTTATCGAGCACTGCCTTGCTCTCGCCTGAAGCGCGCAGGGTGACGGAAGCCTCGAGGGGCTTGCCGATGCGCTTATCCGCGCGCGCCTTTTCGAGGACGCCGTTGACGTCGTTTCTGACGGAGATCAGCGCATCCCACTTTGCCATCTCGGCATCGTCGAGCGCATACTCGGTAAAGGGCTTGTTCATCTCGTTGAGCACGACGTTGCGCGCATCGTCCGAGCTGCGGTGGGGCATTGACAGCCAGATCTCATCGCAGGTGAAGGCGAGGATGGGCGCGAACATCTTTGTCAGGGTGTCGAGGATCAGGAACAGCGCGGTCTGAGCGCTGCGGCGCTCGAGGCTGTTCTTGCCGGAGCAATAGAGCCTGTCCTTGATGATATCGAGGTAGAAGTTTGAAAGCTCGACGACGCAGAAGTCGTTGATAAGGTGGGAAACGACGTGGAACTCGTACTCGTCATATGCGGCGAAGGCCTTCTCGATGAGCTTGTTGAGGCGGGTCAGCGCCCACTTATCCAGCTCGAGCATGTCCTCGGGCTTGACGAGGTCGTTTGCGTCGAAACCGTCGAGGTTGCCGAGGCAGTAGCGCGCAGTGTTGCGGAACTTGAGGTAATTCTGGCTGAGCTGCTTGAAGATCTCGTCCGAGCAGCGGACATCGACGTGGTAATCCGACGAGCCTGCCCACAGGCGCAGGAGGTCGGCGCCGTATTTGTTGAAGATCTCGGCCGGATCCATGCCGTTGCCGAGGGACTTGTGCATTGCTCTGCCTTCGCCGTCAACCGTCCAGCCGTGGGTGACGCATTCTTTGAACGGTGCGCCGCGGCCGAGTGCGCCGACTGCTACCAGCAGCGAGGACTGGAACCAGCCGCGATACTGGTCAAGACCCTCGATGTACATCGTTGCGGGCCAGAAGCCCTGATCGCGCTCCATAGCGGCGTAATGGGTCGAGCCGGAGTCGAACCAGCCGTCGAGGGTGTCGGTCTCTTTGGTGAAGTGCTTGCCGCCGCAGTGGGGGCAGGTGAAGCCCTCGGGCAGAAGCTCAGCCGCTTCGCGCTCGAACCATGCGTTCGAGCCTTCGGTTTCATAGATCTTGGCGACGGACTCGATGCTCTCGTCGGTGCAGACGGGCTTTGAGCAGTCGTCGCAGTAGAAAACGGGGATGGGCAGACCCCAGCGGCGCTGACGCGAGATGCACCAGTCGGTGCGCTCAAGGATCATGCTTCTCATTCTGTCCTTGCCCCATGCCGGGACCCAGCGGACGTCCTCGCATGCGCCGGTGGCTTCGTCCTTGAAGGAATCGACCGAGCAGAACCACTGCGGAGTTGCGCGGAAGATGATCGGGTGCTTGCATCTCCAGCAGTGCGGATAGCTGTGGATGATTTCCTCGGACGCGAAGAGCATGCCGCTCTCCTTCATGTCTTTGAGGATGACGGGGTTACTTTCGTCGGTGCCCATTCCGGCGTACTTGCCGGCGTATTCGGTGTGCTTGCCCTGATCGTTGACGGGAACGACCATGTCCATGCCGTAGCGCTTGCAGGTGACGTAGTCATCCGCGCCGAAGCCGGGAGCGGTGTGGACGCAGCCGGTGCCGGAGTCCATGGTGACGTAGTCGGCCAGAACAAGGCGGCTGGTCTTGGGCAGGAAGGGGTGGTCTGCGAGCATGTTCTCGAAGAACGCGCCCTCGTGACGCTCGATGATCTCATAGTCCTCGAAGCCGCCCAGACCCATGACCTTCTTGGTCAGAGCCTCGGCCATGATGTACATCTCGCCGTTGGGAGCCTTTACGATGACGTAGCTCTCCGACGGGTGCAGTGCGATCGCAAGGTTGCCGGGCAGAGTCCAGATAGTCGTCGTCCAGATGACGAAGAAGAGCTTGGATTTGTCGATATTGCCGAGCTTGCCCAGGTCGTCGTGCATGGGGAACTTGACATAAACGGTCGTGCAGGGATCGTCCTTGTATTCGATCTCGGCCTCGGCCAGTGCGGTCTCGTCGTGGGCGCACCAGTAAACGGGCTTGAGGCCCTTGTAGATGTGGCCGTTTTTATACATCTTGCCGAACACGCGCGTTTCCATGGCCTCGAAGCCGGGATCCATGGTCTTGTACGGGTGCTCCCAGTCGCCGATAACGCCCATGCGCTTGAAGCCCTCGCGCTGCACGTCGATGTAGTGGTCGGCGTAGGCGTGGCAGGCCGAGCGGAAGTCGGCGATGCTCATTGCCTTGTGGTTGAGCTTCTGCTCCTTGATGATGGCAGACTCGATGGGCATGCCGTGGTTATCCCAGCCGGGGATGTACGGCGTATAGTAGCCGCGCATTGCGTAGGTGCGCGTGATGAAGTCTTTGATGGATTTGTTCAGCGCGTGACCCATGTGCAGAGCACCGTTGGAGAACGGAGGGCCGTCGTGAAGGTTGAACAGGGGCTTGCCCTCGTTCTTTTTAAGCATCTCGTTGTAGATGTCCATCTCCTCCCAGTGCTTGAGCATCTCCGGCTCGCGCTTGGGCAGACCCGCACGCATCGGGAACTCGGTCTTGGGGAGATTGAGTGTTGCGTCATACTTCTGTGCCATAAATTTATCCTCCATTTTTAGTTACGAATTTAGTCTGTACCTATACGTTTATATTGGTATCCCGGTGTCGGTTTTTCCGACTAAACCGGTTTTTTGGTGTTTCTTTGGCGCATTTGAGCACCTACCTATACTTAATTTGCAGTTGCCCGGTATCGAGGGTGCGGCAAAAACCACCGCAGCCTCGATCTTTTATAGGCAAATCATTATTGTTGTTATAGTTTATATTGATGTCCCGGTTTTTTAGAGGCGAACCGACTCCGGCTTTTGTTTTTATTCCGGTGTCCCGGTATCGATACATTGGCGGAGATCGTATCGTCTCGCATCCCGGGGGATTTGTGCTATATTAGTGCAAATTTTCGTCTGCACTCTAAATGTCTTTGCCTGCACTCTTGTAGGGAACGGATTTATCCGTTCCGTTTTGTTGCATCTACCGACGCAGTTAATATAGCGGTACGCAGCCGAGTCTTCGTCATTGCCTTCCCCTGCGTAGCTTGAGGGGATGGTGTCACCTTGGTGACGGATGAGGTGTTATTTTAATCTTTGCCGTAAGGCAAACACATTTTGGTGTCGCATTTTCAGAGGCGCATTTACATTGTGCCGATACGTTTTTTGCGTCAGCCCGACCGGGAACTGCCGACGAAACCATAACACGCGGAACGGATAAATCCGTTCCCTACGAGCGACCGTTGGCCGCAGCGGAGAGCTGATAGCTGATAGTTAATAGTTTTTTTATTCAACCCCTCGGCAGCAAAGCAGCCTGCTCCCCTTGACAGGTGAGCCAATGGGGTGCGGCGCAAAACACAGCAGCGCACTACCGGGTTGCGTGGCAATCACGGTTTATTCCATTGCCTCGAACCGGGCAACCAGAGATAAATGTGTTGGTAGGTGCCCCAATGCGCCTCTGAAAAAGTGCGAGGCAAACACGGTTTCGTCGGCAGTCTCGATACCGGGCTACCGCAAACACAACTCCGCACTACCGGGTTGCGATGCACGCACGGTTTCGTCGGTAGCTTCGATACCGGGCCACCAGAGATAACCGTATCCGTAGCTGCGTCAATTCGCCTCTAAAATCTCTTTGAGGGTGAGGTCGGTGCCGGAGACGGGGGTCAGCTTATTGCCGCCGCAGTTTGGACAGCGCAGACGCTCGAGGTCGGCGACGAAACGCTCGCCGCATTCGATGCACTGAGCCTCGCCCTCGACGGTCTCGACGATCATATCGACAGCTGCAAACTCCGTGCCGTCGATGACGGCCTGCCAGCAATCGCTCAGGAAGCGGGGGACGACTCCGGAGAGCGTCCCCACCTCGACGGTGATGCTTTGCACGTTTTGAAGCTGTTCTTCCTCGGCGACATTGCGCAGCATTTTCAGCAGCGCATCGCAAATTCCAAGCTCGTGCATTATTTTTTCACCGCGTTTTTGACCAAGCCGCCTGCGCGCTTGACAAGCCCCTCGGCGACCTTGATGGGCATGGTCTCGAACGTGCCGGCATGCCAGTCGCGCACCTTTTTGAGGTGGATCGCGTCAAACTTGCACTTGGTGGTGCACAGACCGCAGCCGATGCACAGATACTCGTCGACCTTTGTCGCACCGCAGCCGAGGCAGCGCGCGGTCTCCTTGCGCACCTGCTCCTCGGTGAAGGTCACGCGCGCGTCGGCGAAGGTCTTGGCCTTTGCCTCGTTGTAGCCGGGCATCTGGCGCTTGCCGTGGTCAAAGTGCGATATATCCAGCAGCGCGTGCTCCTTGTCCAGAGCCTTGTAAACGCGCCTGTCGCGGCCCATGGTGAGGGTCTGGCCGGGATGCACATAGCGGTGCAGCGATATGGCCGCTTCCTTGCCGGCCGCTATCGCGTCGATGGCAAACTTGGGACCCGTGTAGCAGTCGCCGCCGACGAAAATATCGGGCTGAGCGGTCTGATAGGTCAGGCCGTCGGCTATGGCAGTGCCCTTCTTCGTGGTCTCGAGCGCGCCGACGTCGAGCGTGCCCCAATCAACGACCTGGCCGATGGCCGCGATGACGGAACTGACCGCGATGGTCTCGAACTTACCGGTTCCGACGGGCTTGCGGCGGCCCTTTTCGTCAGGCTCGCCAAGCTCCATGATCTCGACCTTGAGCGCCGTGACCTTGCCGTCCTTGCCCTCGATGGCGACGGGCGCGTTGAGGAAGCGGAACTGCACGCCCTCTTCCATGGCCTCCTTGACCTCCTCGGGGTCGGCAGGCAGCTCGTCGGCCGAGCGGCGATAGATTATGTAGGTGTTCTTTGCGCCCAGACGCACCGCCGCGCGGCACACGTCCATTGCGACGTTGCCGCCGCCGACGACTGCGCAGCTTTCGCCGATCTCGGGCTTGTTGCCGAGGTTTACCTCGCGCAGGAAGTCAACGCCGCCGAACACGCCGCCAAGCTCCTCGCCGTCGATGTGCAGCGACTGCGACTTCTGTGCGCCGATGGCGAGGTAAAAGCCCTTGTAGCCCTCGCTGCGCAGCTGCTCGATGGTGATATCCTTGCCGACCTCGACGCCGCACTTGAAGGTGACGCCCATATCCTTGAGAATATCGATCTCGGCGTTGAGAACGTCCTTTTCAAGGCGGAAGTTGGGGATGCCGAGGGTCAGCATGCCGCCGGGCACGGGGTTGCGGTCGAAAACGGTGACCGGGTAGCCCTTGTTCGCGAGGTAGTATGCGCAGCTCATGCCGGCAGGACCTGCGCCGATGACGGCGATCTTCTCGGTGTACGGGCGGCCGATCTGGTTGACCATCTTGGGCACGAAGCGCGTGTCCTCGTGCAGGTCGTGGTCGGCGATAAAGCGCTTGACCTCGTCGATCGCAACGGCCTCGTCAACGCTTGCGCGAGTACACTCGTCCTCGCAGCGCTTGTTGCATATGCGGCCGCAGACCGCCGGGAAGGGGTTCTCCTTTTTTATAAGCTCAAGGGCCTCGGTGTATCTGCCCTGAGCGGCGAGCTTCAGGTAGCCCTGAACGGGAACGTGCGCGGGGCATGCGGCCTTGCAGGGAGCGGTGCCGGTGTCAAGGGTGTCCTTGAAATTCTCGCGGTAATCGGGATTGAAGGTTTTCTTTACAAAAACAGTGTTTGTCAGCTTTGCGTAGCCCGGAGGCGTGAGGTCCTCGCTCGAGCACAGCTTCTGGCCGAGCTTGAGCGCATTGCCGGGGCAGGTCTCGACGCACTGGGCGCAGGCGACGCACTTTGCCTCGTCGATCTCGGCGACGAAGTTCGAGCGGATGGCGTCGCGCGCACCGAACATGAGTCCTGCGCGCAGGCCGAAGCATGCGCACGAGCAGCAGTTGCAGATAGCGGCGCTGTCGCCTGCCTCCTCGATGTTGGGGATATCGTGCATCAGGCCGTTTTCCTCGGCGCGCAGGATGATCTCCATCGCCTCCTCGCGCGTTATGCGGCGCGCGCGGCCCGAGCGGATGTAGTGCTCGGCACCCTTGCCCATCTGGACGCACATGTCCTCGTCAAGATGTCCGCAGCCATCGCCGATGCTGGTGCGCGATGCGCGGCAGGAGCAGGGCGAGACGGAGAAGGTGTCGTACTTATTCAGGTAGTACGAAAGCTTTTCGTAGTCGCTGACGCCGGGGATGTCCTTGATCGCGCTCTCGACGGGGATAACGCGCATCAGGCCGTAGCCGTTGGGAAGCACGGGGCCGAGCAGCTGCATGCGCACGCGCGTGTACTCCTCAAAGGCTCTGCCGACCTCGGGGTGGGCGGCCATAAGCTCCTTGTTGTTTACCATCATCTCGAGTATGCCGGGCGCGAAGATCTGCATAAAGTAGACGTCCTCGCCGAGCTTTTCGTCAAATGTGCGGCGGAAAATGCCATAATAGACGAGGTTATCGAGCTGGGGCTTTATCTCCTCGACGGTTTTGCCGACCTTCTTTGCAAGATACTCGGCCGTGCGCTCCTTGCGCAGGCCGGCGGCGATGGCAATGTCTGCCTCGTCATCGGAAACGATGTTCGCCATGCAGTAGTATTCGGGCGCGTTCTCGTCGATCTTGACGACCATACCGGAAACGCCGCCGATCACCTTTGCAAGCTTGACGATCTTGGGTCTGAGTTGTGCCATAATCAAATTCTCCTCTTCCTTAATTATCATAAATGCGCTCACCGGCCGTGCCGGGCGCAGATATTACATGATGGGGACCTTGACTCGGGGGGGATGTGATGACAAAAGCTCATCTGTCGAAAATTCAGCGCGTCTGTTTGGCGCGCTGTAATGATTATTAATTAACACATTGTATAGTCTCACTCTATTACATAACCCTCCGTTTGTCAATACACGGTTTTTTAGAGGCGCTTTGACGCACCTACGGATACGTTTTTTGCGGTATCCCGGTTCGGAACAACGATGGAAACCATCACGTTTCGCATCCCGGGAGTTTGTGCTATATCAGTTCAAATTTTTATTTGCAGCTCTTTGCCTCCCCTGTCAGGGAGAGGCGGGTCAGCCGCGCAGCGGATGACCCGGTGCTTTTCAGAGGCGCTTTTTTCATTTTTCAACGAACGGCAAATAGAGCCGGTACATAATTTCATCAAATCAGCGTGAGAAAATCTCTCGCCATATCTTTGATGGAATTATGTACCGGCTTTAAAATTCGGTCGTGGAAATCAGGCGAAAAGTGACGGGCTGCACCAACCGAATGTATGTTCGCCGGCCGAGGTAGTGCTTTCCTTACCGGCGACCTGATACATGGTGTCGTTGGAAATTATATCGGTAATCGTGAGATGCTTTTTGAATATCTCCGCAAGTTCCTCAGCCGGCATAAGGTCTGCCGACACGTGCTTCGCCGCACCGCTGTGGTGCATATTTATCCGCTCACGGCTCATTCCGTGCGCCACTGTAAGTATCCCGCCGGGGGCAAGGGCATTAGAAAGCCGGGCTATAAGCCGCTCGGCATCCGGGAAATGCGGAAACGCATTATATATCACAATGGCGTCAAAGGCTTCACCGAAGTTGAGCTCTTCAACATCCCCGCAAATGAAATGAATATTCTCTGCCTTATGGGTTTCGACAGCGATTTTAATCATTTCCGGCGAGATATCTACTCCCGTTACGGATGCGACTTCGCGCTTAAGATAGTCCGGTATAAGCACTCCCGTGCCGCAGGCGACATCCAGCACCCGGCTGCCGGCTTTTACTCCGGCGTTATCAAGGATCTTATCTATTATCTCATCGCTTCGCACCATGTCCGCATTCCAACAAGGCGCACAACGGTCGAAGAATTCAATTACTTCGTTTTTGTCTATCATTTTTCTCCTCCATTTCCTGTATTTTCTCTTGGGCGCAGCGCTGCCGTTCACGCTCGGCTGGAAGCGGCACGGGATCGACAGCGTTGAGTTGTGCGATATAGCAGATGTGCACGAGCTTGGCGCTGCGCTGTCGGAAATAATGTCCTCATGTGCGGAATACGGTGTGGCGTCCGTGTGCGAGTGTCTAAGTCCCGATCAGCTTCGGCTCAGATTTGCGCACGTAGCCGTTCTGACAGGAGCACGCAATGCTGATAGTGCGCTTTTCTTCGGTGGAGCGGTCGTTACCACTCTGCTTGTCGTTTCGGATGAGAATGGCGTTCGGAGTCCTGACGCGATAGCTGAAAATATGCTCATCATAAGAAAGGATGAGCTTGAACGGGGTATGGTGCAGCTTGAGCTTTGATATATCAAACACAAACAAAAACGGACTTTCATTCCGGCAAACGGGCGGCACAGCGGCAGGCTCGGAAGAAAGCAAACATTTTTTATCCGCAGTCTGTTCGGCATTGATCTTTTTCTCGTTTCTCGGAGCTTTTATGAATAAGACATACCGTTACTTCCTGCAACCTTGACGGCAAGCATATCCAGATAGCACAGGATACGACCAAAACCAAATCGAGCCTGAAAACGCTTCCCTTGTTCCTGCGTTCAAAGAGAAGCTGCTAAAGCTCAAGGAACAGCAGGAAGAATACCGGCGGGTATGCGGACGATGCTACAACAAAAAGTATTTGGAGTATATCTGCGTAGATGAGATGGGGACATTGATTTCTCCGCACTATCTCACATCATCATTTCCGAAGCTGCTTGAAAAGAACAATTTGCGTCACATTCGTTTCCACGACCTGCGTCATAGTTGTGCTCCGCTGCTTCTGGCCAACGGTGTTCCTCTCAAGCAGATACAGGAATGGCTCGGACACAGCGATTTTTCAACTACGGCAAACATCTAAGCACATCTGGATTACAGCTCGAAGCTGACCTCTGCGGATGCAATGCTCAATGGCTTGGGCTTTGTGCAGAATTGAAAAAGAAAAGCCAGTAGCCGGGAAAACCGACTACTGGCGAGGTTTCTGGCGGAGCGGGTGGGATTCGAACCCACGGAACCTTGCGGTTCAACTGATTTCGAGTCTTGTTCGCACTTGGCACTTTCGTGTCTGCTGTGGTCGGTGGCGGCAGTTTTGGAAACGGCGAAAACCCTTGTGCTGCAACGGATTTTGGACGCACCGACCGGTATTGACCAGCTCCATATCAGAAAAAACCAGAGTTCAAATTGAAATGAGAAGTGCCCCAAAACGATCGTTTTTTGCGCGCTGGCAAGAAAACACGCAAGAAGAAAACCCTTGTCCGGTATGGCTTTGCGGACAGCCCCCCTGGATTAAATGCAAGAAAAACCGGCTCAAAACAGATTATACGAAGCACCCTTTCGGACCGAAACACAGAAAGGAGTCTTCGTTATGAAATACGACGCCAAGGAATTCAAAAAATACCCGGAGATTATGAACAAGGAGCAGATGCGGATCGCCTGCCACATCAGCAAGCAGACGGCGCTCTATCTTCTCCAATTCAACCTAATTCCGCACACCTGCACCGGTAAGAAAACCCGCTGCTACGCCATCAAAAAGAGCGATGTGATCGCTTTTATGAACG
>ERZ857998.3296-NODE-3296-length-13372-cov-16.890291_pt1 | contig 13372 bp, 13 predicted proteins | sample MGYA00519954_ERZ857998 | MGnify/ENA primary metagenome ERZ857998 (study PRJEB31778, sample SAMEA3449424) | human gut metagenome | biome: human gut; feature: human-associated habitat; material: faeces | place: United Kingdom | collected 2010/2012 ...
GCGGTTCTGCCATCGCCGCGACCGCACCCGTCATCGATGCCGACGATCGCGAGATTGCCCAGGCTATTTCGGTTATCTTCCTGTTTAACGTTATCGCGGCGCTCGTGTTTCCGACGCTTGGCGGCATGCTCGGACTGACCAACGAGGGCTTCGGCCTGTTTGCCGGTACCGCCATCAACGACACCTCGTCCGTAACGGCTGCGGCGAGCGCTTGGGACAGCATGCATCCCGGCGCCAATGTGCTCGAGAGCGCCACGGTGGTCAAGCTCACCAGGACGCTGGCCATCATTCCCATCACGCTGGCGCTTGCTTGCTGGCAGATGCATCTGGCGCGCAAGGCCGGCGGCGACGCTAGGAGCACGTTCTCGCTTAAACGCGCGTTTCCCATGTTTGTGCTGTTCTTTGTGCTGGCGAGCGTGATTACCACGGTGCTTCAGCTTCCCGCGTCCTTTACGGCGCCCATCAAGGAGCTGTCGAAGTTCTTTATCGTGATGGCCATGGCGGCTATTGGTTTTAATACCGATATCGTCGAGCTGGTCAAAAAGGGCGGCAAGCCCATCGCGCTGGGCTTTTGCTGCTGGATTGGCATTGCGTGCATGAGTTTGGGAATGCAACACGTACTGGGAATCTGGTAGAGAAGTAGCTTGTTTGCGTGCTGCGTGCTGGTGAGCGCATTCTCACGGTGGAGCGACAGGAGCTCTTGCGGGTATGGCTTGTCCGCAGGTTTATAAGTCCCGAAGAGCTCTTATCGCCCCGCCAGGATGGCGATGCGGGGCAACACCTATACTCGCAGGACGGCGCTTTCTGCCCTATAGTGTTTGGTGAGCAATATCGTTCAATTTTGAAACACTCGGTCGTGCGACCGTCGGCGGTTGCACGTCGCCGCGGACAGGGGCAAATCATGGATAGCGATGCCAAGCTGGACATCTTGACCGAGGCCCTAGCTGCCGCCGGGGCCTCGGCATTGGCAATCGATGCGCGTGGGGACGTCGCGATCTCGACCATGAATGACGCGGCGCTTGAGCGGGATGTGGCGGCTTTTGTCGCTGAGCGCCTCGACCGTATAGGAGACGGCGCGCGTCTGGTTATGGGACGTGCGGGTACGCGCCTGAGCCTGACCGTTCGCCCCACCGACAAAGAGGGCGGGGGCCTTTGGGTCGTCGTGGTCCGCGAGGTGCGCGGTGCCGCGGCGCATGCGGGTATCGAGTGGCTCAACGCCGACGAAGTTGAGGCCCGCTACGAATCGAGCGCGTACGGCATCGTTGAGGGGGCGGCCTCGGTGGCTGCGCCGGTTGCAGAGAGTTACGCGCGCGGTGTGCCCCTTATGCTCGAGGGCGAGCTGGGAGCGGGTCAGGTCGAGATCACCAAGCGCCTCTATCTGGACGGTCCTTTTGCCGGTCAGCCCTTTGTTTCCGTTGCGCTCGATGAACTCACCGATCGCGGTTGGCGCCATGTGCTCAAAAGCTCCGAATCGCCGCTGTTCCAAACGGGGCTGACCCTTTGCATTGAGGGCTGGAACGCGGTTGGCCCCCAGCGCCTCCGCGAGCTGGTCTCCACGATGACCGACACCGCGTTGGCGACGCGCTGCCATGTGGTGCTGACAGCGAATGACATGCCGGGCGGCGGCGAAAGTGATCAAGCCGCGTTTGTGACCGAGCGCTTCGCCTGCGCGGTGAGCGTGGCGCCGGCAATCGCCGAGCAGGGAGCCGCGTCGACGAAGGTTGCGCGCTATTTGGAATATCTCGCTGATGCATTTGAGACGGCAGCACCCACGCTGTCTGCCGCGGCGACGAAGACGCTCGATGCTTACCGCTGGCCGCGCAACTATCTGCAGCTCCGCGAGGTCTCGGAACGACTGTATATATTGGCGGGGACGGGCACGGTGGACCGCGCTGTGGCGGAGGAAGTGCTCGCCCAAGAGGACGTGATTAAGACCGCAACCTTTGGCGCCCCGACGCTCGAAAGTGACCTGTATATCCTGCGACCGCTGGCCGATACCGAGCGAGATATCGCGCATCTGGTTGTAGACCATCTCCACGGCAACCGAACCCGTGCGGCGGAGGTGCTGGGCATAAGCCGTACAACGCTGTGGCGCTTGCTGAAGGACGATGACCGTTGAGCGAGGCGCCCGTGACCGCGCGCGACGCGTGTGCTACAGTCCAAAGCGTTATTGTTTCGATTTGGTTACGGCGTGCGAGGGCATATGGCTGAGACTTCAAAACCGAGCCGCAGAAGGCGGAGCTCCGCGCCGGTTAACCGACGCACGACATCGGTGACGTGGGGCAAACACGCCTCGGGGTTTGATGGCTCGTTCAAGCGCACTAAATACGGCTATCCTTCGGCAAGCGCCCGCTTGGCAATGCAGGCAGAGTCCTCGCTGTGGGGCCGCAAACGCGTAGTGGGCTCAAAGCTCAAGCACGACGGAACGCTCGGTTACATCAGTCGCGGGGCGGCTCGCCGCAGTGGGCTCAATCCTGCTGGTTGGCATCGTTATGTGCCGATCGCGGTCGTCGTTGCAGTGATCGTCATCGCGCTTGCGGCGCTCGGATATGCCGGCGGTGGCGCCAACTTGGACGCAGTGTTTAAATCGCCCGAGCTCGCGCATGCGGGCACGGAAGTTGTCGAGGGCGCACAGACCCAGACGGGCGTTGCGCCCCAGCGCGGTATCGTTGCGGCGGCCTCCACCATCGCCGACGCGCAAAAGGACGAAGATAAGCAAGGCGACGACGCCGAAACGGCCCAGACGAACGAAACGACGACAACTCAAACCTCAAGATAAGTTGCAGTGGAATAGCCAGCTAAGCCCAGTGCAGCTCACAAAGGGTCTGCAAAGCAGACTTATTCCGTAAAGTACAAGTAATAGAACTACCGTTAACAGGTTGGTCAATTGACCGCCACGGCGCAGAGAGCCTAGAATTGATTCTAACTATAGGGGGTTTCTCTCGATGTCGAGCACATCGGTGCGGGTCGCCCTCATAGCCGCTTAGGATGTTGGCGCTGTTCCGGCATTCGAGGCTCGATGTCGGACGTCAATAACGACGGAAAGGAAGGTGACGGGATGCGTAGGTCTGCGTTGGGTCGCAAAGCACTCACGGTGCTGGTTTCGACCGCGATGGTTGTTTCGATGATGCCAACGGCGGCCTTGGCCGATGCCGTGGACGCTGGCGAAACGCCTACAGAGCAATCCCAAGTCAAGGAAAATGAGCCCGGGGGGGGGTGATTCCAAAAAGGTAACAGACGCCGATTCGGTTGATAGCGGCGCCAGCGAGGGCGCTGCTAACGAGCAGACGACTACCGAGCAGGGGTCGACTACTCAGACTGGCGATAATTCGCAGCAGGGAACTGAGCCCCAGGAGCCTGCGACTGCTGATGTCGCCGAGGTGAAAGGCGAGAACTATCCTAGCCTGCAGGCAGCAATTGACGCCGCGCCGCGCAAAGCAACGGTGAAGCTGCTGACCGACACGACGGAGAACGTCACGATCTCCACGCCCTACGTCACGCTCGACCTGAATGGTCACACCCTTAACGGCAGCACTGGCGAGCGCAAACCGGCGCTGACGGTTACGGCCAGGGTCTATGTCATGGACTCCAGCGCGGCCCAGACCGGTACCATCATGCGTGAGGACACCGCAGAGAACTCCGGCGTTTCGTCCCACTACGTCATCGACGTTCAGGGCGGCAATAGCGGCTGGCTGTTCTTCCAGAGCGGTAACGTCAAGAACGATAGCGGCGCAGGCGGAACGAAGGGCGCGTCCCTTGTTCGCGTTGGCGACGACAGCAAGCCCGGCGTGCCTGGCTTGACGATCAGTGGTGGCACGTTCACGCAGAATAACTTCATCGTCCTTAAGTGCGACCACGGCAACCTTTATGTGAAGGGCGGTACCGTCAATTCTGCAAACAGCTATGCAATCGAAAACTGGAAGAATGCCGCCATCAAAGACAACGCGGTCATCAACGGCAACGTCTCGACGTGGACGTACGGCGGAGCCGGCTCTGACCTTAAGATCCAGGGCGGCACCGTCAATGGCAATATCGAGTCGGTGACCTACGACGGCGCCGAGGGCAAACCGGCGAAGGCGTCTATCACGGGCGGCACCGTCAATGGCACGCTGAACACGGTTGACTACAGCACGGGTACTACTTCAAACGATCCCACAAAGGCGACGATCGAGGTCACGAGCGGTACGTTCAGCACCGATCCGTCCTGCTATCTGATTGAAGGCTCTGCGGCTACCCCGAACGGCGACGGCACCTTCGGCGTGGCAAAAGCTTACCTTGCGCAGGTTGGCGAAAATAGTTACTACACCATGGAAGAAGCGTTCAAGGCGCAGACCGCAAGTGGCGAAGCTATCACCTTGCTGCGCGACTACACTACGGGCAGCACGTTCAACTCCGGAACTGTTGCCCGCGTGGTTGATCTGAACGGCCATACCTGGACGTGCACAGGAACTGACGCGAACTCCGCGGCGTTCGAGATCAATTATCCCAACGCATCGCTTACGGTGAAAAACGGCAAGGTCGTGAGCTCGCAGCTCATCGGCCTGATTCCGTCTGCCTCGGGCGGCACCATCACGTACGACAACTCTACCCTTATGTTCGATGGCGTCGAGGCTTCTACCACCGCCACGAGCGGCATTGAGACCAACGGCAACAACACGAACGACACTGTTGTCCTGAAGAACAGCACGCTCAACGTTCCCAACGGCTTCGGTATCTACTTCCCCAGCAGCGGAAAGCTGACCATCGACAACTCTACGATCAACGCGAAGACGATGGGCGTGCAGGTGTGCTCGGGCAGCCTGAACGTCAACGCCGGTAGCGCGATTACCGTGTCGGGCGATCCGGTCGAGAAGGCCGAGAACGACGGCGCCATCCAGGATGGTGCGGCGATTTCCATCGTCAACCGCCCCGGCTACAAGGGTCTTGGCCAGATCGCCATCACCGCCGGCACCTTCACGGCGAAAGATGCCAACGCGGCGATCAAGGCCTACACTTGGGATTCCTCGACCAAGCAGGAGTCGGCTTTCGACAACTCTGCTAAGACGGTCGCTGTTTACGGTGGCATCTTCTCTTCCTCAGTCCCCGAGGCTCTGTGCGCTGAGGGCTGCAATCCTGTCGAGAACCCTGACGGTACGCATGGGGTCTCTGGTTCGGTCGCACAGGTTGGTTTTAAGGCATTCAATACCCTGCAGGCCGCCATCGACGCAGCCCAGGATGGCGAGACGGTCACGCTGCTGGCGGATGCGACCGAAGACGTGACCATCAGCAAGAGCATCACCCTCGATCTTGGCGGCAAGACCCTGACCAACACGAATGCCGGCAAGGCAACGATCTCCGTGCAGAGCGGCACCGTTACCGTGAAGAACGGTAATGTTGTGGGCGGTACCAGCTACTACAACATTGAGGTCACGAAGGGTAGCAACGCCAACCTGACGCTGGCGGATGTGACCGCCACGGCAGGCAACACGGGCTCCTCCATGATTGACAACTGGGGCACCCTGACCGTCACCAGCGGCACCTACACTGGCGGTCTGGATACCGTCAAGAACGAGCCGAATGCAAAGCTGACCATTACCGGCGGCGCGTTCACGCTGACGAAAGGTACTTCCAAGGGCTTTACCGGCGTTGTTTTCAACTACGGCGATTTGACCATCAGCGGCGGCGTTCATCCAGAGCGACAAGAGCGCTCCCTATGGGCAGGCGCAGGTCGTTCACACCGATAAGAGCGGTAACGCGGCACCGTCCACGGTTATCTCCGGTGGTACGTTCAAGAACCTGTGCACCAGAAGTACGGCTTGGACGGTCCGTGAAACTAACGCGGCGAATGGCGCCACGCAGGTCTCCGGCGGTGCGTTTAATAAGAGCATTACCGAAGGCTACTGCGCCGATGGCTTCATTCCCACCAAGAACGCGGATGGCACCTATGGCGTCAAGGAAGGCCACTATGTTGCTCAGGTCGGCAGCAAGAAGTATGAGACGCTGGCCAAAGCGATCAGCCTGGCTACAAAGGGCAAGACCGTCCAGCTGCTGACTGACGCCACTGAAAATATCACCATCGCTGCGAACAAGCAGATTACGCTCGATCTGAACGGCCACACTCTCAATGGTGGCACGGGCACTGCGAACGCGTCTATTCTGAACAAGGGCACCGTAACCATCACTGACACGAGTGCCGAAAAGACCGGCACCATCAAGCGCGACGATCAGGGCATCGAGGGCGAGATCAGCTATTACGTCATTGACAACAATGGCACGATGGTCATCGACCAGGCGAACGTCGTTAACAACTCCGGCATCAAGGGCTCTTCTCTGATCCGCAATGGCGGCGTGGATACCGTATCGTCGCTCACCATCAACGGCGGCACGTTCGAGCAGCAGAACTTCATTGCGGTCAAGAACGACGGCAATGGCGAGCTCGCCATCAACGGCGGCACGCTGACCAGCAAGCAGGCTGTTGTTCAGAACTGGAACAAGGCTAAGATTCTGGGTGGCAACCTGACGGGCGGTTATCTCTGGACGGATTCTTACACCGAAGCGGGTACTATTGGCGAGACCGTCATTGGCGGCGACGCTCAATTTACCGGCACGATTTACATGGACGTCACGAGCCCCAATCCTTCGACCTTGAAGATCGAGGGCGGCTCGCTTGGTGTTACTAAGTGGACGGTGACCAGCGCTGCGGCCGACGCAAACTCCACCATTGCGGTTTCTGGTGGCACCTTTACGACTGCTGTTCCCGATGGCTATTGTGCTGCAGGCTATGCTCCTGCTGCTAACGCCGATGGCACGTATGGCGTTAGGCTTGCCGAGGGCGCGTACTTGCTGCAGGATTACCGCAGCGGTGACCATGCCTCTTGGACGTATCCGACCAAGGATGGCATGGCGTTCGCCGGTTGGTACAAGGATGCTGCATTTACGACATCCTGCACCGAAAATGACGTCGAGGGTGCCGCCTACGCCAAGTTCGTGAAGATCAGCGACCTCATCACCTTCAAGGGCGGTTCGCTGCGCACCGATCTCACCGGTAAGGACGACTATTCGAAGACCAGCTTGCGCTTTGGCTATGAGATGCATGCCCCCGAGGGCTCGAAGATCGATTTCAAGAACTGGGGTTGGTACTACAAGAGCCCATCCTCTGCGGAGACTTTCCATAAAGCGGAGAACTATTGGCGTGTTGACAACAACGGCGTGATTGCGAATTTTGTCCTCAGCCCGATTTACAAATCTGGTTATCAGCTCGGTTACGGCACCGTCTTTGATGTAACTGCACAGCTTGCGTACACCACGGCTGACGGGACCGGCGTCAAGGTGAAAGACCAGTCCAGGTCGCGTTATGTCAATCAGGTCGCAAGGGCAATTCAGAAGGATTCTTTTGCCTCTGAAGATGACCGTGCATACGCAAATGGGATTCTTGGGATCTAATTAGAAAGGATATATTCATGAACAACGAGTACTCTGAACCGTCTCTCGAGATTATTGAGGTTGAGAAGGAAGACGTCGTTACGGCATCTGGTGAATACCCGGATACTGTTGTCGACCCTAATAAGTAGCCGGTTGAACGAGGACGTTCAATTTGATTGAGTAAGGGACCTCGACTGTCTCGTCGGGGCCCCTTCTTTTCGAGCAGGTGATTCAGTGAGTTATAAGGAAAAACACGGTGCGCATTCGAGGGCGAGAAATACACCGAATCTCAAAGTGATAATCGTTGCGATTGTCTTGGTGGTCGCCATTGTCGTGGGCGCTATCGCGATTTTTTCGTCCGTACGAGGCAGCGCGCGCAATGATGCACTTGTTGAAACGGCTGTAGACAAGCACGGGGCGGACAAGGCTGCTAATTCAACTGAGGATGCGATTGACTCTAAGGAAGCCGAGGCCGCAGCAGGCGGCGAGGCTTCGGGCGAATCATCCGCGTCTGGCTCAAATGGGTCACACGCCAAGTCATCAGACGGATCGGCGTCTTCGCAGAAGGTTGATCGTGGCGGCGGAAAGGACGATGGCTCGGCCGACAATGTCGTCGATGCCAACGGATCGTCCGGTGCTGATTCCAATAACGGCCAGGGTGGCAACGACGACTCTGGTGGGGATTCTGGAAATAGTTCTTCAAATGAAGGCACGTGGACGGGATACTACTAGGTACTGTATTCTCGCGGCCTGACGACAGCACGTCGTCGGGCCGCATTGGCATGTTGCAGACCAAAATGGGGGGGCGCATGAATGCGGGTAAAGATACTTCGTCCGGCCTTGCGCCGTTTTGCATGCGCGTGGCAGACCTGGTCGTGCGGGTCCGCCCGCTTCATGCGATGGTTGGGCGCCTCTGCAAGGATTATGTGGTAGACGCGCCTTTGGCCGTTGACTTTGAAATTGGCGCGACGCAGGCCGATATCGATTTTGAGCGGGATATGGCCACCGAAGGCACGGACTGGACCGATGCCTATCTGGAGACGTTGGCGGTGCAGCGTGCGATTGCGAATTGCTTACCCGGGCAGCGTCGGCTGTTGGTCCATGGCGCGGTTATCGAGTTTGAGGGGCGTGCCTATCTTTTTACCGCGCCGAGCGGTACGGGCAAGTCGACCCATATTCGCCTGTGGCGCCAGTACCTGGGCGACGCCGTGCGGGTGATAAACGGGGACAAGCCGTTTGTCCTCATCCCGGAGCATCGCGACGAGCTGCCAGTGGTCTACGGCACGCCGTGGGCTGGCAAAGAGGGCTGGCAGTGCAATGACTCGGCCCCGCTCGCCGGCATCGTGCTGCTGTCCCGCAGCGAGCCGGGTTCATCTTCCATTCGCTTGGCGAGCGCGGCGCTCGATCTCGATAAGATAATGCGGCAGGTTTACTTTCCACCGGACGCTGGCGCTGCAGCGCTTACGCTCGACCTGTTGGATGCCATGCTCGCACGTGTACCGGTGTATGACCTGGCGTGCGATATGTCCGAGGATGCCGTTCGCGCGAGCTTTGAGGGCTTGACCGGCCTGGAATACCAAAATTATGTAAGGAGTGCCTCGCATGAGGATTAAGCAGGGATTTGTTATGCGCGATGTTGCCGGACAGGCCGTCGCCATCGCTACGGGCGAGGCCAGCAATTCGTTTCATGGCATGGTGAAGCTCAACGGCACGGGCGCCGATATCTGGCGCGGCGTGGAGGAGGGGCTTGACGAGGCGGCGATCGCCGAACGCATCGCAGCAAAGTATGAAGTCGATCCCGAACGCGCGCGCCAGGACGTGGATGCGTTTATTGCGCGTATACGCGAAGCCGGGCTCGTGGAAGGTTAGTTCTACGTGGCGTCTGCACTCGACAACCAATCGCTTTATCTTTTGCACCTGCTCTCCTGTGCGCTGCGCGGAGAAGCGCCTGCCCCGTTGCCGACGGGGGTAACGTGGGAGGGCCTCTTTGCCCTTGCGCGCTGGAACTCGGTGACGACGACCTGCGCGTTCGCGGTTGCTTCCTCCCCCGAAGCGGACTCGACCGAACGGGCACGCTGGCAGGCGGAGGTCGACCAAAACCTCATGCGCCATGCAATCTTTGACATAGAGCGCGAGGCGGTCTTTGCCGCCATGGATGAGGCCGGGCTCTCTCATCTGCCGCTCAAGGGCGTGGTGACATCGCGTGCCTATCCGCGTCCCGAGATGCGCTGGATGTGCGACAACGACTTTCTGTTTGGGCATGTTCGCGAGGACGGCTCGGTGGCTGCGGCGACCGAGGCCGATGCCCGCGAGCTGCGACGCATTATGGAGGGCCAAGGGTTTACGACGGCTCACTTTGGCACGGGCAACCACGACTCGTACGAGAAGGCCCCGTTTCTTAACTTTGAGCCTCACCGCGTGCTCGCCAACCCCGAGGTTGCGTGGTGGAAGTACTACTCAGATCCATGGGCAAAGGCGCGGCGCGTCGAGGGCGCACCGGGACTTGCTTGCGAGTTTGCACGCGAGGATGCGTATCTCTTCCACATCGCGCATATGTTCAAGCATTACTCGGCATCGGGCCACGGTGTGCGAGGGCTTGCCGACGAGTGGGCGCTCGTGCGTGCTTGGAGCGGCTCGATGGACCGTGCGTATCTGGACTGCGAGCTACAGAAGCTGGGAATGGCCGACTTTGAGGCCGATCTGCGTCGTGTTACCCACGCTGTGGTGGAAAAGGACGCCTGCGGCCGCGCGCTTGCCGGCGACGGCACCGCGTTGGCGCCGGATGTGGAACAGATGCTCGTCTATATGCTCGGCAGCGGTACGTACGGCACGGTTGCCAACAACGTGCGGAACCAGCTCGAGGAGGAGGCGGCCGAGGGCGGAAAGAAGGGCTTCCGTGCCCGTTACCTGCTCAAGCGCGCCTTCCCGCCGCTCAAGAAGCTGCAGCAGGGATATCCTGTGCTCAAGCGCGCACCGTGGCTCTTGCCCGGGGTGTATGCGTATCGCCTGGTGGTAAAGCCGTTTACACGGACGGCGCGACTGCGCACGGAGCTCTCGACCGTGATGCACGAGGGTGATAAATAGCATGGGCAGTCGTTTGAGGGAAGACTCGGCCAACGCTGTCGCCTGTGCCGACGCCAGCGTCCAAGCTGCTGGCGATACGTCCTGCGGGATCGATACCGTGCTGGCGCGCGACGGCGTGTGGGTGAGCACGACGGCGGGCGTGAGCATGTGGCCCATGCTGCGCGATCGCCGGGATACGATCGTCGTGCGGCCGTGCAAGGGACGACTGCGCCCGCTCGATGTGGCGCTATATCGGCGCGGCGACGCCTACATCCTCCATCGAGTGATCGAGGTCGTCGACGGGGGCTATCGGATCCTGGGCGACAACTGCCTCGAGGTCGAGGATGTGCTCGAGGCGGCCGTTCTGGGCAGGCTCGAGGAATTTTGGCGCGGCGACAGACATTGCGATCCGCATAGCCGTGGCTGGCTCGTCTATGCGCGCGTTTGGCTGGCGACCTGGCCCGTACGCTGCGGACTTAAGCGCGCAAAGGCTGCGTTGGGACGCGCTGCCCGAAAGGCGGGACTCAGGTGAGGGACCTTCGTTGGGTGATCTCTGTCTGCGGACACGAGGTTCGGTTGGTGTGGGCGCTCTGTGCCACGCGCTGCGTCTCGGCGTTGATCGCTGTTGGATATGCGTTACTCATGCAATGGGCGGTCGATGCCGCCGTCGCGCACGACTCGGCTACGTTCTGGCCGGCGCTTGCCTTGTTTGCGGCTGCGCTTTTGGCACAGGTGGTGCTTTCGGCGGCATCGAGGTGGCTCTCGGAGTCTGCGCAGGCGCGCATGGAGAACGCGCTGCGCGCCCGTGCGGCCGGCGCCGTGATGAGTGCCGGGCGCTTGCCGGAAGGGCGGGCTTCGGGCGAGGTGGCGAGCGTGCTCACTTCGGATGTCTCGTGCGTTGCCGAGTCTGTGGTGTCAATCGTGCCCGAGGCCGCCTCTATGCTGGTGCGCGCTGCAGCTGCGCTGGTCTTGATGTTTGCGGTAGCACCCGCGCTCGCCGCGCTCTTTGTCGTTGCGGGCGCGCTGGGCGTGGCGGGCTCTCTTGTTATGCGCCGCTGGCTTAAGGGCTTGCATGCCACCGCGCAGGCGGCCGAGGGTTCCATGCGCGCACGGCTGCAGGAGACGCTTGAGAGCTTGGTGGTGATTCGCTCCTTTGGTGCTGCCGGGCGCGTCATGGAGGGGCTCGCCGGCCTTATGGATGAGCAACTTGCCGCGCGCGAGAGGCGTGCCGGTGGCAAGGCGGCGTCCGGTGCCGTCTTTAACCTGGCTATGCAGCTGAGCTATCTTGCTGGTTTTGGCTACGGCTGCTGGGGCATCCTAACTGGCCGGGTGAGCTACGGCACCCTGATGGCGCTTGTGCAGCTTGTGGGACAGGTGCGTGCTCCGTTCACAAGCCTCTCGGGCCTCTTTCCGCAGTCCGCGGCGATGTCTGCCAGCTGCGAGCGGCTGCGTGCCGTGGAGCCGGCCGCCCGCGGCGAGCGTAGGCCTGCCTGCGGCACATCGTTTGCTGCCCTGCGGTTTCGTGGTGTGTGCTTTGGTTATGCGGACGGTCCGCGCGTACTCGATGGCCTTGATGTCGAGGTCCGCGCGGGCGAGTTTGTTGCCGTGACGGGGCCCTCGGGCGTGGGCAAGTCCACGACGCTCATGCTCGCGCTTGGTATGGAAGACCCCGGTGAAGGCGCGGTCGAGGTGGAGTTCGCGGGATCCGGGGGCGAGGGCGCTGTTGTGGAGGCAATTGCCGTCGCCGACCTCGCACCCGGGACCTTCGCCTACGTGCCGCAGGGCAATATGCTTATGAGCGGCACTGTTTGCGATGCCGTCACACTGGCGGATTGTGGCGGGGGAGGGGATTCTGCACTTGACGAGTCTCTTTACGCCGCCTGCGCGCTTGAGTTTGTGGGTGCTCTGCCCCAAGGCGCGGATACGCCGCTGGGCGAGCACGGCAGCGGTCTTTCCGAGGGCCAGATGCAGCGACTTGCCGTGGCACGCGCCGTCTACTCCGGCGCCCCGGTGCTGCTGCTCGACGAGTGCACCTCGGCGCTCGACGAGGCGACCGAGCGCGAGATGCTCGATCGCCTGCGGGCGCTCGGCCGTACGGTGATCATCGTCACTCACCGCCCCGCTGCTTTGAGCATTTGCGACCGAACGATTAGCCTGTGCTAGGGGCTTGGGTGTGAAGGCTCGCGCTACCTAACGTATACCACGTTGTCGCGGCGCGGCTTTGCCTCGGGTAGCGTGTCCTCGGCGTAGCCCAGAATGCAGTGACCGACACCGCGCAGGCTGCCGTCGGCGGGTAGGCCCCAGCTGGCCAGCAGCTCCAGGCCCTCGGGCGAGTCAAAGACCTCATGCGCGCGGTGAATCCAGCACGAATCGACACCCAGTGCATAGGCGGCGTTGAGCAAGTTGCCCATGGCGAGCGAGCCGTCTTCCAGATGTGTGGGCACGCTGCGGTCAACCAACACCACAACAACGGTCTTGGCGCCATAGAAGGGGTCGCCGTTGCTGCCCATGACCTGGGCGTTGAGCTGTGAGAGACGCTCGACGGTCGCGGGGTCGGTGACGGCGACAAACGTCACCGGCTGGCGGCCCATGCCGCTCGGTGCATATTGGCCGGCTTCGATAATACGTGCAAGCTTTTCGGCCTCGACGGGACGATCGCTGTAGTTGCGGCAGCTGCGGCGGTGAATGAGTGCTTCGATAGTCTCCATGGTGTCTCCTTGCGGTGGCGTTGCAGATGCCCCGTTCATACCCGCCGGGCTTAAACGATAGACGGTCAATTGCCCGGCCAAAAGGATAGATTCCAATTGGGAAAGTAGGTTTGCATAAAAGTACCTTCAGAATGTGACAAACAAATGGGATGGTTAAACGTTTTATCCCGTCTACCCTGCGGTTTTTTACCACTTGCCTA
>ERZ857998.3303-NODE-3303-length-13353-cov-3.898331_pt1 | contig 13353 bp, 14 predicted proteins | sample MGYA00519954_ERZ857998 | MGnify/ENA primary metagenome ERZ857998 (study PRJEB31778, sample SAMEA3449424) | human gut metagenome | biome: human gut; feature: human-associated habitat; material: faeces | place: United Kingdom | collected 2010/2012 ...
GACTGGTCCGCGGATCCGGCGAAATTCGTCGCCGCGGCGCTGTCTCCGGCCGTCGAGGCGATTCTGCGGCGCATGTGCGCGGGCGGCTACGCCTCGGTGCTCGAGATCAAGCACGAGCTGAACTGCCTGTAAACGGACGAGCAAAACATGGCAATCCAAGGAGCGAGGAGAATCGACGCTTTGCTTCTTTTTGCTCTTGTGGAGTCAAACGATCTCCTGCTCCAGTGAATCAAACTCGGGCGTAGAGAAAAAAGCGCCCAATGTAATATTCAACCCATCGCACAGCTTTTTAATGGTAATGACCGACACATCCCGCCTGCGTTCATCCAACAAACTGTAGACCGTGGATGGCGTGACGCCGGAAATGTTTGCAAGCTCATTTGGCCGGATACCCTTTTCTGCGCATAGATACCGAAATCTTTCTACGATTACATCTTTAACGGACATACAATCACCTCACAAAAATTGTAAATTTGATTACGCAAATGCGTATACGCACTTGCGTAATAATGAATAATAGAGTATGATAGTTGCAGAGCCTTTTTAGACGATCAGGACGCCGCCGGCGGCCACAGAGAGGCGGTGAGAGCGACGCGGTTTCAGATTGGATTGAGAAAATGGCGTGAACTGGTCGTTGCAAAACGGCAAAAACGGAGGAGAAGGGGAGGAAATTCAATTGGCTGACAATCCGAAAACCATTCCATGCAGTGGGTGCGGCAGCCCCATGTCAAAAAAAGCAAAGGCGTGTCCGCCTTGCGGCGCGAAAAGCAAGAGACCCATCTACAAAAGAGCATGGATGATCGCTTTTGTCGCAATCGTCGTTATTGGAGCAATCGGTTTCGTCGGCTGCGGCGGAAGAAAGGGCGAAAAATTTGAGTGGTATGACATGGAATTGGGCAGCGTACTGCCGACACCGCAATCAAATGTTGGAGAGATTTTAGACAACTCTGACGATCAACTCAGTATTTACATTTACAGCACTTCTAAGGATGACTACAAAATCTATGTATCGGAGTGTCAGAGCAAGGGCTTTGTGGTGGAAAGCGAGAAGTCGGACCGGCAGTATACCGCTTTTAACGAAGATGGATATGAACTGGAGCTATGGTACAACGATTATGATAAAGAGCTTCATATCAGCCTTGAAGCTCCATTGAAAATGGAAGCGCTCCAATGGCCGACAAGCGAACTTGTCAACTCGCTTCCGGTTCCCTGCTCCGGCGTGGGAAAGGTCTCAAGCGAATCGACCGATCGTTTTGCTGTACTTGTCGGCGAAACATCTTTGGAAGATTATTGCGATTATGTCAACGCATGTTCGGCGTATGGCTTTTCTGTAGATTATGAAAAAGGAGACAAATTCTATCGCGCTGACCATGCAGACGGCTATCATATTTCGGTGGAGTATCGGGGCAACAACGTCATGTCCGTTGAGATTGAAAGGACGGAAGAAGCTGCTCCGGAAAGCGCCGTGTCAACGAACAAGCCGGCAGCTGCTCCTGAAACGGACACAGCAGTATCTACACCTGAGCCGGATCCTGTTCCCGATAAAACACCTGAGTTGGTTGACGGTATGCGGCCTACGTTTCTAGAAGCAATGAACAGCTATGAAGCATTTTATGATGAATACTGTGCGTTCATGAAGGAATACAAAGAAGATCCGACAAACTTGACCTTGATTGGAAAATACACGGAGCTTTTGGAAAAACTTACTGAAATGGATGAGAAATTTGCAGCATGGGAGAACAATGATCTGAACGATGCGGAGTTGACTTACTATTTGGAGGTCAATAGCCGTGTAGTACAGAAGCTGCTGGAGACGGCACAGTAAGCCATTCAACCTAAAGCCGCAGCGGGGCGTCATGGCGCCCCGCTGTCATATATGCGTACTTGGTTGTATGCAGTTGTATCATGCTTCGGACCGTGCCCACGCAGAATGCGTTTCTGCTTATTTCAGGTTCTCGGGGTTCAGGCACTCGAGCTCGGGCAGAACGAAGCGGCCGTCCTTGCGGATGAGTACATCGTCAAAGTACATCTCGCCGCCGCCGTATTCGGGCGTCTGGATCAGAACGAGATCCCAGTGCTGAGAGGACTTGTTGCCGTTATCGCACTCGTCGTAGCAGGAGCCGGGCGTGAAGTGGAACGAACCGGCAATCTTCTCATCGAACAGCGTGTCCTTCATCGGGAACGTGATAAACGGGTTTACGCCGATGGCGAATTCGCCAACGTAGCGCGCGCCCTCGTCAATATCGAGCTGCTGGTTGATGCGCGCGGTGTCGTTGGCGGTCGCCTTGACGATTTTCCCATCCTGAAACTCAAAGCAGATATCGGTATAGGTAAAGCCGTTCTCCAGCGAGGGCGTGTTGTAGCGGATGACGCCGTTGACGCTCTCGCGCACGGGCGCGGTGAACACCTCGCCGTCCGGAATGTTCAGCTTGCCGGCGCACTTGATCGCGGGCAGCCCCTTGATGGAGAAACGAAGGTCGGTGCCCGGCGCCACGAGACGCACGCGGTCGGTGCGCTCCATGAGCGAAACGAGCGCGTCCATCGCCCGATCCATCTTGGAATAGTCGAGACAGCACACGTTGAAAAAGAAATCTTCAAACGCTTCGGTGCTCATATCCGCCATCTGCGCCATGGAGGGGGACGGGTAGCGGAGGATGACCCACTTTGTCTTCGGGACGCGAATCTGGCCGTGCACCGGCGTCCAGTAATAGGTCATGTAGTCGTTCATCTTTTCGGACGGCACGTCGGCCATCTCGCTGCTGTTGCTGCCGCCGCGCACGCCGATATAGGCATCCATGGAAGCCATGACCGCGCCGTCCCACTCCGCGCGCTTTTTGAGCTGCTCGACGTTGCAGCCGAGCAGGAGCTCGCGGTCGAACGCCTTATCGGAGAGCCACAGGAACGGATTGCCGCCCGCGGCGTAGACCTCCTTGATGAGCGCGCGCGTGAGATCCTCGTTGCCGCCGATCGACTCGATGAGGATGTTTTCGCCGGGCTTGAGGTCGCAGGAAAACGTGACCAGCCCATGCGCCAGTTGCTTGATTCTCGGATCGAACATTTTTCAAATACCTCCGTATGTCAATTTCTTACGTTCCAATTTCATTATCCCACCATTTGGCGGGAAAATCCAGCCCGTTCAAACCTCGACGTTATAGATTTTTTTGACGTGCGCGCCGCCCGGCAGCATGACGAGAAACACACACACGATGTTCAGCGCCATCGCCGCGAGGATGACCGGCCTTGCGGGCAGCAGCTCGCCGACCGCGCCGGCCGCCAGTTGGCCGATGATACCGCCGAGAATATTGAGCATCTGAAAAATGCCGTTGAACCGGCCGCGCATCTCATCGGCGACGTAGCTCTGCGTACCGGAGATGCGGATGTTGAAGCTCGTCACGCCGAACATGCCGATGATCAGGTTGCACGCAAGCATCGCCGGGAACGGCATGTAGAGATAGGTTCCGTCGAGCACGCTGATGGCCAGATAGACAAACACGGCGATCTGGAACTTGCGATGCACCGGATATCGGAACCGATAGTGGATCATACCGCCGATGAGCCGCCCGGCGGTGGCGACGGACATGAGTACGGTATACTGGTCGATGCCCGCGGTTCCGAGCGAACGGAAATAGGGCAGCACCAGCGTGGCGACGGCGCTCGAACACAGCGTGGTGCAAAAGAAGTACGCCGTGATCGTGGCCAGCCCTCGCTCTCTGCGCAGATACTCCATGCCGTCCTTCAAATCGCTGCAAAAACGCCGGAACCGGAACGGCTCGGCCGTGCGTCGGGCGGCGTGCGTTTCCACGGTGCGGATGCGCGTTTCAAACAGGGCGGCGATGAAAAAGCTCGCCGCGTTGAACAGAAACAGCGGTTGAATGCCGATGGTGCGATAGCATATACCTGCGATCGGCACCATGATTGTCGTCGCAAGCGGCTGGATGAGGCTGGAGATCGAGTAGGCCCGGGAGAAGTTTCCCTTGCTGATGAGCGTCGGGTACAGGCTCTCGTAGGCAACGGCATACACGCTGTCGATTGCGCCGACCAGCATGGCCAGCAGCAAAAACAGGCCGTACCGGAACAGGTCGAGCTGAATGAGCCCATAGATCACGAGAAACAGACCGGCCGAAACAAAGTCGAGCGTGTAGATGACCCGCTTGCGCTCGAACCGATCCAGATATGGGCCGGCCAGCAGCGGCAGGATGATGCGCGGCAGGCTGTAGCAGATCATATACAAGGCGTAAAGCAGAACGGATTCCGTGTAATCAAGCACCAACAGGCCGATGGCAAAGCCGGACACGGCGTTCCCGAACATCGAGACGACCGTGCCGAGCGTGATGATGGTGAAGTCGCGCGTCCAGAGCGGGCGCTGCGCAGACGGTTGTGTATCCATACCGCCTATTTTATCATAGCGGCAGGGGAGAAGCAACGACGCTTTGCCGACCGGCAGCCGAGAATCCGCTTGCAAGGCCATAGTGGATGCGGTATGATAAATGCAGCATAAAATTTCCTATTTCTATAGATGAAGGAGGACGAACGCTTGATCGATCAAAGGCTTGCAGAACGCGTATTGCAGGCGGCCCTGACCTCCGGCGCGGATTTTTCCGAGCTGTTCCTGGAGGATACCGTCAGCAATGCGATCGAAATGACGGACGGCAAGGTGGAGAACGCGGCCTACATGCGTCGGCACGGCGCCGGGGTGCGCGTGCTGCTCGGCGCACGTAGCGCCTATGCGTATACCGCCGATACCTCGGAGGATGCGCTCATCGCCACGGCAAAGGCTGCTGCTGCTGCGCTGAAGGACGCGCCGAAGGAAAGGCAGATCGCATTTGCGGCAAAGGGCTACGCCGCGCCGATGGCGGTTCCGTTCGCATCCGTCGGCAACGACCGGCGCGTGAAGCTGCTCACAGAGGCGACCCGCGCGGCGCGCGCCGTATCGCCGGAGATTACGCAGGTGCAGACGCGCTACATGGACAAGGTGCGCCGCACGCTGGTGTGCAACTCGGAGGGCGTGTTCGCCTCGGCCGAGCGCCCGTATACGCGCGCCTATCTCTCCGCGATCGCCATGCACGGCACGGAGGCGCAGACCGGCTTTGAAGGCCCCGGTTGCTGCCGCGGCTTTGAGGCGTATGCCGGCTCGATCGACGTATGCGCCCGCGCGGCGGAGGCCGCGCATACGGCCGTGACCATGCTGCACGCGCCGGATTGTCCGGCGGGCAGGCTGCCGGTCGTGATCGACGGCGGCTTTGGCGGCGTGATCTTCCACGAGGCGTGCGGCCACAGTCTGGAGGCGACGAGCGTCGGGCTGGGGAACAGCGAGTTTTGCGGCAAGCTCGGCCGGAAGATCGCGGCGGACTGCGTATCCGCCATGGACGACGGCACGATGACGGGCGAATGGGGCAGCATCGATATTGACGACGAGGGGACGCCGGGACAAAGCAATCTGCTGATTGAAAACGGCGTGCTGCGCGGCTATCTCATCGACCGTGTCGGCTCGATCCGCATGAATATGGCGCCGACCGGCTCGAGCCGCCGGCAGGACTACACGTTCGCTCCCACCTCGCGCATGACGAATACCTTTATCTGCGCGGGCAAGGACGACGAGGCGGAGATGATCGCCACGATGGGCGAAGGACTGTACGCCAAGAAGATGGGCGGCGGTTCGGTGAACCCAATGACCGGCGAGTTCAACTTCGCCGTGCTTGAGGGCTACTGGGTGCGTGACGGCCGCATTCTCTCGCCCGTGCGCGGCGCGACGCTCATCGGCAAGGGCACGGAGATCCTGCCGAGGATCGACCGCGTCGGCCCGAACATGTGGATGGGACAGGGCATGTGCGGTTCGCTGTCCGGATCGGTGCCGACCAATGTCGGCCAGCCGCGCATCCGCGTGACAGAGCTTACCATCGGCGGCAAGGGAGGTACACTGTGATGACGATCAATGAGTTTCGGGAGCTTGCGTTTCGCTATGCGCTGGAACAGGGCTGCGAAGCGGCGGAGCTGCGCCGCAGGGAGGACAAGAACTTCGAGGTCAATGCGCAGGGCGGGGAGATCGACCGCTATGCCGTGTCGCGCACCGCGTCGATCAGCCTGCGCGTCAAGCTGAACGGCAAGGACGGCTTTGCGATGACGGAGTGCATCGACGATCCGGAGGAACTGGTGCGCCGCGCGATGGACAATGCGCGCGTCATCGAGTGCGGCGATGAGCACCCGATGCAGGGCAGGTGCGAGTACCGCACGATCGAGAGAAAGGCGACCGCGCTTGACGGCATGGACGAGTCCGAAAAGATCCGGCTTGCGCTGCAGCTCGAACGGGATACGCTTGCCGCGGACGCTTGCGTACAGCGGGTGATGTACTGCGAGGTGGGCAGCGAAGCGTCGCGCATCGGCATCTATAATACGCTCGGGCTGTGCGCCGAGCGGGAGGGGAGCCTCGGCTACTGCTACACCATGCCCGTGGTACAAAAGGGCGAACAGGTGCAAAACGCAATGGCCTTCCGCGTCGGCGACGAGGCGGCCGATACCGCGGACTGCGCCAAAGAGGCGGTTTCTGAATCCATCGCCCTGTTCGATGGCGAACCCGTGACGTCCGGCAGCTATGCGGTCATCCTGCGGCACGATGCGATGGCCGATCTGCTTCACGCTTTTTCGCCCGTGTTCTCCGCCGATGAGGCGCAGAAGGGGCGCTCGCTCCTTGCCGGCAAGGAGGGCGAGGCGGTTGCTGCGCCGTGCGTGACCATCGTTGACGACCCGTTCCATGCGTACGCGCCGCGCGCGTTTGACGGCGAGGGCACGCCGTCCGTTACGAAGAACGTGGTGGAGGACGGTACGCTCAAAACGCTGCTGCACAACCTCAAGACCGCGAAGAAGGCGGGCTGCGAGAGCACCGGCAACGGGCTTCCCGCACCCGGCGGCGTAGCGCCGACGGTGCTGTACATCCGACCCGGCGGACAGACGCTCGAAACGCTGCTTGCCGACATGGACGACGGCCTGCTGATCACACAGCTCGAGGGACTCCACGCGGGATTGGATCCGGTTTCGGGCGATTTTTCGCTCAAGGCCGCAGGCCGCCGGATCGTTGCCGGCCGCGATGCCGGCGCCGTTTCGCAGATCACCGTGGCGGGCAACTTTTTTGCCCTGCTCAACGCGGTGGAGCAGGTGGGCGCCGACCTGAAATTCGCTCTCCCCGGCAGCGTTTGCGTCGGCTCGCCGAGCATCCGCGTCCGCTCGCTGATGGTGGCGGGAAAGTGACCTCCAAAATAAGAACAAATGCCCCCCGTTTTCGGAAAAAAACGTTGACACGGCCACCCGCTTGTGGTATCGTATCAAAGGTGCCCCGAAAACGGGGCTCGTTTTTGATGCTTTTGACCTAAACAGGGAGGGTTTAACAAATGCGCGTAAAAATCACATTGGCCTGCACCGAGTGCAAACAGCGGAACTACAACACGTTCAAGAACAAGAAGAACGACCCCGATCGGCTGGAGTTCTCCAAGTACTGCCGCTTCTGCCGCAAGCACACGATCCATCGGGAATCCAAGTAAATTCCAGATAGAAAAGAGGACGAAATGGCAACAACAACCAAAGCCAACGAAAAGAAGAAGCCCAAGAAGGAAAGGCGCTTTCATCCTATCCGTTACTTCCGCGAGATGTTCGGCGAGATCAAGAAGCTCACTTGGCTGACGGGGAAAGAGTTGGTTTCGCACACGGTTGCGGTGTTCGCATTCGTGCTCGCGATGGCGCTCATCATCTATGTTCTGGATCTCGGCTTCTCGTCCGGTATGGGTGCGCTTGAAAGCATCAACATCGGGTAAGAGACATGAGTCAGGAAGCGAAATGGTACGTCGTTCATACCTATTCCGGGTATGAAAACAAGGTCAAAGAGGATCTTGAGAAATCGGTGGAGAACCTTGATTTGCAGGACACGATTCTGGAGGTCAAGTATCCCACGGAGGAAGCGATCGAGATCTTGCCCAACGGCAAGCGCAAGGTCACGCAGCGCAAGGTGTATCCCGGCTACGTCATGGTCAAGATGCTCGTTGACGTGGTTGAAAAGGAGCGCCCGCCGGAAAAGGGCGGCGGCGTGGTCAACGAACTGGTCATGAATCCGCGCGCATGGTATGTTGTGCGCAACACGCGCGGCGTCACCGGCTTTGTCGGCCCGGGCTCGAAGCCCGTTCCGCTGTCGGATGAGGAAGTGACCGCCATGGGCGTGGAGCGCATCCCGATCGTGCTCAACATCGAGGTGGGCGAGAGCGTCCGCGTCGTGTCCGGCCCGCTTGAAAACTTCATCGGCCGCGTGGAGCATCTCGATGCCGAACGCCAGAAGGTCAAGCTGACCGTGTCCATGTTCGGCCGTGAAACGCCGGTCGAGCTGGATTTTGTTCAGGTGCAAAAGCTCTGATGGTCACATGCCGCACGCGGCATGCTGTTCATAAAGCGTGGGAGGGGGAGGCACCCCGCTCGCACCACATATTATTTAGGAGGGAACTGCAATGGCAAAGAAAATCACAGGCTATGTGAAACTTCAGATTCCTGCGGGCAAGGCAACGCCCGCGCCGCCGGTCGGCCCCGCGCTGGGTCAGCATGGCGTCAACATCATGGGCTTCTGCAAGGAGTTCAATGAGCGCACGAACAAGCAGGCGGGGCTCATCATCCCCGTCGTCATCACGGTCTATCAGGATCGTTCCTTCTCCTTCATCACCAAGACGCCGCCGGCGGCCGTCCTGATCAAGAAGGCCTGCAACCTCGAGCATGCGTCCGGCACGCCGAACAAGACGAAGGTCGCTACCATCTCCAAGGCGCAGGTGCGGGAGATTGCCGAGCTCAAAATGCCCGACCTGAACGCGGCGAGCGTTGAGGCGGCGATGAGCATGGTAGCCGGTACCGCCCGCAGCATGGGCGTTATCGTCGGCGAGTAAGGAGGAACGAAGATGAAGCACGGTAAGAATTATCTGGACAGCAAAAAGTCCTACGATACGCTCAAGCAGTTCGACGTCCACGAGGGACTTGAAACCGTTCTGAGCACCGCCAAGGCCAAGTTCGACGAGACGATCGAGATCTCCGTCCGTTTGGGCGTCGATCCGCGTCACGCCGACCAGCAGGTTCGCGGCGCCGTCGTTCTGCCGCACGGTACGGGCAAAACCGTCCGCGTCCTCGTGTTCGCCAAGGCGGACAAGGCCCGCGAAGCCCAGGAAGCCGGTGCGGATTATGTCGGCGATGAGGATATGGTCAAGAAGATCCAGACCGAGAACTGGTTCGATTTCGACGTTTGCGTTGCGACTCCGGACATGATGGGCGTCGTCGGCCGTATCGGCCGCGTGCTCGGCCCCAAGGGCCTCATGCCGAACCCGAAGAGCGGCACCGTCACCATGGACGTGGCAAAGGCCATCGCCGACATCAAAGCCGGTAAGGTCGAGTACCGCGTTGACAAGACCAGCATCGTCCACTGCCCGATCGGCAAGGCCTCGTTCGGCGTTGAGAAGCTCGAGGAGAACCTCAACTCCCTGATGGACGCCATCGTCAAGGCCAAGCCCGCCGCGGCAAAGGGCACCTACCTCAAGAGCGTCGTCGTGTCCTCTACGATGGGCCCGGGCGTCAAGTTCAATCCGGTCCGTTTCGGCTGAGCAGGGTTTGCGCTTTATTAAGCGCTTGACATGCCGCCGGTCGGTATGGTATACTTGCTGAAGGTAAAAACAACATATTGCCGAAGACAGTCGGTGGCCGCAAGGCGTAAATCCTACCGAGGCGCATGAATTCAGCATTGTCTGCTTGCGTTCCCTGTCTTTGGCAGGGAACATTTTTTACATCTTTTGTGAGGAGGTGAAACAACAACTATGGCAAACATGAAAATCATCGAGATGAAGGCTGCACAGGTGCAGGAGATTCAGGACAAGATCCAGCGCGCCAGCTCCGTCGTGGTGTTTGATTACCGCGGTCTGACCGTGGACGAGGTCACCCAGCTTCGCAACAATATGCGCAAGGCGGGCGTGGAATACATCGTCCTCAAGAACCACATCGTCGGTCGCGCGTGCGAAGCAGCGGGCATCGACGCCTCCATCCATGACATGCTGCACGGACCGTCCGCGTTTGCGTTCGGTTACGAGGATGCGGTCACACCGGCCAAGCTCCTCAAGGAGTTCGTGAAGAAGGCAAAGAAGTGCGAGATCAAGGGCGGTATCGTCGAGGGCACCGTTACCAACGCCAAGGATCTGGACGCGATTGCCGACCTGCCGTCGCGCGAGGTGCTCATTGCACGCTTGCTGGGCAGCATGATGTCGCCGATTTCCGGCCTTGCGATCGTGCTCGATCAGATCGCCAAGAAGCAGGGCGGCGCAGCAGCCGAAGAACCGGCCGCAGAGTAACCCCATTTGACAACCAAAGATTTTTCAAATTTAACAGGAGGAAATTACAATGGATAAAGCGCAACTGATTGCTGATATCAAAGCGATGTCCGTGCTGGAGCTCTCCGAGCTTGTGAAGGCACTGGAAGAGGAGTTCGGCGTTTCTGCCGCCGCAACCGCCGTCGCCGTGGCCGGCCCCGCCGCTGAGGCTGCCGAGGTTGAGGAAAAGACCGAGTTCGACGTCATCCTGAAGGATGTCGGCTCCGAGAAGATCAAGGTCATCAAGACCGTCCGCGAACTCACGGGCCTCGGCCTGAAGGAAGCCAAGGAAGTCGTCGACAACGCCCCCAAGGCGGTCAAGGAAGGCGTCTCCAAGGAAGAAGCAGAGAAGATCGCCGCCGCGTTCAAAGAGGTTGGCGCAACCTGCGAAATCAAATAAGCAATTGCTGCACAGTGGGGAGAGCTTCGGCCCTCCCCACTCTTATTTACAATATATTCACCACATCAATACAGATTTGCTACTTCATTCTAAATGTTTCACCCACAATAGGAAATACGACCGCTATTGAAAGCGTTCCGGTTGAAACGACACGAAAAGTGTGCTATCGTAGATTCCATCAAGACAAAGGGGCGTTTACCATGATGGAACTGGGAAAAGCGGCTGCTTACAGCGAATTCGGCTCGGATGTGTTTTCGGATGCAGAAATGGCGCGCCGGCTGCCGGCCGAGCTGTATATCGCGCTGCATCGCACGATTGAAGAGGGAAGCGAACTGACGTACGACGTCGCCGGTGCGGTTGCGACCGCCATGCTCGAGTGGGCAACCGAGCACGGCGCAACGCATTATACGCATTGGTTCCAGCCGATGACCGGCGCGACTGCGGAAAAACGCGATACGTTTATCGACTTTGCCGGGCTGGACCGCATGCCGATCCTCTCATTTTCGGCCAAAGCGCTCATCAAGGGGGAGGCGGACGGCTCATCGTTCCCGTCGGGAGGGCTTCGCGCCACGTTCGAGGCGCGCGGCTACACGACATGGGACTGCATGAGTCCGGCGTTTCTCAAGCGCAATTCGGACGGCACCAAGTGCCTGTGTATCCCGACGGCGTTCTGCTCGTTTTCCGGCGAGGCGCTGGATGAAAAAACGCCGCTTCTGCGCTCCATGGAGGCGATCAACCATCAGGCGCTGCGCGTGCTGCGGCTGCTTGGGGATACGAAAACGCGCCGCGTCACGCCGACCGTCGGCGGCGAACAGGAGTATTTTCTGGTCGATAAGCGCGCGTTCCACAAGCGCAAGGATCTGGTCTATACCGGCCGTACGCTCTTCGGCGCGCCGCCGGCAAAGGGCCAGGAGCTCTCCGACCAGTACTACGCCGCGACGCCGGAACCGGTGATGGCGTTTATGCACGAGCTCAACGACGCCCTCTGGCGCATGGGAGTGCCCTGCAAGACGGAGCACAACGAGGTCGCGCCCTCGCAGTATGAGTTGGCGCCGCTGTTCGTTTCCGCCAATCTGGCCGTCGATCACAACCAGATCATCATGGAAACCATGCGGCGTACGGCGGAGCGGCACGGCCTGACCTGCCTGCTGCATGAAAAGCCGTTTGCCGGCGTCAACGGCAGCGGAAAGCACAACAACTGGTCGCTGCTGACCGATACCGGCGTCAACCTGCTCAAACCCGGTAAGGATGAAGCCGGAAGCCGCGTGTTCTTCACGTTCCTGATGGCGGTCATCGCGGCCGTGGATGAGTATGCGCCCATGCTCCGCATGAGCAGCGCGACCATCGGCAACGAGAACCGTCTGGGCGGAGAGGAGGCGCCGCCGCCGATCATCTCGGTGTACCTCGGTAACTATCTGCAGTCGGAGCTGGAGCGCATTGCCGGCGGCGGCAGCGTCGCGGCGCATACCGGCGAAATGATGCACATCGGCGTATCCACGCTTGCCGAGATCAAGCGCGACGATACCGACCGGAACCGCACCTCACCGTTTGCATTCACGGGCAACAAGTTTGAATTCCGCATGGTAGGCTCGTCGCAGTCGCTTGGCATGCCCAACACCGTGCTCAACACGATTGTCGCGGAGAGCCTCAGCCGCATGGCGGACGTGCTGGAGGCGGCCGACGACCGGGAGAGCGCATGGGGCGCCATGATGGCGGAGCAGTACGCCGCGCACAGCCGCGTGCTGTTCAACGGCAATAATTATGATGCCGCATGGACGGCGGAGGCGGCGCGCCGTGGCCTGCCGGCGATCGACAACACGGTCGATGCGGTCGATGTCTACGGTTCCGAGCAGGCGCGCGCCGTGCTGAACCGCCACGGCGTGCTCTCCGACCATGAGTCGCTGGCGCGGCGGGAGATTGCGCTGCAAAACTACGCGACGCAGGGACACATCGAGGCGGTGACCATGGTCAACCGGACCGTGGACCGCCACCCCGACGCGGACCACCTGCTGGACAACATGATCACCTGGCCGGACAACCCGGAGTCCGCCTGGTACTATGCCCAGATCCAGGAGGCCACCAACGCCCACGCCTACACCATGCACACCGACCAGGAGGACGCCCCCTACGAGATCTGGACGGAGCTCCTCCCCAACCGGGACTGGTCTGCCTTGGAACAGGCGTGGTCCGACGCCCACGCCGGCGGGGAAAACGCCACGGCGTGAGCCGAGAGGAAGGCGAGTGCCCCCGCCCCCTGGGGCCTACGACACCTCCCAACGAGAAAAACTGCCGCGGAACCTGTGGTTCCGCGGCAGTTTTTTCGTGGGGGTGGGGTCAGGCAGAGACCTTCCCCCGCCGCCGGGCCAGCGCCCAGCCCAGGAAGACGAAGGTCCCCATCAGGGCCAAGTGGTCCCCGTAGAACACCAAGGGGGACTCGGAGAAGTCCAAAAAGATGAACTGGCTCCGGAGGAACAGGTAGGTGGGAAAATCCCGCCGGAAGAACACCGTGAGGCCGTATACTGCCACCGCCGCCCCCAGCAGGGTTCCGATCCTGGCCCGCCGGGGGGAGGGCGGGGGCAGGGC
>ERZ857998.3304-NODE-3304-length-13350-cov-4.329372_pt1 | contig 13350 bp, 13 predicted proteins | sample MGYA00519954_ERZ857998 | MGnify/ENA primary metagenome ERZ857998 (study PRJEB31778, sample SAMEA3449424) | human gut metagenome | biome: human gut; feature: human-associated habitat; material: faeces | place: United Kingdom | collected 2010/2012 ...
TAACCTGAATGAGAACGATGTGCTGTTCATCGATGAAATACACAGACTGAACAGGTCGGTCGAGGAAGTGCTCTATTCTGCAATGGAGGATTTTGCACTGGATATAATAATAGGAAAAGGACCGTCGGCAAGATCGATAAGGCTTGATATAGCGAAGTTCACGCTTATCGGAGCCACGACAAGAGCGGGGAGCCTTTCGGCGCCGCTGCGCGACAGGTTCGGGGTTAGCTGCAAATTTGAAATGTATACGCCGGACGAACTGAAAAAGATAATAGGCAGATCGGCAAGTATACTTGGAGTTTCGGCGGATGAGAAGTCAATGGATGAAATGGCCAGAAGATCCAGGGGGACTCCGCGTGTGGCGAACAGGATGCTGAAAAGAGTACGCGATTTTTCACAGGTAAAAGGCGACGGCAATATAGACATAGACATAACAAACAGAGCGTTGAGCGCACTCGGAGTAGATGAGATGGGCCTGGAAAGCCTGGACAGGGAGATACTCAGGACTATCATCGAGCGTTTCAGGGGCGGTCCTGTAGGGATAGATACGATAGCTGCATCGATCGGAGAAGAGAGAGTCACGATAGAAGATGTATACGAACCGTATCTCATACAGATAGGGTTCCTTCACAGAACGCCAAAAGGCAGAGTCGTATCAGAGGCAGCGTACAGACATATGGGTATAGAGCCTGATGGCGATACGGGAGCAAAGCGTGTGACTGTCAGCATAAGTGACTGATTTATGGTGCAGCGTCATCGCGATAAAACAGATCGCATGCGCTGCGGGATGCTGCAGTCAGCAACAGATATATTTATTTACAGAGGAAAATTAAATGAAAATAAGTGATTTTGATTACTATCTGCCGGAAGAACTGATAGCTCAGAAACCGGCGGACAGAAGAGAGTGTTCGAGACTGCTCGTCGTGCACAGAGATACAGGAAAAATCGAACATCGGCATTTTTACGATATAATAGACTACCTTAAAGCGGGAGACTGCCTTGTTTTGAATAATTCCAAGGTGCTTCCGGCGAGACTTTACGGAGTGAAAGAAAAGACGGGAGCAAAAGTCGAATTTCTGCTCATAAAAAGGATAGAAGGCGATACATGGGAAACTATGGTCAGACCGGGCAGAAAGCTGAAACCGGGGGACATCGTAGTGTTTTCACAGGAACCGCTTCTCAAGGCGACGATAAAGGATTTCGGCACTGACGGAACCAGGATAGTGGATTTTGAGTACGACGGTGTTTTCATGGAACGGCTCGAAGAGATAGGCAGCATGCCGCTGCCTCCGTATATAGAGCGAAGCAGTGACTCGGAAGACAGGGACAGATACCAGACTGTATACTGCAAGGAAGAAGGTTCGGTAGCGGCGCCTACAGCGGGTCTTCATTTTACAGAGGAGCTGCTGAAGAAGGCGGAAGACAAGGGTGTGGAGCTCGTCTATGTGACTCTGCATGTCGGGATAGGCACGTTCAGGCCTGTTAAGTGCGAGAATATAGAAGATCATACGATGCATTTCGAGGAATATTCCATCAGTGAGGAAAGTGCAGAGGTGATAAACCGGGCAAAACGGGAAGGTCGTCGTATTATTTCGGTAGGGACGACTTCTACGCGAACGGTAGAAAGTGCGGCCTATTACGATGAGGCGGCCGGCTGCATGCAGGTCAGAAGCGGAGAAGACAGCACGGGGATATTTATTTATCCGGGTTATGAATTCAAGATCATAGATAGTCTGATCACCAATTTCCATCTGCCGAAGTCAACGCTGCTGATGCTGATTTCCGCATTGTATGACAGGGAAAAAATTCTGGAAGTATATGAAGAAGCTATCCGGGAAAAGTATCGCTTTTTTAGTTACGGAGATGCTATGTTTATTGAATAAGGAGGCGCGGAGATGGAAGCAGGTCTTGTGACCCATGAATTTGACGCTTTCTTTGACAAGGATTCGCGGGTGCTGATTTTAGGGACGATCCCATCTCCCAAGTCGCGTGAGCAGGGATTCTATTACGGCCATCCGCAGAATCGGTTCTGGAAAGTGCTTGCTGATGTGCTGGGTGAGGAGTTTCCACAGACGGTGGAAGAGCGAAAGAGATTTTTGAAGCGGAACCATATTGCCTTGTGGGATGTACTGGAAAGCTGTGAAATCAAGGGAGCATCGGATGTCAGTATTCGCAATGCCAAGCCTAACGATATGAGCAGGATCCTGCAGGCGGCAGACATCCGGGCGATTTTTGCCACAGGTGCAAAGGCAGCGCAGCTGTATAAAAAGTTGTGTTTTCCGGAGTGCGGAGTGGAAGCTGTTCGTCTGCCCTCTACGAGCCCTGCCAACTGCGGATGCTCGTATGAGAAGCTGCGGGAGGCGTACAGCCAGATTTGTGATTATGTGAGATAAAAGAGTAGGAGTTAATTTTTATGGCAGCAGTTACTTATGAACTGATCAAAAAAGACAGTCGAACGAAAGCGCGCAGAGGCCGCGTCAACACGCCTCACGGACCGATCGAGACGCCGGTGTTCATGCCGGTGGGGACAGCAGGCACCGTCAAAGCGATGAAGCCGGAAGAAGTGCGTGATATGGGAGCACAGATCATTTTAGGAAACACATACCATCTGTATCTTCGCCCCGGACACGAAGTGGTAAAGGCGGCGGGAGGACTGCATAAATTCATGAACTGGGAGAGAGCGATCCTCACTGACAGCGGCGGTTTCCAGGTGTTCAGTCTGGGTGCGATGCGTAAGATCAGCGAAGAGGGTGTGGAATTCCGTTCTCATATCGACGGATCGAAGCATATGCTGTCTCCGGAAAAATCCATGGAGATACAGAATGCACTGGGATCGGATATCATGATGGCTTTTGATGAATGTGCTCCGTATCCGGCGGACCGCAATTACGTGAAAAACTCTCTGGAGAGAACTACCAGATGGTTGAAACGCTGCAAAGAATATCATAAGAATACGGAACAGCAGTCCTTGTTTGGGATCATGCAGGGCGGTATGTATAAAGATCTGAGAAAGCAGAGCGCGGAGGAAATCGTGGAATTGGATCTGCCGGGTTATGCTATCGGCGGTCTGAGTGTCGGAGAGCCGAAGGAGATCATGTATGAAGTGATGGATGACTGTGTTGATTATCTGCCGGCAGATAAACCGCGGTATTTGATGGGCGTGGGAAGTCCGGACTGTCTTTTTGAGGGAGTGGAACGCGGAATAGATATGTTTGACTGCGTGCTTCCGACCAGGATCGCACGTCACGGTATGGCTATGACATCTCAAGGACGGGTCAACATCAAGAACGCTAAGTACGAACGGGACTTTACACCCCTGGATCCAAATTGTGACTGCTATACCTGCCGAAATTATTCCAAGGCATACCTGAGACACTTGTTCAAGAGTGATGAAATCTTGTCATCCATGTTGATGACGACACACAATCTGCATTTTCTTGTCAACACCATGGCTGGTATTCGTAAAGCCATCGAGGAAGATCGGTTCCTGGAATACAAGAAAGAATTTTATGACAGCTACGGGAGATTTTAAATGGAAAATATGGAAATCAGAGAAGTCTGCAGAGATAAAGATATTTGTGGCGGCTGCGTCTATCAGGGCGTGCCCTATGAAGAGCAGCTGAGCAATAAATTTGGAGAGGTCAAGGGGCTTCTTGACAAGAAGGATATTCGTTACGGTGAGCTGCTTCCCATTGAGGGAGCACCGTCCCGCTACGGGTATCGTAACAAGATGGAATACACCTTTGGCGATATGGAAAAGAATGGTCCGATGACTTTGGGCATGCACAAGAAAAAGCATTTTATGTCCATCGTAACAGTGGATCAGTGCCAGCTGGTGCATGAGGACTTCAATGTGATCCTGCGAGGTGTGCTGGAATTTGCCTCTTCTCGTGGATATACACATTATCATAAGAAGGCTCATAAAGGTCTGATGCGACATTTGATCGTGCGCCGGGGTATTCGGACGGGAGAACTGCTGGTCAATGTGGTGACCAGTTCGGAGGATGGTTTTGACGAAAATGCTTTCGTGGAAATGATCCGGGCTTTACCTCTGGAAAACCAGGTGGTCGGCATCCTGAGGACGATCAATGACCGCCTGGCAGACGCTGTATACTGTGATGAACTGCGAGTTCTGTGGGGCAGAGTTTACTATAACGAGGAGATCCTGGGACTGAAGTTCAAGGTCAGTGCATTCTCGTTTTTTCAAACCAATGTAGATGCGGTAGAACGGCTGTATTCCTATGCGGTCAGCCTTATCGAAGATTTCGAGAATAAAGAAGTATTCGATCTGTACTGCGGAACGGGAACAATCACACAGGTGCTGGCTCGCAAAGCGAAAGAGGTCATCGGTATCGAACTGGTGGAGGAGGCAGTGGAGGCTGCAAAGGCTAATGCGGCTCTCAATGGACTGGACAACTGCCGCTTTCTGGCAGGTGATGTGTTTGAGGTACTGGACAGCCTTCCTGATAAGCCGGAGGTGATCGTGGTGGATCCGCCTCGTGTCGGCATTTCTTCCAACGCCCTGGAAAAGATCATCGGATACGGTGTGAAGCAGATCGTGTATATCTCCTGCAATCCGAAAAGTCTTGCGGACAACCTGTATTATATGCAGTACTATGGGTATGAGATCAAATCGGTCAAGCCTTTTGATAACTTCCCGGGCACAAAGCACACGGAATGTGTGGCGGTGCTGGAAAAAGTGGAAAAATAAATATCTCTGGAGGTTGATGGATTCCGGGCTTTTTCTGGTGTGAAAACGCTGCGAGAAAGCTCGATTTTTTTGTATGGAAATATATCTACTTTTCGGTCTGATTAGAGAAAAAGTGGATGGCCGAAAAAATGTGGTAGGGTTTAGGCTGAGGATTAGATGTCGTGGGTTGTGGCACTGGGATGGTTGTCAGAGCTGACCGTATTTTAAGCCACTCGATACTAGGAGATAGACTTGGCAGTGGAATAGATAACATAGATTGGAGGAATCATTATGACAGATGAATTATTATATGCAAACCAGTGGAATTCAAGCGCACAATATTTCTACGAAAAGGGATACTATTCGTGGATGGTGGATAAATTGATATCATACAAAACAGTAGTAGAAATAGGATGTGGAACAGGATATAGTACTTTGGCATTGGTGGAAAAGGGACATCGAGTTATTGCAATTGAAAAAAATGTAGATTGCATTACGCAGGCAAAAAAATTACTTTCGGATAAAGGTTACTCAGAAAAGGTTATTTTTATTGAAGGTGATATAGCAGAAGATGATGTTAGAAATGATTTAGTTAATCGGTTCGAGTTTGACGTAGTAATCTGTTGGAACGTTGGCTCTTATTGGAATCGAAAAATGATAGAATATTATCTTCCGTTCATGCTTGAATACGGATTGAATAGACAGCAGATAGCGGCAAATCCAGAATCGTCCTACTCTGAATTAATAATATGGGATGCTTGCCGATTGGCCTCTGCTAAAGGAGTAGCTGCGCATATTATAGACAGAGGTGCAGAAACGATTACAAAGCAAACAGACCCTTATTATTATACGTTGAAAAATGAATTTAATTTTAGAACAATAGAATATGATAATAAGGTTGCTGATTCAATTTCTAGTGGTGGAAGAATGCTTTCTACAAATGGAAATATGAATTCTGAGGATAAGGTAGATATAGTCTTTGTTTCTATTCTATATAAATAAATGAAATAATCCTCCCGGACATCATGGTCAGGAGGGTTTCGTGCGTCTATGGAGATTTATGTATCAACATTGATACTAATACCGGATTTCAGTTCAACTGTGATGTGGTCATCCCAGATAGTGATCTGCTTGATCTAGCGTCGTACCAGCGATTCGTCAAATTCAGTGAGGTGGGTAGTCTGCTGTGCAATATAATCCTGCAGGTCATTGATCCGCTTTATCTGCTCATCTCTTGCAGCAGTGTCGACGGTGGTCTTCTGGCGGAGTTTTCGAAGCCTGAATATTTCATCGGCAATTTCGTCATAGGCTTCTTTGCTCTGGGTTTTCTGGATGAGCTCCTGTTGCAACTGTGTAAAGCGTTTGGTGAATTCGGTGCCATTGTCTGTTTGAACACACTCTATAGGCATTGGAAAATGCCTGATGAGATGCTCAAGGAAAACAGAAGATGAATATGTGCTGTGTTCTTCAAAGGCTTCCACATAGCGCCAGCGGGAGTATTCGTCGATTGCAGTGTATTGATAGAACTTTTTACCTTTCGCATCGCCGACAAGACAGAATGAAGGAACAAATTTAACGTCGATCTGGATACGCTGTCCGGGGTAGAGCATCTGTTCATAAGGCGTTGCAACATATTTGGGATTAGGAAGCTTTCTAGCTGTCATACCCTGTTTTTTGAGAAAGCGGTATAAATCTGTAATAGACCTTGTATAGCCCCGCTGTCTGAGTTTTATCCAAAAGGTTCCCAGACAGGTATTTGGATTCCTTCTGCGCATATTCCGGATGAGTTGGATCTCTTGGGAAGTGTGCTGATTAGGATGAGAGTGAGACCGTCTGGAACGGTCGCGGAGGGATCTTATAGAACCGTCAAAACGGCGTTTCCAGTGGTAAATATACTGACGGTTGGTTTTGTACTTGATAGCAGTTTTCGTCACGCTATATTTTTCAGTGTAACGGATCAGGGATAGACGTTACTTCATATCTTGTGTTATACTTGTCATGCGGAAACCTCCTGTTCTTGTGCACGGTTTGATGTAGTAACGTAACTTTAACACAGAATTATAGTTTCCGCTTTTTCTTTATTTAGTTGTAACACATGTATTGTAATCCTACAAGGCTTACTAAAAGTGCAAAGAATAACTCCCTTGACGATTTCAAGTTTACCTATGATGATTGCATCCAGGATGCTCTCGTGAAAGGCTACGATCAGAACGCAGACTTTTATACTATGCTTCTGAATAATGAAGATGTCCGTGCGCAGATTGCAAGCGTATTTAAGAGTGAGATTTATCGCATTCTGCGCGGCTCTATGATTCCAATACGCAGAGCATGGACGAGTACAACAAGGCTCTGGATGATGCGGATTCTGAATTTCAGGCACAACTTAAGCGCAATCGTCTGGTTAAAGAAACCACCTCGCAGCGGATGTGCAAATACATGGATGCGGCGCATTGGAACACAAGTATTTTTCAAAGCAAGACGCTCCTCGCACCGATGGACTATCTCCGTGTTTATCAGAACTATAAGTTTAAGGTGCCTTCTTACACGGTTATGGCAGTTGGATTGGAATTAACGCTCCACGAAACCGGGGAGGTTCTGCGGCTCTCCGGCTTGGGTTATGATAACAGCAAACTACGCTTATATGTACATACTCTCTGCTTTTCATGGCTGCCCGATTGACGAATGCAATACTGTCTTGGAAAAGTTGAATGTGAAACCGCTTGGTACGAAGTCAAAGAAGTAACAATAAATAATGGAGGTGCAGTATGGCTATACCAAAATTCAAAAAGGAATATATCATCGATGCCTTGAAGTACATTGATGAGAATGGAGTGCCTTTCCATAACCAAAGCACGAAATATGAACTCGTGACCGAGGACGGAAAACGGTATCCGCCGAAATACGTGGTGGCCGTAGCTGACCATTTGGCAAACGGCACGGATATTTCCACGGAGGGATTCAATGCCGTAGAAGCAAAGAGTTATCTGGAAGGTCAGGATTTTACCATTGAGACAAAACAGCAGGAGAAATTTGAACTGTCTGTTACAGCCGAAAGCGTGGAATCCACAGACGAGCGGTTTACGATGGATAACCTGAGTCTTGGTGACAACTATAAGCCTCTTGATGTCTATTTCAAGAAAGCAACCGGCGAGGTTGTCAAACGCTCTTATAGCAAGGGCGAAAGAAGGAACTCCAATCAGACCATGCCGCGTATCGCTTTCCAGGTGTTCGAGAAGAAAATCTCGGCTATGCCGGTTGAGAAAAAGGAGTCCTTCCCCATATGCAAATACAATCCGAGAAGCGATATGATCTGCGGCATTTATCCCAGCGTGGATGAATTTAAGAAGCACCGCAACACCATAGAGTATCTGACCTACGGTTATGATAACGGCAGGCAGTTCGTTATATACTGCTGGAATGTGTTCTCCACGATTATCTTCGTTCAGGAGTGCTTAAAGCGTTTCGGCAAGCCGGGAGATCAGTTTATCCTTACATACCGCGAGAAGGATGAAAAAGAAACAGAGGCTGCGGAGACAGAAGCTGCGGCGCAGGAAGAACTCGTGCAGCAGTTCAAAGGATACAGGAATCCCTTCTCTTCTATGCTGATTGCATCAAAGAATCTGATATTCAGAGGTGCGCCGGGTACGGGCAAGTCGTATCTTGCAAAGGAAATCGCCGCAGACATCATCAGCAACGGATACTTTGATGATTACACGCTCCTTACCGATGAGCAGAAAAAGCAGGTGGAATTTGTACAGTTCCATCCGAGCTATGACTACTCTGATTTTGTTGAAGGACTGCGTCCGAAGGTAAATGATGACGGCACGATGGGCTTTGAATTACAGGACGGCATCTTCAAAAAGTTTGTAGCCCGCGCACGGAAGAACTATGAAGATTCTCAAAAGTCCAAGGAAACGATAGAAAAGGAAATCTCCATGCAGGAAACCATGACGGATTTCTTCTCCAATATCGAACTTGGCGTGGATACTTTTAAGACCATAAACGGAAATGAGTTCATCGTTACCAGCGTGGATGACCATCACATTAATATATCCATTCCAAGGAATGCTACTGTCAACAAACTCACCTTAAATCTGGACGATATAAGGAAGATGCTTGAATCCGGGCAGAAGTTCGACAAGATAAAGGATATTACAACTTTCTTCGGTAAGACATTTGCTACGCAGGCATATTCCTATGACTTTGCAATTTACAAGGCAATCAAAGCAAAGAAAGGTTCAGCTTCAAAAGTGAAGGCAAAGCAGGAAGAACTGAAGAAATACATCTTCATTATCGATGAAATCAACCGTGGTGAGATTTCAAAGATATTCGGTGAACTGTTCTTTGCGATTGACCCTGGGTATCGCGGAAGAGCCGGAGAAATTTCCACGCAGTATTCCAATCTGCATTCCGACCCAGACGATAAGTTCTATATCCCTGACAATGTTTACATCATCGGCACCATGAACGACATCGACCGTTCTGTGGACAGCTTCGATTTTGCCATGCGCCGCCGTTTTCGTTTCGTGGAACTCAGAGCAGATGAGCGTCTTGAGATGCTGGCTTCTCTTGAAAATGAGGATCTTGAAGCCGAGGCAATCAGAAGGATGTCGGCTCTCAACAAAGAAATCGCGGCTGTGGAGGACTTGAACGAAAACTATCAGATTGGTGCATCATACTTCCTTAAGCTGAAGACACTCGATTTTGACCAGCTTTGGACGGATTATCTGCAGCCCCTTTTGCAGGAATACATCCAGGGAATGTACGATGAGGAAGGAATCATGAACAGGTTTGCGAAAGCCTACGGTTATCAAAAGCCTGCCGAAGGTGATGTGAATGAAACTACTCAAGATCAAGGATAATTCACAACAGAAAAAAGATGCTTTTTCCGATATTGGTACTCTTACAGGCAAGATTGCTGACAAGACATTGGAGCAGCTTGAGCGCGAGGGTGTATTCGTGTTCCCTGAAATCGTCAAGGATGCAGATGACATAACGCGGGATCAGATGATAATCCAGAGCGTTAATGACACTTATCGTTCCGGTAATGTGATGGGATTCCTCGGCTGTGGGACTGAACGACTTATTATCGAGTCGCGCTTTGGCGGCGATGAGGAAGATTATTTTTTCCAATATCTCCTTGATCGTGTTTTGGACTTCCCGAACATCGTTGATTTAGAGTCTGATGCCAATCAAGACAATCGGATGTTTAACTTTCTGCTCTTTCTGTTCCCGTATTATCTTAAAACGGCAATGCGTAAGGGCTTGTTCAAGCGATATATTCGTCACAGATACAACGACGGGAATGTAAAAGGCTCCATCGATATCGCAAGGCATATCGAGAAAAACACGCCTTTTACCGGTAGCGTAGCATACAGCCAGCGAGAGTTTTCTTACGATAACAGCCTGATGGAATTGGTGCGGCACACGATTGAGTTTATCAAAAGAAAGCCTTATGGGAACAATCTTCTTATAAAGGTAAAGGACGAAGTGAGACTCGTCTTAGATGCCACACCCGGATACGAGCCATACGACAGGCAGCGAATCATTGAAGAGAATAAAAAGAATACCGTTCGCCATGCGTATTACCGCGAATACCTCGCTTTGCAGAGGCTGTGCCTTTTGATTCTACGACATCAAAAACACCAGATTGGATCAGGCTCGAAACAGATATACGGCATACTGTTTGACGGAGCGTGGCTGTGGGAGGAGTATGTCAATTCGCTTATTGAGGACGCTTTCTATCACCCGATGAATAAAGGCGGCAAGGGAGCCCAGCGTCTGTTTGGCGGGAATATCGGTCTTATTTATCCTGACTTCATCAGCAGGAACAATGAGGCGAGGATTATCGCAGACGCCAAGTACAAACCGATGGATAACATCGGCAATCGAGACTACTTGCAAGTGCTGGCATATATGTTCAGATTCGATGCCAAGGCAGGCTATTATCTCTACCCGGAAGCGGAAGGTTCTGACGATCTAAAATTATGGATGAATCGCGGTTCGACCTACGAGGCTGATGTAATGCCGCGAGATGATATCAGCATTACCAAACATGGCTTGAAAATTCCCGTAGATGTGCCGAACTATACCGGATTTGTGACGAGGATGAAGGCTCACGAACAGGAGTTTATAAGTGTGTTCACAGTTTGATAGGAACGCAGTTGAAAAGGAGGATTCTATGTTTGGAGCAATAGTCGGTGACATTGTAGGCTCTGTTCACGAATGGCACAATATCAAACCGAAGGAGTTTCCCTTATTCCAGGATGACTGTTTTTTCACAGATGATACCGTCATGACCTGCGCCGTTGCGGAAGCTGTCATGAACGGTGGTGAGCGCGATGATTTTATTGACGCCATGAAGAAATACTGTCGGATGTATCCTGACGCGGGATACGGCGGCAGATTTGGAGCGTGGATAAACTCTGATAACCGTGAGCCGTGTAACAGCTACGGCAACGGCTCGGCGATGCGTGTTTCTCCATGCGCCTGGATGATGGATTGCGGTTTCTGCGCAAGAACGGGAATGTGGTCGTCCAACGGCAGAGCTGGCGCGCAGCTATCCGCCGAGGTGACACATAACCACCCGGAAGGCATCAAAGGTGCAATGGCAACAGCCGATGCAATCTTTATGTGCCGTTATTACTTCGGCGGCTATTACGGCGATTATGAACAGCCTATCAATGATGATCCGGCTGAGTGCAAGCGGCGCATCAAGGAACACATCGAAAACGAGTATGGCTACGACCTTTCCAAGGCGCTGGATGAAATCCGTCCTACATACCGCTTCAACGAGACCTGCCAGGATACCGTACCGCAGGACATCATCGCATTCTTGGAAAGTACGGACTTTGAGGATGCTATCCGAAATCCCATCTTCCTTGGTGGTGACAGTGACACCCTCGCGGCAATCACAGGTAGCATTGCAGAGGCGGCATACGGTATTCCCGACTGGATTAAGGACAAGGCGTATTCCTAACTGGATGAGCCGTTGAAGGATGTACTCAGAAGGTGGAAGAAGTTCATCCCCAAGGGCTGACAAATTACTTTTCAATGTAACCTTTTTATTTCCTCTTGCAGGTTCACTTGATTTATGAACCCATCGATATTGAAACAGCGGTCGGGTTCAAATCTTCAGGAACTTGTTTCAGAAAAACGCCATAAACAAAAAAGAAGGCTTTCGGCAGACCGTCCCAATCTGCTGAAAGCCTTTATTTAGGCGCTTTTTTACACTTCCGTGTGCAGGGCATTGTATCAATCTTCGGTTATACATATCGACATAAATATCGGCAAATTCCCAATCAGGATTTTTTTGAATATATTCGGTATAGTGTTCTACCTGAGATTCGTAGCTGGTAGCCTGCTCATCGCTGTCGGTACTGACACGACAGTACGCTGCGACTCGGAGCTTTGGTTTGTCTTCTTCCTGCTTACGAGCGTTGTTTCCGACTTGTCGCCTTGCAGGAATCAACATTACATTTCCCATTATTGACCCTCGCTTTCTATGAGGCTGTACAGATATTCTGCCTGTTTCATAGGATTGTCATGCAGGACGGTGACCTTGTCCATATGAAAACGGGTAGGTATCTTTATTTCCTTCATCTGTGTTTGCTTATTATTTCGTCCGAGTTTTGTGGCAGCAGGTTCGTCTATAATTGCGATGCCATTTTCAATCCGATAGCAAAAGGGTGTATGACCTATCTAATACCAATCCTTTCTGTCGTCCTCGCAAGCTAAACAGCATTCCTTTCTGCCTTAAGAGGCGTATAGGATTCAAGGCTTTGTCATAAGATAATTTATGCAAATGCTTGCGATTGCAAGCAAAGGCGAATATAATAAAGAAAAAGGAGGCGATACTATGGCAAATACATCCGCTGTTTATGCAAGAATAGATACTAATCTCAAGGATAATGCTGAGAGCATTCTTTCTCAGCTTGGCATTTCTCCATCCAGTGCAATTCAGATGTTTTATAGCCAGATCGTACTGAAAAAGGGTATGCCGTTTGAATTGAAACTTCCTTCTTCTGAACCATTAGCTGTTGGTGTAATGACTAGAGAAGAACTTGATGCAGAACTCCAGAAGGGTGTTGATTCCATCAAAGCAGGAAAGATATATTCTGCAGATGAAGTCGATGTGGCACTTGCAAAGGAGTTTGGCATATGACAGATAGCTATAAAGTCGGCTATTCTGTAGATGCACTTGATGACTTACGTGAAATCTATTCGTACATTGCGAATGAACTCCTTGTTCCGGAGACTGCTTCTGCTCAGCTGAGCCGTATCCGAAAAGAGGTTCGTTCATTGGATTTCATGCCAGCTCGCTATGCGTTAGTTGACTGGGAGCCTTGGCATTCGATGAAAATGCATCAGCTTCCGGTAGACAACTTTATTGTGTATTATCTGGTTGATGACGAGAAAAGGACAGTTACAGTAGCACGAATATTCTACGGTGGTCGAGATATCGAAGGAATCATAAATTCAAATAAATAAACATTAATGGAGCTTTTTGTGTAAAAACAAGAGCTCCATTTTTAGATGAATAAGATTCCTCTGTCATCGTAGGCAGAAGCACCAGTATTGTTTCCACAGCGGATCGTACGGTCAAGGCCCATGATGGTGGCAACAGCTCCGTCGATTTTTTCTGTGGATTTTTCTTTGTC
>ERZ857998.3311-NODE-3311-length-13325-cov-3.490580_pt1 | contig 13325 bp, 12 predicted proteins | sample MGYA00519954_ERZ857998 | MGnify/ENA primary metagenome ERZ857998 (study PRJEB31778, sample SAMEA3449424) | human gut metagenome | biome: human gut; feature: human-associated habitat; material: faeces | place: United Kingdom | collected 2010/2012 ...
GGCGCCCGGCTGCTGGTTCCCATGACGGTTTGAGAGGGGGGACAGAGCATGGAAACAGCAAACGTTTATAAGGACATCGCGGCCCGCACCGGGGGCGATATTTACATTGGCGTGGTGGGGCCGGTGCGCACCGGCAAGAGCACCTTTGTAAAAAAGTTTATGGAGGAGATGATCCTTCCCCAGCTTTCCAGCCAGGCGGTCAGGACCCGCGCGCGGGATGAGCTGCCCCAATCGGCGGCCGGGCGCACCATTATGACCACCGAGCCAAAGTTTATTCCCGAGACCGCCGTGACGGTGGAGCTGGAGGGCGGCGGCAGCTTTAAAGCGCGCCTGATCGACTGTGTGGGCTACATGGTGGACGGCGCCATGGGCCATGAAGAGAACGATAAGCCCCGCATGGTGAAGAGCCCCTGGTACGAGGAGGAGATCCCCTTTGACCTGGCCGCCGAGACCGGCACGCAGAAGGTGATCCGGGATCATTCCACCATCGGCCTGGTAATCACCACCGACGGCTCCATCAGCGACATTCCCCGGGAAAAGTACCAGGCCGCCGAGGAGCGGGTGGTGGCGGAACTGGAGGACATCAACAAGCCCTTTGTGATCCTGCTGAACTGCGTGGACCCCAAGAGCGCCGCCAGCCGGGAGCTGGCAGCCCAGATGGAGGCGCAATACGGGCACACAGTGCTGCCCATCAGCTGTGTGGACCTGGACGGCGCGGCCATTGACCGCATTCTGCAGAGCGTGCTGTATGAGTTTGATGTGAAGGAAATTGCCTTTGCAATGCCCAAGTGGATCACCATGCTGGAACCGGACCACTGGCTGCAGACTGCCGTGTACAGCGCCGCACAGGACTTTGCGGCCTCCATTGGCCAAATGAAGGATGTGGTGCAGCGGGACCAGCCCATCCAATGCGAATATCTGAAGGAATCCAGGATTCGCTCCATGCAGCTGGCCACCGGCCAGGTGACCCTGGAACTGAGCCTGCAGCCGGATATTTTTTATCAGGTGCTGGGCGAAACCACGGGCCTGGAGATCTGCGACGAGGCAAGCCTGATGCCCTGCATCATCAGCCTGGCCAAGGCAAAGCGCGAATACGAGAAGATCCGCAGCGCCATTGAGCAGGTGGAGGCCACGGGCTACGGTATTGTGATGCCCACCATCAACGAGCTGCATCTGGAGGAGCCTGAAATTGTCAGGCAGGGCAGCCGCTACGGCGTGCGCCTGAAGGCCTCGGCCCCCTCCATCCACATGATCCGGGCCGACATCGAGACCGAGGTCTCCCCCATTGTGGGAAGTGAAAAGCAGTCGGAGGAGCTGGTCAAGTACCTGTTAGACGAGTTTGAGGAAAACCCCCGCAAAATCTGGGAGTCCAACTTCTTTGGGAAAACGCTGCACGAGCTGGTCAATGAAGGGCTCATCACCAAACTCAACCGCACCCCGGAGGACGCAAGGTGCAAGCTGCAGGAGACCCTGCAGCGCATCATCAACGAGGGCAGCGGCGGACTCATCTGTATCATCCTGTAAGAAGGAGGCAGGCCATGAAAATTGCAAAACGCCCCCGCAGAAGCCTTTCCGTTTCCAGGGGACTTCGCCGGCGCCAGGCCCGCGCAACGGCAGACGAGGTCGACCGCAGGCTGTTTTTGCAGCTCTCGACCTCGGCCGTCATCGTGGCCATCGCCGTGCTGGTCTCGGTGGCCGGAGGCGGCATTCAGGAGGGCATGATCAACACCATTGAAAAAAACACCGGGCTTGAGGAGGTCAATGCGGCGCTCACCTCCATGATGGAGAGCGTTCCCGTCATCGGGAACCTCTTTTCCGGGGAAGGGGCGGTTCAGGTTTTCAGCTCGGGAAACGAGCTGAGCGACGACTCCCCCACCGCGAGCTATGACTTCACCCTTGAGCCGGTGGAGCCCATGGCTTCCCCAAACGATCAGCCCGTTGACGACACGCAGCAAAGCGGCTTTGACCAAAGTGCCTTTGAGTCGCTTCCTGACGTGTCCGATGCAACAGACGGCGGCGTGAACAGCGCCGCCGTCTCTTCTCAGGCACAGGAGCTTTCGGTCTTTCGCTTTGTCAGGGCCATGGCGGGACAGCAGGAGGAGGAGCCGGCCGGGCAGCCGGTGCAGGAAATGGCCGACAGTGTGCCCGAAAACTGCACTCTGGAGTATCAGCCGCTCCCCTACGCCCTGAGCCTTCCGCTCACCGGGACCGTCACCTCCTGCTTCGGCTCGCGCGATGACCCCGTCAACGAAGAGGAGTCCTTCCACCACGGGCTTGACATTGCCGCGCCGGCAGGAACGGCCATTCGCGCCATTGCCTCGGGAAAGGTCATCGAGGTGGGCTTCAACGCCGCCTATGGGAACTACGTCGTGGTGGAGCATGCGGGGGACCTCACGTCGAAATACGCCCACTGCCAGAGCATTTTGGTCAAGGAGGGGGACCGTGTCAAGCCCTCCACAAAGCTGGCCACGGTGGGCTCCACCGGGGTTTCCACCGGCAACCATCTGCATCTGGAAATGCGGCTGAGCGGGATTTTCCTCGACCCTTCCCTGCAGCTTGGAGTTGTGTCATGAGGTGGGGGAAGGTGTGGGTCAGCCCATGGCTTTTGGCGCTCATTGCCCTTTTCTTTGCAATTGACAAATCCGTCTATGCCCCTTTGGTAGTGCTCAGCGCCCTGCTTCACGAGATGGGCCATCTGGCGGCGCTTCGAAGCTGCGGCATAGAAGTCAGGGAGGTTTGCTTTCACCCCTTCGGCATTGAAATGAATGCGCCGGGGCTGACCTATCTGCCCTACCGGGACGAGCTTTGCATTGCCGCAGCCGGCCCCCTTGCTAACTTCCTGGCTGCCCTGTGCACCGTGGCGCTTGTCGCCCTTGTGGGCGCCTTCGACGGAGCACTCTTTTTCACGGTGTGCAATCTTGCGCTGGCCCTTCTCAACCTCATGCCCGTGTCGGGGCTCGACGGAGGCCGCATGCTCAGCGCCCTGGTTTTGCCCGCCATGGGGCTTGCCCGGGGAGAAACGCTGCTCTCCGTGGTCAGCGCCGTTGCCTCGGCGGCCATTCTGGCCGCCGGCCTGCTGCTGCTCTATGTGACGAGATACAACTTTTCTCTGGCCCTCATCGGCTGCTACCTTCTGGCCCGCAGAGCACTGGGAAAACGCCCCGCAGCAGCCTAAGAACCTATCCGCAGCACCCTTAAGGCAAAGCCCCCCTGCCCGCCGTGCGGGCAAGGGGGCTTTTTTGCTCTCCCCTTTTCAAAACGCCCGGAAGGGAAACAAAAAGGGAGGGCCTTTGGGAACAGACGAAGGAGGGGGGCGGCTTTTCTTTAAAAGCCGCCCCCCCTCCGGGGCTTTTTTCTGTCAGGCTGCCCTATCTGGGGATAAGCAGCATTTTCACTCCCTTGGGAACGGTGTCGCCTTCCAGGCTGTTTGCCTGCCGAATCTCCCTGACCGGGGTGGCATACCGCTTGCCGATGTCCCAAAGGGCCTCCCCTTCCGACGGGTAATACAGCGTCAGGCACTTTCCCTGTCCGGGCGTCTGGGAGGGCGAGAGGTCGACGGCCTGCGCCGCCCTGATGCTGCGCTGCAGGCGGGCGAGAATGGAGCAGCCCAGCTTTGCGTCGACAAAGACCACCCCGTCAGACGACATCTGATAGGAGAACTCGGTCAGACGGCAGTCGCCCAGGAACACGCCGTCCTCGTAGCCGGGGGCAACCTGGTCGCACACCACGTCAAAGGGGAAAAGATGGTCAAGTCCCAGGGTTTCCCCGTCCTGCAGGCCGACCAGGAAGCTGACCAGCAGGTCGCCGCGCAGGTGCAGCACGCCCTCCTCATACTCCAGCTCCCTGACGTCGGCAAAGGCCTCGGAGGAATAGAGCGAGGCAATCTGCTCGCGCGGACGGAAGGAGTCGCTGACCGAGATGTCGCAGCATTGCAGGCACTGCGCCAGCTCCACGTCAAACTCCCCCTCCTTGACGCTGACCGTCTGATTCTTTCCGTAGACGTCGAGCACGGTGGTGACATCCTGATTGCGGTAGGCGACGGCGTTGTTTTGCACCCCCACCTTGCAGGAGAGGATGCGCTCTTCTCCCGAGGCGTCCTCCATGATGCCGCAGGCGCTCTCCAAAATGACAAAGCCCACGCACACCACGTCGCCCTCCCGCACCTCCGGCATTTCGATGACGCGGTTGAAGGGCACCTTGGCGCTGAACTGGTCGGTTGCCCCGGTGTCGACGTTGCTCATGTAGAGGCAGCTCACGGACAGCTCTCCCCCCACCACGACCTTCCCCGTGTTGACCCGGATTTCCAAGGGGTAGGCGTTGACGTCGCACTTGAGAATGCGCTCCATGCGCGGGCTGTCGGAGGGCAGCTCAAGCATTTCCTCCAGGCTGAACTGCTCCCGGCTGCTCTCGACATAGCAGGCGGCCTTTTGGGACTGCTCAAGCAGCTCGAGCTTTTGAGCCTCGATGTCGGGAATGGAGACAAGCGGCATCTCCCTTGTCTTCTCCCCCTGCAAGGTGATGCTCACCGTGCAGCGCACCGACAGCTTTCTGCCCGAAAGCGGCCGGCAGCGCACCGAGTCCATGCGGACATGGGCGTAAAAGCGCATATCCGGGCCAAACTCCTCTTCGGATACGGTTGCCTCAAAGGGGATGCGGGTGAAAAAAGACTGGAGAGTGCCCTCGTTTGGAAGATACAAAATGATGCACTCCACCCGCCCGTCAATCTCCACCCGCCCGTTGCGGTAGGCGGTGTCGAGCAAAACGGGGCGTGCGTCCACCCGGACGATGGATGCGACGTCGGGCAGGTACTCGGGCAGCGTGGTTTCGCTTTCGCAGGGGTGCTCAAAGGTGGAATCGTAGAAGCTCTCGTTGTATAAGACGGTTTGTGTATTGATGGCTGCCATGTCATGCGCTCCTTTTTGCGGCCCCCCTTGACGCCTTTTCCGGGCAGGCGCCGGGCAGGCCGCTCGATTTTCTTACTGTCATATATATGGATCCCAAAGGCCCCATATGCCGGCGCGCAGGACAAAATCCGGCCCTTTTTGAATGCCGCCGCAGCAGGGGATCGCCAAAGCCTCCCGCTCCCCTTTTCCCGGCGCAGCCAAAGGCATGGCAGCTCCTGCCGCAAGCCTGCTGCGGCATCCCCGCAGGGGGGCTTTGCCCGCCTGCGGGCAGCAAAAAAGGCCCGCAGCGTCTGCTGCGGGCCCAAAGGGCGGCGCCTGCCGCCTCTTGTGGCGCAGTGCGGCCGGGAAACAGCCCCTTCGGAAAGAGGCGGCCCCTTTTAAGTTTTTGCTCTCTCTTTGAAGACGGGAGCACAGATTGGCTTATCTGCTGCACAAAATCAGGTATCCGACTCCTATCACCAGCGCCGCAAGTACAACAACCAGCAGCGCCGAGGGCAAAAAGGTGCACAGCAAAACCCCCGCCCCGAAAAATATGACGGCAAGCCCCGCCAAATCACGGTAAAACCCCAACGGACACCCCTCCCATATGCGAAAACTGAACGGGCATAAAAACACCCTCTCAGTTTCAGTATATCGGACCGGGGCTGTCCCGGTTCCATCGGGGTGGCGGCGGCCGCAGGGGGCCTATCTGGCGCGGATGATGAGCAGCACGCCGTCCTCCACCGAGACGGTGGCCTCCTGCCCCACGATGGAGTTGCTGACGCCGAGCGGAAAGACATTGTTGAGCTCATGGGCGGCGGGAGCGTATTTCCCGCCGATTTCGGTGACGCCCCTTGCCACCTGGTCGTAGCTGAAGACCGACAGATGAGGATACCTGTCGTCGCGCAGGAAGGTGATGGACTCGTCTTTGATCATGGTCACGCAGTTTTGCTCGCTCATGAGCCAGCCGTGGGCACCGTGGTCGAGAAGATAGCGCAGGGAGGCGATGTTGGCGATGGTGTGGTCCAGCCTGCCGCCCAGCGAGCCGTAGAGGAGGAAGCGGCGGTATCCCCTGTCAAGGCCCTCCTTGATGCCCAGCATGGTGTCGGTGTCGTCCTTTTCCACGGGGAAGGTCAGCTTTTCCCCCTCTATGTCGGGCTCGCCTCCCGCCAGGGAGTCAAAGTCCCCCAGCGTGAGGTCGGGAGTCAGGCCGTAAGCCCGGGCGTTTTCAAGGCCGGCGTCGGCACAGATGAGAAAGCAGTGGGGCAGGCCCGCAATGTCCTGCGCCTCCTGCGCCGTGATGGGCATGGCGCCCAGAACCACACACACCTTTTCCCCAAAATAAGGGGGCCGGTTATCCCTGACGGTCATTGATTTCCCACTCCTTTATGTCTTTGACGTCATACAGCATGGAGAGATAGCTCTCGTAGCGCGAGGCGGCAATCTCCCCGTCCTGCACCGCCTGCTTCACCGCACAGCCCGGCTCCTTGTCGTGCTGACAGCCGGAAAAGCGGCATTTGCCAAAACAGGGGGCAAACTCCCGAAAGCAGGAGAAGAGCTCCTCTTTGTAGACCGGCTCAAACCGCTCAATGGAGATGTCTCCAAAGCCCGGGGTGTCGGCGAGAAGCCCCCCTGCGCAGTCGAAAATTTCCACATGGCGCGTGGTATGCTTTCCGCGCTCAAGCCGCTCGGAAAGCGAGCCGACCTCTGCCAGGGCCTGCGGGGCAAGCAGGTTGAGCAGGCTGGATTTGCCAACACCCGAGTGCCCGGCAAAGGCGCACAGCCTGCCCCGGATAAGCTCCCGGAGCTGTTCAATGCCCCGTGGCTCAAGCGCCGAGGCAACCACCACCGCAAAGCCTGCCCTGCGGTAGGTCTGCTCGAGGGCCGGCGTCTCGCCGAGGTCTGCCTTGTTGAGCACCACCACCGGCTCGATGCCCTTTTTTTCGCAAATGGCAATCAGCTTGTCAATCATCAGGGTGGAAGGGGGCGGGTTGTGCAGCGCCGCCACGATAAACAGGCGTTCAAGGTTTGCCACGGGCGGGCGGATAAGAGCGTTTTTCCTTGGACAGATGGAGGTGATATAGGCCTCCTTGTCCCCCTCGTGCGTCACTTCGATTTCCACCCTGTCGCCCACGAGCGGCGTCTGTCCCCTTTTGCGAAAGAGGCCGCGCGCCTTGCTGGCATAGACCCCTTGCGCGGTTTCCACATAGTAAAAACCGCCAATCCCCTTTCGGATCAACCCTTGCATAGATTCCTCCTAGGAGTCAAAATCCACATAGCCGGACTCCTGCAGCACACCGTTGATATAAATTTCAATGATTTGAAGCCCCCTGCCGTGCAGCATCAGACGGATGGAGCGGTTGGCGGTCTGATAGGTGCCGGTGTGCACCACCTCGCCGTCCTGCTTGATGACAAGCTCAATGGTCTCGGGGTTTTGCGGGAAGGTGACGGTGATTTCCCGGTCTTTGAGGGCCTGCTGCCCGTTGCTGACCTCAAGGGAGATAACCGTCTGCTCGTCGACCTCGGTCTCGGCCTCCACGCTTTGGGACAGCACCTCCCCGGCGGGCCGGTCGCTGTCGACCGACGTGACCGAAGCGACGAGGTTTTTTTCCTCCAGCAGCCGGCGCGCCTGCTCCTCGGTCATGCCGAGCAGGAAGGGAACCGTGGTCTTGAGAATCTGCTTGCCCTGGCTGACATAGATGGTGACGGCGGCGTCGGCCTCCACGGTCTGGCCTGCGGCAGGCTCCGTGCGGATGACAAAATCCTCCACCATGGTGTCGTTGTATTCGCGCACCACGGTCGGCTGCGCGCCCAGATTTTTGAGCTCTGTTTCGGCACGCAGGTAGTTTTCTCCCGAGAAATCGGGCATCTCAAAGGTTTTGGGGCCAAGGCTGACCTGCACGCGGATTTCGGCCCCCGACTTGACCACCATGCCGGCCGAGGGCGACTGGTCGAAAATAATGCCGCTCTCATAGTCATCGCGATAGGCCGTCTGCGACTGGATGATGGTAAAATCCTTGGTGTATTCGCTGTTTGCCGCAACCGACTCGTAAGACTCCCCCACCAGCATGGGCACAACCACGTCGGCCAGAGGCTCTTCCCTGTCCCAGGGGCGGAAGACGAAAAAGATCAGCACAAAGCAGACAAGGGCCACGGCGGCGACAATGCCGCCCATTTTGCGCAGATAACCGCGCTTGCGTGAGGGGTCGTCAAAATCCTCTTCGTCGCGGATGACGCGAATGGCGTCCATATATTTCGTCGGATTTTCGTCCGAGAGATATTTATATTCAAAGCGGATGCTGGGGTTTTGCTTAAAGCGTTCCACATCCTCCATGAGCTCCTCCACGCAGGAGTAGCGGTTGTCGGGGTTTTTGGCCATGCACTTGAGGATAATTTGCTCAAGCCCCTCGGGGATTTCAGGGTTTTTGGTGCGCGGAGAGGGGGGGTCAAGCTGAAGCTGCATGAGCGCCACAGAAACGGGATTGTCGGCGTCAAAGGGCAGCTCTCCCGTGAGCATTTCATAGAGCGTCACGCCGACCGAGTAGATGTCCGAGCGCTGGTCGATGCGGTCGGCAGATACCTGCTCGGGACTGATATAGTGCACCGAACCGATGGCCTTGTCGGTCATGGTGTTGGTGTTGGTGCTGGAAAAGCGGGCGATGCCGAAATCCGTCACTTTGATGGAGCCGTCGGAGAGCAGCATGATGTTTTGCGGCTTGATGTCACGGTGGACAATGCCCTTGGAGTGCGCGTGCTGCAGGGCGTCGAGAATCTGGGAGAGGAAATAAAGCGTCTCCCTCCAGCCGAGATGCCCCTGCTGATTGATATACTGCTTGAGCGTGATGCCGTTGAGATACTCCATGACGATATAATACAAATCGTCGTTGAGCGCAACGTCAAACACCTTGACGATGTTTTTATGATTCAAAATGGAGACGGCGCGCGACTCGTTTTCAAAGCGCATGCGAAACTGCTCGTCGGCCAGGAATTCCTGCTTGAGCACCTTGATGGCAACGGTTGCGCCGGTCTGCACGTCGACGGCACGGTAGACGATGGCCATGCCGCCCATCCCGATGACACTCTGGATGCGATAGCGGCTGTTGACCAGTTTTCCAATCAATCTGTCCATCTTGTCCCCCCTTATCGCGATATCAGCACGGCGGTGACATTGTCGTTGGCACCGGCGTCAAGGGAGGCTTCGATGAGGGCGTCGACCGCCTTGGCTGCGTCCGGCTTTTGCAGCAGGGCGCAGATTTGCTGCTCCTCGAGCATGTTGCTCAGCCCGTCCGAGCACAGCAGCAGCTTGTCGCCCGGAACCAGGGCCACTTTGAAGTAGTCGATGTTGACGCTGCTCTGGGTTCCCAGAGCGCGGGTGATAATGTTCTTTTTGGGGTGGTTTCGCGCCTCTTCGCTTGAAAGGGAGCCGCCGTCCACCAGCTCCTGCACCACCGAGTGGTCGTGGGTAATCTGGGTGAGCTTGTGCTGGCCGTTGTGACAGGAGTAAAGGTAGGCACGGCTGTCGCCCACGTTGGCCAGATACGCCGTCTGCTCGGTGGCGAGGGCCAGCACCACGGTGGTGCCCATGCCGGCGAGCTCAAGGTCGCGCATGCTGTATTCAAACACGCGGGTGTTGGCCTCTCCAATGGCGTCGCGCACCAGCTCCAGCAGCTCGTCTTCGCTCAGGAAGGTGGTGTAGCCCGAGACAATATCCTTTGAAATCAGCTCCACTGACATGGTGCTTGCCACTTCCCCGCCGGCAGGCCCGCCCATGCCGTCGCACACGACGGCCAGCATGCCCCCGTCGGGCAGGGGGTGGATTTCGTAAGCGTCCTGATTGATTTCGCGCACAAGACCGATGTGCGTCTTGCCCTGACAGTTCATGACCTTTGTTCCTCCATGTTGCTGCGGCGAAGCTGGCCGCAGGCGGCGTCGATGTCGTCTCCCAGCCTGCGGCGTACCGTCGAGGTCACACCGCAGCGCTTCAAAACTCCGGAAAAACGTTCAATGGCAGCGCGCTGGGAGCTCACATCCTGCTTTCCCGCCACAGGGTTGAGCGGGATGAGGTTGACGTGGCACAGCATGCCCTGCAGCAGCCCGGCAAGCTCCTTTGCCTGTGCGGGAGAATCATTTTTCCCCGAAATCATGGTGTACTCAATGTAAATTTTCCTGCCGGTGGCGGCAGCGTAGCGGCGCGCCGCAGCCATGAGCTGCTCAATGGGATAGCGGTAATTGACCGGCATCATGGCGCTGCGCAGGGCATTGTTGGGCGCGTGCAGGGAGATGGAAAGCGTCACGGGGAGCCCCTCTTTGGAGAGGCGGTCAATGCCCGGCACAAGGCCGCAGGTGGAAATGGAGACGTGGCGCAGCCCCAGGCGCACCCCCTGCTCGTGGTTGAGCAGCCTGAAAAAATGAACCACGTTGTCATAGTTGTCAAGCGGCTCCCCGATGCCCATGAGCACCAGGCTGTCGATGCGCTTTCCACTGTCGCGGGAGGCGAAAATGACCTGGTCGAGCAGCTCCCCCGCAGAGAGGTTGCGCACCAGCCCGCCGATGGTGGAGGCGCAGAAGCTGCAGCCCATGCGGCAGCCCACCTGGCTTGAAATGCAAAGGGAGGTGCCGTGCTCGTAGTGCATGAGGACGCTCTCCACGGCGTTGCCGTCATGCAGGCCGAAGAGGTATTTGATGGTGCCGTCCTTTTTGCTCTGCTGACGCCGCAGGATGACGGGCGCCGTCAGCAGGCAGTTTTGCTTGAGGCGCTCGCGCAGGTCTTTTGGCAGGTTGTTCATGTCGTCAATCGAGGTGACGCCCTTTGCACACCAGGAAAAAATCTGCTTTGCCCGGTAGGCAGGCTCCCCCATCTGCAGCATGAGCTCGGCAAGCTGCTCGGGCAGCAGGGAGCGCAGCTCGACGGGGCCGTCGCAGGGACATTGCGTCATGTCGGCTCCCCTTTCTGTTTTTGCAGCAGCGCAACATAAAATCCGTCCAGCTCCTCACTGGGCAAAATGGTCACGGTTCCGTCCTGCTCCATCACGCGGATGTTCTGCTGGCGTGCCAGCTCCGAGACCGGCAGCACCTGAAATTCCGGGTGCTGCGACAAAAAGGAGCGCACCACCTCATAGTTTTCGCTGCGGTTGAGGGTGCAGGTGGTGTAGAGCAGGCGCCCGCCCGGCTTGACATAGCTTGAGGCGTTGCTCAGGATGGCATGCTGAAGAAGCGGCAGGCCCGCAAAATCGGCAGGGTTCTTGTATCGGATTTCGGGCTGTTTATGTAGGGTGCCGATGGCCGAGCAGGGCACGTCGCACAAGACGAGGTCGCCCACCTCGCGCAGCATGGGGTTGTAGTTGGTGGCGTCGCTGGTTGCCGCAAGGACGCTGGAAAAGCCAAGCCGCTCGGCGCTTTGCCGGATGAGCTCAATCTTGTATTCCGAGACGTCAAAGGCCAAGATATTGCCCTGGTCGAGCATGAGCGAGGCACACAGGAAGCTCTTTCCCCCCGGGGAGGCGCACAAATCCAGCACAATCTCTCCGCTTTTGGGGGCGGCAGCCTGCACGGCAAAGGCCGAGCTGCGGCCCACGACAAAGAAGGCGCCCTGGGCAAACCCGTCGAGCGTTGTCACTTCCCCGCCGGGCAGCAGCATGCAGCCGGGGGTCTTTGTCTCAATGGCGCCGGTCAGGCGCCCCACCTCCTCGGAGGAGGAGATGGCGGCGTTGACAAAAAGCGAGAGCGGGGCCCTGGTGTCAAGGCCGGGCAGGATGTCGCGATAAAGGTCGGGATACTGCTGCATGAGCATCTCCACCAGGGGCTGGGCGATGGAAAAGCGCAGCGAGAGCTTGTCAGGCTGACCGCCCTCCGGCAGGAAGAGCAGCTCCTTTTGACGGGCCAGGTTGCGCAGCACGCCGTTGACAAAGCCCTTGGCACGCGGACTCATACGCTCGGCCATCTCCACCGCCTCGTTGACGGCGGCGTGGTCGGGGATTCTGTCCAGATAGAGGATCTGGTAGGCCGCGAGGCGCAAGAGAGCCCGCACCGGCGTATCCAGCGCCGCGACGGGACGGGAGGAAACGGTTTCCAGGAAATAATCGATGGGAAGCAGCTTTTCCAGCGTTCCGTATGTGAGCTCAGCCGAAAGGGCGCGCTCCCGCCGCTCCATCGCATTGCTGCGGTAGAGCTCTTCGAGCGTTGTCGCGGGAAAGGTCCCTCTTTTTTCATAGCGCATCAGCGCCTGACAGGCCGCCTCACGGGCGTTAATCTCGATCTCGTCCACCTCCAAAGAGCAGCACAAGCCGAAGCAGCTGTGCCAAAGACGTAATAAGGGCGGCCACATAGGTCATGGCAGCGGCCGACAGAACCTTGCGGGTGCCGGAAAGCTCCTCTCCGGTCAGAAGGCCTGAGGCGTCGATGGCGCGCAGCGCGCGTGCGCTGGCGTTGAACTCCACAGGCAGGGTGACAAGCTGGAACAGGGCCACGGTGGCAAACAAAAGGATGCCATAGTTGATAAGGTTTTGGCTGCTCATGAAGACGCCCAGCAAAATCAGGGGGACCGAAAGCTGGCTGCCAAGCTGGGTCACGGGGATGATGGCGGCACGCAGACGGATGGGCGCATAGCCCGTGGCATACTGCACGGCATGCCCCGCCTCATGGGCGGCAACGCCAATGGCCGCCACCGAGGTGGAGTCGTCCACGGCGTCCGAAAGCCGGATGACGTTTTCGCGCGGGTCGTAGTGGTCGGTCAGTTCGCCGGACACATGCCCGACGCGCACGCGGGTGTTGCCGTTGCGGCGGAGCAAATCCGCGACCATCTGACTCGCCGTCAGACCGCACTTGGCGGGAATCCGGCTGCACTGCGCATAGGCGCTTTTCACCTTCGCCTGCGCAATCAGGCCGAGAATCAAACCGGGGATAATCAGCAGATACGTCCAGTCCCAATAATAATAGTAGGGCATTTTGTTCATTCCTTTCTGAAATTCACCGGAAAGCATTTTTCCCGGTTTTCTCTTATCCTATCACATCTGCCGCGCAAGTGCAAGCGGACAAAAACACCGAAAATGTTCAAATTGTGCGTTTTTCGTCCGCGAAAGTGGATTTTTTCGGATTCTGCCCGGAAAAGTCCGCTTGTTACATTGACGAAACGGGAAAGAAGCGGTATAATAAATGTATGTGTGCCCATGCGGAATGAATCATTCATGCAGGGGACAAATTTCGTTTTTCGGCAGAAGGGAGGAAGCGCGGTGAAGCATGTGGGACGTGCGGTCTTTTTTGCGTGCCTGACGGCGCTTCTGCTGCTGGGGATGCGGCAGCTTGTCGTCGCCCCGGAATCCGCTTCTGCGGAATCCTCCCCTGCCCCGCCCGGTATTCCGGCAGTGATGGCGGCTGCTTTGCCCGCGCCGGAGAGCGCCGCGGCATCCGCATCTACCGCACAGGAGGCGCTGCACCGCCCTGCTG
>ERZ857998.3325-NODE-3325-length-13258-cov-6.148527_pt1 | contig 13258 bp, 10 predicted proteins | sample MGYA00519954_ERZ857998 | MGnify/ENA primary metagenome ERZ857998 (study PRJEB31778, sample SAMEA3449424) | human gut metagenome | biome: human gut; feature: human-associated habitat; material: faeces | place: United Kingdom | collected 2010/2012 ...
GGGATCCTCGTCCCCGTCCTCGTCCCCGCCGGCGCACTCCCGGGTGGGCATGCAGTAGTCGTACATGGGGATGAGCAGCTGGGAGTCCCGCTCCAGCCGGACCATGGAGAACTGCCCCAGGGTGACATACAGCCGCCGGCAGCCCCCGTCGAAGGCCAGGTCGCAGTCGAAGCAGGCGCTGATGCAGGGGGGGATCTCCGTCAGGTCGTTCTCCGCGCAGCACCCGCAGGGGGGAGGGGGTGGCGGACAGGGATTGCAGGGTCCCCCGGGAGGGGGGCAGGGGGGCGGGCAGGTGAAGTCGCAGGGGTCGATGAGCTTCAGGCTCAGGACGATGGGGTCCACCGCCTCCACCACCGCCTCGGGGAGGTTGCTCCGCCCCATGCCCTGGCAGTCCCCCGCCTCGGGCCGGAAGCGGGAGGTGAAGATCTTGGCGTTGCCCTCGCTGCCAAAGAGGAGCACTCGCTTGTCAAAGACCGCCAGCCCGCTGATCTCCGCCGGGCGGGAGCCGCCCACAAAGGCCTCGGCGGTGATGCGGTAGTAGTAGCGGATGTCCACGCTGTAAAAGCCCCGGTTATAACTGGCGGGCTCCACGTCGATGTAAGCCTGCAGCAGTTCCGCCCGGCCTCCCCGCACGCTCAGGGCCCGGTCGATCACCGCCTGGGACGCCCGGGTGGGGTACACCCGCAGGTCCTCGATACAGTCTTTGTCGGAAGATATAGCGCTTTATAAATTCAAACTGTTTACTCTGTCACATTTATTGTTATGGCGTATCCACTACCCGGTTCCATCCACAAGCCTTGCGGCGTAGAGAAACTGGTCGTTCCGCTGTATATATTGTTCATTAACGAAAATCTCTCTGATTTGTTATTCTCAAGCTTTTGTGACGATGTAATAGCCGAAGAAAATATTTCTGTCGCTATACGAAAACGGGGATCCTTTTTTCTCCTATTATCTTCAAGCGAAACCTGAAAGCTAACATTAGTACAATAGTGTTTCACTTTATACGATATAAATACATCATAGGGAGGAGTATCATATTCTGACTCTAATTCTATAACATGTTTTATTTGTTTAGGGTCGAACTTCAATCGCAGTATATGGGGATGGCTATATCCTGAATATATTTCATTTTTATAAAGTGGAGAATTCTCATCTTCTCGGACATCATTAAGCAGAATTTCATTCCCGTTATACCTTATGGAATTAAACTTATACGTTTCTGCTGATACTTTTTTCAATGCAGATACATCTCTTATATATGTATACTCTGTTCCAATTGGCATGCAAAAAACTTCTTTTCTCTTTGCACTAACTCTTGCTTTCCCATCTTCTAATAGGATTTTTATAATTTGAGAAGACTCTAACACAAGCACGCTATCTTTATACAAGGAACAAAACACTTTCTCAACAGAATTTTCCATCATCGAAATAAACGCGAGATAATCGGTTTCGTTTTTTGAAAATTTGTTCTCCCTAAAAAGGTAATCTCTAATTGAAGCACTATAAAAACCAGCTATATCTTTTGGGGAAAAGAGAGAAAGATCCTTATCTTGGATTATTCCTGTAGCTGCGTCTATGCAATCATTTTTAAATGAAGACTTACTCAAAACAAAATTGAAGCAAACACTACCCACAAGTGTAATGCCTATCGTGTCTAGGACATCAGGAATAATGGGCAGTCCATCAAGAACATATTTTGCCATCAAAATTATGGCTAATCCAAATAAAAACAAACACTTCCATACAAATTTCCCAACAAATTTTTCTTTAATCAATCCCATCACCAGCTTCTGTATTTACAAATTGTACATTACAGTTTACCGTATTTGTCGAAATTTGTCTACACAAAACAGGCACCTGCGAAGTTCTGTCGCAAGTGCCTGTTAAAACATTTGTACATTACATTTTATTGGTTATGTTAATAGGTAGTTTCTTTCCAGCACCGCCGCCAGCCTGGAATCGTCCTCCAGCTCCTGAACGTCCACAATGCCGGGAAAGGCCCGCAAGGCCTCGCGTGTTTCCGACAGACGCCCTTCCGTCACGCTGAGCACTATACCCGCGATAGCCATCGAATACCTCCTGGAGCAGATTAACTTTGAAATTTTACAAAGTTCAAAGTCGGCATTCCGGCGAAAAAAGCGGTTATCATTGCTGTCGATCCCCGTATGGCTCCGTTGTCGCCAACGGGAACAGCCCTTCGGGTGCCTTCGGTCGCTTCGCCGGAATCCACGCCTTGTCGCGGCGCGCCGCACCGTGTACGGCGTTAGAGCAATTTCACTATGAAATTGCTCCGGGAATAGTTACCCTCAGGCTTTGCGAATCCGCGCCGCGCAGATCTTGTACTCCGGTTCCTGTGAAGCCGGATCAAAGGCGTCCAGGAAGAACTTGTTGACCAGCTTCTTGGGATCAAAGAACGGCACGGCGATCAGGCCGGGACGGCAGACGTCGCTGACTCTGGCCGGCAGTTCCATGGCGGCGCGCCGGGTTTCCACGATGACCGTGTCGTCCTGCCTGATGCCCGCCTTTTCCGCGTCCTGGGGATTGATTTCCACATAGGCCGCCGGATTGGCTTTCTGCAGTTCCGGCACCTTGCCGGTCATGGTGGCGGTGTGCCAGTGGTCGATGACCCGCATGGAGGTCAGGTAGAGCGGGTATTCCGCATCCGGCTCCTCGGCCGCGCCCTTGTAGGGCCGCATCCAGATCACGGCCTTGCCGTCCGGTTTGCCGTAGAAGAAGAAACGGTCGGGATGGTCGGCGGGCACATTGGGGTCCTGACCGCGCACGTAGCGCAGATTGGTGCCCGGATGGTCTTCGCCGGGGCAGGGCCAGATCAGGCCCGATTCCTTGCGCAGACGGTCGCGGGTCATGCCCGAGAAGTCATAGGTGGTGCCCTTGGAAACCATGCGCCATTCGTTCCAGACGTCCTCGGCGTTCCTGAAGTTCACCAGCTTGGGGTCCACTCCCGCGCGTTTAGCGAATTCCACCAGGGTGTTCACGGTCGGACGGCACTGGGCCGGCGGCTCCACGGCCTTTTCGGTCAGGGCGTAGCGTCGTTCGCCGCAGCCGTAGACGCCGTCGCGCTCGCACCAGAAGGCCGGGGCCAGAACCAGATCCGCGAATTGCAGGGTCACGGCGTCCGGGAAGGCCTCGATGCAGACAATGAAGGATTCCGGATTGGACATGGCCTTGTGGAACTTGTTCAGGTTCGGCAGGGTCTGGGCCGGATTGGTCTCACAGATGAGCATGCACTTCACGTCGCCCCTGCCCAGGGCTTCGAACAGGGCCACGGTGTGGTAGCCGGGCTTGGGCGCGATGCGCCCTTCCGGCAGGCCCCAGAGCTGTTCCATTTCGGCCCGGTGCTTGGGATTGGCCACCATCCGCCCGGCGGGCAGCAGATGGGACAATGCGCCGCCGTCGCGCACGCCGCCGCAGGCATTGGGCTGTCCCGTGAGCGAGAAAGGCGTGGCGCCGGGGCGGCAGATCTGGCCCGTGAGCAGATGCAGATTGTGGATCAGGTTGTTGGCGAAAACCCCCTGCACCCGCTGGTTGATGCCCATGCACCAGAGACTCATGGTCGCCGGGGATTCGGCAAAGGCGCGGGCCGCCGCGTAGATCTGCTCCACCGGGATGCGGCAGATTTCCGCGGCCTTTTCCGGCCGGAAGTTCTCCAGAAAGGCCTTGTAGCCCTCAAAATCCGAGGGTTTGCCGTCCACGCCCATGAAGTTGACGTAGCGCTGCCAGAAGCGGGGATTGTCCAGCTCCTCATTGATGATCACCCAGGCCATGCTGTGCATGAGCGCCAAGTCCGTTCCCGGCCGGAAGGCAATGTGCAGGTCCGCGATGCGCGAGGTATTGGTGCGGCGCGGGTCGGCCACGATGATTTTGACCCCCGGCTCCATCTGCTTGCGGCGGGCAATGCGCCGGAAGAGCACGGGGTGGGCTTCCGAGGTGTTGGAACCGATGATGAAGAAACAGGAGGCATGGTCGATGTCGGCATAGGTGCCCATGGGCTCGTCCTTACCGAAACTGGTCAGATAGCCGCCCACGGCCGAGGCCATGCACAGGCGCGGGTTGCCGTCCACATTGTTGGTGCCGAAGCCGCCCTTGAAAATCTTGTTGGCCACATAGGTTTCTTCGGTCAGACACTGGCCCGATCCGTACCAGGCCACGGAATTGGGGCCGTAAGTGTCGATGCTGGCGCGGAACTTCTTGGCCATCAGATCCAGGGCCTCGTCCCAGCTGACGGGCTCCAGCTTGCCGCCTTTCTGGCGGCGCAGCATGGGCTGGGTCACGCGCTCCCTGGAATTGAGCACCGGAATAAGCATGGAGCCCTTGAGACAGAGCAATCCGGCGTTGTGGTTGTTGGGATCGCCCTGGATGGCGACGGCTTTGCCGTTTTTGACGCCGACCATGACGCCGCAGCCCGTGCCGCAATAGCGACAGACGCCCTTGACCCATTTATCCGGCCGGTTGTCGTCCGCAGCCTGGGCCAGGCCCGCGAGACCCGTGCCCGAAGCCGCGGCCACGGCGGCAGACATGGCAAAACAGCGTAAAAATTCACGACGGGAAGCATTCATATGTTCAACCTCGTTGTTGCTGGCGTGTCCGGTATGCCGATCCTTATATGGTCCGCGGGCATTACAAATCCGTCTTGGCGCTGGGCAGGCGGTACTGGTAGGCACCGCCGTGCATGGCGCTCTGATGGTGCGGGTGACAGGTGCTGCAATCATTGCGCTTGCCGAATTTGGCTTCCATGCGTCCGATGGACAGGGAATGGCAGCGGGCGCAGACTTCCACGCCGGGCACGCGGGTAAACGGCAGCGAGCCCTTGCCGTCGGGCATGCCGTGGCAGGTCTGACAGCGCACCAGGGTGACGCCGTGCTTGCTCTCATACCATTCCTGGGCCACGCGCGGGGTGGCCTTGGCATGACAGGCGTAACAGTCGCCCGCCATCTGCGGCGCATCCAGATGCTTGGCCGCCTCGCAGCGCACAGCGGGGAAAGCCCAGGCCATGTACAGAAAATAGCCGCCCACCAGCACAATCACTGCGAGCAGGGAAAAGAGCAGTATTTTACAGTAGTTCATGACCGGCTCTCCTTGAGTTTCTGTGCGAACTTCTGGTTATGGGGAATGCGCTCGTCAAAAACGGGCAGATGGGCGAGATTCTGATGGCAGCCCACGCAGCCGCTGCGCGCCCGGCCGTTTTTGCCCAGGTAATTGTCGTGAGCCAGCTGGCCTTCCTTAGAAACAGGGCCGTCGTTCTTGGCGTTTTTGCTCAGATCCTGATGACAGGCGCGGCAATTGGCGTCGTCCGTAAAGCGCCGGGCCACGGGCTGCATTCCGGCCCGGTCCAGATCCTCGCCGCCGTCCAGGTTGTGCACCCAGAGGTCCTTGAGTCCCAGCCAGGCCTTGGCGCCCAGCATGCGCGCCAGATTGCCCGAGGGGATATGGCACTGCGAACAGGAAATGTCTTTGCCCTGGGCGTCCTTGGCGTGGGACGAGAGCTTGAGCTCATCCTGGTAAACGCGCATCTCGTGACATGACAGGCAGAATTCCGTGCCGGAGGTGTAGGCCACCCCCGCGCCCGCCAGAACAACGCACGCCGCAAGGATTATGCCGCCCACAATCCAGACGCGTTTTCGAGGATACGGCATGGGCTTTTCTCCATGGCTGATGGTGCGGCCGCCTGTGCGGCCGGAAAAAAACGCTCTCTCAACCCGGATGCGCCGCAGACCGCCGATTTGCGTCTTTGCCCCAAAGACATCCGTCCGGTCCGTTGCGCCCATGCCGCCCGCCTCCCCACAGAGTCACGCGGCCAAGGCTGAGAACTTCTTCCAATGAAACGGGATTGCTGGGAATTCAAAAGCAATCGGCATGCCAACAGCACGCTTTTAAAAATAATTGTGATTTCAACAGATAAGAGAAAAAGCTCACAAGCGGCAAATCAGAATTTTCAGAAAAATCTGACAATTGTCATAAGATCATGACAAAATGCCAAGAAAAGCAGAACCATAAACGCGTAACGCGCCGCGCAGGCACGGCGCGTTACGCGCAAAACGGGAAAAAACGCATCAATCCGAACATCAAGTCGAAGAAGGTGGGGATAAAGACGACGCATCGCCTGCCGCTCCGGGAGTTCGCCGCTTATTTCATGAACGGCAACGCAGCGAGCATTTTTTCAGACTGAGGGTGCCCCAGGGCATGTACTCCGTGAAACATATCCCGGCGCCATCAACTGCGCGGCAACAGCCATGAGAGTTCCGACAAGGTCCAGAATCCCGGCCTTGCCCCGCTCCGATTCGATATGTTCTCCACCAGGAGGAAGCGGAATATGGCGGGATCAGGCCCGTCAAGGTCCGGATGGACGCGGCGGCACATAGCTCCTTGCGGCTTTGCGACATGCGTCGCCTGGCCCTAGTCTTCCAGATCGGGATGATAGATGACAAAACGGTCGCGGCCGCGCCGCTTGGCCTCATAGAGGGCCAGGTCCGCTTTTCTGTAGAGTTCGTCGAAGGTTATGCCGTCCTGGGGATAGCGGGCGAGCCCCAGGCTGCCGGTGATGCTCAGGCCCTCGCCGTAGTCCCTGGCCGCCGCCCCGCGCAGCACTTCCAGGCGTTTTTCCAGTTCCGGGCCGCCGGGGATATGCGGCAGAAAGACCACGAATTCGTCGCCGCCGAGCCTGCCGCAGAGGTCTTGGCGGCGCAGCACGTCCCGCAGGGATTCCGCCACTTCCCTGAGAACCTCGTCCCCGAACTGATGGCCCCGGCTGTCGTTGAGCAGCTTGAAGTTGTCCAGGTCCAGCATGATCAGGCCATGTTCGGCTCCGGCCGGGCCCTGGCGCAGCAGTTCCGTCACCCGGCTGACCACGGTGCCCCGGTTCAACAGCCCGGTCAGCGCATCCAGCTCGATAAGGCTGCGCAACTCCAGGTCTTTCTTCTTCTGCGCGTCAATGTCCTTGACCAGAATAAAAGCCTTGACGTCCTTGGTGAAAGGGTCCGGAATGAGCTGAATGCTGGCCACCACCCAGAAGAGACTGCCGTCGGCATGGAAGCGCCGGTGTTCGATCTGTATTTCGCGCTGGCCGCTGTAATATTTCCCCAGCAGTTTTTCCCGGTCAAAGCTACTCAGATACTCCGGCAGATCGCCCTCATAGACATAATGGCTTGAAATATATTCCACCGTGCCGGAAAAGGACTTCACGTCTTCCGGAAGCGCGCCGGAGTTGCGGCGCTCGTTGCCTTCGTAAATATTCTTGGTCAGATTGAATTCATAATAGCCGATGCTGTTTTCCTGCTGATCCTTGAAGGTCTGGATCCATTTCTGGTAGGCCAGCTCTTTTTCGTGCTGTTCGGTGACGTTTTCATAGGAAATGATTGAGCGCTGGGGCTTGCCTTCGGCGTCGAATATCAGCGTGTACCTGCCCGTGAACCATTCAAAGCGGCTCCCGGTCTTCAGCTTCACGCTGGCGCTGCCGCTGGGGATGCCCTGCTGCATGGAATGATAAAAGTGGAGCAGACTTTCAACGCTCTCCCCGGCCACAAGGCCGTTGGCCACGAAACTTTCGGGCACATCGGGCATTTCCGTGGGCACGCCCAGAACGGCGGCGGCGTCTCCGGTCTGGAACAGGGTATGGCTGACCGGATCGTACACGGCCATGATCTTGTCCGTGTGCTGAAAGGCGATACGGCTTTTTTCCTCGCTGAGGCGCAGATCCTCTTCCATCCGCTTGCGCAAGGTAATGTCAAAGAGTACGCAGGTCAGGTAGCCGGGTTCCGCCGGATCATGGTGACAGCGGACCAGAACCCAGGCCAGTTTTCCGGCCCTGTTGACAAAACGGTGTTCCAGTTCAAAGGCCGCGCGGCCGCGCGCGATGCTTTCCCGCACCGTGCTCCGGATCATCTCCAAGTCCTGCGGATAGCTGTACTTTTCCACGCTGGTCAGGCCCAGTTCAACGGCCTCGGCGGGCGAGCAGCCCATGATGGAATAAAAATAGGTGTTGGCGTAGACAAAGGACATTTCTTCGTCAGCGGTCACCCGGCAGATGCCGCAGGGCAGGGAATTCATCAGGCTCTGCAACTCCCGGCCGCGCCGCTTGACCTGCTCCCGCAGCGCCACTTCCCCGGTCATGTCCAGGCAGACGCTGACGGTGATGGCCTGTCCGTCCCCGGAGACGGTTTCCCTGCCCATCTCGCGCAGCCAGACCGTGCCGCCGTCTTTTTTCAGAACCCTGTATTCCGCGCTGAACTCCCGCCGCTCGCGCGCGGCCTCGTCCACGCTCTTTTGCACCAGTTCCCGATCTTCGGGATGGATGATTTCGGCATAACGGCCGCCGGTTTTTTCAAAAAATTCCGCGTGGCCATAGCCCACATAGGCCAGAAAGGCCCTGTTGACGTAGACCAGCGGATACTCCGGCTCCGCGCGGCAGATCACCAGGGCGCTGCTGAGCCCGTCGCCGCTGATCCGGAAAGGGGTGCCGGACTCGGCCCGGCCGGAGGTAAAATCAATGTCCAGTTCAGCAGTCATGATCCTTCCGTTGCCGGGCCTCGTCCCCGGCAAGCCAGTGGTTCAGCTTTTCCCGCAATTCCGCGGGGTCCAGCGGTTTGCTGATATGATCATTCAGGCCCCCGGCCAGGCTGCGCCGCACGTCCTCCGGCGCGGCACCGGCCGTCATGGCGATGACGGGAATGCGGCTCACGGCTCCGGACATGGCCCGGATGCGGCGGGTGGCCTCCAGGCCGTCCATTTCCGGCATCTGGATATCCATCAGCACGCAATCGTAACGCTCCCGGCTGATCAGGTCCAGCGCCCGGCGGCCGTTTTCGGCCACAGCGCAGTCCACGCCCAGACGGCGCAGCAATTCCCGCACGATTTCCTGATTGATGGCATTGTCCTCGGCCAGCAGCACGCGCTTGCCGGGCGGCAGCGCCTCCAGGGGCCGGCTTTCGGCGTCCGTGCCGGGTCGGGCCCGCGCGGCCCGGGCCAGGGGCAGCAGAAAATGAAAAACACTGCCTTTGCCCGGCTCGCTCTCGCACCACAGCTCCCCGCCCATCAGCCGGGCCAGTTGCCTGCTGATGGCCAGACCCAGGCCCGTGCCGCCGAAGCGGCGGGAAATGCTGCTGTCGGCCTGGGTAAAGGGCTGGAAAAGATTCTCAAGCTCGCCGGCGCTGATGCCGATGCCCGTGTCCCTGACCATGAAGTGCAGAAACGCGGCGCCGTCCCTGCAATCCGTATCCACATCCAGGCTGATGCCGCCTTGGCTGGTGAACTTGAGGGCATTGCCCAGCAGGTTGATCAGCACTTCGGTGATGCGCAGGGCGTCGCCCCTGAGCCAGAGCGGCACGTCCGGGGCCAGGTTGACCGAAAAGGAAAGCTGTTTTTCATGCACCTGGGCGCTGAGCATGGCCCGCAGATTCTGCACCAGTTCATCCAGGGCAAAATCTTCCGCGCAAATATCGAGCTTGCCTGCCTCGATTTTGGAAAAATCCAGGATATCGTTGATAATGCCCAGCAGGCTTTTGGCCGAGAGCCTGATTTTGCGCAGATACTCGCGCTGGCGCGGCGCGGGATTGTCGTCCAGGGCCAGATAGGTCATGCCCAGAATGCCGTTCATGGGCGTGCGGATCTCGTGGCTCATACGGGCCAGAAATTCGCTCTTGGCCCTGGTGGCGGCCTCGGCCAGCTCCTTTTCGCGCTGGGCCTCCAGCACGTCCGTGACGTCCATGGCAATGGAAAGACGCACCCTGCGGCCGTCCTCCCAGCGGATGAGCCGGTCCACAATGGTGTAAGTATGGTTGGACAGGGGGTTGACATGGACCCAGTGGTGCGGGCTGTCCGGATTGTCCCGGCCGCGCAGGAAGGCGTTGGTGCAAAACGGACACGGCGCGTCCAGGCCCTGGAAACGGGCGAAGCAGCGCGCGTCCCCGCCCGGCCGCAGCGGAAAATGTTCGTTCAGGGCCTTGTTGCTGAAAAGCACCTCGTAAGTATCCATGTCGGAGATATAGACGGGTTCCACAAAGGCATCCAGAATATCGGCCAGCTGACGGCTTTTGCGGGCCAGACCGGCACGCTGCCTGAAATTCAGGTCCGCGCCGCACAGCACATTGGCTACGGCCACGGCCATGTTGATCATGCTCTCGGTCCAGCTCACATGGCGGTTGCAGATATCCACGCCGAAGAAACCGTCCAGCGCGCCGTCATGGCGCAGGGGCACGGCCAGAAGCGAGCGGATGCCCTGAAGCAAAAGCAGCTCGCGGGTCCGGTCATGGGGGACGCGGCGCACGTCCTCGATACACAGGGGCCGCCCCTGTTCGAGAGCGCTCACGAACCAGCCGACCTCTTCGGGCGGGATATTCTGAAGCGCGGATGACTGCGGCGCGACGCCCTCGGCGCACCATTCGTAGGTATTGTGCCAGAGGCCGTTGCTTTTCCGGAAAAGATAGACCCGGCCCGCCTCCAGACACTGCCCCAGTTCCCGCAGGGCGTTGTTGAAAAAAACATCCCGGTTCTGGCTGACCAGGGCCTCGCTGGAGACTTTGGCCAGCAGCAGGGAAAGCTTCTCGGACGCGGCGGCTTGCGCAAAAGCCGCGCTTGTGGTGTCGGACATGTTTTCTCGCTCTCGTGAGTTCAAGCCGAATGCCCGCTTGCGGGCATCGTGCGGCAAGGCTACGTGGACAGATCTTGCCGGGACTTCAGCATGCCAAGTTCAAAATGCCGTCGGCTCCGGAGCGTGTGGACAGCACGTTTCCGCAGCTGCGCCTTCAACGCGCCTCGCGGCGCAACACCTCCAGACCGGCCTGGGCAGCACCCCACAATCCACTGTTTTTATTCTCAATCAGATAGATGGGCACGGAGCGGATCAGGGAGGCGAACTGCGGGGTGGTGTACAGCTCCCGCAAAAAATAGTCGCTGGTGACGCTGAGGGGATTACGGCTGGCAATGCCGCCCGCGATCCACAGGCCGCCACGGCACAGGGTAGTCAGAATCCAGTTGCGGCAGGCCCGGGCATAGAAGCGCGAATACCAGCGCAGGGTGGGGGTATCCCGGCTGAGGGCGCGCTCGCCCACTTCGCGGGCTTCCAGAGTTTCGCCACTGAGATAGCGGTGCAGCAGGCCAAGCCCTCTGCCGGTGAGAATGTCGTCGCCGCGCGCGAAAGGATAGCCCAGTTCCCGGCAGACGAATTTGTGAAAATCATTTTCCTCGTCGCCCACAAAGGGAAAGGAGGCGTGCCCGCCTTCGGCGGCCACCGGCAGCCAGCCGCCGCGCCCGTCATGCACCAGGGAGGCGGTGCCCAGACCCGTGCCTGCGCCCAGCACGCCCCGGCTGGCCGTGGGCGGCACCTCGGCCTGCTCCGTGGGCCTGACCACGCAACGCGCCTGCTCCCCGATTTCCGTCAGGCAGCCGTAGGCTTCGGCGGTAAAGTCATTGATGACCAGAGCGCGGGGAATGCCGTAGCGCTGTTCCAGGCCCGTAAGATCCACGCGCAGGGCGCCGTTGGTCAGGCCGCCGCGCAGGCCGTCGCTCACCGGCCCGGCCAGGCCCAGAACAAGCATGTCCGCCGTGCGCAGGGGCGTTTCCAGCTCGCGCTCCAGGGCGACAAGCACCATGTCCGTATCCAGCAGGCCTGCGGACCTGATCCAGACCACCCGCTCCTGGCGGAGACGGCCCTGATCAAGGCTGAAGGATGCGAAACGGCAATTGGTGCCGCCGATATCGGCTGCGAGAATGCGCTGCATGGGGTCTCCCGGCTGCAATGCGGTCAAAGCGGGCGGAACAGGGTTCAGGCCGGATTTCGTCAGGCTCAGCTCCTGTCCGAGCCCATCCGGCGTACCAGATTGGTGGTGCTGCACCCGTCCACCAGCCCGGCCAGATGCACGCGACCGCCATATTCGCGCACCAGCTCCGCGCCCACCACTGTTTCCACGGTATAGTCGCTGCCCTTGACCAGCACGTCGGGCCGCACCCGACGGATCAGCTCCAGGGGCGTGTCCTCGTCAAAAAGAACCACCGCGTCCACGCCCTGCAACGCGGCCAGAAGCAGCGCGCGGCTCTGCTCGTTCTGGATGGGACGGCCGGAGCCCTTGAGACGGCGCACCGAGGCGTCGCTGTTCAGGCCCACCACCAGGCGCTCGCCCAAGGCCGCGCACTGACGAATCAGGGAAATGTGGCCGGGATGGAGCAGGTCGAAGCAGCCGTTGGTGAACACGATGCTCGCGTTTCCGCGCCGCCACTCCTCCAGTTTTTCCAGCAGATCGGGCAGGCTGTACAGTTTGGGATTGTCGGCGTTCTCGCGCAGGGCCAGGTTGAGTTCGCGCAGGGCCACCGGCGCGGTGCCCGGCTTGCCCACAACCACACCGGCCGCCGTATTGGCCACGAGCGCGCTTTCCTCCCAGTCCAGGCCCTTGGCCACGCAGGCCGCCAAGGTCGCGATGACTGTGTCGCCCGCGCCGGACACATCGGCCACCTCGCGCACGGCGGCCCGGATGTACCGCGGCGGTCTGTCCGGGCTGAACAGGGCCATGCCCTTGGGGCCGCGCGTAAGCAACAGGCGCTCCAGGCCGGGCTGCCGCACAGCGGCCAGTTTCGCGCCGGACAGCCTCTTGCGCAGCAGCATACACAGCATGGGCGGCACTTTGGGGTTCTCCGGCACATACTGGGTAAAATGGATGCGCGCGCTGTTTGCCCGTGCAGACAGGAGAAGTTTATAGTGATCGGTCCGCGTGCGCAGGGTAAACACCATCTCTTCCCGGTTTGGCTGCGCGATCTTCTCCACGCGCGCCCCGAGCGCGGCTTCTTCAAGTTCCTTTTTTAAATGTCTCAAAAATGCTCCATCCAGAGCCATTGGTATCCATCCTTTCCATCGCGGCGGGCTTTTACCGCCGGCATGGGATTAGAGGAATCGGGCCGGGCTGTGCGCCCGTACGGACTTGGCCATTTTTACCTCCGGGAAACGGTTCTGAAGCCGCTCCATCAGCGGCACAATCACCACGTCCTCTGTGAAGAAATGGCCTGCGTCCACCAGCGTGATCCCCATATCCTCCGCATCGAGAAGCTGGTTGTGCTTCGTGTCCGCGGTGACCATCGCCTGCGCCCCCTGTTCGGCAGCATCCGGCGTGAGATCCGCCCCAGCTCCCCCACAAAGGCCCACAGTGGTGATGGTCTTGCCCCCGTTCACATATTTTAGGCCGTCGCACCCCAACACATCTTTTACAAACGCAGCAAATTCTTCCGGCGTGTAGGGATGTCCGGTCTCCCCGATCAG
>ERZ857998.3329-NODE-3329-length-13247-cov-3.766449_pt1 | contig 13247 bp, 11 predicted proteins | sample MGYA00519954_ERZ857998 | MGnify/ENA primary metagenome ERZ857998 (study PRJEB31778, sample SAMEA3449424) | human gut metagenome | biome: human gut; feature: human-associated habitat; material: faeces | place: United Kingdom | collected 2010/2012 ...
GCTGGGCGTGCCATACTTATTGCCGAGGATTTCCTTCGTATTGAAGAAATACACGCGCTGATCCTTGCCGGTGTCGCCGCCCATGGTAAAACGCTTTTTGAAGCGATCCCAGGAACCCTTGAGCCCCTGCCCGAAGCCGCCGTAGAGCATGGTCGGCTCCGTGGAACTGTCCCAGACGAATTCACCGGCCTCAGCCGAGAACTCGACGATGGCGCCCTGCTCGACGATCATCATGCACTGGCCCTCGTTGACGGCGACGATGGAGCCGTTTGAAATGATGTTGCTTTCGCCCTGCGTATTGCTGGTGCGGCTGGAGGTGCGCTTTGTGCCCTTTACAGCCAGCACGTTTTCCGGCAGGGCGTCGCAGTAGAAGTATTCACGCCACTGGTCGGCGAGTACGCCGCCGGCAGCTCCGGTAATGGCTTTGATCAAACCCATGGTTCTAACCTCCTCATATTTGCATTATATTATAGCAACGCGTGCGAATTTTGTCGAGACAAGCGGGGGAGAAACGGACTGAGGGAGGGATGTTTTTTGGAAACATTGCGCTATGGAAGCCGCGGACCGATGGTGGAATACCTGCAGCTTGCGCTGCGCCGCGCCGGATATGATCCCGGACAGATCGATGGGATATTCGGCTGGCGGACGCAGGCGGCGCTGACGCGGTTTCAAAAGGATAACGGGCTGGCTCCGGATGGCGTTGCCGGTCGGCTCACATGGGCGAAGCTGTTTCCGTACCTGAGCGGATACACGGTGCATGTGATTCAGCGCGGCGATACCTTTTGGAAGATTGCAAATCAATACGGGACCGAGGTCTCGGCCATCGAAACGGCAAATCCGGGGCTGGATGCGGGAAGCCTCCCGATTGGCGCAGAGGTTGTGGTTCCGCTGCCGTTCCCGGTCGTTTCGTTTGAAGTGCGCTATACCTATGCCTATGTGACGCTGGTGCTGGACGGTCTCGGCGCCAGATATCCCTTTTTGCGGCAGGAAACGATCGGCCGCTCCGTCCTCGGGCGCGGCATCGACGCTGTTCAGATCGGTAACGGCCCAAAAGAGGTGGGCTATAACGCCGCGCATCATGCGAACGAGTGGATTACCACGCCCGTGCTGCTGCGCTATCTGGAGCGGTATGCGGCCGCCTATGCATCGTCCGGGACGATCGGCGGCCAGCCGGCGGAGGAACTCTACCGGACGACGTCACTGTATCTGGTGCCGCTCGTCAATCCGGACGGCGTGGATCTCGTAACGGGCGCAATCCAGCCGGAGGATCGGGCGTACCAGCAGGCCAAGGCGCTTTCCGCTTTCTACCCGTCCATTCCGTTTCCCTCCGGTTGGAAAGCCAATATCGCGGGAACCGATTTGAACCTCGGCTATCCGGCCGGATGGGAGCAAGCCAGAAGCATAAAATTCGCGCAGGGGTTCACCCGCCCCGGCCCGCGCGATTATGTGGGCAGCGCGCCGCTGGCGGAGCCGGAAAATCAGGCGATGGCCGCGTTCACGGAGCGTCATGCGTTCCGCCTGACGCTTTCCTACCATACGCAGGGACGCGTCATCTTCTGGAAATTCCTCGACTATGAACCGGAGGGAAGCCGCCGGATTGCGGAAGCGTTTTCGGAGGCTTCCGGCTATGCGGTCGAGGATACGCCCTATGCATCCGGTTTTGCCGGATACAAGGACTGGTTTATTCAGCAATACAATCTGCCTGGCTATACCATTGAGGCAGGTATTGGCCAGAATCCGCTGCCGCTGTCCCAGCTCCCGGAAATTTATCGCGAAAACGAAGGGATTCTGACGCTGGGGATGGTGCTTTCCTGAAAATTTTGGTATACTCAAAGCTATGAAAAATATGCAAAAGAAATCGTTCGTTCAGGGCGCCGCTGTTTTAGGCCTTGCAGGCTTGATCTGCAAGGTCATCGGCGCTCTGTTCCGGATTCCGCTGTACAATCTGCTTGGCGACGGCATGGCATACTACGAGGCGGTGTATCCGTATTATTCCTGGCTGCTGGTCATCAGCTCCGCCGGAATACCGACGGCCATTTCCCGTATGGTCGCCGAGCGCGTTACCGTGGGCGACTATCGAGGTGCAAAACGGGTTTTCCGCAAGGCGCAGATCCTGCTGCTGGGCATCGGCATTGCAACAAGCCTGATCATGTTTGCCGGCGCAGGATGGTTTGCCTCTCTCGTGGAGGTCGGCGAGGGCGTGGTGCTCTCCTTCCGTGCGCTTGCGCCGGCGCTGCTGTTCGTTTCGCTCATGTGCGCGTATCGCGGATATTTGCAGGGCCTGCAATGCATGACCGGCACGGCTGTTTCACAATTGACCGAGCAGGTGGTCAAGCTGTTGGCCGGCCTTCTGTTTGCGGCAAAACTGCTGCCGCGAGGGCTGGAATATGCGGCGATGGGGGCTCTGCTCGGCATTGCGCTGTCCGAGCTGCTCGCGCTTGTAGTGATCGCTGCGTTCTACTGGCAAAAGCAGCGCACGCTGCCCGACACGGCCGTGCGGCAGCGCACGGAGGAGCGGGGGATTCTGCAAAGCCTGCTCGCCATTGCGATTCCGGTCACAATCGGCGCGTCCATCATGCCGATGACCGGCATCATCGACAGCGTTTTGATCGTCAGTACGCTCAAGGATATCGGATTTACCGAGGCGGAGGCGAACATGCGCTATGTGGCGCTGCGCACGAATGTCGCCACGGTCATCAACATGCCGGCCGTTTTGACCGTTGCGCTCGCCATGAGCCTGGTACCGGCCGTGGGCGCCGCGCGCCGCCGACGCGATCACGCAAACATCCGCAGCGTATCGCTCACCGCGATCAAGCTGTCGATGATCATCGGCCTGCCCTGTGCGGCGGGGTTGTTTGCGCTGGGAGGACAGGTGATCGATTTTCTCTATGATATTACGCCGGAGCGGCTGGAGATTGCGGCAACGCTCATGCGCATCTCGGCCATCGGCGTGGTGTTCCTCTCGCTCGTGCAAACGCTCACGGGCATCATTCAGGGGCTTGGAAAGCAGCAGGTGCCGGTCATGAATCTGGGAATCGGCGCGCTGGCCAAGGTGATCGTGATGGTGACCGTGATGCGCAATCCCGCGATCAACATCAACGGTGCCGCCGTGTCGACCGTGGTGTGCTATGCCGTGGCCGGTCTATTGGATCTGTTCTATCTGTCGCGGCTCGTGCGGCTGCGGCTGCCGGTGTGGGATTTGTTCGGCAAGCCGCTGCTGGCGTCGCTCATCATGGGCGCGTCGGTCTATTTTGCGGAGCTGTTTCTCTCCGGCATCGTCGATTCCAATACGGTATGCACGCTTTGCTCCGTCGTGGTCGGCGTGGTGATCTATGTCGCGTTGGTTCTGGCCCTGCGCATGTTCAGCGAAGCGGATTTGAAGCGCATTCCGGGCGGTGGACGTATCAGCCGCCTGCTCTATCGAAGGGGGAAATGACCAAATGAAAACCATCTGTATCGCGCCGCTTTCCACGCCGCAAACGCTGACGCAGAGCGCATGGCAGCGCATTGTGTCTGCGGACAAGCTGTTTTTGCAAAGCCGCCTGCATCCTTGCGCAAAACCGGTGCTCGAGGCGGGGCTTCCGTTTGTATCCATGGACGATCTGTATGCGTCCGCAGAGGATTTTGACGCGCTGCAAACCGCGATTGCGGAGCGGCTGCTCGCCGCGGGCGATTGTGTGCTGGCCATGACCGGTGCACCCGATGCGCTGCTGGCCGTTTTGACGGAGCTGGCGGCCGGCCGTGCGCATGTGGAGGTGCTGCCGGGCGTGCCGCTGGGAAACGCCGCCTTCCCCGCAAGCGCCGCTGCGCAGCGATATTGTGCAAACGCCTTGCCAAAGCGGCCAGATGTATCCCAGGAACTCCTGCTGGAGGAGCTGGACAGCCGCCTGCTGGCGGGGGAGGTCAAGCTGTTTCTCACAGAGTACTACCCGGACGATTGGCAGGTCGAGCTCGCCGCTATGCGTCCGGACGGTTCGTTCCGCTGCCGCTCGCTGCCGCTTTCGGAGCTCGACCGGCAGAAATCCTATGATGCGGTCACGATTCTGCGCGTGCCGGCCGTACCGTTTGAACGGCTGGAACGCTATGGCTTCGACGAACTGCTCGCCGTTCTTCGCCGGCTGCGCGCCCCCGGCGGATGCCCGTGGGATAGGGAGCAGACGCATGAGACGATTAAAGAAGCGCTGCTTGAGGAATGCTATGAAGCGATGGACGCCATCGACCGCGCGGATGACGCGGATATGGTGGAGGAACTCGGCGATGTGCTGATGCAGGTTGCGTTTCACGCGGTCATCGCCTCCGAGCAGGGGCGTTTTACCGATCGGGATATTGTCACCGAATTGGTGCAGAAGCTCATCTACCGGCATCCGCATGTGTTTGGGTCCGTGCAGGCGGATTCCTCCGCACAGGTGCTTCGCAACTGGGATGCGCTCAAGAAAGTTGAAAAGCATCAGGAAACCGAGACCGATGTGCTCAAAAGCGTCCCAAAGAATTTTCCGGCGCTGCTTAGAAGCAGAAAGGTACAGAAGCGCGCTGCCGGCATAGGCTTCGACTGGGACAGCGCAGAGGCCGCGTTTTTCAAGATCGGAGAGGAGATGGAAGAGCTCCATGCGGCGATGAACGGCAACGGCAATGTGGAGGAGGAGCTCGGTGATCTGCTGTTCTCAGTGGTGAACGTGGCAAGACTTTTGCATCTTGAACCGGAGTTTGTATTGGCCGCGGCGACGGACAAGTTTATCGATCGTTTCTCCCGTATGGAGGCGCTTGCGGCCGCCGATGGGAAAAAACTGGAGGATTTGCCGCTTTCGGAACAGGACCGATTCTGGAAACTGGCCAAAGCGGGAGAAATTTGAAAAAAGCCTTGCTATCGACAAACAAGGCTGATAAAATAGGCTTCGGCAAAAAAAATACGGAGGTTATTATTCATGAATAAAACGGAACTGATTGCAGCGGTCGCAGAGAAGAGCGATCTGTCAAAGAAGGATGCCGAGAAGGCCGTCAACGCTCTGGTCGGTACGATTGAAGAAGCGCTCAAGAGCGGTGAAAAGGTACAGATCGTCGGCTTTGGCGCGTTTGAAGCCAAGTGCCGCCCCGCCCGCAAGGGTCACAACCCGCTCACCGGCGCAGAGATCGATATTCCGGCTTCCAAGGCGCCGTCGTTCAAGGCCGGCAAAGCGCTCAAGGACGCACTCAACTGACATTCGTTTTTTCATGGCCGCTTTGCGGCGCACCAAGAATAGACAGAACGGGCGGAATTTTTATTCCGCCCGTTCTATTGCTTCTCTGCATCCGGCGGCAGGCACTGCGGCCTGTGCGGCGGATCATAAGCGATCGGTGGCTTTTACAAATTTCGTCGTCTTTTTGCGTTCTGGAATTGATTCTGTAAAGACTTTGTGCAATAATGATACAGTTACCGGATTTTTTTCATAGCGAGAGGAGAGAAGAGCAAATGAAGCTGCTGCAGGAACGAATTCGGCGGGAAGGCAAGGTTCTTCCGGGAAACATCATTAAAATCGACGGATTCATGAATCATCGCGTGGACACCAAGCTGCTGCGCGAAATCGCCAAAGAATTCAAGCGCTTGTTCCCCGAGGAGGGATTGACGGCGATCCTGACCGTTGAGGCGAGCGGCATTCCCTTGGCAACCATCTGTGCAGAAGAGTTTGGCGTGCCGATGATATTCGCGAAAAAAGCAAAATCGGACAATATTGAAGGCGGCATCTACCAAAGCGATATCTTCTCCTATACCTATAAGAAAAAGGTCACGCTGCTCGTTGCGCAGGAATGGCTCGGCAGGAATGACAAGGTGCTGATCGTCGATGATTTTCTGGCAAACGGCGAAGCGCTCCGCGGCTTGGTAGAGATCGTGGAACAGGCCGGCGCGGACCTCGTTGGCATTGGCGTAGCGGTCGAAAAGGGATTCCAGCCGGGCGGCAAGCGGCTGCGCGAGGATGGGCAGAATCTCAAGTCGCTTGCGATTATCGAGTCGGCGGATGAAACCGGCATTGTATTCCGGGAGGAGGACGAGCATGCCTGAGCGCATTGTTGTGCTCGATTTTGGCGCGCAGTACAACCAGCTCATTGCCCGCCGTGTGCGGGAAGCGGGCGTATTTTCCGAGCTGCTTCCTTATAACGCCTCTATGGAACGCATACGCGGAGACGCGCTTTCGGGCGTTATTCTGTCCGGCGGACCGGACAGCGCGTATCTCGAACATGCCAAGCGGTGCCATCCGGATGTATTTCAATTGGGCGTACCGGTTTTGGGCATCTGTTACGGCATGCAGATGATGGCCGAGATGTTCGGCGGCAGTGTTGGCCAAGCGCCCGTGCGGGAATTCGGCAAGACCGCAATTCGGTGGGAGAAAAGCCCGCTATTCGAAGGTATCGACAGCGACTATGTTTGGATGACGCATAATGATGCGGTGCTCTCTTTGCCGGAAGGATTTCATGAAATTGCCGCTACGGAACACTGTCCCATTGCAGCCTTTGCGGATGATGAGCGCCGGTTCTACGGCATACAGTTCCATGCGGAGGTCACGCATACGCCGCAGGGGGAACGTCTGTTTGGCAACTTTTTGAAGAACATCTGCGGCTGTGAATGTACCTACAGCATAGCCGGCTTGGCCGAGAGCCTCGTGGAAGGGGTTCGCAGGCAGGTCGGCGAGGGGAGAGTGCTCGGCGCGCTGTCCGGCGGAGTGGATTCCTCCGTTGCGTCGGTGCTCGTTCATCGTGCGGTCGGAAACCGGCTGACCTGCATTTTCGTCGATCATGGACTGCTTCGCGAGAACGAGGCCGAGGAGGTCATCGGGTTTTATCGCGACAAGCTGAACCTGAATATCATTGCAGTCGATGCGCGCGAACGGTTTTTGAAGAAGCTGGCCGGCGTGTCGGAGCCGGAGCAAAAACGAAAGATCATTGGCGAGGAGTTTATCCGCGTCTTTGAGGAGGAAGCGAAAAAACTCGGCGGTGCGGACTATCTGCTGCAAGGAACCATCTATCCGGATGTGATCGAAAGCGGCACAGAGACCGGCGCCACGATCAAAAGCCATCACAACGTCGGCGGTCTGCCGGATGACGTTGGCTTTCGTGGGTTGGTCGAGCCGCTTCGCATGCTGTTTAAGGACGAGGTGCGCGCGCTCGGAGAGCACCTTGGCATTGCGCACGAGCTGGTGTGGCGGCAGCCCTTCCCGGGACCCGGGCTGGCAATTCGTGTGCTCGGCGATATCACGGAGGAAAAACTCGCGATTCTCCGGCACAGCGATGCAATTCTGCGCGAGGAAATCCGTGAGGCGGGTCTTGCGGAGAAGATTTGGCAGTATTTTACCGTGTTTACTGGCATGCGCAGCGTCGGCGTCATGGGAGATCTCCGAACCTATGATTATGCGATCGGCGTGCGCGCGGTTACGTCGTCCGACGCCATGACGGTGGAATGGGCTGAAATTCCCTTTCCGGTGCTGCGCCGCATCAGCGAACGCATCATCGCTGAAGTGCCCCATGTGAATCGCGTCGTCTATGATATTACATCGAAGCCGCCGGGAACAATCGAATGGGAGTGAGCCGGCAGCGGAAATGCCATGAATGATAATCGATATTTTCAGGAGGAAATCTGAAAGATGAGCAATAACAAACGTCCCGAATCCATGGAACGAATCACCACGGCAGTGCTTGCAGAAGCGTTCATTGCGGAGCAGATTGCTTCGATTCGCGAGCAGGTCGGCAGCAAAAAGGTACTTCTGGCGCTCAGCGGCGGGGTGGATTCCTCCGTTGTGGCGGCGCTCCTGATCAAAGCGATCGGCTCGCAGCTTCAGTGCGTGCACGTCAATCATGGACTGATGCGAAAGGGCGAGAGCGAGCAGGTCATCGAGGTGTTCCGCAACCGTCTTGGCGCGAACTTGGTCTATGTCGACGCCACCGATCGTTTCCTCGGCAAGCTGGCCGGCGTGGCCGAACCGGAGAAGAAGCGGAAAATCATCGGTGCCGAGTTCATTCGCGTATTTGAGGAGGAGGCACGCAAGTTCACGGATGTGGATTTTCTTGCGCAGGGTACTATCTATCCCGATATTATCGAAAGCGGCGCGGTAAAAGCGCACCACAATGTGGGAGGTCTGCCGGAAGACCTGAAGTTTGCGCTCGTCGAGCCGCTCAAGTTTCTGTACAAGGATGAGGTCCGCGTCGTGGGACGCGCGCTCGGCCTTCCCACAGAAATGGTTGACCGCCAGCCGTTCCCCGGTCCCGGCCTCGGCGTCCGCTGCCTCGGCGCGATCACGCGCGATCGGCTCCATTCGCTCCGCGAATCCGACGCGATCCTTCGCGAGGAGTTTGACAAGTCCGGCCTGACGGGCAAGGTATGGCAGTTCTTTACGGTCGTGCCGGATTTCAAGTCCGTCGGTGTCCGCAACGATCAACGCTGCTATGAGTATCCGGTTATCATCCGTGCGGTCAACACCGTGGACGCCATGACCGCCACCATCGAGCGCATCGATTGGGCCGTGCTCCAAACGATTACGGATCGTATTTTGACGGAAGTGCCGGGCGTCAACCGCGTATGCTACGATCTCACGCCAAAGCCGATCGGCACGATAGAGTGGGAGTAAATTGAGAGGCCACAAAAACCCAGTGTTTATGTGGGTTTGCGGCACTTGAAGTAGCCTTTTGATAACAAATTGATAACAGTTATATGAGAGCCGTTATTCTCACTGCCCAGTGGTTTATGGATGGCGGAATAATTTTCAAGTGGCTTGTATGACTGTGAAAAAATCCATATTATAACGCCCTTAGCTGTGGGTAACACGGCTAAGGGCGTTTTTTCGTTTTCGTTATTCACACCGTTTTAGTAAGTTTTTCCTGTGCTTCCTCTAAAGTAGCAACAAAAAATATATCTTTACCTTTGTTGCTTTCATAAATGAAGTCTTTAAGCGGTTTGCTTGTATAGTGCGAATAATCGCCGTAAATCGCAATGCGTCCACCGTAATTGACGAGTTTTTGCAGAATCTCACCCGCAAGTCCTGTGCTGAGGATAAAGAAATCTTCACCTACAAGATTTTTGGAAATGATGATGTTTTTTGTACCGATGTCATATTTTGCAGTCATCAGTAAATCAAACGCAGCTTGTGAATTTGCAATAACAGGAGTATCGCTGCTTACTAAAGCGCAGACAACGCCGTTTTTTTCAAATTTTGTTAAAATCATAATGCTAAATCCTTTCAATTTAATCGTTTATAAGTTTGTCTTTGAAAGCGTCAACAAGAGCGTAACGAAGCTCCTGCGAGGGAACTTTCGCCCAAGTCTGCGTGGTATCGAACTTCGGATAGTGGTAACGCCATTGGTCGTACTGCTCTTTGTCAATTTCTTCATCGTTTAGCCTGTCCGTCTGCTCTTTCCAAGCATAGAGCATTTTCAGCAACTCGGCAGCGCCCTTGCCTTTATCCTTGTTGACTTTCAAACAGACTTCGCCGTCTGTTTCGCTGACAGTCACAAGGGTAAATAAGGTGTGCATCAGCCCGATGTAGCTGTCAATGCTGGGAACATCAAGAGCCTGCGGTGCAACATCGAGAGCCTGTGCCAATACGGAAGCAAGCTCCGCTTTTGGTTTCCGTGTTCCCGTTTCATACTGTGCTAAACGAACATCGGCACTTCTTTCGGGAAAACCGACAGCTGTACCAAGGTATTTCTGTGTCATTCCACGCATAAGTCTGAAAAAATGTATTCTTTCGCCAATAGCCATATGTTTCACACCTAATTTATGTATTTGCAAGAAGCATAGCAGATATGTTTAGGATAAGGCAACAGGAGCGAAACAAAAAAAGTTTAATATTGCAAGCCGCTTGAAAACGGCTATTATTTCTACGAGCTTACTTTTGAAGCCGGAGTGCTCATTGCAGGACAGCTTGACAGCGACGAAGGGAAAGGCAGCCGGGGAGGAGACTCCGACTATGGCATTGAAAACTGTGAATTCTACGGGATGACGGTTGAAGAAGCTGCGGAGCAGCAGGAGAGCGAAAACCATACCGTAACAATCAAGTGAATTTACAACCATAATGAAAACAGCTCCTCGCTGACCGTTGACCGGACGACAAGGAACCGCTTTTATCCGCAGAATCTGGAACAGCTTCTAAATTGAGCCGGATGCTCGTTTTCCTCCGTGCGTTTGCGTCTCGTCGCCTGCGGGGCGCCGCCCAAAGGGCGCTCCGCTGGCGCTCTCCGTTCGCACGAACTCGGCGCAGCAGTCTGGCTGCCGCAAGCCCGGCGGCGATCAATGCTTCCGGGATGGCCCCCGAATCGGGGCGACTGTCGCCGGATCTCGGAATCGTCGCACAAAAATATATGTTTTCATGCAGGGAAAAGCGTGTCAGGACGCATGCGGGCGGCGGCGCAGACCATGCCGCACGAGCGTACAGCATGGACAGACGGCCCGGTACCCCACGCCATGGACCGGTCCGCAGCAACCAATCCCAACGAAAGACAAAAAGTTGCATTTGCAGCAATTAAACGAAAACAAGAGAACCGTTATAATCAAGTTGAACCATTTTATACTGAGGAGTTCCTATGCAATACGGACATTTTGACAACGAGAGCCGAGAGTATGTGATAGACCGAGTGGACGTTCCCGTTTCATGGACCAATTATATCGGAATTCGGGATATGTACGGTGTGTTCAACCATACCGCAGGCGGGTATCTGCTCTATCGTTCTCCGGAGTATCACCGCATTACCCGGTTTCGCCCAAACGGTGTGCCAATGGACGGCCCGGGCCATTATGTCTATCTGCGGGATGACGAAACGGGAGACTACTGGTCCGTTTCTTGGCAGCCGGTCGGGAAGCCGCTGGAACGGTTTTCGTGCCGCCACGGTCTGAGCTATATCCGGTATCTGAGCGACTACAGCGACATCCATGCACAGGAAAAGCTGTTTGTCGCTATGGACGACCCGGTGGAAATCTGGGATGTGATACTCAGAAACGACAGTGGAAGGCCGCGCCGCCTGTCGGTGTATTCCTATTTGGAATTCAGCTTCCACCACATCGATATGGATAACCGGAACTTCCAGATGAGCCTGTACGCTGCGGGCAGCCGTTATGCGGACGGCGTGATCGAACACGACCTGTATTATGAGGAGAACGGCTATCAGTTCTTCACGGCAAACTTTTCCCCGGATGGCTTCGACTGCCTGCGCGATAGCTTTATCGGGCCGTACAGAACGGAGAGAAATCCCATCGCTGTGGAGCGCGGCGAATGCGCCGGTTCCTTTGAAAAGGGCGGGAACCACTGCGGCTGTCTGCAAAAACGCATAACGCTGATGCCGGGAGAGGAGGCGCGGCTCATCTTCCTGTTGGGAGAAGGCGATGCAGAGAACGGCCGGAGGATGCGTGAAAAGTATACGGCGGCAAGGGTGGACGAGGATTTTACGCGGCTGGCGGATTTCTGGGAGAAGAAGCTCGGCTGCTTACAGATCTCCACCCCCAACGCCGGAATGGATACGGAGATCAACATCTGGAACCTGTATCAAAGCGAGATCAACGTGATGTTTTCGCGCTTCACCTCGTTCATTGAGGTGGGCGGCAGAACCGGGCTTGGCTACCGGGATACGGCGCAGGACGCCATGATGGTGCCGCACTCCAACCCGGAGAAGTGCCGCAGCCGCCTGATCGAGCTGCTGCGCGCGCTGACAACGACCGGGTACGGGCTGCACCTGTTCGAGCCGCGCTGGTTCGACCCCGAACAGGAGCAGCAGTCCTTCCAGTCGCCGACGGTCGTTCCCACGCCGGATAAGAAGCAGATCGTTCACGGCATCAAAGATGCGTGCGCGGACGACGCGCTGTGGCTGGTTTCCTCGATCGTCCAGTATATCCGTGAAACCGGAGAAGCGGGCTTTGCCGATGAAACGGTCAGCTATGCCGATGGCGGCATGGGCACGGTGTACGAGCACATGATGCACATTCTGGATTTTTCCGCACGGGAGATCGGGCGGAACGGCATCTGCAAAGGCCTGCGTGCCGACTGGAACGACTGCCTTAATCTGGGTGGCGGCGAGAGCGCCATGGTGAGCTTTTTGCACCACTGGGCGTTGATGAACTTTGTATCCCTCGCAAAATTCTTGGGACGCGAAGAGGATGCGGCGCACTATGCGGCCATCGCCGCCTCGGTGCGGGAAACGTGCGAGCGCGTACTCTGGGATGGGAAATGGTATATTCGCGGCATCACGGCGGACGGGCGAAAGATCGGCACGCAGGCCGATTCCGAGGGCAGAGTGCACATGGAAAGCAACACATGGGCCGTACTCTCCGGCGTCGCTTCCCGCGAGCGGGGCATTTCCGCTATGGAAAGTGTCGACGAATACCTGTATACTGAATACGGACTGTTATTGAACGCGCCGTGCTTTTCCAAGCCGGACGACGGCATCGGTTTTGTTACGCGCGTTTATCCGGGGCTCAAGGAGAACGGCGCGATCTTCAGCCACCCCAACCCCTGGGCGTGGTGCGCGGAAGCGATTCTGGGCCGCGGCAGCAGGGCGATGAAGTTCTATAACGCGCTTTGTCCGGCGCTTCAAAACGATAAGATCGAGATTCGCCAATCCGAGCCGTACTCCTATTGCCAGTTTGTGGTGGGTCGTGATCATACTGCTTTCGGCAGAGCGCGGCACCCCTTCATGACCGGATCTTCCGGCTGGGCATATTATGCCGCGACGCAGTATCTTCTGGGCGTCCGGCCGGATTTCGACTCCATGACGGTAGATCCGTGCGTGCCCGCCGATTGGAGAGAGTTTTCAGTGGTTCGGAAATGGCGCGGCGCCTTCTACCACATCCATGTCACAAATCCCAAGGGTGTAGAAAAGGGAGTCGTCTCCATGGAAATGGACGGCGTGAAAGTCAAGCGGCTGCCGCCGCTGCAGGCCGGCGCATCCTGCCGGGTGGAAGTAACGATGGGCTGAACGGAGGGGAAAGAAACATGATTCAATTCGGAACGGGCGGCTGGCGTGCAATCATTGCCGACGGCTTTACAAAGGCGAATATCCGGCTGCTCACGGCCGGCCTGTGCAGGCAGATGCTGGAGGAGGGCTGCGGCGGCAGCGAGATCTGCGTGGGATATGACCGGCGTTTTCTGTCCAAGGAATCCGCTCATTGGGCCGCGGAGGTGTTGGTGGGCTACGGCTTTCGCCCGTATGTCATCAACCGCGCATCGCCGACACCCTTGATGATGTTCATGGTCAAGCAGCGCGCCATGCCCTACGGTATGGCCATCACCGCAAGCCAT
>ERZ857998.3337-NODE-3337-length-13217-cov-8.812263_pt1 | contig 13217 bp, 8 predicted proteins | sample MGYA00519954_ERZ857998 | MGnify/ENA primary metagenome ERZ857998 (study PRJEB31778, sample SAMEA3449424) | human gut metagenome | biome: human gut; feature: human-associated habitat; material: faeces | place: United Kingdom | collected 2010/2012 ...
CCGCCGAGCTCAGGCGCCGCGGCGCCGCGCTGCCGGAGTCCATATACACCTCCGAGCAGCTCCACGCCGCCGTCCGCAAAGCCCTCTGCCGAGCGGAGCGCATAGCTCGGCGGCAGCTCGAGCACCAGCGCCGCCCCGCAGCGAACGGCAGCCTCGGCCCGTGCCGCAGCCGGAATGACAGCGGGCTCTCCCCGCTGGACATAGTCCCCGCTCATCACGCACACCGGCGCATAGCCCGCCTCCCGCAGCACGGCGAGCTGATGGGCATGGCCGTTGTGGAAGGGGTTATATTCGCAGATGATTCCGGCGATCCTCACAAAAAATTCCTCATTTCCCAAAAAAGCACTTGTATCATGCGCCAATTTATTATAGAATAAAGCCGTATGTGTTAATACTATCACGAAATTGAAGAAAAGAAAACAATGTTTTTACAGGAGTTGACACAACCATGAAAATTCTCGTGATCAATGCAGGCAGCTCTTCGCTGAAGTACCAGCTGATGGACCCGACCTCCGGTGAGGTCTTCGCCAAGGGCCTGTGCGAGCGCATCTACATCGATGGCAAGCTGACACACAAGGTCCCCGCCACCGGTCTGAAGGTCGAGCGCGACATCCCCATGCCCACGCATTCCGAAGCCATTGAGGCTGTCCTGTCCATCCTTGTCGATCCGGAGTACGGCGTTCTGAAGTCCACGGACGAGATCGATGCCATCGGCCATCGCGTGCTGCACGGCGGCGACAAGTTCGTCGAATCCTGCATCATCGACGAAGCCTGCAAGCAGGCCATCCGCGACTGCATCCCCCTCGGCCCGCTCCACAACCCTGCCAACCTCATGGGCATCGAGGCCTGCGAGAAGGTCATGCCGGGCAAGCCCCAGGTCGCCGTGTTCGACACTGCGTTCCATATGACCATGCCCCCGAAGGCCTATCGCTACGCCATTCCCACGAAGTATTATGAGGAAGATCATCTCCGCCGCTACGGCTTCCACGGCACGTCCCACCGCTATGTCTCCAAGCGCGCCATCGAGCTGATGGGCAAGCCCGCAAGCGAGCTGAAGATCGTCGTCTGCCACCTCGGCAACGGCTCCTCCCTCTCCGCCGTTGCGGACGGCAAGTGCCAGGATACATCCATGGGCCTGTCCCCGCTGGCCGGCGTTCCCATGGGCACCCGCGCAGGCGATATCGACACCTGCGTCGCGCAGTTCATCATGAACAAGTACAACATGACGGCCGACGAGTGCCTGACGATGCTGAACAAGAAGTCCGGCGTGCTGGCTCTGTCGAACGGCGTGTCCTCCGACTTCCGTGATCTCGAGGCCGGCGCCAACAAGGGCGACGAGGCCTGCCAGCTCGCGCTGGACAAGTTCTGCTACGAGGTCCGCAAGTATATCGGCGCCTACGCCGCCGCGCTCGGCGGTCTGGACTGCCTGGTCTTCACGGCCGGCGTCGGCGAGAACGGCTGCACGAACCGCGCCGCCATCTGCGAGGGTCTGGAATTCCTCGGCGTCAAGCTCGACCCGGAGCGCAACAAGGTGCGCGGCGAGGAAGCCCTCATCTCCGCGGACGATTCCCGCGTGAAGGTCTGGGTCATCCCCACGAACGAAGAGCTCATGATCGCGCAGGACACTGCAGCGCTCTGCGGCAAGTAAGAAAAAAATTTCTGCCCCGGCCAAACGCCGGGGCAGTTTTCGACAATTGGAAAGGAGAACGGATATGACGGTAACGGAACGCCTTCTGCACTATGTTTCCTTCGACACGCAGTCGGATGAGAGCTCGGAGACCTGCCCCTCGACCGCGAAGCAGAAGCTGCTCGGTGAAGCGCTCGTGGAGGAGATGCGTGCGCTCGGTATTGCGGACGCCCGCATCGACGAGGACGGCTATGTCTACGGCTCCGTGCCCGGCACGCCCGGTGCGCCCGCCATCGGCCTCATTGCCCATATGGACACCTCGCCGGACTGCTCCGGCAGGGACATCAAGCCGCGCATCGTGGAATACACGGGCGGCGACATCGCGCTGAACGAAAATACGGTGCTCAGCCCCGAGGATTTCCCGATCCTGAGCCGCAGCATCGGCAAGCACCTGATCGTCACAGACGGCACGACGCTGCTCGGCGCGGACGACAAGGCGGGCATCGCAGAAATTCTGACCGCCGTGGAGGAGCTGCTGGCCGAGGGCGGCGCGCACGCGTCCCTGCGCATCGGCTTCACGCCGGATGAGGAGATCGGCCGCGGCGCGGACCGCTTCGATCTGGCGCATTTCGGCGCGGACTACGCCTACACCGTCGACGGCGGCACGCTCGGCGAGCTGGAATATGAGAACTTCAACGCCGCCTCCGCCGTTGTGACCGTCCACGGGCGCAACGTCCACCCCGGCTCGGCCAAGCGCTGCATGATCAACGCGCAGCTCATCGCCATGGAGTTCCACGGTATGCTGCCGGTGCACGACCGCCCGGAGGCCACGGAGGGCTACGAGGGCTTCAGCCACCTGTGCGCCATGCAGGGCGAGGTGGAGCTGGCGACGCTCGAATACATCATCCGCGACCACGACCGCGCGTCGTTCGAGGCGCGCAAGGCGCTGTTCGAGTCGGCGGCGGCCTTCCTGAACGCGAAATACGGCGCGGGAACGGTCGAGGTCGCCCTGCGCGACAGCTACTACAACATGCGTGAGAAGATCGAGCCGCACATGGCCATCGTCGAGGCGGCGCAGCAGGCCATGCGCGATGCGGGCGTCACGCCGCGCGTCGTGCCCATCCGCGGCGGCACGGACGGCGCCCGGCTGTCCTATGAGGGGCTTCCCTGCCCGAACCTGTTCACGGGCGGCGAGAATTACCACGGCCGGTTCGAGTACGTCCCGGTCGAGGACATGGAGGCCGCCGTGCGCACGCTCAAGTGCATCCTGCGCAACGCAGCAAAATGATCCACAAACGGGGCCGCTCCGGCGGCCCTGTTTTTTTCCTTGCAATAATTTCCGGCATGTGGCATAATAGGGCAGGAAAGGAAGGTGCGTCCCGTGACATCGCTGACCAAACGTGCGATCCGCGCTTCGTTCTTGAAGCTGCTCAACGAGCGTCCGCTCAACAAGATCACAGTCAAGGACATCGTGGAGGACTGCGGCATCAACCGCAATTCGTTTTACTATCACTACCCGGACATCCCCGCGCTGGCGGAGGAGATCGTGCGGGACGAGGCTGCACGCATCGTGCAGGAGTACCCGACGGTCGACTCACTGGAGCAGTGTCTGGAGATCGCCGTGGAGTTCGCCCTGCAGAACCGAACGGCCGTGCTGCATCTTTACAATTCCGCCAACCACGAGGCCTATGAGCACAGCCTGATGGACATCTGCCGCAGCGTGGTGGGCAGCTATTTTGACACGGCGTTTGCCGGGAAGGCACTGCCGGAGGCGGACCGGGAGGTCCTCGTGCGGTTTTACCAGTGCGAGTGCTATGGGCAGATCGTGCTATGGATGAGCCAGGGCATGCAGGCGGACATCGTGGAGCAGTTCCGGCTGCTGTGCCACCTGCGGCAGGGCATGATGGAGGAAATGGTCGACCGATGCTGTGATAAAGTATGAGTGAGTCGCAATATTGCTTTCATCGCCTGCCGGAATTTGATTACAGTACGCCCGGCGCGTACTTCATTACGGTCTGCACCAATGGAAAACGCAATTACTTCTGGAAGTCTGTAGCGGCGCTCACTGCGCAGCCGTTGGCGGCTTTGCCGCCTTACGGATGCGGCGTGCCCCTTGCGGGTTGCGAGCGCCCTCTGCACAGGCTGCCGCTCACGCGCTATGGCCGGTATGCCGCAGAGGCCATCCGGGACATCCCGAAATTCTACTCTCACGCATCGGTTGATCAATCCGTCGTCATGCCGAATCATATTCATTTGCTGCTGCGGCTTGACGAAACGCCGGGACAGGCGGGAATTCCGCAGATCGTCCGCCAGATGAAGGCACATGTGTCGAAGCGGGCCGGATTTTCGATATGGCAGCGGAGCTATTATGACCACGTTATCCGCGGGCAGAAGGATTATGATATGATTTGGCAATATATTGCAGACAACCCCGCAAAATGGTTGAATGATCGCTTTTATGAACCGGACGAGCCATGAGCCCGTCCGGTTTTTTAATGGCTCTCCCAAGGCTTCGCCTTTGGCAGTTGCTGGTTTCCGTGCACTTCTTCGGCCGCACGCACTAATGTAGCGGCGCTCAGTGAGCGCCTTGCGCACTTGCAGATTTCCGGGCAGTATCGTCGACCGCACACGCCTTTGTCGCGGCATGCCATTGCGAGCGCCAAGTACCGCTGTCGTTTTTTCGATGGTTCTCCCAAACTTGCAGCTGCCATAGGCGCTCACTGAGCGCCGCTACAATATGGTTGGGCTGACGCCCTATTTTAAATCGAAACGAGCGGGCTGCCGGTTTTTCGACAGTTCCTCCAAGCTTGCATTTGCCATGGGCGCTCACTGAGCGCCGCTACAGTGTGGTGGGGGCTTTGCCCCATTGAAAAATGCCGCCGACCGGGAGGGCGGCGGCATTGCGTTTATTTTGCGAGCTTGTCCGTGATGGACAGGAACAGGGAGAACAGCTTGGCTGCCTCCGCGCGGGTGGCGTTGCCCTGCGGGCGGAACGTGCCGTCCTCGTAGCCGTTCAGGATGCCCGCGATGCGCATGAGCTCGACGAACTCACGGGCATACTCGGAAATCTTGTCGGCGTCCGGGAAGGACCCGGCCGCGTTGTCGGACTTCGGCAGCTCGATGCCCTGCTTCAGCGCATAGCGGCCAAAGATCGTGGCCATCTGCTCGCGGGTAATCGGGGCCTCAGGGTCGAACTCCGTGGCGGAGACGCCCTCGACGATGCCCTTGTCCTTGGCCCACGCGATGTAGGCCTCGGCCCAGTGGCCCTCGCTGTCCTTAAACGGATGCTTGCCCTCGTAGGTCTTGAGCGTTTCGGCGTCCGCGAGGGAGCAGGCCAGCAGCTTGACGAACTGGGCACGGGTGAGCTTGCCCTCCGGCTCGTAGGTCGTGGCGGTCATGCCGTTGACGACGCCGCGGTAGACGAGGTCGTAGACGTAGTCGTGATACCACGCATCCTCGGCGACGTCCGTGAACTGCGGGACGTCGATGCCGCGCATCAGCGCCATCGCGTAGCGGATCGCTTCGGGAGTGGTCTCGACGCTGACGTCGTTGGTCGTCGTGCCCGCTCCGGTAACCTTCAGCTTGGTCAGAGCGAGGATGCCACCGGAGACATTTTGAATAACGAGCTTTCCTTCCGCAAGGCTGACCTTGTAATACATATCAACCGTGGAGTTCATTGTCTTCTCTTCCGTGTTGATCTTGTACTGTACAGGAGTGCCTGTCAGACTACGCATGCCGACCTGCACAGTCGAATAGGTGGACGGAATCTGCATCACAACAGCCTGGCCATTCTTGAGATAAATCTCATTCTTCGGGCCGATGTTGACAAGTTCTTCGGTAACGTCGACAAGTGCTCCTGCATTCGACTCATCGGTATAATTCCGTCTAATGACAACTGCACCACTGATGATTCTACTTGCATCTTCCTTATCGAAGACAGCATCAAGGACTTCATTTTCGCCAACCCGATACATCGGGTCAGTCTTTGTGAACAGGGTATTATCGACATCAGCCTGCTTCAGCACCATGTTACGGATTTCGGAGGTCTTCATCTGAGCCTCGTTGTCCTGCGCATAAGAGGACTCATAGGCCTTGTTGGTCACGCGGAAGCCATCGATGGCCAGCGTTTCACCCTTGACGAAACGGACAACGACCGTGTACTCGCCGTCGGCCATGCCGTCGACCGTCCAGCACGGGGTGTTGTAACCGTACTGCGTATCCTTCTGAACGAACAGGTTGTTCACGTCAACGAAACTCATGCGCTTCAGAGAAGACGTATTGGTCGGATCGTTGCCCTCGTAGACCTGAACAAGCATGTAGGAATGTCCATCAACACTGTTCGCAGCGTCGCTGGTCGGATCACTTGTGCTGTTCGTGTTCTGCGTGCGGAGATACAGCTCCAGACCCGTGCCCTTGAACTGGAAGGTCGCGCTGCTGCCGACCGTGGTAGTCACCGCAGCCGTAGCATTGCTGTCCGTTTTGTTCTCGGCGTAAGCACCATCATAGCCGTAGCCATTGGTGTTTTTGTCATTCTCACCCAGCTTCGTCAGGGTCTGCGTGCCGGTTCCCTTGTTGGTCGTATCAGTATCCCAAGTGCCCTCGTAAGTTGCGAAGCCCTCTTCATAGTAGACTGTGGAGGCGGGAATCAGACCGATTGTCAGTCTTGCCGCATTATGGCCGCTGTAAGTAAACTCTGCACGGAGAGTCTCAACAGCTTTCAGCGTCTTGTTGGGCACATAGACGATATACCAGCCGTCATTTTCATACACTGCGCTCGCCGTACCATAGCTCAGTTCGCTATCAAGTACTGTAACTCCGGTCACTTCCTGCGGGTTCTCCATACCGAAGCTGCTGATAGGAATTCTTACCGGGAGGCCGAAATCAATAACATACATCGATTTCAGTTTAGTCTCGTCTACCGCGAAGTGGAGAGTCATTGTCTTTCCATCTGCGGAAATATCAGCCTGAACATATTTGTAGAAACCACTCTTGTATTGCGACGCCACACCAGAAACCGTGGAAACGTCTTTATTAAAGGTCTGGTGAACACCCGAGCTGTTCGTAACATAAGCGTCATTGTCCAGCTCGAAAACGCCCGTATGGACGTCCTTATTATTGTTCCACAGTGCTGTCAGGAAAGACGGCATTTCGCCACCAGTCACATACTTCATCGCAATGTCGTAATTGGTAATGACCTGACTATAGGTATCATCATAATAGACGACCTTAAGGTTGGTTTCCTTTTCCGTCGGCTTCAGGTAAATCAAGACAAGCTTGGCGGTGTTCATCTTTTCCCAAGTGCACACCTCGTTGATTTCACTATTTCTACCATTAACCACCGGCGTAGTTCCGGCGTTATTGACATCATCCCACACGGTCGTTTCGTCATACCACGTCGTTCCAGCATCGGTCGTAACCTTTTCCCAAGTAATGGTATCTGTAGTTTTCCAATAAGTCAACGAAGTATTACTGGTTCTCTTGCCGTTTGTAACCGTGATCTTGGAAATCGTGTAGTCTGAGTTATTCCTAGGAGAAATGATACCAATGTCTCTATTATTCCAATAGTTGAAAATCGTTGTCGAATTGGCATACATGTTGCCCTCAGCCGGAGAGACCGTACCGTCCGGGTAGACAACTGCAACAGTAAGCGCAACCTGACCTGCTGTAACGTCGTCTGTATTTTTGTCCGTACCATATCCCCAGTCCTTGACATAGGTGTCAACTTCCTTGGTGACTTCCGTCTTCTGCAGATAATATGCAACAGCCTGATCCGTGCTCAGGAAATAGTGCCAAACACCGTCCAATGTTTTATACTGCCACGCACCGGCGCGATAGCGTACATGCGTAAAGGTCGTGCCATCGGCTGTCTCGTCATCGCCAGAAGCATTCGTCTGTTTGTTGTTTGCATCCAGCCGCATTGCCTGCCAGTAATACACGTCTTTCCAACCATCGAAATTGGAATAGGCATGTTCCGGTGCAAATTGTGCAATGTCAACGCCTTCATCGGTGTCCACGCCATCAGTCGCAGTGGTAATGCTCTTTGTGTGATTCGACGAAGCAGAAGCCGTGTCATAAACCGGCGAGTTCGTAATCCAGTACTCCAGCGTCAGCGAAGTATTCGTCATCGCGCCGTCCGGAGCCTTGTCTTCGACAACGATCGTATACAGCACATCGCCGATTACAACCTGCGTCGTGCCAACCTGCTTGCCGGTGAAGGAGACAGTCGTCTCATCTGCAGGTTCGGTCTTCGTCGTCAGCGTGTAAGCGTAGCCCTTAGTGCCACTGGAAGATACGTTCCATGTACCATTTGAAATAACGATATAGTTACTATAGGCGCCGTTGCTAAAACCGGTACTATTATCATAAAGCCACATCGACTGCGTATCGCCGGTGGAGGTAGTAATTTCTAAGTTGTAAGTGTAGTTATTATACCTTCCGCTTCGTGTAACTGTCAAATAGTTATTCCCAGATTTCAAATAATAGTATGTACTTCCCCAATACCGCACGGAAGAAGCCGTCCACCTAGTAGCTTCTGAAGTATTATCCGTATTTGTCAGGGTACTACCATTAAGGAAAAGATAATTACTATTACCATCGCTAATATAGTACTCGTTACCTGCTTTCAGGCTACTAACCTTTTCAGGTGTTTCTGTCGTCTTCTGATCGACATACTTCACACCGACCTTGGCATGTGTGTCATCCAGAACCGTAGTCTTGCCGTCCGTGACATCACCTTTTACTGTTTCCGTCTTCGTCTCACCAACAGCAACCGTGATCGTCTTCTTACTGGAATACGACTTATCCGTCACCGTGATCTGATAGACGAGATTGCCGACGGTGACGCTCACGTCGCCATTGGCAAGGCCCTTGAAGGTCATTGTCGTCACATTGTTGGCAAAAGTTCTGCTTTCCAGACTAACGATACCCTCCGCGCTGTAGCTCACTTCCGCAGCCGTCAGATTGCCATTTTCTTCGACCGTCTTCGTTCCATTCGTCGGCACAACAAGGCTCTTCTGCTGCGGTTCTGCCAGCACCACGACCGTGGAGAAATGCGGAGCCGTGAAGGTCAGGAAGCCGTCCTTGATATCATAGTCCTTGCCGTAGTCGACCTTGCCCGTTTCTTCATTCACAACACCGGCAGTGATCGTGCAGCCGGTCCAGTTGCCGTCCAGCGGAACTTTGACCGCTGCAGAGCCGGTATAGCTGCCGTTTTTCGTTGTCAGCTCGATGTTCCAAGCGCCGACGACCTTCTTGCCGTCCAGCTCATCACTGACAGTAGCGGACGTAACCGTAGCGCCTGTCAGGCCGGGAGCCGTAATGGAAATATTGCCCTTCGTTACCGTCGCATCGGGTTCCTGCGTCTTGACCTCCGGCAGAGTCTTGCCAAAGGCGGCGATCGTTGCGGCAGTTGAGGAGATCACATTGCTCTCCGAGTCTGCGCCGGGATAGTCGCACCAGATGCAGAACATCGTGCCGGACGGATTGTCGATCGTGCCGCCCTGGAACGTCTTATAATTAAAGCCGCTGGCCTTTGTAGCATTGCACTGCCAATTGCTCTTGCCGAGCACCCAGTAGTAGGAGCCGTTTGTGTTGACCATCTTGAAGCCCTTGCTTGCAAGATCAGATGCAGGCATCGGAGTATAGCCGTTCCAGCCATTCGACCAATAGCAGATCACGATATCGGTATCGAACGTGCCGCTGGAAGTATTGTTTGCAAAATAGATGCCATCATTGAACGCCATCGGGGTCATGCCGGCATTCTTGATCAGCGCGGCAACCGCATTGACATACTCCACATAATAGCTGTACTTGCCGGTGTTCTGCAGCTTGCCAAAGCCCATAGAACCGCTGTCGTACTTGTCGTTCGCATACTCGTCCGCGCCCATGTTGAAATACTGGCAGCCCTTACCTGCAAAGTACGCAACATACTTCTTCAGCAGTTCCTGCGTAAAGGTAACGGCCGTGTTGTTCGTAACATCAATCGTGCGAACAGAACCATTGTAGGAGCAGTTCGTCCCCGTCAGGCTCGTAGCGGCCGCGAGGATCGCATCCATATGGCCCGGCGTATTGAGCATCGGGATGACGCCCATGCCCTTTTCCTTGGCATAGGCAAGGACGGCGTCCATCTCGGACTGGGTCAGCTCGTCGACAGCGAAGTTATAATAGGCCTCGTTGCCCGCGTGGATCGCCGTCTTCACGGCATCACTCTCGTAGGTCGTGCCGTTCACGGTCAGGCTCATATCGTCCAGCAGGAAGCGCATACCGTCGTTGCCGACGCCCAGCATGATATAGCCGAAGCCTGCCGCGGAAGCATTGTCGATGATCTGCTTGATGCTGTCCACGGAAAAATACTTTCTGCCGCAGTCGAGCATGACGACGGAAAGCTCATAATTCGTCTTTACAGCGTCATCCGCCTGCGTCTCAGCCGCCTGCACAGCCTCGGTCGGCTGCTCTGCGGCCGGTTCCTCAGCCGCCGCCGGGAGAACGACGAACGATGCGAGCATCGCCGCGATCAGCAGCAGCGAGAGGAGCGTTTTGCTCAGTTTTCTCATCAATATTTCCTCCTTTTTCTAGGGTGATTACGATTCGTCTGCCGAGACCGCGATGACGGAGGGCAGACCCATGTAGCATTCCGCCGCGAGGACCGTCTGCGACGCGCCGGGGGCAAGCTCCTCGACCGTGGCCGTGTAGCTCAGGCCGCCGAAGTAGGTGCCGCCGGTGTCCGTGCGGTAGCGGACGGTGACGTTGTGCAGCGTGTCCTCCGTCATGTTGACGAGGACGAGGCCGCCGTCCTGCACCATCACGCTGACGCGGTAGTCCACGGAGAGCGAGCCGTCCGGCTCGACCTCCGCCGAGGCCGCGCAGACGCGGTTCTCGCCGGTGTACTGCGCGGAATTCAGCTCGAAGGCGTAGCACGAGCCGCCAACGGGCAGGTCCGTCACGCGGAAGCGGAGCTCCGCGCCGTCCTCACACGTCAGGGTGATATCCGCCGCGCCGACGGCCATTCCGCCGTCATTCTGCACGATGATGGTGGCAAGCTGGTCGCTCTCCGCGCCGTCTGCATCCACATTCGGGCCGGAAAACGGCAGGACCGCCTGCAGCGTCAGGCCGCTGCCAAGGTCACGCGGCAGCGCAAGCAGTTCCTCTGCCTCCGTTGCGGACTCCTCCGTCGCGCCGGTTGCGGCCTGCGTGGCCTGCGTGGTCTGCGGCGCGGACGGCTCGGTCTGCTCCTGCGGCGTCGAACAGGCCGACAGCAGCAGAGCCGCTAACATGGCTGCGCCCATTGCGCGCAGCAAGTGTTTCATGGGCACTCCCTCCCAGACGCCCCGGCATACTCCGGAGCCTATAGTTGTAAATATTTTACCACGCGTTTTTTGGAAAATCAACAGGTTTTTCCAAGATTTTCTGTTGTAAGACGCCCGAATTTGGCATGTTCCGAAACATAACTTCCAGATTTTGTAAATTGCAGCAAAAAACGGGAGCCAACGGCTCGACTGCCGCTGGCTCCCGCGCGATTATTTTGTTTTTCCCGTCAGCTCCGCGATCAGGCTGCGCTCCTCCGTCAGGCCGGACGAGATCGGGCGGCCAAAATAGAAGATAGCGTACAGGCCCGGCCCGATCGACGCGCCGCACGACTGGCACACCGGTACAACGTGCAGCTCCTTCGGGTGGAAGCGCTCCTCGACCATGGCGCGCAGCTCCTCCGCACGCTCCGGGCGGTCCGAATGCGACAGCAGCATGATCTGCTCCTCCGGCCGTTCGACCGTGCGGGCCATATAGTCGACGGTCGCCTTCAGCGCCGGGGCAAGGCCGCGCGTTTTGCCGATGACGTCGCTCAGGCCCTTCTCGTTGATATCCGCAAGCGGGCGGATGCCGACGAGCGTGCCCATCACGGCCGCAGCGCCCGAGACGCGGCCCATGCGCTTACAGAAGAACAGGTCCTCCAGCACGCCCATCTGGTGCACGCGCAGGCGGTTCTCCTCCAGCCAGTCGGCCGTTTCGTCCAGCGTCTTCCCGGCAGCGCGCAGACGCGTCGCCGCGATGACGAGCATACCCTCCGCACCGCAGTAGCGGAGCGTGTCGACGCAGCGGATGTGCCGCTCGGGGTACTTTTCCATCAGCTCATTCGCCACAAGGCAGGTGCTGTTGTATGTACCGCTCAGGCCCGAGGACACGGCGACGAACAGGATATCCCGGCCCTGCTGCAGCAGCGGCTCGAGCCGGTCAGCAACGTCCTGCAGGCCGATCTGCGCCGAGGTGAACAGGCCGCCCTTTTTATCCTTCATCGTGCCGAAAAACTGCGCGGGTGTCATATTCTTCCAGTCAAGATCCGCGTAATGATTGCTGCCGTCCGGGTAGACGAGCGCCCCGGGCACATAGCCGTCCACGCCAAAGCGCTCGCGCAGCGGCGCCGTCAGATCGGAACAGGAATCCGTCAGGATCGCAAAATTTGTCATAAGTGTTCTCCCCTTTCCCGGCATTCATTATAGTATGGATGCGTTCATTTTTCAAGAGGGAACAATGTATTTTTATGATTCTGCGTTTACAAAGACGACAAAATTCGATATAATGAAAGAAAAAACGGAGGTATCTTCCCATGCCATTCTGGATATGGCTCATTTTGGGGTTCGTGCTGCTGTCGTTCCTGGGAATGTTCGCAGCGACCTGGCCCATCGCCAAAAAGGTGTATCACAACATTCTCGTCCGGACCGGGCCGGAAAAATGGACCCGCGCAAACAGCTATCCACCCAATCCGGAGCACACGCGGATGTTTGACCTCGGCATGGACTGGGCTCACGAAAACGAGACGCGCAAGCGGCCCGTTTCCATCGAAAACGAGGGTCTGAAGCTCGCGGGCGAGTATTTCGACTTCGGCCACAACCGCTGCGCCATCATCTTCCCGGGCCGCACCGAGTCGCTGTACTACAGCTACTATTTCGCACAGCCCTACGCCGAGGCGGGCTGCAACATTCTCGTCGTCGACAGCCGAGCCCACGGCCTGAGCGAAGGCAAATACAACTACTGCAGCACACGCGAGTGGTCGGACGTTATCGCATGGTCGCGCTTCGCGCACGATCAGCTCGGCTGCAGCGACGTGGTGCTGCACGGCATCTGCGTCGGCGGCGCCGCCGTCGTGCTGGCAGCCGCAAAGCCGGACTTTCCAGCCTATGTCTCCCATCTCGTGGTTGAAGGCCTGTTCGCAACGTTTCTGGAATCCTTCAAGCTGCACATGAAGGCAGAAAAGCGGCCGATCTTCCCCGTCCTGTACGAAATTTTCTGGGCCGCCCGGCTGGAATCCGGCATGAAGATCCGCGAAGCGCGGCCCATTCGCGTCATCGGCAAGGTGAAAACGCCGATTCTGTTCCTGCACGGCCGAAAGGACGCCTTTTCGCTGCCGAAGCGCGCAGAAGAGCTGTACGCGGCCTGCAATGCCCCGAAGGAGCTCGTTTGGATGGACGAAGGCTCGCATTCCCACCTGCGCATCAACAATCAGGAGCTGTATGACGGCTCGATCAAGGCATTCCTGCAGAAAACGTTCTGATACTGATTCCTGATTAAAACATTTAATCAGGAATCCCGTGTGCTACGC
>ERZ857998.3339-NODE-3339-length-13207-cov-6.297217_pt1 | contig 13207 bp, 9 predicted proteins | sample MGYA00519954_ERZ857998 | MGnify/ENA primary metagenome ERZ857998 (study PRJEB31778, sample SAMEA3449424) | human gut metagenome | biome: human gut; feature: human-associated habitat; material: faeces | place: United Kingdom | collected 2010/2012 ...
GAAAGCCTTACAGGCGCATATGAAGAACCCCCGGCTATGCCGGGGGGTTCCTTTTGTTTGCTGGGTGCCTATGAAGCGTTTTTCAGGGTATCGAGGTAATCCGCCCATTTCTGCATCATTTTACGCCGTTGTGGCAGATATTCCGCGTAGTTGTATGCCGCCCGCACGTCATTGCGTTCGCCGTGGGCGAGTTGGCGCTCGATCCAATCCCGGTTGTAGCCGAGTTCGTGGAGCAGGGTGGAGGCGATGGAACGGAAACCGTGCGTGCACATTTCGTCCTGGGCGTAACCCATACGGCGCAGGGCATCGAGCATGGTGACGTTGGAGATCGGCTTCACATCCGACCTGATGGACGGGAAGAGGTACTTGCTGGTGCCCGAATACGGGTGCAGTTCCTCAAGAATCTGCATGGCCTGCGTGGACAGCGGCACAATGTGCATCTGCTTCATCTTGGTGCGGGCGGCGGGAATGCGCCACTCATGCTCCTCAAGGTTGAACTCGCTCCAGACGGCGGCGCGGAGTTCAGTCGGACGCACGAAGACCAGTGGGGCCAGCCGCAATGAGCATATAATAGGAAAGTAGCCATCGTAGTTGTCGATGTTGCGCAGAAGCTGGCCGACTTTCTTCGGTTCGGTGACGGCGGCTCTGTGGGTGACTCTCCGGGGCCGCAATGCGCCGCTCAGGTCGTTTGCCGGGTTGCGCTCGGCGCCTCCGACAATCAGGGCGTAGCGGTACACCTGGGCGATTATCCGGAGCAGACGGCGGGCGGTTTCATTATGGCCCTGTTGGTCGATGGGCCGGACAAGCGCCAGAACGTCCCGAGGCTCAATTCGGTTGATGTGCTTGTCGCCGAGAATCGGGAATACGTACTTCTCCAGGCGGAACATGACCGTGCCCCGGTGCTTTTCGGTAAAATCGCCTGTTCCGGAAGGTCTCCGTGATTTCAGCGCGCTCCGCCTCCTTGGCGGCTTTTTTGAGCGCTCCGGGGTCAATGCCTTCGTCCAGGAGCCGCCTGGCTTCCATGCGCTTTTCCCGAGCCCTTTGCAAGGTGATGCCCGGATACTCGCCAAAGCTGAGCAGTTTTGTTTTATGCTCAAAAGCGTAGTTCATCCGCCAGTACTTCCTGCCGATAGGGGAGCAGTACAGGTGCAAACCGCCGCCGTCAGCGAGCTTTACGGGTTTGTCGGGAGTTTTGAAGGTTCTGATCTTGGTGTCGGTGAGAGGCAAGGGTACTCCTTGGTTTTCAAGGGACGAAAGGATACCCGAATGGACAAAAATATCTTTTTATTTTAAGATATTACGATAAATTGCGGGTATCGAATTACTACCGCATTTCGATACCCGCAGAAATACCCGCAATACTCTTGGATGAAGCCGGATTTGGTTGGATTCGGGGATTTGAACGAATCGCTAAAAAGCAAGAACGGTAAGGCTTTTTAGACCTTACCGTTCTTTGTAATACCCAAATTTGGCGTCCCCAAGGGGATTTGAACCCCTGTCGACGGCGTGAAAGGCCGTTGTCCTGGGCCGGCTAGACGATGGGGACGGGTGAGAGGCCCTTGTAAAGGAAAGCCGGTACCGTGTCAAGCGTACGTCGCGGCGCGACCGGCCGTGCGGAAGCCGTATCCGGCGGCGGGTGAAGCGGCCGCAGGGCAGCCCGCAACGGCGGCATTGCAAGGCCGTGCGGCCTGGGGTATTTTTCCGCCATGCCCAGCGCCGAATCTTCCTCTTTGCCGTTTGCCGCAGAAGCGGCATTGTCGCCGGAGTCCGTTGCCGCGCACTGTGAAAGCCAGCTTCGCCTGCTGCTGGAGCTGGCCCGTGTCATGAATGACGCCGGCGACGTGGCCCAGGCCCTGGACAAGGCCTTGGCCCTGATGGCCGGGCATCTGCACATGATGCGCGGTGCCATCACTCTGGTGTCGCCGCAGACCGGCGAAATCCGCACGGAGGCCGCCTACGGGCTCAAGCCCGCCGAGTGTCGGCGCGGGCGCTACGTGCGCGGCGAGGGCATCACCGGCCGGGTCATTGAAAGCGGCCGCCCCATGTATATTTCCAATGTCTCCCAAGAGCCGCTTTTTCTGAACAAAACCCGTTCGCGCGATCTGAAAAAGGAGGGCATCTCCTTTATCTGCGTGCCTATCCGGCTCAATGATCAGGTGGTGGGCGCGCTTTCCGTGGATCATCTCCTGGCCGACGCGGCCACCCTGGAAGACGAGGTGCGCCTGCTGTTGATCATTGCGGCCCTCTTGGGGCACGCGGCCCTGGAAACCCAGGGCCGCATGGATGAGGAAAACCGCCCCTCCCTGCGGCCCAAGGGCTTTGTGGGCAATTCGGAAAGCATGCAGAAGGTCTACGCCCAGATCGCTCAGGTGGCCCCGTCCGCGACCACGGTTTTTTTGCAGGGCGAATCCGGCACGGGCAAGGAACTGGCGGCCAGGGCCATTCACGCGGCCAGCGCCCGCGCGCCCAGGCCCTTTATTTCGCTCAACTGCGCGGCCCTGCCGGAAAATCTTATTGAAAGCGAGCTGTTCGGGCACGAGCGGGGGGCCTTCACCGGAGCCAGTGCCACCCGCAAGGGCCGCTTTGAACTGGCGGACGGCGGCACGCTGTTTCTGGACGAAGTGGGCGAGCTGTCTCTCATGACCCAGGCCAAATTACTGCGCGTTCTGCAGGAACGCAGCTTTGAACGCCTGGGCGGCATGGAAACCAGACATGTGGACGTGCGCTTCATCACCGCCACCAACCGCGACTTGGAACGGATGGTGGAGGAGGGGAGCTTCCGCCGTGATCTGTTCTACCGCCTGAATGTCTTTCCCATTTCTTTGCCGCCTCTGCGCCTGCGCCCCGAGGATATCCTGCCCTTGGCCGGTCATTTTATTGCAAAATTCGCCGCGGCCAACGGGCGGAAGAACGTGCGCCTTTCCCTGGCCGTGATGGATATGCTCCAGCGTTACGCCTGGCCCGGCAATATCCGCGAGCTGGAGAACGTCATGGAGCGCGCCGCGTTGCTTCTGGGCCGCGAGAGCCTGGTGCTGCCCCAGCATTTGCCGCCGTCCCTGCACAGCATCCACGAAGGCCGGGACGGCACGGATTGCTGCGTCATCCGGCCCGGTTTCGCGGGCAGTCTGCGGGAGCGTCTGGACGAAATGGAACGGGCCTGCATTGTGGAAGCCCTGGAATCCAGCCAAGGGCAGATCGGCAGGGCGGCGGCAAGCCTGGGCCTGACCGAGCGGATCATGGCCCTGCGCCTGAAAAAATACGGCATCAGTTACAAAGCCTTCCGTCCGGTTCGGAAGGGCGCGCCGGCCGCCTCTGACAGTATGATTTCATAAAATCGACAAAAATGTTATTTTTTGAAACGGACCGCCGGTGCGCCGGCACAGCCGGGAGATTCGCCGTTTCTCATTGGAAACAGTGCAGGGATTGATTGTTCAAACAATTTTGATGTAAAAAACGACAAAAATGTCGATTTTGAAATTATAGATATAATATACTGATTTTACATGATTTTTAAAGAATCGGTTCTTCCTTCGGTTTACCCGGTGGAAGAGCCGATTCTTTTTTTCGACAATTTTGTAGAAAAGGTGGCCTGTTTGCCGGTGAAGCTCGCAACCGTCTCTTTCGAGGAACTAAAAATAATCTGCAAAATTAGGATAGTATATGTCTGATCCTTCTGCTTTGCGGCTCTGGCATGGATTGTGCCTTGGAGCACAACAGGAGGCGCGGCATGTGCCGCGCTGGGGAAGGACACGGCGCCGGTTCCATCCCCGGAGTTTTTGTCCGGCCGGATAGGCCGCCGCGCATTCCGAACGCTTGCCGTCCCCGGGAAGGCGAAGCGACGAAATCTGCGGGCGGCAGCGGCCACAAGGGAGTTTGGGATGAACGCTTCGGATACGGCTTTTGTCATCATCTGCGCCACAATGGTCATGCTGATGACCCCGGCGCTGGCCCTGTTTTACGGCGGCCTGGTTCGGGCGCGCAATGTGCTTTCCACCCACATGCACAGTTACGCCAGCCTGGGGCTGATCACCGTGCTCTGGGCCCTGGTGGGCTACACCCTGGCCTTCGGCGATGACCTCGGCGGCGTGATCGGTAACTTTTCCTACCTTTTTCTGAACGGGGTTGAGGGCACGGCCGCTCCGGCCGCCTCCAATCTGCCGCATACCGTTTTTGTGGCCTTCCAGTGCATGTTCGCGGTTCTGACCGTGGCCCTGATTTCCGGCGCGTACGCCGAACGCATCCGCTTTTCGGCCATGCTGCTCTTTTCGGGTCTCTGGCTGATCTTCGCCTATGCGCCCATGGCCCATTGGGTCTGGGGCGGCGGCTGGATGGCAAAAATGGGCGCCGTGGACTTCGCGGGCGGCGCGGTGGTGCACATGGCCTCCGGCGCTGGCGCGCTGGCTTGCGCCCAGGCTCTGGGGCCCCGCCTGTCCACCGGCCCGCAGAGCTTCACACCCAATAATCTGCCTTTCACCCTGCTGGGCGGCGGCCTGCTCTGGTTCGGCTGGTTCGGTTTCAACGCGGGCAGCGCCCTGTCCGCCGGTCCTCTGGCCGGTCAGGCTCTGCTGACCACGCATCTGGCCTCGGCCTGCGGCATCCTCGGCTGGATGCTGGCGGAGTGGAAGCGCACGGGCAAGCCCACCAGCCTGGGCGCTGTTTCCGGGGCTCTGGCCGGTCTGGTGGCCATCACGCCCGGCGCGGGCTTCGTGGGCTTGCTGCCCGCCATGCTGATCGGCTTCATCGGCGGCATGGTCTGCTACGGCGGCGTGCTGCTCAAGAACAGGTTCGGCTATGACGACGCCCTGGACGTGGTGGGCATCCACGGCCTGGGCGGCACTTGGGGCGCGCTGGCTACCGGCCTTTTCGCCAGCGCGGCCATCAATAATGTGGACGGCCTGTTCTACGGCAATCCGCATCAGCTCTGGGTGCAGTTCGTCTCCGTGCTGGGCACCTGGGCCTTCGTCTATGTGGTCAGCCGCATCCTGCTCGGCATCGTGGATTCCACCGTGGGCCTGCGGGTCGCTCCCGAAGCGGAGTATACCGGCCTGGATCTGAGCGAACACAATGAACGCGGCTACTCGCTGTAAGCCGTAAGCGGCAAAGGGAGTCTGTCATGAAGAAACTGGAAATCATCATCCGGCCCGGCATGTTCGACAAGGTCAAGGACGAGCTTTCAAAGCTGGGCATTCACGGCATGAACTATTCGGAAATCAGGGGCTTCGGCCGCCAGCACGGGCATACCGAAGTCTACCGGGGCACCACCATGCAGGTGGACTGCCTGCCCAAGATCAAGATTGAATTGGTGCTGCACGACGAGGCTCTGGAACGGGTGCTCGGCGCGGTGGTGGCCACGGCCCGCACGGGTCAGGTGGGCGACGGCAAGATTTTCATCAGCGACGTGCTGGATGCGGTGCGCATCCGCACGGGCGAGCGCGGCAACGACGCGCTCTAGACGCGGCCAGCAAACCGGAAAGGAGACAATACGATGAGTTCCCCCCGTAAAAAGGCTGTGTTCAAGGCTGTTGAGGCAAAGCCGGTGGTTCCTTCCTGCCGGGAGGAGCGGGCGCACGAGGCGGGCGAGATTTTCGGACGCAACGTGTTCAGCCTGGCCGTGATGCGCAAGCGCCTGCCCGAGGACGTTTACCGCAAGCTGGTCAAGACCATCCGCGACGGCGAGCGCCTGAATCCGGAAATCGCCGATGTGGTGGCCAACGCCATGAAGGACTGGGCCATTGAGCGCGGCGCGACCCACTATACCCACTGGTTCCACCCCATGACCGGCCTGACCGCCGAGAAGCACGACGCTTTTCTCTCGCCCACGGCCGAAGGGCAGGTCATCAGCGAATTTTCCGGAAGAATGCTGATCAGCGGCGAGCCGGACGCCTCGTCCTTTCCGTCGGGCGGCATCCGCTCCACCTTTGAGGCGCGCGGCTACACCGCCTGGGACCCCTCGGCGCCGGTCTTCATCATTCCCGGCCCCTACGGCGCGACCCTGCACATTCCGACCTACTTTTATTCCTATTCCGGCGAGGCCCTGGACCGCAAAATTCCGCTGCTGCGCTCCATTTCCGCCCTGTCCCGGCAGGCCCTGCGCATCCTGAAGCTCTTCGGCAACACGTCCGCCGGTTATGTGCGGGCCATGGTCGGGCCGGAGCAGGAATACTTTCTGGTGGACAAAAACCTGGCCGCCCTGCGTCCGGACATCATGCTGGCGGGCCGCACCCTGCTGGGCGCGCCCTCGCCCAAGGGCCAGGAAATGGAGGACCATTACTTCGGGGCCATCCCCGGACGGGTCATGAGTTTCATGCAGGACGTGGAAAACGAACTGCTGGCCCTGGGCATTCCGGCCAAGACCCGCCACAACGAAGTGGCCCCCGGCCAGTTTGAAATCGCGCCGGTCTATGAGGAAGCCAACATCGCCTGCGACCACAACATGCTGATCATGAACATGATGCGGCATATGGCGGGCAGGCACGGTTTCGTCTGCCTGCTGCACGAAAAGCCCTTTGCCGGTGTCAACGGCAGCGGCAAGCACAACAATTGGTCCATGTGCGATTCCGACGGCCAGAATCTGCTCAACCCAGGCACCACGCCGCAGGACAACGCGCAGTTCCTGGTCTTTCTGGCCGCCGTGCTGCGCGCCGTGCACAAACACGGCACGGCCCTGCGCCTGGGCACCGTGGGCGCGGGCAACGACCACCGCCTGGGAGCCAATGAAGCGCCCCCGGCCATTCTTTCGGTCTATCTGGGCGAGCAGCTCACCGAGGTGCTGGACGGCATCATCCACGGCAGCCACGCCAGGAACAAAAAGAGCCCGCTCATGGAGGTGGGCGTTTCCACATTGCCGCCCCTGCCCGTGGATCTCTCCGACCGCAACCGCACCAGCCCCTTCGCTTTTACCGGCAACAAGTTCGAGTTCCGGGCCGTGGGCTCCTCGCAGTCCGTGGCTCCGGTGAACATCGCGCTCAATGCCGCCGTGGCCTGCGCCCTGGACGACATCGCCACCGAACTGGAAGCCGCGCTTTCCGCGGGCACGGAGCTGAACGCGGCCCTGCGGGAGCTGCTGCCCCGGCTGTTCAGGGAGCATATGCCCGTGGTCTTCAACGGCAACGGCTATTCCGAGGCCTGGTCCGTGGAAGCGGCCGAACGCAAGCTGCCCAACCACAACAATACCGTGACCGCGCTGGAACATTACAGCGACCCGGAGGTGATGAACGTCTTTTTGCGGCACGGCATCCTGAGCGAGCGCGAAATTCTGGCCCGCCAGGAAATACTGCTGGAAAATTACGGCAAGACTCTCCTTATTGAAGGCCATTTGATGGCCGACATGCTGCGCTCCATGGTGCTGCCGCAGTGCCTGGAAGCCCAGGCCAGGGCCGCCGACGCGGTGATCAAGACCCGCGCCGTGCTGGGCGACACGTCAGCCAGGAGCGAGGAGGAATATTTCAATCTTCTGCGTACCCATATCACGGCCCTGCGGACCGGCGTAGACAAGCTGGAAAAGGCCGTGGAAAAAACCCGGAGTGTCGAAGGCGCTCTGGAACAGGCCAGGGAGGCGCGCGACGGCATTCTGACCGCCATGAACGAATGCCGCGCGCATGCCGACACATTGGAAAGGCTGGTGGAGGACAGCCTGTGGGTGCTGCCCAAGTATTCTGAGCTGCTCTGGGCGCACTAGGTGGGATTCCGGATTGAGTGTTGGGGCGGGGCGGTCGCATCCCGGGGGGGAAGATGAATCGCCCTGTCTCCGGCCCCCGTGGCTGTAATAGTGCGGGACGCGCCGCCTTTGTGCCTGTCCGCCGCAACGGACGGCACAGCGTGGCGCGGAGGGGCGGGAAGTCTGGCGGCTTCCCGCCCCTGGCGTCCCCGTGCAAGCCGGACCCGCCGGACCGCGCTTCCCGCGCGCGGCGGCGGAACAAACGTGCCTGTCTTTACTTTCAGTATTTTTCAATCTATAAAAAACAGCTATTCTTACTGAATGAACCTCTCGGCGGAACCGGCGTAAGGCGCGCCGCCGGAAGGGAAGGAGTCATTATATGGTCGCGGGATTGCGTTTCACCAAGATGCAGGGCATCGGCAATGATTACGTCTACGTGAACGGCTTTGAGGAACGGGTGGACAACCCCGGCGAGCTGGCTAAACGGATCAGCGACCGCCATTTCGGCGTGGGCTCCGACGGCCTGGTGCTGATCCTGCCCTCGGGCGTGGCCGATCTGCGCATGCGCATGTTCAACGCCGACGGTTCGGAAGCCGAAATGTGCGGCAATGCCACCCGTTGCGTGGGCAAGTACGCGCGCGATCACGGCATCGTCAACAAAGACGTCATCCGTCTGGAAACGGCGGCGGGCATCAAGATCATCCGCCTGCTCTTCGAGGCCGGGGAGGTCCGCGGGGCCACCGTGGACATGGGCGAGCCCGTGCTTGCCCCGGATCTCATCCCCGTGGTGCTCGCCCCGGCGCTCACCGAGGGCGAAGATCCGCAGCGCTTTATCGCCCGGCCCGTGGAGGTGGGGGGACGTACATACGCGGTAACCGCCGTATCCATGGGCAATCCGCATGCCGTGGTTTTCATGCAGGGCATCGACGATCTGGATCTGCCCAAGCTGGGTCCGCTGTTCGAGCACCATCCCATTTTCCCCAAACGCACCAATACGGAATTTGTGGAGGTGATTTCCTCCACGAAAATCAAAATGCGCGTCTGGGAGCGCGGCGCGGGTGAAACCCTGGCCTGCGGCACCGGCGCGTGCGCCGCGGCGGTCGCCAGCGTGCTCAACGGCCATACGGGGCGTTCGCTGGACGTGGAACTCAAGGGCGGCGTGCTGCATATCGACTGGGACAAGAGCGACGACCACGTCTATATGACGGGCGGCGCTGTGGCCGTTTTTGACGGCGTCTATTTCATCTGACAATACCGAGGACGGCATGGTTACGATCAATACGAATTTTCTCAAGCTCCAGAGCAATTATCTTTTTGCCGACATCGCGCGCAAGGTCGCGGATTTCAAGGATTCCAACCCTGACAGCCGGGTCATCAGCCTGGGCATCGGCGATGTGACGCGGCCCCTGGTGCCGGCGGTCGTCGAGGCTCTGCACAAGGCCGTGGACGAAATGGGCGACGCCGCGCATTTTCACGGCTACGGCCCGGAACAGGGCTATGACTTCCTGCGCGATCTGATCATGGAGTATGATTACAAGGCTCGCGGCGTGAGCCTGAGCCCGGACGAAATCTTCGTCAGCGACGGGGCCAAGTCCGACGTGGGCAATTTTCAGGAGCTCTTCGCCCAGGACAGCATTGTGGCCGTCACGGACCCGGTCTATCCGGTCTATGTGGATTCCAACGTCATGGCCGGGCGCGCCGGGGAATTGGTCAACAAGCAGTGGAACAGGCTTGTCTACCTGCCCTGCGTCAAGGCCAACGACTTCGTGCCTGACTTTCCCAAGACCCGGCCGGACATGATCTACCTCTGCTATCCCAACAATCCCACGGGCACCGTGCTCAATCGCGCGGCCCTGCAGGGCTGGGTGGATTACGCCAGGCGCGAAGGCTGCGTGATCCTCTTTGATTCGGCCTATGAGGCCTTTATCCGCGATCCGGACGTGCCGCACAGCATCTACGAGCTGGAGGGCGCGCAGGAAGTGGCCGTGGAGTTCCGCAGCTTTTCCAAAACCGCCGGTTTCACGGGCCTGCGCTGCGCCTACACCGTGGTGCCCAAGGCCCTGCGGGTCAGCGACGGCAAGGGAGGCAAGGTGGGGCTTAACGGCCTCTGGAACCGCCGCCAGTGCACCAAGTACAACGGTTGCGCCTACATCGTGCAGCGCGCCGCCGCCGCCGTGTACGGCCAGGCAGGCCGCAGCCAGATCGAGGGCGTGATCAAGGGCTATCAAAGCAACGCCGCTCTGCTCAGCGCGGCCATGAAGGAAATGGGCCTGGAAGTCTTCGGCGGGGTCAACGCCCCCTATATCTGGGTGAGCGTGCCCAAGGGCATGGATTCCTGGGGCTTCTTCGACCATCTGCTGCATTCTGCGGCCCTGGTCTGCACGCCGGGCGCGGGCTTCGGCGCCAGCGGCGAAGGGTATGTGCGTCTGACTGCCTTCGGGTCGCTTGAGGATACGGAAGAAGCCATCCGTCGTATGCGCGAACTGCGCTAGAAACAACTTCTGGTGGCGGCAACGGACGAGATGCGAAAAAGGGGAGGGCAGCCTCCCCTTTTTTCGTGCCGCGTTTCAGGGGAACAGGCGGATCCGCCCCCTTGCCCGGCTCGCCACGGCAGGGCAGAGTGCTTATAGTATATTGAATGAAGCTAACATCTGAACCGCAACGCATTGAGGCAGATATGACCACGAGCACACAACAACTGGACGCCATGATTGAGCGCGTCCGCGCCGCGCAGGCCGTTTTCGCCCGCTACGACCAGGAACAGGTGGACGCCGTTTTCCACCACGCGGCGGCCGCCGCCACTTCCAAGCGTATCGCCCTGGCCAAAATGGCCGTGGAGGAAACCGGCATGGGCATTCTGGAGGACAAGGTGATCAAGAATCACTTTGCCTCGGAATACGTCTACAATAAATATAAAGACAGCAAGACCTGCGGGATCATTGAGGACGACCCGGTTTCCGGCTATCGCGAAATAGCCGCGCCCCTGGGGCTGGTGGCGGGCATTGTGCCCACCACCAATCCCACGTCCACGGCCATTTTCAAGGCCTTGCTCTGTCTCAAGACCCGCAACGGAATCATCTTTTCGCCGCATCCGCGCGCCAGGCGCAGCACCAGGGCGGCGGCCATGATCATTCTGAAGGCAGCCGTGGAGGCCGGGGCCCCGGAAAACATCATCGACTGCCTGGAGGAACCCTCGCCGGAACTGACCCAGCACCTCATGAGCCACCGGGGCGTCAACCTGATCCTGGCTACCGGCGGGCCGGGCATGGTACATGCGGCCTACAGCTCGGGCACTCCCGCCATCGGCGTGGGCGCGGGCAACACGCCGGTGATCATCGACGCCACGGCGGACGTCAAGATGGCGGTCAATTCCATCCTGCTCAGCAAGACGTTTGACAACGGCATGATCTGCGCCTCGGAACAGACCGTGGTGGTCGAAGCCGCCATTGCCGACGCCGTGCGTGAGGAGTTCATCCGGCGCGGCGCCTGGTTCGCCGACGAGGAGCAAAGCGAGGCCCTGGCCAAAACCATCTTTGTGAACGGCGCGCTGAACAGCGCCATTGTGGGGCAGTCCGCCGTGCGCATCGCGGGGATGGCCGGGATCAGCCTGCCGGAAAGCACCAAGGTGCTCATTGCCGAACGCCCGGCGGTCAGGCCCGACGATCCCTTTGCCCACGAAAAACTTTCGCCGGTGCTGGGCTTTTACCGCGTGCCGGATTTTCCGGCCGCCGTGGACACGGCCCAGAGCCTGGTGCTGCTGGGCGGGGCCGGGCATACCTCGGTGCTCTATACCCGCGAAAGCAACGCCGGGCATATCCAGGCCTTTGAGGACGCCATGACCACCGGGAGGGTGCTGGTCAACATGCCCGCCTCGCAGGGAGCCATCGGCGACGTGTACAATTTCCGCGTCGCTCCGTCCCTGACGCTGGGCTGCGGGAGCTGGGGCGGCAATTCCGTCAGCGAAAACATCGGGGTAAAGCATCTCATGAACGTCAAGACCGTGGCCTGCCGCCGTGAAAACATGCTCTGGTTCCGCGTGCCGCCCAAGATCTACTTCAAGCTCGGGGCGTTGCGTCCGGCATTGGAGGAATACAAGGACCGCCGCCGGGCCTGCATCATCACGGACGCGACCATGGAACAGCTGGGGCACGTGCGCAAGGTGAGCGAGGTACTGGAAAACATGGGCATGGAGGTACGCGTCTTTGCCGGCGTGCAGCCCGATCCGGACATTGCCACGGCCCAGAAAGCCCTGGATATGGTCAACGCCTTTCAGCCGGACATGTTCATTGCGCTGGGCGGCGGCTCGCCCATGGACGCGGCCAAGATCATCTGGCTGCTCTACGAGGTGCCGGACATCAAGTTTGACGACATCGCCCTGCGCTTCATGGACATTCGCAAGCGGGTAGTGTCCTTCCCGGATCTGGGCAAAAAGGCCGTGATGGTGGCCATTCCCACCACGTCCGGCACCGGCTCTGAAGTGACGCCCTTTGCCGTGATCACCGACAACCGCACCGGCGTCAAATATCCGCTCACCGACTATGCCCTGACCCCGGACATGGCTATTGTGGACCCGGAATTCGTCATGGACCTGCCGCCCTCGCTGATCGCCAATGCGGGCCTGGACGTGCTGACCCACGCCATTGAGGCTTATACCTCCACGCTGGCCACCAATTTCGCCGACGGCCAGGCCATGGAGGCTGTGCGCCTGGTCTTCAAATATCTGCGCCGCTCCTACGCGGGCGGCGAGGAACGGCTGATCCCGCGCGAAAAGATGCATTATGCGGCCACCATGGCGGGCATGGCCTTTGCCAACGCCTTCCTGGGCGTCTGCCACTCCCTGGCGCATACCCTGGGTTCCTGCTTCCATCTGCCGCACGGACTGGCCAACGCCATTCTGCTGTCCTACGTCATCGAGTACAATGCCACGGACACGCCCACCAAGCAGGGCATGCTGCCCCAGTACAAATACCCCTGGGTCAAGGGCCGCTACGCCCGCATCGCGGACATGCTGCATCTGGCCGACGACGTGGAAGGGGACGGGCCCGAGGCGCGCGCGGAAAAAACGGCTCGCCTGGTGCGGGCCATTGAAACCCTCAAGCGCGATCTGGGCATTCCCGCGTCCCTGCGCGAAGCGGGCATTGCGGAAGCCGATTTCCTGCAAAAGCTGGATGAGATGGCCGAACAGGCTTTTGACGACCAGTGCACGGTTTCCAACCCGCGCTATCCGCTGATAGCGGAACTGAAGGAGTTGTACCGTAAGGCCTATTACGGCGAGCCGCTGGCGTCGCTGGCGTAACAACACCGTGCCCTGACTGAAGCGTGCCCTGATGCCCACCACATCGGGGCACGCCCGATAACGGCGCGGCCGGGGAGGAGATGCGCTGTCCCCGGCCGCAACTTGCTGTTACGCTTCTTTCAATTCCTGGATCAGATTGGTGAGCCCTTGGGCCTGGGCGGCCAGGTCGGACACGGCCTTGGCGGCCTCTGCCATGGCCTCGGCGGTCTGGCGGGACATGTCGTTGACCTGGACGATGGACTGGTTGATCTCCT
>ERZ857998.3343-NODE-3343-length-13182-cov-12.570732_pt1 | contig 13182 bp, 8 predicted proteins | sample MGYA00519954_ERZ857998 | MGnify/ENA primary metagenome ERZ857998 (study PRJEB31778, sample SAMEA3449424) | human gut metagenome | biome: human gut; feature: human-associated habitat; material: faeces | place: United Kingdom | collected 2010/2012 ...
AGTGGCGCTCATGGGTGAGCGCCATGTGCGCATAGAAATCTCTGATTTCGTTATGTGCACTTTTGTCCTTTTACGCGCTCCGCTCAATTCGGGCAAATCACTGCGGTATTCCGGTTTTCGCCGTTTCACTGCGGCAGTTGTTTTTTTTCGCGAAATTTGTTAGAATATTGAGGAAAGATTTTCGTGCTGCGGCTTTTGCGAAGATTCACGGGCACGCGCCAAAAGCACGCTGTGAGCCGGCAGCCACGCACGATCTCCATACAAAAAAACAGAAAGCAGGCATATTTTATGAACAACAAACGACCAACCATGCTGATGATACTGGACGGCTTCGGTCTCAATCCTTCCGCGTACGGAAACGCCGTTGCCGCCGCCAGGACACCGAATCTGGACGCGATCTTCGCCAAATATCCGCACATCAAGCTCGCGGCGAGCGGTCTCGCTGTCGGACTTCCCGAAGGGCAGATGGGAAACTCCGAAGTCGGGCACCTCAATATCGGCGCCGGACGCATCGTCTACCAGGAACTTACCCGCATCACCAAAGCCATCGAGGACGAGATTTTTTTCGATAATCTTCCGCTGAATCACGCGGTGCGGCATGTCAAAGAGACCGGCGGCACGCTTCATGTTTTCGGTCTGCTGTCCGACGGCGGTGTCCACAGCCACATCTCGCACATCGAAGCAGTGCTCAAGCTCGCGAAAATGCGCGGTCTGCAAAAAGTCGTCGTGCATTGTTTCATGGACGGCAGAGATGTTCCGCCAACCTCAGGGCTCGGTTTCGTGCGGGAATTGGAGGCTTATCTTGCCCGGCTCGGCTTGGGAAAAATCGGCGTCGTTTCAGGTCGTTATTACGCGATGGATCGCGACAAGCGCTGGGATCGCGTGCAGCTTGCCTATGACGCGCTGACGCTTGGTTCCGGCAGAAAGGCCGCTTCCGCGGAAGCGGCTGTGCAGGCAGCCTACGATGCCGGAGAAACCGATGAGTTTATCAAGCCGACCCTTTGCTGCGGCAGCGATTCCACAGGCGGGGATGCAGCACCAAAAACCTTGCGTGCCGAAAGCATACAACCGTCTGTACAGACTGCAGTGGACAAAAACGGCATTTCTCCGAACTTCGCGCCCGCGAATGCCGCAGAGACGGCCGAGGAACGTGCCGCCGCTGCACTGACCGTGCAGGACGGGGACAGCATCATCTTCTGCAATTTCCGCCCGGACCGCGCCAGAGAACTGACCCGCGCCTTTGTTGATCCTGACTTTGACGGATTTTCCCGCAGAAAGCAGATAAAGAATCTTACTTATATTTGCATGACACAGTACGACGCGACCATTCCGAACGTCGAAGTCGCGTTCCCGCCGCAGGTCATCACCAATACTTTAGGAGAATACTTATCGAAACTCGGCCTGCATCAGCTGCGCATCGCCGAAACCGAAAAATACGCGCACGTGACTTTTTTCTTTAACGGTGGCGTCGAGCAGCCAAACCCACTGGAAGATCGCGTGCTGATTCCGTCTCCAAAGGTCGCGACCTATGATCTCCAACCGGAAATGAGCGCGCCGGAGGTTACCGCGCAAGTCATCAAGGAAATCGCATCGTCCAAATACGATGTCATCATTTTGAACTTCGCGAATGCCGATATGGTCGGTCACACCGGTGTCTTTGAAGCCGCGGTGAAAGCCATCGAAACACTGGATGGCTGCGTACAGCAGATCGTGAACGCGGTCTTGAATGCGGGCGGACAGATCCTGCTGACCGCGGATCATGGCAATGCCGACGAAATGCTCGACGCAAACGGTCATGTGGTCACCGCGCACTCGACCAATCCGGTTCCACTGGTACATATCAGCGCGGAACCGGCTGTGTTTGGCAAGGACTCCGGCAAGCTCGCTGACATCGCGCCGACCCTGCTGCGCCTGATGGATCTGCCGGTTCCGCCGGAGATGACCGGCGACTGTCTTGTTAAATAAATAACCTCGCGCAGAACCTTTGCAAAGCGTTGAAAAGGTGGTATAATGGTTCCATCGATTCTATTTGCGGCGTTGCCGCAAGGTTAGGACCATTACAACACATGTTATTTCTGGGTTTTCCCGTACAAACTATAGGAGGTATTCACACAATGGCAATTTTTGAGAAATTTGAAAAAAAACTGCAGGCTAATCCAAAATCAATCGTTTTTACTGAAGGTACCGATGCGCGTATCCTTTCTGCAGCAAGCAAGCTGCTGGCTGCTAAAACATTGAAGGTAATCCTGCTCGGCGAAGTAGAGGCAGTCAAAAAAGCGGCTGCTGACGGCGGTTTCGATATCACCGGCGCGGAGCTTCTCGACCCGAAGGCTTATGACGGCATGGACGAAATGGCCGCTAAAATGGTAGAACTGCGCAAGGGCAAAATGACAGACGAGCAGTGCCGCGAAGCGCTTTCCAAGGGCAACTACTTCGGTACGATGCTGGTAAAGATGGGCAAGGCTGACTGTCTGCTCGGCGGCGCGACTTACTCCACCGCGGATACCGTTCGCCCGGCGCTGCAGCTGATCAAGTGCAAGCCTGGCATCAGCTCCGTAAGCTCCTGCTTTATTATGATGCGCGGCGAGGAAAAGCTCGCGATGGCTGACTGCGCGATTAATATCGACCCGAGCGAAGACGAAATCGTAGAATCCACCGTAGAAACCGCGCACACTGCCGAGATTTTTGGTATTGAACCGCGTGTTGCGCTGCTTTCCTACTCCACAAAGGGTTCTGGCAAGGGTGAAACCGTTGACAAAATGCGCAATGCGACGATCCGCGTACAGGAAGCGCATCCGGAACTTGCCGTTGACGGTGAATTACAGTTTGACGCAGCGGTTGCTCCGGAAGTCGGCCAGCTCAAAGCGCCGGGTTCCAAGGTTGCAGGCTGCGCAAACACCTTCATCTTCCCGAACATCAACGCGGGCAACATTGGCTATAAGATTGCGCAGCGTTTGGGCGGCTTCGATGCTTACGGCCCGATTCTGCAGGGTCTGAACGCCCCGATCAACGACCTGTCCCGCGGCTGCAACGCGGATGAAGTCTACAAGATGGCGCTGATCACCGCGGCTTTGATCTAATCCGCGCTTTCCGAAGACACGCGCTTTCCGAAGACAGTTCCCCTTGATTTGGCGAATCCCGTATCTGATGCGAAACTGTATTCATTTTAGAAGCTCTGATTAGAAGCTCTGACTTTTTCCCTCGATTTGGCGAATACGTCTCAGCTTCCGCCAACTGTTTCACAGGCTGAGGACTGTGTTTTTCAGAGATTTGGCGGATTTCACGCGAATAATTCACAAAAGGGCTGTCCGTTAACGGAAAATAACCGTTAACAGGCAGCCCTTTTCATTACTACGTATGGAAATATCGCTTGCGATGCTTCCGGAATATCGACAAAAGCACCTTACGAAGTGCCTTCTTTGCATGGAAGGCATGTGTGCGTAACAAGCTCTTCACGCTACACCGCTACGCTCATGCAGGAGAGATGTGCGCGTAACAGTCTCTTCACGCTGCACCGGCACTATCAAGGGAAGCAGTCTCTTCACGCTGCGCCGTTGCGCTCATGCAGGAGAGATGTGCGCGTAACAATCTCAGCACGCTGCGCCGGCATTATCAAGTGAAAGTTCCCATTTTCGGCTTTTTTGCTCAAAAAGATGTAATGCTTCACCTGTTTTTTGGCTGCAGCCCATAAATCTCCAGGAAAAAATGCATGAATTTTCCATGGTGCTCTCGTGAAATTGTAAAGATAACTAAATTTTCTCCAATTATGTTGGTGTCCAAAACAACGACAGGCGAACTTGTACCTATTTTTTACATCTGCATCTGAAACAAAGCCAAGTGCGTTACATCTTTGAGGCATTTTTTACCCAAAAAGCGGCGCAAACACGCGAGCGACGAAAGCAATTAACCTTTTCAGCGCAGCTCGGGATGTGAGTTACAGATAGAGGGGTTTCCATTTGCGAATGATGGTCTCTGCAATGCGAATGCCATCGACTGCTGCGGACATAATGCCGCCCGCGTATCCTGCTCCTTCGCCGCAAGGATAAAAGCCGATTAAGGTCTTTCCGTCCGCAGGTTCTGTCTCGTTTCCGACTGTCGGCATGGAATTATCACATGGCGCGGCATCCGCTGCATAGTGCGGCGCGTTTGTCGAAATGCCGGTTTCCTGCGTGGCTGTGTCAAGCATCACGGCATCTGCTGCATAGTGCGGTGTTCCTGCAAACTTTGAACGAGCTGTACCCGCCACCGCGCTGCAGGCTCCCTCGTAATCCGCGTTACGCGCGAAACGAACCGGAGACGAACTGCGAGTTTCGACCGCAGTCACCATGGCATCCGGATTGTCAAATCCTTGCAGTTTGCGTCCCAAATGCGGCATAGCTTCCCGCAGCGCGGCAACCGCGAAATTCGGCAGACAGCTTTCTACTTGCGGCGCCTGTCCATTGCGCAGCTCACCCCAGGTGCAGTGCGGCGGTGCATAGCTGCTGCCTCCCGCAAGAAAAGCCTGATGCTCTAATTTTTCTTGGAAGATTACTCCCGCCAGCACGTCATCACTGCCAAAGTCTGAGGTTCGCACATCGCAGAGCAGCGCGCTGTTGGCGATGCCGCTGGCACGGTCATGATAACTCATCCCGTTGGTCACCACGCCGCCTGCTTGTGAGGAGGCAATCACCACCTTCCCGCCCGGGCACATACAAAAGGTATACACGCCGCGTCCGTTTTCACAGCGCCAGCTCAATTTATAGTCTGCGGGCGGCAGTCCCAGTTCCCGTCCGGGCGCGCCATACTGCGCGATATCGATCATATCCTGCGGATGCTCGATACGCACACCCACAGAGAATGGTTTCTGACTCATCGCAATGCCACGCGCGCGTAAACGACGAAATGTGTCGCGCGCGCTGTGTCCCATGGCGAAGATGACCGTTTGGCCAGGGATGCAGCGTGTAGGAATGCCGCGGCTGTCTTCTGAATTTTGCGCAAGTTTAGGCGCAAGGTCTCCGCAGTTCTGTTCCTGTGGCGGTGCGCCGGATTCATGGTCAGTTTCCGCGCCGTCCTGCGCGCAGATCACACCGCTGACGCGCCCGTCCTCCACACGCAAGTCCTCCACCAACGTATTAAACCGTACCTCTCCACCGAGACGCTTGATTTCTTCACGAATATTTTTGACAACCAGGCGCAGCACATCTGTCCCGATATGTGGCTTCTGCTTGTATAAAATTTCTTTCGGCGCTCCGGCTGCCACAAATTCCTCCAGCACCTTACGAATCCGCGCGTCTTTGATACCCGTCGTCAGTTTGCCGTCGCTGAAGGTACCCGCGCCGCCTTCACCGAACTGTACATTGGACTGCTCATTCAGCGTTCCTTCCCGCCAAAAACGCTCCACTGACGCTGTTCTGGCATCTACCTCCTGCCCGCGCTCCAGCACCAGCGGCCGCAGTCCTGCCTGTGCCAAGATCAGCGCCGCGAACATCCCTGCGGGACCGAAGCCGACGATGATCGGACGATCTCGCAAAACGCGCGCGGATGGTAAGGGCTCCGGCATTCCGGAACGCGGCTGCGGCGTTTCTGTTTGCGAAGTCGGCAGATTCTTGTCTTGCTGCAGCTTTCGTTCCGGTTTCGCATTCTGCCGCGCGGGCGGTAATGGTTCTTCAGCTCGATTTTCGTTCTCCTTAATGCCGGAGCGATTCTCGCGAAAGCTCCGGGGTGTCGAGGGCTCTTCAGCTCGATTTTCGTCTTCCGCCGCACACATCTCCCCCTCATAAACAGCGGGAACATAAGCCAGATTCGGTGCTTCTTCCAGCTTTAGTTTGGGATTCGCCGCGAGCCGCGCCTGCTTCTTTGGATTCTTTTTATAGACTGCTGTAAAATCGACAGAATACACCAGCCTTATATGCTTCTTATCTCTGGCATCGATGGATTCTTTGACAATATGCCACTCAGAAATCAGCAGTTCCCGATTTCCAATCAGTTTTAAGATCTTTTGCGGCAAGCAATCTGTGGATTCTCCAAGCTTCAATTTGATTTGATGAATACGATACATTGCGATTTTCTTTCCTTAATCTACAAATATTTATCTCTTTCGGCGCAAACGGCCGAAATACGGTCAGGGAAGCGGCACTGCCGCCATCGCGCGACCCGCGCGAATCCCTGTCAGCCATGCGTAGTGCAGGTTATAGCCCCCACAAGGCCCCGCGTACTCCATCACCTCGCCGGCAAAATACAGTCCCTGCACCAACTTGGATTCCATGGTTCGGCTGTCAACCTCAGACTCCGATACACCTCCTGCGGTTACCTGCGCTTCATTCCAGCCTTTAAGCCCTTTCACCGTCAGCGTGAACTGCTGCAGCTCCGCAATAATTCGCGACAGCTGTGAGGCCGTAAGCTCCGTCGCCAAAATCTCCGACGCAACACCGGCGCGTTCGAGTACCATCGCCGCGAGCGGCGCTTTTACCAGCGTCTTGAGCAAATCAAAGCCTCGCGCGCCCGGATACCGCAGATGGTGATGAAACAGCTCCAGCAATGCGGCCGCGTCAAAATCAGGCACCAGATCGAGTTCCAGCCGGTAATCGCGAAACGCCTCCTGTATGCTGCGCCCTTCGCGCTTTTGCGGTTTCACATACGCGGACAGATTCATCACGCAAATGCCCGACAAACCATCTTCGCGAAACTGTACCTCTCCCGCCTCCTGTACGCAAGGCTGCCCCTGGCGCCACAGACTGACCTTTGCTTTCGCGCGAATGCCTTTCAGCGCGGAGACAGATTCGACTACCTCGATCCCCGTCAGCGCGGGAACCGGCGTTATAATTTGATGCCCAAAAGCTCTGGCAAAGCGATAGCCGTCTCCTGTGCTGCCCAAATTCCCGTAGGATTTCCCACCGGTCGCAAGCAGGATCCTGCGCGCGCGGATAGGCGATGCCCCATTGGTAACGAAAAGATGGAAGCCACCTTTCGGAAGAGCTTCCATGCTTTGGATTTCATGATTGGTTTGTATTCTTACGTCCAGCCGCCGCGCGTTCTCCGTCAAAAGTGCGGTTAGCTCGCGCGCGTCCTCATTATATGGGTACAGCCTTCCGGCCTCCTCGCGTATCGCGACGCCCGATTCCTCAAAAAACCGCAATACAGTCTCCTGCTCCGCGCAGGCGCGATTGGAAAGATTACAGCGCCCGTTTCCTGTGACAGACAGCTTCCTGCCCGGACACGCATTCTTTTCCAAAAGCAAAATCGAAAGGGTCTTCGCGGTTCGCTTTGCTTCAATCGCGGCCGCAAGTCCCGCCGCGCCGCCGCCAATGACAGCAATATCCCAAAATTTTTCCATCTCGCGTTTTCCTTTTTCTATCCGCAGTTTATCCGCAGTCCGTCTGAAAGGAACCGCGTTTCCAAAAATTATCTGCCTGTCTGCGCTGCCGCGAGATCCGACGTGCTGTCGCTCGCCGCGTTCTCGTTTTCTCCGGTACCCGGCTTCGGCGCAACCGTAATGTCCAGCACTTCCTCCGGCGTCGCCTCGATCACGCGTACCTCCGCCTTCGCCTCTTTGACCGCCTTGATGGCCTCCTTGGCCGCTACATGCGCTTCTGCGGCTTTGGCTGCCGCGGCCTCCAGCTTTTCGGCCTTGGTCTTGAGGAAATCCGGCTTTTGAATGATGATCGTCGAGCCGACGTGCAGAATGTTGATGCCCTGCACAACGACGCACAGACCAACCATCATCATCGTCTGCAGATTGAGAATGTCGCTGTCAAAGAAAACATACAAGCCGCAGACCAGATTCAAAAGTCCGATGATCAGATGATCGTAGAAGTCATGCTTGCGTTCTTCGATTCTTTCCCAGGCGCGTACAAAATTGCGGATGCCTGTCGTAATAACCCATAAGCCCAGCACCGCCGGAATGACCGCGTCCGCGGTCAGCTTGTTTAAAATGATCAGCGCGCCAAGCATGAATGTGGTCGTGCCATCGATCAGAATCCAGGTTCTTTCCTCGTTGTCGCCGCGATAGCTGCTGTAGGAAAGGCATTCGACCACGCCCGCGATCATAAACGCCAGGCCGGTCGGAAACGCAACGGATAAAAAGGTGATGCCACTGTTCGCTATCAAAAATACACCGGCACCCATAAAAAGAATGCCTGTCAACATCGTCAAAATTCTCACTGTTTTGTCCTCCATTTCTTTGCAAGGATTTTCGGAGCAATGACAAAAGTACCTTGCGAAACACCGCGGTCCGCGCCGCGGCACAGGCACGCAGAAAACCGCGAAATTCGCTTTCGTGCCGCACACTTTTGCTTTAATATTATACAAATAAATCGCCTGCAAGTCAAGAAAGGCGGAAACTCTTCACAAAAACCACATAACTGTGCTATACTAAGTTATACAAAACGCATTGCATTTTTCCGAAAAAAATCGCAGAAGGGAGGCATATCGCGCATGATGACTGCACAAGATTATTCAAAAAAATATTCAGATTCGAGCGCCGGCGCCGCGCAGGATCGTGTCATTCTGCACTGCGATATGAACGGTTTTTTTGCGTCCGTCGAACTTTTGGAACGTCCTGAGCTGCGCGACGTGCCGATGGCGGTCTGCGGTGATCCGGACAGCCGCCATGGAATTATTCTCGCGAAGAACGAGCCCGCCAAAAAATACGGCATCGTCACTGCCGAAACGCTTTGGCAGGCCAGACGCAAATGTCCGGAACTCGTTCTGGTGCCGCCGCATATGAAAAAATACCGCCATTACGCCGCCGAAATCAACAAAATCTACTGCCGCTACACGGATTTGGTGCAGCCGTTCAGTATCGATGAATCCTGGCTCGATGTAACCGCCAGTCAAAGTTTGTTCGGCAGCGGACGTGAAATTGCCGACACCATTCGATTTTCTGTCAAGGAGGAATTGGGACTGACGCTCTCCGCGGGTGTATCCTTCAACAAGATTTTTGCCAAGATGGGCTCCGAATACAAAAAACCGGATGCCACGACCGAGATCACCCGGCAAAATTTTCGTGAGCTGCTTTGGCCGCTTCCGATTCGAGAACTCTTTACCGTTGGCCCCGCGACCGCGCAAAAATGCGCGCAGCACGGCATCCGCACCATCGGCGCGCTCGCGGAAGCGCAGCCCGCGTTTTTGGAAACGTTTCTCGGTAAATCCGGCCGTCAGCTTTGGGAATATGCCAATGGTCTGGATGAGAGTCCGGTCCGCCGCTTTACCGATGAGGAAGAAATCAAATCCATCGGCAACGGCAGCACTTTTCGTAAGGATCTCTATACTTTAGATGAAATTCTGACCGCGGTGACGGCGCTCAGCGATACCGTCGCGACCCGCTTGCGCAAAGCGGGCCGTAAGGCCTGCGGTGTCAAGGTAGATATCAAAAGTCCGGATTTCAAGACGATTTCCAGGCAGAAACAATTGATGCGGCCGACACATCTTGTTAGTGAGCTCGTTGACGCCGCGATGGAGATTTTGCAAGCCTCCTGGCAAATCGGTCAACCTATCAGACTCTTAACTGTGACAGCCATTAACCTCGTTCATGAGGACATCGCCGAGCAGCTGGATTTTTTGGGTGGGAGTGCCGAAGCGCGCGAGCGCGCAGAGCGGGTGGAGCTCGCGATGGATGAAGTGCGAAAAAAATACGGGACTTCTTCCATCGGCTTCGGCGCCGTCATGCAGAACGACATCGGCGCTTCCGTTCGCGGCGATCTTTTGGAAAGTGAATCCATCAAGCAAAAAAAAGAACGCTGACCGCGCGAGCGACGCGTGCCTCGCGACGCGAAGATCCGTAAGAACCCGCGCGGCGAGAAATTGCCGGATGCGCGCGAGCGACGCGTGCCTCATGCCGCGAATTATCTATTTATGTGAACGGCAGGTGCTCTCCCTGTATGAAAGCACCTGCCGTTCGTCCTGTCAAAGGCGCGTTCATTCGCGCCCTCCTTCCGGATTGCCGATCTCCGAGCGGGCGCGGCGTTCCAATCCATACGCGCCGCGCCCGCTCCCCTTCACGCGCCACGTCGAACTCCCTCCGCGGGCGGCCGCTTCCCGCCGAGAATCTGCACCGCCTGCACACGGTTCGACGCGCCAAGCTTCCTATAAAGATTTGACGCGTGTACCTTCACCGTATTCGGCGATAAATACAAGAGTTCTGCCATTTCCTTGTTATTCTTTCCTTCAAAAATCAGTTTGGCAATTTCAGACTCACGCTCACTGAGACCACAAACCTTCGAAAGCCGCTGCAGCTGTTCCTCCTCGCTGAGTGAATTTTCTCCGGCCGGCCGACTGTTTTTGCCCGCGCGAACCCGCTTGACGGGCAGAATCGCGTAGGCTAGGGCCAGCTTCGGCAGATTTTCCGCCGCGGACAACCATGTGGCCGGTTCTTCGCCCAGCGCGTCCGACAAAAAGTAAAAGACAAAATCGCAAAGCGGAAACAGCAGCACCAGAAGCAGCCACTTCATCATATCGGACTTCATTTGGGGCTTCCTTTCTTTATTTACACACAACCTTTCTGTCATTTTCAGTTTAGCACAATTTTCCCGCTTTAGAAGTCTTTTTGGAAAGTTTAGGCATTGTTTTAACAAATCGCGCGGCTTTTTTGGCGAGACAAAAGCAGATAACCAACCTCAGATTTTCGCGCACATGCCTGTCATGCATGGCAGGCGCTTTGAAGGTGCTTTTGCCTGGATTCCGGAAATATCGCAAACGATATTTCCTGCACAACGAAAAAGCCGGACGCGCGCGCCCGACTCCTTCGTCTTTATTTATTTCCCTCACCTTCGGGAGGACTTTCTCAATCAGAGCTAAGCTTCCAGCGCCTTGAGAGCCGCCTGCTTTTCCGCTTCTCTTTCATTGAGGATTTTTTGATATTCCTCTTCCGACAGCTGGGTCATCGTAATGCCCGCGTAACCGTAGAATATCGATACAATCGGATTCAGCCAGTTCAGAATCGCGTAAGGAATATAGCTGGAATCCACACCTAAAAAGTTTCTCATGGTTGCGCCGCAGGTATTCCATGAGAAGAAGTTGGATGTAATCGTACCCGCGTCTTCCAGACATCTCGAAAGATTTTCCGGACGCAGCCGCATATCCTCGAAAGATTCCTTGAACATTCTGCCCGGCAGTACCAGGGATAAATACTGGTCGCAGCATACCGCGTTGGTAATGATGCACATCAGTTCTGTCGAAAGCACCAAACCGCCTCTGCCTTTTGCGACCTTGAGGAAGACCGCAGCGACAGATGCCATCATGCCGGTGCAGTCCAAAATGCCACCGAAGCACATGGCCGCTAAGATAATGGAAATCGTCCACATCATACCCTGCACGCTCGAAGAGGACAGGAGGTCACTGAGCTTCAAGATAACCGGAGACGCGTCCTCCGGCACAATACCCAAAGAAATTCCGTTATTCATAATGGAAAATACGTTGTTGATGACCTTGTCGCCAATCGCGTTTTCGATAGCGGCATGATTGTAGAACATCAGCGGAACTCCCAGCAGCGCGCCGCCGACCAGCGAAGGGATCGCCGGAAGCTTCATCGCGACCGCGATGATAACGAACAGCGGCGGAATCAGCGTCAAAAGACTGATATTTGAGGATGCCGCGATGAAATCCAGAATTTCCTGCATGACAGACATGTCCGGCTCGTTGCTCGACGCGTGCATAAAGCCCATGACCGCATAGGCCACCAACGCGATGATCAGGGATGTACCGGTCGTATAAACCATATGTTTGATATGTCCGAACAGGGTCGCGCCTGCCATCGCGGGCGCCAGATTCGTCGTATCCGATAACGGAGACATCTTGTCGCCAAAATACGCGCCGGATACTACCGCGCCGGCTGTCATCGCGGCCGGGAACCCCAGCGCCGCGCCAACGCCCATCAGTGCCACACCCATAGAACCTGCGGTTGACCAGGATGAACCGGTCGCCAGCGAAACGATACAGCAGAGAATACAGGCCGTTACCAGGAATACCTTCGGACTGATGATTTTAATACCATAGTACATCATCGAAGGAATCGTTCCGGCCGCCATCCACGAAGCGATAATCGCGCCGAGAATCGCCAGAATCAGAATTGCCTGCATCGAGCGGTTGATGGAAGCCAGGATTCCCTGCTCCAAATACGCCCACTTCCAACCATTCAGACACGCGATGATACCCGCGAACGCGGCCGCGAGTATCAACGCGATATGCGGTTCGCCGCCCGCGTCCTTGACGATGGACCAAACCAGCAGACCGATCATGACCAGCATGACTAAGACCGTCTGCCACATAGGAATTTTTTTACCCATAATAAAATCCTCCTATACCTATAAAATTTGAAATAAATGCGTACATGTCCTATGTACAATGCCATCCTATGCGGTTCGCACGAGCTTTTCAATTACCCAAGTGGGTAAACCTGCCTAAACTTTTGGGTGAAACCGCGTGCCGCGTCTGCGTTCGCGTGCTGAGGAAAATCACAAATTGCCGCGTTTTGTCGAAAAAACGGCGGCCATCCTCTCGGACAGCCGCCTGCGGTTCATGCATGTAGTGTCTAGTTGTAACAGTTGCAGAAAATGATCACTAAAAGCAGGAAGAAGAACAACAAGCTGGTATCTACGCCGCCTTCGCCTAAGAGATTACAATTGTTTCCCATAAATTTCACCTACTTCTTTCCATTGGATATTTGCTTTGCCTACACGCCCTGTGTAAGCACATGATATCATATGAAACAATCGGCAAATGTGTGTCGCCTCCGGAAGTTTTCTTTTCTGACTTAAGTGCGTAACGAAACCTGTGGTTTCTATGCGCGCATGCCTGCCATGCATGGCAGGCGCTTCGCAAGGGTGGTTTTGTCGATATGCAGGAAACATCGCAAGCGATATTTCCTGCATAAAAAACAGGGAAACTGCAAAGTTTACACCCACTCTGCAGTTCCCATATACATCAATTTCTGTTCCTGAAATCACTGATGTCCTGTGATGTTGTTGTGTGCCCGGGGATTCCGCCTGACCGGAGCCAGCCTGCACCCGCCTGTGCGGGTCCTATTTCCCTTTCGTCCAGGTTCTGGTCGCGTATTTGCACTGTTTGAGCGCGGTTTTCGCGGTGAGCTTGTCGTTTTCGTCGTAAACTCTGACCTGAACCTTATAGAAGTATTTCGTTCCCTTCTTACCGCCGGTATTGGTGTAAGAAGCGGTCTTTTTCGTGACGGCTGCCTTGTAGCCTGCCGCC
>ERZ857998.3346-NODE-3346-length-13172-cov-6.502935_pt1 | contig 13172 bp, 12 predicted proteins | sample MGYA00519954_ERZ857998 | MGnify/ENA primary metagenome ERZ857998 (study PRJEB31778, sample SAMEA3449424) | human gut metagenome | biome: human gut; feature: human-associated habitat; material: faeces | place: United Kingdom | collected 2010/2012 ...
TCCGGGGAGCCCAGGCCGCGCCAGCGCCGGACAGCCCCCGCCTCACCCCCGTGGTCCGCGCCGTGCAGGCCGTGGCCCCGGCGGTGGTCAACATCACCAGCACCCATATTATCGAGGGGCACCGCGTCTCCCCGCTGGAGCGCTTTTTCGGGCCCGGCTTCGGCCCCGGCTTTCCGGATTCCAGCGGCTTCGGCGCGCAGCCCCGGAAGCGGAAACGCGTCAGCCTGGGTTCCGGCGTCATTGTGGACGGCCGCAAGGGTCTGGTGCTGACCAACGCCCACGTCATTGCCGGCGGCGACGAAGTCATGGTTCACCTGCTGGACGGACGCGAATTCCCCGCCACGGTCAAGGGCGCGGAACCGGATTTCGACATCGCGGTGCTGGAAATCAAGGGCGCGCATGATCTGCCCGCCGTGCGCCTGGGCGACTCCACCGACATCATGCCCGGCGAGACGGTCATTGCCATCGGCAATCCCTTCGGCTTCAACCATACGGTGACCACGGGCGTGGTTTCCGCCCTGGGCCGGACTATCCGCAACGACGGCGGCGTGTTCACGGATCTGATCCAGACCGACGCGGCCATTAATCCCGGCAACAGCGGCGGCCCGCTGTTGAACATCGAGGGCAGTCTCATCGGCATCAACACCGCAGTGGACGCCCGCGCCGAGGGCATCGGCTTTGCCATTCCCATCAACAAGGCCCGCCGGGTCATGGCCGACCTCATGGGCCAGGGCCGCGTGGCCCCGCTCTGGCTGGGGCTCATGGCCGAGGACCTGGACAGCCGCATGGCCATGGCCCTGGGGCTCAAGGAAGCGCGCGGCGTGCTGGTGGGCGCGGTGTTTGAAGGCACGCCTGCGGCCAAGGCGGGCATCGAACCCGGTGACATTATTGAAAGCATCAATGCCTCGCCCGTGCGCGACCGGCGGGATTACATCAATGTGCTGCGCAACCAGACCGGCGGCGAAAGCCTGCGCCTCAACCTACGCCGGGGCGAAAAAGTGCTCGCTCTGGACGTGACGCCCGTGCCCTTTGAGGACGACACAGCCCGGAAACTCATGGAACGGCGCTGGGGCCTTGCCGTACGGGAAGGCAAACAGGGTCTGGTCATCCAGAGCGTGCGCCCGGACGGCCCGGCCGCCTTTCTGCGCAAGGGCGATCTGATTACCGGGGTCGGCGGCATGCGCGTCAAGAATATGAGCGAACTGCTCCAGGCCTTCCGCAAGGAACGCCTGGCCGGACAAGTGCTTTTACAGGTGGTGCGCGGCGACCGGGGCTATTACGCGCGCCTTGTGCTTTAGGCCCGTCCGCGTGCTCTTGCCAAACGGTGCAACGGCCTTATTTGTATGACGAACCCGCGGTTCAGGCCGGGCCGGGCAAAAAGGCCGGAGGCACTTGACAGGGCGGGGGGCTGACGCTATCCATTTCACAAGCGGTGTTCAGCCGCAGCCTGCATCCGGCAGGACACAAAGTTACTTTGGGAGGAAACAATGGGCTACAATGTGAGTGTTGATAACGACAAATGCGTGGGTTGCGGCGAATGCGTGGACGTTTGCCCCGTGGAAGTCTATGAAATCAAAGACGGCAAGTCCGAACCCGTGAACGCTGAAGAATGCCTCGGCTGTGAATCCTGTGTGGAAGTCTGTGAAGCCAGCGCCATCACTGTCGAAGAAGCCTAGCCGACAGCGTGATGCCCGCGCGGCATTCCGCGGCTGATCCGTTTAGAGAACTCGTATTCTTTCCACAGTGCCGCCGGGCGTGTGCGCGTCTGGCGGCACTGTTGTAATCCGTCCCGTTGCCCTGGCTTTCTCTCTTGCGGAGAAAATGCTCCGGCGGCCCGGCATGGGCAGGCCCGTGCGCAAGCAAGGCGGGCTCGCCTGTGGCGCAGCCGTTCGCGCGCAATGGGGAACGCCGACAGACGGCACATGGTTCCTGATACCGCTCCGGCGGCTGACGCCGCCATGATTGAGCACAACGCCCGCGCAGGGGCGGTTTCGCTGCTGCGCGAACTACGCCAGGTATAATCATGATCCCTGATCTGAGTCCCATATTTTCCCGCTATGAAAGTCTGCGGGCCGAGGCCGACGCCCTGTTCGCGCGGGTGCGCGAGACGCAGCCCGGCTGCGTGACCTGCAAGGAAGGCTGCAGCGACTGCTGTCACGCCGTATTCGATCTTTCGCTGGTGGAGGCCATGTCTCTGAACCGGGCCTTTGAGGCGGCCTTTGCCCACGGGCCCGAGCGTTCGGCCATTCTCACCCGCGCGTCGGAAACCGACCGCCGCCTCACCCGCCTGAAGCGGGAACTCTTCCGCGCCGAAAAGGATGGAGAAAGCCCGGAGGCCCTCATGGCCCGCGCCGCCCAGATCCGGCTGCGTTGCCCGCTGCTGGACGGGGAGGACCGCTGCCTACTCTACGAGGCCCGGCCCATCACCTGCCGTTTGTACGGCGTACCCACGGCCATCGGCGGACAGGGGCACGTCTGCGGCTTTTCGGCCTTTGAGAAGGGCAAGGCCTATCCCACCGTGCATCTGGACAAAATCCAGGCCCGGCTGGATGAACTCAGCCGGGAGGTGGCCCGGACCGTGGAATCCCGCTTCTCGGAGCTACACGAGGTGTACGTGCCTCTTTCCATGGCCCTGATCACCCGCTACGATGAAGCCTATCTGGGCATCGGCAAGGCCAAGCCCGAAGAGTGATTCCGGAATTTTTGCCCGGAACCGGGGCGCGACAAGAATGTCGCGCCCAAGCTGACAACCAGAAACAGGCCGAGGCGCTCCCCATGTTTGACAGCATCCCCGCCACTGTTTTCCGCGACGGCACACCGCAGGCGCTTACGGACGAGCAGGAAAAACTCAAACGCGAGATTTACGAAAAAATGAATCCGCGCCGCCGCAAGTTTGTGGACCGTATCGGCTATGAAAACTGGGATCCGTTCCAGAAGCCCAACGATCCTCTGGACCTGCGCATGGATGTGAGCAAGCGCACCACCCAGCAGCTGGTCAATGAATTTCTACGCGAAGCGGCCCGAAAAGGGCCGTACAGCAACGACTACGGCAAGGGCGCCATGGAGTGCGCCTTGGGCGTGGTCAACAAGGACGAAAAATACCAGGGCATTTTCGACTTCTGCCTCTGGTACCATGATCTTTTGAAAAAAGAAGGGCATATCGCATGAAAGAGCGTTACGACGACCTGGATGAATATATCGCGGACCTCAAAAAGGAAATCGAGGCCAACGCGCAATGCGCGACACACTACTACAACCTGGGCCTGGCCCTGCTGAGCAAGCGTGATTTTGTGGCCGCCGAGGAAGCGCTGCTCAATGCGGTGCGCAACTCGCCGCATCTGGCCGAAGCCTATGTGCAGCTGGGCGGCATCTGCCTGGAACGCGGCGATCTGGAAGGCTGCCTGCACTATAATGAGGAAGCCGCCAACTGCCGGGCCAAATTCCCCATTCCCTGGAGCAACATCGCCTTCGTGCATCTGCAGCGCGGCGAGCCGGACAAGGCCATCGCGGCTCTGCGCAAGGCCCTGAAATGGGACCCCAAGTTCATCCAGGCCAAAAACGCCCTGGCCACGGCCTATTACATGAAGGGCGACTTTAAGGCCAGCGTGGAAGTCTGCCGGGAACTGCTGGCCCAGGAGCCGGGTTTTGCCCCGGCCTGGAACAATCTTGCCCTGGCTCTCTTTGACCTCAAGGAATACGATCAGGCCGTGGAAGCCGCGGACAAGGCGCGCGAACTGGGCTTCGAGGTGTCGGAGGGCTTTTTGGAGGAGCTGAAGCCCCACAGGAAGTAAGCCGGGAGCGGACGCCTTTTCCCGAACCAGCGGCATATTTTTTGCTTATAAAAACGCGGACGGTCAATTTTTCCACCGTCCGCGTTTTTTCGCGTCCGGACTCCGGGTTCGCCCCGGGCCGCGACGCCGCCGCATAACAGCCATGCGGATGCAGGCCGTTATGCGGAAACAAAGCAAGGAGCATACGCATGGAACTGGAATTCCGCTTTCGCAATAATGATCTGGGGCCGCATTTCCCCACCTTTCAGGAACGGGTCAACGCCATGCTGCCCGCCCGCCCGGCCGAGCCCGAAGGCATAAGCGCCGAGGCCGCCGCCCCGGTTCTGCCCACCCTGGAGGAAAGCGCCCCGCTCACCCCGCATATGCCCAATTCCGAGGAAGTACGGCAGACCCTGGCCCAGGTGGAAGAAGAAGCCGTGCTGCAGAGCCGGGAGCTGATCCAGGCGCACTCCGGCCTTAACGAGCAGCGGGTGGCGCGGCTGTTGGGCCTGCTGGACTAGAACCTGTTGACACTACTGGGATTTTGTTCGCTTTAGCCGTTAGGCGGCTTGGCTGCCCTACGGATAAAGACAGCAGCAATAACAAATCCAGCGGGCAAAAGAACGCAGTGTCAACAGGATTTAGCGCAGAGTACCTTTGAAACGCTCTCCGGCTTCTACAGCTCCAACTCCAGCCCCACCGGACAATGGTCCGAGCCGTAGACGCTGTTTTCGATCCAGGCGTCGCTGACGGCCGGGGCCAGCTCTTCGGAAACAAAGAAATAGTCAATGCGCCAGCCGATGTTCTTTTCCCGCGCACGGGTCTTGTAGGACCACCACGAATACTGGTCCGGCTGGTCGCCGTGCACCTTTCGGAAGGTGTCCACATAGCCCATGGCCGTGAAACGGTCCAGAAAAGCACGTTCCTCCGGCAGAAAGCCGGTATTTTTCACATTCTGCTTGGGCCGGGCCAGATCTATGGCCTGGTGGGCGATGTTGAAATCCCCGCAGACCACAATGGGTTTGCTTTTGCGGCACTCTTCCGCATAGTTCAGAAAGGCTTCGAAGAAACCCATCTTGTAGGGCACGCGCTTGAAGCGTCCCGTGGGCTTGCCGTTTTCATCCAGCTCCTCGGCCCCGCCGTTGGGGAAATAGCCGTTGAAAAAATGGAAGTCGGGAAATTCCAGGTGCAGCAGGCGTCCTTCGCCCTGCCACTGGGGATCGGGCAGTTCCGCGCGCACGGCCAGGGGCGTCATCCGGCTGAAGACCGCCACTCCGGAATAGCCCTTTTTCACATGGCTTGAGGACCAGTGGGCCTCCCAGGCCTCGGGGCTGGCCAGTTCTTCCTTGAGCTGTTCCGGGTGGGCCTTGGTTTCCTGCAGGGCCACGATCTGGGCGTCGGTGCGCGCGAACCACTCCCACTCCGGCTTGGCGGAAAGCGCGCGCAGGCCGTTCACATTCCAGGAGACGAGTTTTATCCGCATATGTCCTCCACGGGCCGCAGCATAGCCAAGGCCGCTGCCGGGGGCAAGCCGCCATGCTCAGGGCCGTTGTGCCGCTGCGCCCCATTGCGCGCAATCCGCTTTTCCGGTACACAAAAAGTGCTGCCGGACAGGCCCGCAGAGGACCTGCCGGGCGGATATTTTTAGAGCGGCTCACGTAGTAAATGCTCCAGGGAAGTGCTGAGTAAGGAAGATTTTTCTCTGCCAAACACGGAGAACTCCGGGTGGAGGGCGTATATTCAAACCCGCCCTTCGCATGGAGTGAGCCTGACGCAGGCAGAGAGCAAAAAGACCATTGATCAGTACTTTCATAGGAGCCGGACGGCTCTGCCCGCCTGTGTCCGATCCACTTTTTAAGGAGTCCCTGCAGTATGGAAGTTCTGCCAATCCGCCGCGCCATTCTGAGCGTTACGGACAAGAGCGGCCTTGTGGATTTCGCCACCTTTCTCAGCTCCCGCGATGTGGAGCTGATTTCCACCGGCGGCACCCAAAAAGTGCTGGAGGCGGCGGGCCTGCCCGTCACCGCCGTCAGCACGGTGACCGGCTTTCCGGAAATTCTGGGCGGGCGCGTCAAAACCCTGCACCCCAAAATCCACGCGGGCATCCTGGCCAACAAGGATGACCCCTTCCACATGCAGACCCTGGCCGAAAAGGGCATCCGGCCTTTTGACCTGGTCTGCGTCAATCTCTACGACTTCGCCGGTGCTGTGGAGCGCCATCTCTCCCTGGAAGAAGCCGTGGAGGAAATCGACATCGGCGGCCCCTGCATGCTGCGCGCGGCGGCCAAAAATTTCCACAGCGTCCTGGTGCTGCCCTCGCCCCAGTGGTACGGCGCGGCCATGGACGAGCTGCGCCAGCACGATATGAATGTGAGCCTCAACTTCCGGCAGGTCATGGCCTCACGGGCCTTTGAGGCCACTTCGCGCTACGATGCGCTGATTACCTCCTACCTGCGGCCCTAGACCGGATACCTGCGAAACGCTTTGCGTTTCACAGGGTTATTCAGCCGAAGACCGCGGCCATCGCCGTTCGTATGTCTCCGTTGTCGCCAACGGAAACAGCCCTCCGGGCTGCCTTTGGTCGCTTCGGCTGGATCCACGCTGCTTCGCGGCGGGCGGCCCGACCTGCTCGCCGCCTGGCATTCCAACTTTCAAAGTCGAAATACTCTCACTGCACGCCGCAGAAAGGAGACGCGCCATTCCCAAGCCAGAAGGCAATGTGCAGGGGCTCAAGCCGAGCCAGCTCAATGCCCTGAACCGCCTTTTCAACCGCCGGTTTCCGGCGGAGGATGTCTACACCATTGAGCAGGCCCGCGAGCTGGCTCTTCTGTCGCGCGCTCTGGGGCGGCAGGTGGGTCTGCTTATCGACCGCAAGGGCCGAGTGCAAATGGTTCTGGTGGGCGAGGCGGGCAGCATCCTCATTCCCGAACTGCCGCGCGGCCGCACCGGCCAGGAGCGATTACGCGGCCTGCGCCTGTTGCACACCCACCTCTCCCCGGACGGCATCAGCCAGGAAGACCTCATGGATATGCTCTTCCTGCGCCTGGACGCGGTCATCGCCCTCAACGTGAATCCCACAGGCGATCCCGTGCAGTGGCAGGCCGCGCACCTGCTGCCTTCCGGCGCCGCGGGCAAGCCCTACCACCTGGACGCCCCACAGCCCTGGGACCGCACGGCCGCGCAGTTCACGGCCACGGCCGAAGCCCTGGAAGAAGAGCTGGCCACGTTGCGGCGCGAGCTGGACGCCCTGGAACGCGACCGCTGCAAGGGCGTGGCCGCGCGCTGTCCCGAGGACGGCGCAACCCGGCACGCCGCGTTGCAACAGCGTTGCGCCGAACTTGCGGCGCGCGCGGAGGCCCTGGAGGCGCAATGGCGGCGCGAACTGGATATGGTGGAAGCCATTCTGAAACAACGGGCCGTGGAGCACGCCGGCGAAGCCACCGCGAATGAAGACGGCCAATCCGAAGCCGCCGCCCAGGCGCCGGAGACTGAAACCCGGACCGCCACGGAAGAGGACCAAAGCGTCAGCTCGGCCGTGCTCGGGGAAGAACTGCGTAAAATCCAGAACGGCGCTCCCCTGGTTTTTCACGAGGTCAGCCCGGAGCTGGTGACCGGCATCGTTTCCGAATGGACGGGCATTCCCTCGGGCAAGCTGGACGGCGCGGGCGATGCCGCGCTTTCGCATTTGGGCACAAGCCTACGCGAGCGCATCAAGGGCCAGGATCAGGCTTTGGAAATCATTGAGAAAACCATCCTCTCCGCCCATGCCGGTCTGAACAGCCCCACCCAGCCCACGGGCATCTTCCTGCTGGTGGGCCCTTCGGGCGTGGGCAAGACGGAAACCGCCCTGGCCGTAGCCGACGCCCTCTTCGGCGGCGAACGCCTGCTGATCAGCATCAACATGTCGGAATTTCAGGAAAAACATACCATTTCACGGCTGATCGGTTCTCCTCCGGGCTATGTGGGCTACGGCGAAGGCGGCCGCCTCACCGAGGCGGTGCGCCGCCAGCCCTATTCCGCCGTGCTCTTCGATGAAGTGGAAAAGGCCCATCCCGACGTCCTGCATCTTTTTTACCAGATGTTCGACAAGGGCGTGCTGGCCGACGGCGAAGGACGCGAGGTGGACTTCCGCAATACATTGATCTTTCTGACTTCCAACCTGGGCAGCGATATTGTGGCCGCCCTCTGCGAGGAAGAGGAAAAGCCCGACATCGCGACCCTGTGCGCGGCCCTGCACCCGGTGCTGACCCAGGCGTTCCGCCCGGCCCTGCTGGGCCGCATGACCGTGGTGCCCTATGCCGCCATCAACAAGGACACGCTGCGGGAGCTCACGGCCATGAAACTTGAGCACGTGGGCCGCCGCCTGATGGAGCGCCACCGCATCCCCCTGCTCTGGGACGAAGCCGTGGCCGACAATATCGCGGCCTCCTGCGACGCCGTGGACACGGGCGCGCGCAATATCGACCACATCATCAACGCCCATCTGCTGCCGGGCATCGCCGCCGCCCTGCTTTCCTCCCTGCTGGAGGAAAAAAACGCGCCGCGCGGCCTGCGCGTTTCCCTGGATGCATCCAACGGCGCTTTCAACTGCGCGCTGGAGGCCAGGCCGTGAATTCCGTAACCCAGCCCACGGAACCTCCGGCCGCCGCAACGGCATTGCGGGCCTGCGCCGATCTGGCCGAAACCGCCGTCTGCCTGGCGCGCCTGGCCGGAACCGCCGCCCAGGCTGATTTTTGCGGCGTCTTTCTGCTGGACTATACGGGCACGGAATTGCTGCTGCGCGCGGTGTGGCACGCTGGCGCGGGCGCAAGCGCGCCCCGCGGGCATTCCCTGCCGCTCGGCAGTCAGGATCCCGTCTGCTTTTCCCTGCAAACCGGAACGGAGTACACGGTGCGCGACGGCATGCAAAACGCCGCCTTTCCCTCTCTGGACCTGTTGCGCCCGCAAAAGGCCGCCGCCCGCCTCACGGCCCTGCCGCTGCCCGCCTGGAGAAATCGCTCCCTGGGCGGCCTGCTGCTGGGCTTTGGCCGGGACCGTGCCCCGGCGATTGATCCGCAGCCGCTCTGCGATCTGGGCGCGCTTCTGCTGGAAGCCCACCTTCAACGGCAAAAAGAGGATCTGCTACTGCACAGCCTGAACGAGGATCTGTCGCGCCTGGAACAGGGCTCCCAATGCCTGCGCATCGTGGAATCCTTTTTTCTGGGCAAGAGCCCGGCGACTCTGCGGGTGCGCGAGCAGATCGCCAGAGCCGCGCCCACGGACGTGGCCGTGCTGATTACCGGCGAGACCGGCACCGGCAAGGAAGTGGCGGCCTCGGCCCTGCATGCGGCCAGCTGGCGCCGCGCGGCCCCTTTCATCAAGATCAACTGCGCGGCCCTGCCCGCGCATCTGCTGGAAAGCGAGCTTTTCGGCCACCGCAAGGGCGCGTTCAGCGGCGCGGACAGCGACAATCCCGGCCTGTTGCGCAGCGCCCACGGCGGAACCGTGCTGCTGGACGAAATCGGCGAAATGCCTTCCGAGCTCCAGGCCAAGCTGCTGCGCGTGCTCCAGGACCGCCAGGTGCGGCCCTTGGGCAGCTCCAAAACCTTTCCGGCGGACATCCGGATCATTGCCGCCACCAACAAAAGCATGCGCGAAGTCCTGGAGTCCGGCTCGTTCCGGTCTGACCTCTACCATCGCCTGGCCGGGCTGCACATCCACATACCGCCCCTGCGCGAACGGCCGGAAGACATTCCGCTGCTGGCCCAACATTTTCTGATTCAGATGCGCGGCACGCTGCGCCGTCCCGGCCTGAGCCTGACGCCCGAGAGCCTGCGCCTGCTCGGCGGCCTGGACTATCCGGGCAATGTGCGCCAGCTCTGCAACCGCATTCAGGCGGCGGCCGTGATGGCCGATCCCGCCGCCGACCGCCTGATGCCGGAGGCCTTCGCTCCCGTGGAATCCCCCGCCGCGGAAGAGGAGGACCTCCGGTCCGGCGGTCTGGCCCGGAGCCTGCGCCTGCTGGAGGAAAAGCTCATCAAGCGGGCCCTGGCGCGTTGCTCCGGCAATGTGACAGAGGCCGCCAGGGAACTGCATCTGCCGCGCAGCACGCTGGTTTCCAAGCTGAAAAAACTGGTCCCGCCCCACAATACGGAAGCCTCACGTCCTCAGCGGCGGCAACTGTCTCGTTCCGGAGCGCCCTATGGATATTATGTTTGAGATCGTCAGCAGGCAGAAATTCTCAGCCAATTTTCCCGTCTCGCACGTTTTCGGCGAGGCCGGGGGCTATATCGGCCGTTCGGAGGAATGCGAATGGGTTCTGCCGGACAGATCACGTGAAATTTCCCGCCAGCACGCGTTGATCACCTTTGAGGACGGCCACTTCTATCTCGAGGACGTCAGCGCCAACGGCGTCTTTCTCTCCCTTGCCCACGAACCCGTGGGCAAGGACAGCCGCCACCGCATCGAACACGGCGAGGGCTTCATCATCGGCGCGTACACGATCATGGCCCGCCTGCTGCACAACCCCGGCGCGTATGCCGGTTCTCCCGAAGATGTGGAAGATATCCTCAGCCGCCCCAAGGGCCTGTCCCTGAATCCCCTCACGGCCATGGAACAGGAAGAAGAACTCGTGGCCCGCAAACGCATGGGCGAATATGACGACCTGCTCAGCGGCCGCCAGACCAGGGCGGTTCTGCCGGCGGACCACACGGATCCGCTTCTGGGCAGATTGCAGCCCATTGTGGCCGTGCCCGAGCAGGAGGAGTTGATCCCTGAAAACTGGGATGCCGAACCGGATAACGACGATGAAAGCGGCGAAGCCTGCCCACTCGGCGGCGAAACGGTTGCAGGCGCGCCGCAGGCCGACTCTGAAACCCAGGCCGCCGCGGCGCCCCAAACAGCGCCGGAAAGCCGCTCCGTGCCGGTGCCGGAAACAGACGTTTTTTTCAAGGCCCTGGGTTTCGCCGAGCCGCCATCCTCGCCAAAGGAGCGGGAACGCGTGCTGAAGCTGGCTGCGGAACTGCTGGCGGCCGCCGTGGACGGCATGACCAGCGCCCTGCACAACCGCGCCGAATGCAAGAACGAGCTGCGCCTTCCGGCCACCAGCACCGGCCTTGCGGTCAACAACAATCCCCTGAAGTTCAGCCCTTCGCCCGAAGCCGCTCTGGCGACGCTGCTGGGGCCGCCGCAAAAGGGCGTCATGCCTTCAGTGAAGGCCATGACCAACGGTTTTAATGATCTGCACCGCCACCACATGGGCCTGCTGGCCGGAGCGCGCGCCGCCAGCGCGGCGCTGCTGGACAAAATTTCGCCCCGTGCCGTGGAAAACCGCCTGGACATCAACGGCCCGGTGCGCCTGGGCCGGGCCACGCGCCTCTGGCAGACCTTCATCCGCATGCACCGCGCTCTGCGCGACGATCATGAAGGTATGGAAGCCCTGCTCTTGCAGGATTTCGCCCGCGCCTACGAAATGCAGGGCCGGACCCTCAACCCGCTGGGCGCGCGTCCCAAGCAAGGAGCACAACAATGAAAAAATTCGCACTGTTGTTGACGGCACTGACGGCGATCTGCGCACTGACGGCCTGCTCCGGCGGGCGCGCCCAACTGCTGGTAGCCAGCCAGGCCAATGTGAATCCGGATTTTTCGGGCCGCCCTTCGCCGGTGGTGGTCAAGGTCTATGAGCTGCGGCGCGGTCTGGCCTTCCGCCAGGCCGACTTCCAGAATCTCTTTGACCAGCCCATGCAGACGCTGGGCGCTGACATTCTGGCAGCGGACGAGCTGGTCTTCGTGCCCGGCGAGGCGCGCTCCATCACCTATCTGCCAGGCCCGGACGCGCGTTTTCTGGGCATTGTGGCCGGATTCCGGCAAATGGACCGCGCCCGCTGGCGCAGCCTGCGGCCCATCGACGCCGAGGGCAAGAACCTGATCGCCCTGGAACTCAACGACGCCAGCATCATCGTCATCCCCGAATCCAGAGCCAAGGGCTGGGACCCGGAAGAAGCCCTGAAACAACACGAACCCGAACCGGAGCCGGAACTCCCCGCCGCCCGCACGGCCGTCAGGACTGAGCCCTCGCCGGATCAGACCCTGACCAGCTACGAGGACGAAACCCCGCCAGCGCCGCCCAGGCCCGCGCCGGAGACCCATGTGTCGTCAATGACATTGGCGTCCCACGCTTCGTTGATCTCCTGCGGCAGGGAGCGGCGCAGCGCTTCATACAGGCTCTTGCCTTCCCAGTAGTCCACGCACTTCATAATGGCATCAACATCCTCGGGCGCCACATCGAAGCGGTCGCCGGGGCGCATATTGGGGAAATAGGGCTTCCCCTCCACCAGCTCGCTGCGGAGCCACTCCGTGGAGTACTCGGGGTAAATGGGGGAGGATTTCGGCCACTGGGCCTGGTTGCCGACAATGAGCTCGCCCGCATTGACATAGACGCTCATCTGATCCAGTACATCATAAAATGCCTGGGAGCGGCGCAGTGCAATGGGCTTGCCCTCGCTCTTTTTCATGGATTCGGTAAAAATTACGCAGCGCTCCGGGCAAATGCGGGGCGTATCGTCATCAAACAGCTTTTGGCGAAGTAATTTTGTTCTTTCTGTCATAACCTTCTCCTCCGTCTATCCAAGATTTCTCCGCCCCGTGGGACGGTTTTACAAATGTAACATGTTGTAATTCTTCTAATTCCATATTAGACCCAAACGAGGACACGTGTCAATATTTACATAAGTTTCATCCACTTTTCGGAAATTATCCTCATATTTCCAGTCAATTCTTCGTTATTTTCTGGTTAATTTTCCTAGTTTCCCGAACTTAAATGTAACATTTTTCATATTTCGATAAACTTTTATTGATAAAAAGTTAAATATATCTCAGTTTTTCAATATTTTTTCCCATAAACTTTATTTTTTCAGAAGATTATGTTAAAATCATATGTAACAATTACATTGTATGCGAGGAGATGCCGGTATGTCGACCAATCAAAGCAACGCGAAGTATTTAAATATCCGGGATATTGCCAAGCTGGCCGGCGTTTCGACGGCGACGGTCTCCCGGGTGCTCAATCACCCGGAGCTGACCTCGTCCGAGATTCGCGCCCGGGTCCAGGCCATTGTCCAGGAGCATCATTATGTGCCGAACCAGATGGTCAAGAGCCTCTTCTCCCACTCAGCAGACTCCATCGCCGTCTTTGTCTACGATATGGCGAACCCCTTTTTCATCGCCCTCATCCAGGAGCTGAACCGGGTGGCGTTTGACCACAAGCACGCCCTGCTCATCTGCGACACCTCCAATGACATCCAGAAGGAGTCAGACTACCTGGATTACTGCGCCGCCATCCGGGTCAAGGGCATTATTTTGACCGAGGGCTTCGAGTTTAACCCGGCGTCCAACCAGCTCCACTCCCCCCTTGTGATGTTTGAC
>ERZ857998.3349-NODE-3349-length-13150-cov-3.576709_pt1 | contig 13150 bp, 11 predicted proteins | sample MGYA00519954_ERZ857998 | MGnify/ENA primary metagenome ERZ857998 (study PRJEB31778, sample SAMEA3449424) | human gut metagenome | biome: human gut; feature: human-associated habitat; material: faeces | place: United Kingdom | collected 2010/2012 ...
GACCACGGGCATCGGCGGCTTCTGCATGGCGGCGGCCCCGGCCATCGTCCAGTTTGTGGGCGGCAAGGTCCAGGACGCCATCAACTACTCCCTGGAGATGTACGAGATCACCACCGGCGAAGGCTCCGCCTACCGGATCCCCGCCCTGGATTTCCGGGGCAGCGCCACGGGCATCGATATGCTGAAGGTGATCGAGACCGGCATCCGTCCCATCATCAACACGGGCATCGCCCACAAGGACTATGGCGTAGGCCAGATCGGCGCCGGCTTGGTACGGCCGCCTGCCGCCTGCTTCACCCAGGCCTTGGAGGCTTGTGCAAAGGCTTGGCTGGAATAGCCGTCCTTTGAACCGATTCCATTTCTCCCACCCGGCCCTGTGGCTGGGTGGGGTTCCGGGCGGATCGCCCCGTTATCATCCTTGCCGCAGGTTCGCCGCGGCTACAAACTACCGTAAGGAGGTTTCGCAAATGAGCAAATGGTCTGATATTAAAATGTACGAACTCTCCATCCCCATTGGCATCAATACGCCCCCCTGGCCCACCTATGAGCCCTTGCAGATGAAATTCTTCAAGCGGCTGGCGCCCAACGGGGCCAACGGCCAGCTGATGACCCACTCCAACCATGTAGGCACCCACCTGGACGGCCCCCTGCATTTTGACACCGCAGGACGGGATATGGCTTCTCTGGAGCTGACCAAGCTGTGCGCCCCTGGCGTGGTGGTAGACCTTTCCGACCAGGCCCAGGATTGGGGCATCTACACCCCGGAAGATATCGAAAAGCGGGTAGAGGTGAAGGAAGGAGACATTCTGATCATCAACACCGGCTATCATAAGTATGGCTGGGATAGCCCCGAGGCGGATGAGCGCCGCTACATGCTGCGCCACCCGGGCCCGTCGCTCGACTTTGTCAAGTGGGTCCGTGAAAAGGAAATTCGCTGGATCGGCGTCGACTGCGGCAGCGCAGACCATCCGATGAATACGAAGATCCGCGACTGGGAGCCCATGGAAGCCGCAAAGTGCGACAAGAAGTTCCAAGAGCGCTATGGCAAGTCGCTGAACGAAATCTATCCGTGGCCGGATCACTATCAGGCCATGCATATCGAGTTGTTCTGCCAGCCGTATGAAGCGATCCATGCCGAGTGCCTCGGCGGCCAGATCGATGAACTATCCAACAAGCGCGTCGTGATCGGCTGCTTCCCGTGGAAGCTGGTCGAGGGCGAGAGCTGCATTTCCCGTATTGTGGCCTTCGATGGCTTCGATGATGTCTAATATCCGTTTGCGCAGACGGCCGAACATTCGGCCGTCTGCGCGCATATTGTCCCCGGACCGGTCGGCGGGGGCTGCCGGATTCGGAAGGATGCGAGCGTGCTGACGCTTTGAAAATGCCCTTATTCTTAGAAACAGGAGCGTGCATGGAAAACAACTGGGTAGGGATGCTGATCGTCGCGGTTGTCGCATTCAGTATTTTGGGCATTTCGGCCTACCGTAAGCGGCGGATCGATCCGCAGCTTGAAACGTTTGCACAGGCCTATTGCGAGGCGGCGGATCATGTTCTCGGCGGACCGCATCGCATGGAGGGCGCATGGCTTGCCACGGAGACGACGGCCGACGGGCTGCTGCGCCTTGCACCGCTGGATCAGCAGCCGGAAGCGCTGCGGCAGTTGTTGCAGCAGGGGGTCGACGATTATGTCATGGAGCGGCTGCGGGTGATGCACGCAGCGCGCTGCAAGGCACAGGAAACGCTTTCCGGAATCAATTTTTTCAGCAAGCGCATCAACCCCATCGTCAATACCACTTATGACCAAATCAATGAGTTTTTGACCCTCGTCCTGCATCCCGATGTGGTTTTTGATCAAAAGAATTTGGATCAATTCCACTACTTTTTGCATCAACAAGGACATATCAGGAATGTTGCGCTCGGTTCGGTTCTGCCGGAACATGCGAAACAAAAGATTGCCTGTTGATCCCCCCATGTTAACGCCCGCTGCACTGCGGGCAATTGTTGTTTTTGAACGTTATTCTTAACAACGCATAACGAACTCTGCCTGGGCTGGCAACAGAAACCATTCGTATTCCGCCGCGCCGGTGAGGAGGATACCGGCGGGGATGTTACCCGAAACAGACAAAAATCGTTGAGAACTTGGAGGATTGCAACATGAGAGAGTTTGTCTACCTGCGCCCCGGTTCGATTGCCGAAGCAATCTCCATGCGATGCGAGCATGCGGGATGCTCCGTGCTGTTCAATGGCGGTACCGATATCGTCATCCAACTGCGCGACCGGCTCATCAAACCGGACTATGTGATCGATATCAAGCATATCGATGGCCTGAAGAAGATCACATTCAGTAAAGAAGAGGGTCTGTTCATCGGCGCATGCGCTACCATGAACGAGATTGGCGGCAACGAGTATGTGAAAACGTACTATCCGTTTTTGGCGGAAGCGGCGCTCTCCGTTGGCAGCAAGCAGGTACGCAACCGCGCCACCTGCGTTGGCAATATCGTCAACGCCTCGCCGCTTTGCGATACCGGCACACCGCTGTATGTAACCGATGCATCGCTCTGCATCAGCGGCAAGGAAGGCGACCGCGAGGTTCCGATCCGCGAGTTTATCACATTTGTCCGCCGTACCGTGCTCAAGCCGGATGAGATCGTCACGGGCATCAGGGTGCCCTATGTCGAGGGCCTGAAGGGTATTTTTACCAAGGTTGCGCGCCGCAGAGAGGTCGACCTTTCCACCATTTGCGGCACGGTTGCCCGCTTGGGCGACAGCTACCGCCTCGCGTTCGGCGCGGTTGCGCCCACGCCGGTGCGCATGCCCAAGACGGAAGCGCTGCTCGAGGGCAAAACGCTTACGCCCGAGCTGATTGAAGAGGCAGCCAAACTGGCCCGCACAGAGGTTTCCCCGATCGACGACGTGCGCGCATCCAAGGAATATCGTCTGGATGTGGTCGAGGTCATCGTCAGAAGAAGCCTCACACAACTGGCGTAAGGGGGGACGAAGCGATGAAATACAAGGTGAACTTCTTCCTGAACGAGGAGCCGATGGAACTGTACGTCGATGCAAACCGGACGATGCTCAACGTTCTGCGCGACGAGCTGTGCTATACCGGCACCAAAGAGGGGTGCGGCGCGGGCGAATGTGGTGCGTGTACGGTCATTGTGGACGGCCTGCCGATCAATGCATGCCTCGTGCTGGCGCCGGAGATGGACGGCATGCACATTACCACCGTGGAAGGCCTGAGCAAGGACGGCGAGCTTTCCCCCTTGCAAAAGGCGTTTGTGGAGCATGCGGCGCTCCAGTGCGGCTTCTGCACGCCGGGCTTCATCATGTCCGGTACGGCGCTGCTGATGGAGAACCCGCAGCCCAACCGTGAAGAGATCGTGCGGGCGATTTCCGGCAATCTGTGCCGCTGCACGGGCTATGCACGCATCATTGAGGCGATTGAGGATGTCGCCGCGCAGAACGCCAGACAGGGAGGTGCTGAATAATGGAAGAACAACTCAAGCATGTTGGCGTAGCGTATGAACGCAGCGACGGCGTCAAGAAGGTGACCGGCGCCGCCGAATATGTCGATGATATCCGCCTCGGCCGGATGCTGTATGCGGATGTGGTGCGCAGCCCCTATGCGCATGCAAAGGTGCTCTCCGTCGATCTGACGGAGGCGAAAAAGCTGCCGGGCGTCAAGGTTGTCATCGACGGTACCGACTATAAAAAGCGCGTCGGATTGTATCTGGAGGATCGCTTCTTCATGATCAAGCCCGGCGACACCGCCAAATACATGGGCGATCCGGTCGCGGCCGTTGCGGCCGATACGCCGGAGATCGCGCGGCAGGCGTGCGACCTGATCAAGGTGGAGTATGAACCGCTGCCGGTCGTTGGCAATGTGCTCGACGGCATGAAGCCGGACGCCCCGATCATCCATCCGGAGCTGGGCAGCTACAAGGTCGCACCGATCTTCTACCCGGAGCCGGGTACGAACATTTCGCATCACTATGTGCTCAGAAAGGGCGATTGCGACAAGGCGTTTGAAGAGGCCGACGCCGTGTTTGAGCATGAGTTCTACATACCGCATGTGCAGCATGTGCCGCTCGAGCCGCATGTGGCCATGGCCAAGCTCGATCCGGACGGCAAGCTGACCGTGTGGGCGAGCTGCCAGTCTCCGTATGCCGTGCGGCAGACGCTCTCCGTTGCGTTCGACATGCCGCTCAACAAGATCCGCGTCATCTCGCCCGCAGTGGGCGGCGGCTTTGGCGCCAAAGCGGGTACGACGCTCGAGGGCATCGTCATCGGTCTGGCACGGCATTGCCCGGGCCGCCCGATCAAGCTGACCTACAGCCGCGAGGATGAGTTTGTCAACTCCTATGTCCGTCAGGGCATGTTCGCGCGCATCAAGACCGCCATGCGCAAGGATGGCCGGATTCTTGGCGTGAAGAACGAGTACTTCTGGGATGGCGGCGCCTACACCGAGTATGGCGTCAACATCACGAAGGCGGGCGGATGGGCGTCCGCTGGCCCGTACGATATCGACAATGTGTGGACCGACAGCTACTGCGTCTATACCAACAATCCGGTCGGCGGCCCGTACCGCGGCTTTGGTATGTGCGAGATCCACTTCGCGATCGAGCAGAACATCGATATGGTCGCCAAGAAGATGGGCATCTCCGAGGTGGAGATCCGCCGTATCAACGGCCTGCGTCCGGGCGGGCACACCGGTATGGGCGAGAAGATGGACGTCGCGGGCTATCAGGAGTGCTTGGAGACGGTCGTAAAGGACATGGATTTCGACACGCCCTCGGAGCAGCCCAAGGATCCGCACAAGGTGCGCGCCAAGGGCATTGCGGCCGGCTGGAAATCGCCGTCCATGCCGACCAACGCGGGCAGCGCGGCCATCATCCGCATGAATGAGGACGGCACGTTCTTCCTGATGAGCAGCGGCATGGAGATCGGTCAGGGCGCTGCCACCGTGCTGCCGCAGATCGCGGCCGAGGTGCTCTCCGTGGAGCCGAGCAAGATCACGTTCTGCTCCGGCGATACGGATCACACGCCGTATGAGTGGCAGACCGTGGCCAGCCGCACGACCTACTGCGCGGGCAACGCGGTGAAGCTCGCCGCGGAGGATCTGCGCGATAAGGTGCTCGATCTTGCCCAGATCAAGATGGGCGCTGTCAAGCGCGACCTCAAGTTTGAGGACGGGTATGTCGTGCACAGGATCTATCCGGAGCGCCGCGTGCCGATCAGCGAGTTTGCGCTGGGCGTCTCGTTCCCGGATGGCTCCGGCTACGGCGGCCCGGCCATCGGCGTGGGCACGTTTACGCTGGAAAACAATATCAATACCGATAAAAAGACCGGCGTCGCCAAGCACCATCCCGCCGCATTTTGGACGATGGGCGTCAATGGCGCGGAGGTCGAGGTCGATACCGAAACCGGCCATATCAAGGTGCTGAAGATGGTTTCCTGCTTCGACGCGGGCAAGGTCATCAATCCGGCGTTGTTCTCGGCACAGTCCGAGGGCGCTATGGTGCAGGCGCTGGGCACGGCGCTGTTTGAGGAGCTCAAGCTCAAGGATGGCAAGGTGCTCAACAAGAGCTTCGTCGACTACAAGATCCCGACGGCTGATGACATTCCGGAACTCGTGGTGAAGTATGTCGAGCACGCGGAGCCGACGGGTCCCTATGGCGCGCGCGGCGTTGGCGAACCGCTCATGGTTCCCGGCGCGCCGGCGATTGCCAACGCGGTGTATAACGCCATTGGCGTTCGCTTCACCCGCATGCCGATCCTGCCGGACGACGTGCTGCGCGCTCTGCGCGAGAAAAAAGCGAAGGAAGCCGCTGAAAAGTAACCATTCGGGTTGATGCGGCAAACATAGATTGTTTGCCGCATCAACAAAATTTGAAAAAACTGATGACAAATGTGAACCAACTGTGTATAATATAAGACACAGCAAGGAACCTATTACAAGCCAACGACAACTCTTCCCCAAATGCTTTTTGAACCCGGCGAAGCCCGAGACCCAACAGAACCCGTGAGATAAGGCAAAAAAGTCGCGTGTATGCACTTGCCCTTATCGCTGTACGCATATAGGAGCAAAGCTCTCGGCGGAGCTCACTATATATCGCACCCACCTGGAGAAATGGGGATTCAACAAAATTTGTAGGAGGTAAGTCATGGAAAGAAAGGTAGACGGTATTTACGACGGCTTTAAGGAGCTGGGTACCGGTAAAATGGTAGTGCTCGGCATCCAGCACGTTTTCGCCATGTTCGGTGCAACCGTGCTCGTGCCGCTGCTGACGGGCCTGTCCGTATCGGTGACGCTGTTTGCGGCTGGTATTGCAACTATCTGGTTCTTCTTCATCACCAAGCGCAAGGTGCCGGTATTCCTTGGTTCCTCATTTGCATTCCTCGGCGCGTTCGCGACGGTCGCGCCAAAACTGGCGGACGGCACCGCAAATGTTGAGATGCTGCCATACGCCACCGGCGGCGTTGTGTGCGCCGGCCTCGTATACGTGGTTCTGGCGGCCCTGTTCCAGATCTTCGGTGCAAAGAAGATCATGAAGCTGTTCCCGCCGGTCGTTACTGGCCCGATCATCATCCTCATCGGCCTTATCCTGTCGAGTTCGGCCATTACCAACGCTTCGACCAACTGGGTGCTGGCGGTCATCACGATTGCGATCGTCGTCGCGGTCAACCTGTTCGGCAAGGGCATGGTCAAGATCGTTCCGATCCTGATTTCGATCTTTGCCACGTATATCATCGCCTGCCTGGTTGCGCTGATCAACCCGAGCCTGTTCGGCCTGTCTTGGGTGAACTTCGATAACTTTACCAAACTGTTTGCAGACGGCGTGCAGTTCAAGGATTTCCTGTCGATCCCGCCGTTCCACTTGCCGAAGTTTGAAATCGGTGCAATCGTGTCCTTCGTCGTCGTTGCCGTTGCGGCCATCGTCGAGCACATCGGCGATATCGCGGCCATCGGCGCGACCTGCGGCAAGAACTTCATCGCTGATCCGGGCCTGACCCGTACGCTCCTCGGCGACGGTCTTGGCACGGCCATGGCGGGCGCCATCGGCGGCCCGGCCAACACGACCTACTCCGAGAACACCGGCGTTGTCGCGCTGACCCGCGTGTATGACCCGAAGGTCATGCTGATTGCGGCCATATTCGCCATTGCGCTCTCGTTCCTGAATATCTTCGATGCGTTCATCAACACAATTCCCACGGCGGTCATCGGCGGCATGTCCATCGTGCTCTACGGTATGATCTCTGCCACTGGCGTCCGCACGATCATGGAGAACAAGGTGGATTACACGAACATGCGCAACATCCTGATCTCCGCTCTGATCCTCGTCTGCGGTATCGGCTTTAACTCCAGCCCGATCGTGATCCCGGTCGGCGCGACCGCGATTCAGTTCGGTGGTCTGGCGTCCGCCGCGATCATCGGTATCCTTGTCAATGCGATCCTGCCCGGCAAGGACTACGAATTCAATGATGGCGCTGTTGAGGCTGATGAGAAGAGCATCGGCATGTAAGACAGAGCGGCTATCCGCTTGAAAGCGATGTAGCCATTGGATAAGGGTATCCCTTCCCTCCATTTCTCTAAAAGAACCGGCGCGGGGCAACGCCCCGCGCCGGCCTTTTGTTTTTTGGGTCTCAGGCAGTGCGGCCGCGAAGCGGGCGCGCTCTGGGCCATTCACTTTCCGGATGGCCGCGGTTTTCTGCCCTGTATGATGGCTGCGCTGCGGACAGCGGGGCGATGATGCTTCATACCCACACCTTATGCCGAACGACCGACCCGCCCGTGCCGCATTGCAATGATGCTTCGCGGCAGGAACCGGCTGGAAAGCAGGCCGTAAAGCGACGGACACCGGCCACGTTTCCCTTGCCCTTGCCGGAACGATGCGGATTGTTTGCAGCCCTTGCCAAACGCCGCTCCGCGCAGCTTGGCAAGGGGCAGTGCGGACGGCAGCGGCTACGGCGCAGAGTCGAAAAACAAACCCGACAGGAGGTTCCGATGGAATAGCGGGGGATAACGCCGCTCAAACGAAACGGGCGCGCCGCATCTTAGGCAGCGCGCCCGTTTCGTAAAGCCCATTCTTATTTTCCCTGTGCAGCCTTGATCTTTGTCCATGCATCGGAATAGACGCCCACAAAGTCGCCCAGATCATGGAACACGGTGCAGCGATCCAGCACATCCTGCGGCGGATTAAAGGTGGGGTCTGCAACAAACTCATCGCTGAGCAGCTCCAGCGCCGCGCGGTTGGGGGAGCAGTAATAGATGTACTCGGCGTTCTGCTTGGCAACCTCGGCGTCGCAGAGGAAGTTGATGAAAGCCTCCGCCTCGGCGGTGTGGGTCGAGGTCTTGGGGATAACGATGTTATCAAACCATACGTTGCTGCCCTCATTCGGCACGGCATACGCGAGATCTTCGCTCTCCGCGATGGCCATCAGCGCGTCGCCGGAATAGGTCACGCACATGGCGGCGGTACCGTTGATCATTTCCATCTTGGCGTCGTCGGTGAGATAGGCGCGCACGAGCGGCTTCTGGTCGATCAGCGCCTGCTGCGCTTCCAGCACCTCCGCCTCGTTGCGGGTGTTGATGTCGTAGCCCAGCTTGATGAGCGTGATGCCGATGGAATCGCGCACGCTGTCGTACATCAGAATCTGGCCGCTGTACTTCTCGTTCCACAGGATATCCCACGAGTCGACCGGGTCGTCCACCATGGTGGTGTTGTAAAGAATGCCGACGGTGCCCCAAAAGTACGGCACGGAAAATTTGTTGGCCGGATCGAAGGACAGATCCAAAAATCGCTCGTCGATATTGGCCAGATTGGGGATATTGTCCTTGTTCAGCTCGTGCAGCAGATTCTGCGCAATGAGCTTCTCGATGACATAGTCGGAGGGCACACAAATGTCATAGATGCAGTCGGCAGCCGACAGCTTGACAAGCATCTCCTCGTTGCTGGTCATGGTCGAGTACTTGACCTTGATGCCGGTTTCCTGCTCAAACTGGTCGAGCAGCTCTGGGTCGATATAGTCGCCCCAGTTGAGCACGTTGAGCGTCACCTGATCCTTCTGGCCGCAGGCGGCGAGCGGAAGCGCCATGGCAAGGATGAGCAGCGCGCAAAGCACCTTTTTCATCAGTTTCATCGGTTTTGTTCCTCCTTGTATCCTTCTGTCTTCTATCGGTTTTCTGTTCCACAACCGGCTTGATGCAAAGCCGGACAACGTGTCGCTGCGGCGGTACTTATCGCTTCATACCGACCTTGCGATCCTGAATCTCGCGCCGGCGCTCCTCACGGATGCTGCGGATATTGACGATCAGCAGCAGCGTGACCACCGGAACGAAGATGATCGTGGAGAGCGCCGGGTTGACGCCGCGGCGCGCGCTGGCATAGATATACATCGACAGGTTGTCGACGCCGTTTCCGGCAAAGAAGCTGACCACAAAATCATCGATGGAGAGTGTGAACGCAAGGATCGCGCCGGAGATGATGCCCGGCAGGATGTCCGGTATCACCACGCGCCAGAGCGCCATCAGCGGGGTACAGCCAAGGTCGAGCGCCGCTTCATAGAGCATGTCGGAGCTTTGCCGCAGCTTTGGCAATACCGAGAAGATCACATACGGCAGATTGAACGTGATGTGCGCGATCAACAGCCGGACATAGCCATTGCGAAGCCCGACGGCGAGGAACAGCAGCATCAGCGAGATGCCGGTTACGAGATCGGGATTCACCATCGGAAGCTGGGAAATGTTCTCAATCACCATGCGGCGGCGCTTTTTCATCGAGTGCAGGCCGATGGCCGCAAACGTGCCGAGCACCGTTGCAATGAGCGAGGAGAGCACGGCCAGCGTAATCGTAACCACGATCGCATCCGTGATTTCCGAGGTGCGGAAGAGCTTCTCATACCAGCCGAACGTAAAGCCCGTCCAGTTGCCGAGCGTCTTGCTCTCGTTGAAGGAGAACAGGATGAGGATCAGGATCGGCGCATAGAGAAACAGCAGAATCAGGCCAAGATACGTGCCCTTAAAGAACGCCCGCAGTCGTTTTACCATAGCCTGTTGCCTCCTTCAGCCTGCTTGCCGCCGGCGCGCTCCGCCCGCCGCATGATGGCCATGCTCAAAAGCACAAAGATGAGCAGCATGATCGCCAGCGCACTGCCCGCGCTCCAAGCCTGTTCCGTGATAAACTTCATATAGATCAAATCACCGTAGAGCATCGTCATGCCGCCGCCGAGAAGCTGCGAGATGGCGAAGGTCGTGGTCGACGGAATAAACACCATCGTGATGCCGGATACGATGCCGGAAACCGACAGCGGCAGCACCACGCGCAAAAAGGTCAGCGGGCCATTCGCACCGAGATCCTGTGCCGCCTCGATATAGCTCTTATCGAGCTTCATGAGCACCGTGTAGATCGGCAGGATCATGAACGGCAGAAAGTTGTAGACCATGCCGAGCAGCACCGCCGCCTCGGTATACAGAATATCGGTAAACGCGCCGAGCAGCGCTTTCCATGCATAGGTGCGCAGCAGGAAGTTCATCCACATGGGTACGATGAAGAACACCGACAGCAGCGTGGCCACGGCCTTCTTCATGCGGGAGAGCAGATAGGCCACGGGGTAGCCCAGCAGCAGGCACAGCACGGTCGTGTACAGTGCGAGCCGAATCGAATCGAGCAGCACCTTGATGTTGCCCACCTGCGCTGCCGCAACAAGGTTTTGCAGCGTAAAGCTGCCGTCGCTTGTAAAGGCATAATACAGGATCAGCAGCATCGGCGAGAGGATAAAGATCAGCATCCATACGATGTATGGGCCGGCAAACATGCTTCGTTTCAAGCGCTCACCCCCTTTTCCGATGCGTGCTCATGCACTGTGGGAGACGGCGATGTGCTCGGGCGCCACGCGGATGCCGACCTCTTCGCCATTCTCCATAAAATCTTCGGAACGCGCAATCCAGTCCTCCTCGCCGCAGGTGATCGTCACCTCGTAGTGTGTGCCGAGGAACATGCTGTCCTTCACAAAGCCGGTCAGTTCCGCATCCTGCGGTGCGACCAATTCGACATCCACCGGCCGAATCTGGACGAGCACCTCTTCCTTGTGCTCAAACTCGCCCTCGAATTTGCAGGCAAAATCATGGTCGCTGAACGTGACCAGATCCTCATTCGGATAGGCTACGGCGTCAAAGATGTTCGTCGAGCGCGTCTTCTTCATGATGTGGAACGCATCCGGCGGCAGCGAGAGGCCGACCTCATCGCCAACGGCGACATAATCCGTCGTGTGAACGATCCATTCATAGCCGTTGCAGTCCACATCGACCTCGTAGTGCACGCCCATGAACACCACCGACTGCACCACGCCGCGCACGCGCGCCTCGTCCGGCGGCACGATGTCGATATCCTCGGGGCGAACGACCACGTCCACCTCGACGTTTTTGCCAAAGCCGGCGTCCACGCACTGGTGCGCCATGCCGTAGATCTGCACGCGGTAATCCTGCAGCATGATGCCCGGCAGAATGTTGCTCTCGCCGATGAAGTCCGCAACGAACGGATTCTTGGGCTCGTTGTAGATATCCGTCGGCGTACCGATCTGCTGGATCACGCCGTCCTTGAGCACGACAATCGTATCGCTCATGGTGAGCGCCTCCTCCTGATCGTGCGTAACGAAAATGAACGTTATGCCAAGGCGCTGCTGCATTTTTTTAAGCTCTATCTGCATGCCCTTGCGCAGCTTCAAATCAAGCGCGCCGAGCGGTTCGTCAAGAAGAAGCACCTGCGGGCGGTTCACGAGCGCCCTCGCTATGGCAACACGCTGCTGCTGCCCGCCCGAAAGCTGATCTATCCAGCGCTTGCCGTAGCCCTTCAGGTTAACAAGCTCCAGCATTTCGTTCACGCGGGTGTCAATCTCCTGCGCGCTCAGCTTTTGTATCTTCAGGCCGAACGCAACGTTATCGTATACGTTAAGGTGGGGGAACAGCGCGTATTTCTGAAAAACGGTGTTTACGCGGCGCTTGAACGGCGGCACGGCGGAAACATCTTTGCCGTCTATGAGTATTTTGCCCTCCGTGGGCATGGTGAAGCCCGCTATAAGGCGCAGCATAGTGGTCTTTCCGCAGCCGGAAGGGCCAAGCAGCGTAAGGAATTCGCCGTCCCTTATATAAAGGTTAATGTTCTTGAGCGCGTCATCCTCGCCGTAGGTTTTGCGTATATCCACAAGATCTATAAGATGCTTTGACATTTCATGTTACCTTCCTGATTTAATATTAAAAGCTGGGCGGCGTGGAAACCCACAGCACCTTAGCCTCGCGCTTGGTATCGTTTGAAATATAGTGCACGGCGGTGGGCTTGAAGCAAAAGCTTGACCCCTTCCTTACCTTGAACGTTTCCCCGCCTATGTGCAGCGTTATGCCGCCAAGCAGAACATAGCCGAACTCCTCGCCCTCGTGGGGATCGTCCTCATCCGTCTCGCCGCCGGGGCCGAGTTCCAGCAGGATCGGCTCCATGCGGTTTTTCTGCGCCGAGGGCACCAGCCACTTGATGCAGCCCTTGAGGACTTCTTCATCTTCCTTGACGGAGACGTCCTTTTCGCCAAAGACCAGCTTTTCATCGCCCGCTTCGCTGAAAAAGGTCTTAAGGTCCGTGCCCAGCGATTCGAGGATGTCCACCAAAGTGGCGATGGAGGGCGAGGTCAGATCGCGTTCCAGAAGCGATATGAAGCCCTTGGACAGCTCGCAGCGGTCGGCCAGTTCTTCCTGCGTCAGCCCGCGTTGCAGGCGCAGGCGGCGGATGCGGTCGCCAATGTCCATAAGCGGCCCTCCCTTCTTACGCGGTTTATCATTACTAAACTGCAAAGCGATTTATATTAAACCACCGTGCGCGCCTTTTGTCAATGCAGCACGCGTTAATTTTTCTATGATAGTGTGATTGAAAGTTTAGTAAAACAAAACCGCTTTCCCGCCCCGGCGGGCGCTCCGGAGGCGATGGGGGCAATTTTCTTCCATGTTAATTCTTGATGAAACCATTGACGAAGGGCGGATGTTATGCTACACTAACAACTGGCCGGTGGCGGGCGTTGCGCCGCCGCTTTTCCGGCCTCGTGGTTAGACGAAACTAATACTTGGGAGGGAGGAACGATGATGCCTCTGGGAATGGCGAGCGTCGGC
>ERZ857998.3351-NODE-3351-length-13146-cov-5.136277_pt1 | contig 13146 bp, 6 predicted proteins | sample MGYA00519954_ERZ857998 | MGnify/ENA primary metagenome ERZ857998 (study PRJEB31778, sample SAMEA3449424) | human gut metagenome | biome: human gut; feature: human-associated habitat; material: faeces | place: United Kingdom | collected 2010/2012 ...
ATTCCAGATATTGGGGAATGCTGCCTGAAGAATATATTGTGGGAAAAGCTACTCGTATATGGTATTCAGAAGATAAATTTACGGAGCGTACTCGTTGGGAGAGAGTCATGAAGAAAATTAAATAAAAGTGAATTTGAAGTTGATGCGAAGGATAAAAGAAAATATAGCTGATGTGGTAGCTTTTACAGGAATTGTGTCAATTTTGTCTGTAATAGTTTTTTCTACTCCAAGTGAGATTTCTGTTGGCGAAATGGCATATCAAAAACTATGGCTGGGACGAATGGCTGTTGTTTTTGCCGTTTGTTGTTTGCTTTCTCTTTGTCTGAATAGAAAACAATACCTGTCTTTTCCGTCAATAGTGACATGGGTGTTGATTATGTTGGGAGGGATTGAAGCTATATGGGGATTAAGACAAATATATGGTTTTGCTGTTTCTAATCACTCCTTATATGTACTCACGGGATCTTTCTATAATCCGGGCCCTTATTCGGGATATTTGGCAATGATATTTCCGCTTTGTTTGCATGAATGGCTAAATTTGAAAGAAAAGACGGAACGTACATGGATAGTACAGGGAAAGTACTATGTGGCGTTAGGAGTGATGCTGTTGATTTTTTGTGTATTGCCTGCGGGTATGAGTCGTTCGGCTTGGATTGCCACCGTAGTATCGGGTGCATGGGTGTATGGGATGCATGTCTCATGGGGAAGTAAATTAAAGGAATTTGGACGAAAATATAACAAAAGGGTGGCACCGGCTTGTGTTGTAGGAGGGATTATATTAGTAATAATGGGGTATGCCCTTTTTCAGTTGAAAGCGCCTTCTGCCAACGGACGTTTGTTCATGTGGAAAGTCAGTATTCTTGCTATTGCTGAAAGTCCTGTTGTAGGGTATGGTACGAATAGTTTTGCTTCTGCCTACGGTATGGCTCAGGAGAATTATTTTGCAAAGGGGCAGTATTCGGAAGTAGAGGAATTGGTTGCAGGTAGTCCGGAATACGCTTTTAATGAATACCTGCAAGTAGCGGTAGAATATGGGATTCCTTTTTTATTTTTCGTTTTATTAATAATTGCTTTTTGTCTATGGAGTGGAATAGTCAATAAACGGATAGGTGTCTGTGGCAGTGTGATTTCGGTCTTAGTATTTGCTTTTTCTTCTTATCCGATGCAGATTCCCGGATTTGCAGTGACATTTTATTTCTTACTGGCTGCTTGTATTATTGGACGTTCGAAGACAATGTTTCTATTTTTTATTTTGATAATAATTCTATTAGGGACATATTATTGTCAATATAATCAATATGACGCATGTAAGAACTGGTATCGTAGTAAAATGCTCTATAATATCGGAGCATACCAATCAGCTAAAGAAGAATATGAAAAGTTGTATTCCGAATTGAAGAATCGTGGAGTTTTTCTTTTTGAATATGGTCATTGTCTTCATAAGTTAAAAGAATATGATCGTTCGGCTATAGTTCTGGAAGAGGCTATGAAGTATAATTGCGATCCAATGGTCTTAAATATTATAGGTAAGAATTATCAGGCAGTAGGAAAGTATGAGAGAGCGGAGGGGAGCCTGATTCGATCTACACATCGACTTCCTGGAAGAATTTATCCGTATTATCTTCTGGCAAAGTTATATGCGGAGCCAGACTATCAACAACTTGAAAAATTAGAGCGTATGGTTGAGGTTGTATTGACGAAAGAGCCAAAGGTTCAATCGACGGCGGTAAAAGAGATGAGAGTGGAAGTAAAGAAATTGTTGCAACAAATAAACCAATAAATACGATGAAAAATAATTCTACATGGATTTTATTGTGCCTTGCATGTATGATGACGCTCTCTTGTTCCGACAAGAAGAATACTGCAGATGAATCGGAGAAAGGCGTCTCCACAGTCCTTCCGGATACGAAGAATGAAGTAGCTGTTCAGATATTGAAGAAGCGTGATTTTCATCACGAACTGGTGAGTAACGGCAAAATCAGTGCCCGTGGCAAAGCCGATCTGCGTTTTGAAACCGGTGAAGTCATCGCTCATATCTATGTGAAGAATGGCGACCGTGTACAGAAAGGGCAGAAGCTGGCTGATCTGGATAAATTCCGTCTGGAACAGAAATTATCCCAGTCGGAAGATGCTTTACTGAAAGCCGAACTGGAATTGAAAGACGTACTGATCGGGCAGGGATATTCTCCTGACGACTTTAGTAAAGTCCCTGTCGAAACAATGAAAATCGCCAAAGTAAAAAGCGGGTATGAACAGTCGAAATCCCAGTATGAGCTGGCAAAAAGAGAGATGGAGCATGCTACGTTGATTGCTCCTTTTGACGGTGTGGTAGCCAATTTATTTTCGAAGCCTTATAATCCGGCAAATACTTCTGAAGCATTCTGTACTATTATTGATTCCAAAGGAATGGAAGCTGATTTCACAGTGCTGGAAAATGAACTTGCTTTTATCAGGATGGGAGATAAAGTGGTAATTACTCCTTATGCCGGAGGAGATGCGTTTGAAGGCAGTGTATCAGAAATAAATCCATTGGTGGATGCCAACGGCATGGTGAAAGTGAAAGCATTGGTAAATGCGGGAGGAAAACTGTTCAGCGGAATGAATGTAAGGGTAAGTGTCCGCCGTTCGCTGGGAGAGCGGCTGGTTATTCCGAAGAGTGCCGTTGTATTGCGTTCCGGCAAACAAGTGGTATTTACCCTGAAAGACGGCAAGGCAATGTGGAATTATGTGAATACGGGACTGGAGAATGCGACAGAATGTGTCGTCTCCGACAAGTCGCAGAAAGGTATCGAGGATGGTCTGCTGGAAGGAGATACGGTCATCGTCACCGGAAATCTGAATCTGGCGCATGAGGCGGAAGTCTATGTTAAATGAAGAATTAAGAATTAAATAATGAATCTATGATAAAATTCTTAATTCAGCGCCCTATTGCCGTATTGATGGCCTTTACCGCCTGTTTCATCATCGGGCTGGTGACGTACTCTACGCTGCCTATATCGCTGCTTCCCAATATCGCTATTCCTGAGATTACGGTACAGGTGGCGTCTGCCAATACCTCTGCCCGGGAATTGGAAAACACGATTGTCAAACCTTTGCGGGGGCAGCTGATTCAGGTCTCTACCCTGAAGGATATTCATAGTGAATCGAGAGACGGGGCGGGCATTATCCGCTTGTCATTTGAATATGGAACGAATACGGACCTTGCCTTTATCGAGGTAAATGAGAAGATAGATGCCGCCATGAACTATCTTCCGAAAGAAGCGGAACGCCCGAAGGTAATCAAAGCGAGTGCAACGGATATTCCTGTATTCTATCTGAATCTGACACTGAAGAATGACAGTGCTTACGGAGCTACGGAACAGCACTCCTTCCTTGAATTGTGTGAGTTTGCCGAGTCTGTCATTAAGCGCAGGATAGAGCAGCTTGAAGAAGTTGCCATGGTGGACGTGACCGGTATTTTGGAACGGCAGGTACAAATAGTGCCCGACAAGGACAAGCTCGCCATGATGGGACTCTCCATTGGAGATATCGAATCGGCTTTATCTTCTAATAATGTGGAACCGGGCAGCATGACAGTGCGAGACGGGTATTATGAATACAATATTAAATTCTCGACATTGCTGCGTACGGCGGAGGATGTGGAAAATATTTATCTGCGTAAGGATGACCGCATCGTACAGTTAAAAGACTTCTGCAAAGTAAGCGTCGTACCTGTAAAGGAAAAAGGAGTATCCCTGTCCAATGGCAAACGGGCGGTGAGCCTTGCCGTCATCAAACAGGCGGATGAGAACATGGATAAGATGAAGCAGGCGCTGGTAGGCACGATGACCTATTTTCAGTTAGTATACCCGGAGATCGATTTCAGCATCAGCCGTAATCAGACGGAACTGCTGGACTACACCATTTCTAATCTGCAACAGAATCTCTCCCTTGGTTTTCTCTTTATTTGTCTGGTAGCGGTTCTGTTTCTGGGAGATGTAAAGTCTCCGCTGGTCATCGGACTCAGTATGGTGGTGTCCATCGTGATCAGCTTTGTCTTTTTCTACCTTTGCAATATGTCTCTCAATATCATTTCACTTGCTGGATTAATCCTGGCATTGGGAATGATGATTGACAGTTCGATTATTGTGACCGAGAATATATCGCAATACCGTGAACGGGGATACTCCTTGCGCCGTGCCTGTGTGACGGGAACCAGTGAAGTGGTCACCCCCATGCTGAGTTCTTCTCTGACGACTATTGCTGTTTTTGCCCCACTGATTTTTATGAGCGGTATTGCAGGCGCTATTTTCTTTGATCAGGCTTTTTCTGTCACTGTAGGACTAATGGTGTCTTATCTCACCGGTATCATGCTGCTTCCTGTGCTTTATCTGCTGGTTTACCGGACAGGTGTCCGCACCCGGAAATGGAAGTGGCTTTCTTTCAAAATTAATAACCCGATCAAGGACCACACGCTAGACCGATTCTATGATGCGGGTGTCGACTGGGTATTCCGCCATAAAACGTTCAGTGTACTGTTCTGTGTGATTTCCATTCCGCTTTGCATATTCTTCTTTTTCTTTATAGACAAAGAACGGATGCCCGATATCGAGGAGAATGAACTGATCGCCCGGATAGAATGGAATGAGAATATCCATGTGGATGAAAACAAACGACGGGTGGATGAACTTTTCAAGGAACTGAAAGATGAAGTACTGGAGCAAACAGCCTCTATCGGCAGACAGGACTTCATCCTCAATCGGGAACGGGAACTGTCTTCTTCCGAAGCGGAACTTTATTTCCGTACGGAGACTTCCGACGCTATTGCTCCTTTGGAACAGACGGTATACCGGAAACTGAAGGAACGTTATCCACTCTCTGTCATCTCTTTCTCTCCGCCGGAAACGGTCTTTGAGAAACTCTTTGTGACGGGTGAACCGGATGTGGTGGCGGAATTTTACACCCGTAATAAAGCGGAAGCCCCCAAAGCGGAAGCAATCCGCAGCGTGGAACAGGAACTGGGACGAAAAACCGGAATCAATCCGACAGGTATCGCCTTCGAAAACCAGTTGAATCTGAGTATCAGTAAAGAGAAACTCTTGCTCTACCGTGTTTCCTACAACGAACTGTATCGGGTACTGAAAACGGCTTTCCGGGAAAACAGTGTGACGATGCTGCACTCTTATCAGCAATATTTGCCGATCAACATTGCCGGGGATGAAAAGACCGTGAACGAGGTGTTGCAGGAAACACTGGTGCAGACGCAACCGGACAACCGTGGGAATGTCGATTTTATCCCGCTTCGGGAATTGATCAACGTAGCTCCCGCCGAAGACTTGAAAAGTATTACTTCCGGACGTAACGGCGAGTATGTCCCGTTCGACTTTTACGGCGTGCAGGATGCGAACCGGCTGATGCGTGAAGTGAAACAGGTGGCGGAGGAAACAGGGGACTGGGATACGGGCTTCTCCGGCAGTATCTTCTCCAACAAGGAGATGCTGGATGAACTGGTCGTGATCCTGTTGATCTCACTGCTGCTGATGTATTTCATTCTTGCCGCACAGTTCGAGAGTTTTCTGCAGCCGTTGCTGGTACTGGCGGAAATCCCGATTGATGTGGCATTTGCTTTACTCTTGCTCTGGATATGCGGGCATACGCTGAATCTGATGTCTGCCATCGGTCTGATTGTGACCTGTGGTATTGTAATCAATGACTCTATCCTGAAACTGGATGCGATCAATGAACTGCGCAAGGCAGGCGTTCCTTTGCTGGAAGCTATTCACGAAGCAGGCCGCAGGCGTCTGCGTCCGATTATCATGACTTCGCTGACGACTATCTTTGCCATGGTGCCGTTGCTGTTCTCCTCGGATATGGGATCGGAACTGCAAAAGCCGTTGTCTATCGCCATGATAGGCACGATGTCCATCGGTACGGCGGTCAGCCTCTTTATCATACCGCTGCTTTACTGGTTTATCTATCGGGGAAAAAGCGGGAATCACAAACCAAATGAAAAACATGTTGAATTATGAAGAAATCATCCGTTCTTTTTGTATTGATGGCAGCATCGGGGATATGTTTCTCTTCAGTATATGCCCAGAAACGTCTGGTGCTGGACTTGAACCAGACTATCGCTTTAGCTAACGACAGTTCGCTGGAGTCATTCCGCACACAAAATATGTATCTGTCCGGTTATTGGGAATACCGGACGTACCGGGCAAACCGTTTGCCGAGTCTGACAATGGACCTTACCCCGGCACAATATAACCGGGATATCACGAAACGTTATGATTCGGGACAGGACCTGGATGTCTACCGTACGCAACAGTCATATTATGCCTATGGAGGATTAAGTGTCCGTCAAAATCTGGACCTGACCGGAGGTACGTTCTATCTGGAGTCGAACCTTGCCTATATGCGTAATTTCGGGGATAATAGTGCGACGCAGTTTACCAGCGTCCCGATACGGCTCGGTTATTCGCAGAGCCTGGTCGGGTATAATCCTTTCAAATGGGACCGGAAGATCGAACCGCTGAAATACGAGCGTGTGAAAAAGGAATTTCTTTATAATGTGGAAAAGGTTTCGGAAACGGCGACGAATTATTTCTTTTCGCTGGCGATGGCGCAGGCGGAATACAAACTGGCAAAGGAAAACCTCGCATCTACGGATACTTTGTACCGCATCGGACAGCAACGGCACCGGATCGCCGCTATTTCACAGGCGGACCTGCTGACTTTAAAGCTGGATAAAGTGAATGCACAGAATACATTGCAGAATAGGGCAAGCGCCTTGAAACGGGCAATGTTCTCACTGGCATCTTTTCTGAATCTGGATAAGAATACCCAGATCGAACTGGAGCTTCCTTCACGCCCAAGTATGATGGAGATTCCGGTGGATGAGGCTTTGAGATGGGGAAGGAGCAATAATCCGCAGTTGCTGGAACTGAAGCAGAATGTACTGGAAGCGGAGCGGAATGTGGACAGAACAAAGAAGGAATCCCGTTTCAATGCCAGCGTGAATGCCAGTATCGGTTTCAACCAGGTGGCGGAAAACTTCGGAGATGTGTATCATAAACCGATGCAGCAGGACTTGGTAGCGGTCAGCGTATCGATTCCGCTGCTGGACTGGGGCGTTCGTAAGGGCAAATACAACATGGCACGGAATAATCTGAATGTAGTGAAGATTTCGGCACGTCAGGATGAGATCAGTATTGAGGAGGAAGTCATCATGACGGTGAGTGATTTTAATATCCAGCAGCAGTTGATTGCCAGTGCGGAAGAAGCGCTGGACCTGGCGATACTGGCTTATAATGAGACAAGGCAACGTTTTATTATCGGTAAAGCGGATATTAATAGTCTGACGCTTTCGCTCAACAGGCAGCAGGAGGCGCAGCGCAACTACATTTCTGCCTTGCAGAACTACTGGCTGAATTATTATAAAATACGTCGTCTGACTTTATTCGATTTTGCTACGAAGCTTTCTCTTTCGGATCGTTTCGACTTTAATGGAGGAAGACTGATCAGATAGTAATTTCTTTTGAGATATAGACAAATGAATCATGCAAGATATAGGTTCTGAAATTAAAAAGTCATCAAAGGCTTCCGCTTTTACGCTCATTGTCGCTTTTATCAGCGTGGCGTTGGTCGGGCTGGCACTTGTTCCGTTGCTGCCGGTGAAGCTGAATCCGTCACGGACCTTACCCGGATTTTCTGTGTGGTTCGGCATGGGAGGGACTTCGGCGCGTGTCGTGGAGATGACGGCTACCAGCAAACTGGAGGCGATGCTTGCCCGTGTCAAGGGAATACAAAGCATATCTTCGACTTCCGGCAATGGCTGGGGAAGTATAAATGTGAGTCTGGACAAGCATGCAGATGCGGCTGTCGCACGTTTTGAGGCTTCGACCATCATTCGTCAGACTTGGCCGGAATTGCCGGCGGGAGTTAGTTACCCGTACATTCAGATGGCGAGTCCGGAGCAGAAAAGTCAGGGACCTTTTATCGCATTTACGATTAATGCGCCTGCCACTCCCAGTCTGATTCAGAAGTATGCGGAGGAACATATAAAGACACGCCTTGCGCAGCTTCCGGGAATCTATAAGATAAACGTCAGCGGAGCCACACCGATGGAATGGCGGCTGGAGTATGATTATGAGCAGTTGCGTGCGTTGGGGGTGAGTACGGATGAAATTAGTCAGGCAGTCGGTCTGCATTATCAGAAAGAGTTTTTGGGGACTTATGATGTGGAACAGGCGGCTTCGGGCAAGGAATGGATTCGCTTGGTGCTGATGCCCGAACATGATAATCGGGAGTTTGACGCCGGGCAGATACAGGTGAAAGTGAAGGATGGGAGAATCATCCGCCTGGACGAACTGGTGAAGGTCGTCCGTATGGAAGAACAGCCTCAGAGTTATTACCGGATTAATGGACTGAATTCGATTTATCTGTCTGTTGTCGCTGAAGAGGCGGCTAATCAGCTGGAACTGAGCAAAAAAGTACAGGCGTGTATGGATGATATCAGACTGTCGCTTCCGGCGGGATACGAGATTCATACCAGTTATGATACTACAGAGTTTATACATGACGAGCTGAACAAGATTTATTTGCGTACGGGAGTGACGGTGGCTATCCTGCTCTTGTTTGTACTGCTGATTACTTTCAGCCCCAAATATCTGTTTTTGATTGTCACCAGTCTGACCGTGAATATGGCAATAGCCGTTATCTTTTACTATGTCTTCGGACTGGAAATGCAGTTATATTCTTTGGCGGGTATCACGGTTTCACTGAACCTGGTGATTGATAATACGATTGTGATGAGTGATCATTATCTTCGATGTAAAAACCGGAAGGCGTTCATGTCTGTATTGGCGGCTACACTGACAACAATGGGAGCGTTGGTCATCATCTTCTTTCTGGACGAGAGGATTCGTCTGAATCTGCAGGATTTTGCCGCAGTGGTGATGATTAATCTGGGAGTTTCATTATTGGTTGCTCTGTTCTTTGTACCTTCTTTGATTGACAAAATCGGGTTGAAACGACGCAGGAAGTCTTCTCTGACCGGAGTGAAGAGAAAATGGAAAATGGGGAATACCCGTTTCTTAGGATGGCTGCGTTCGAAGATGCGAAGGGGGCCGGTCTATTTCAGTCATTTCTACAGGTGGCTGATACAGAGGCTTTGCCGCTGGAGAGTAGCGGTTTGTCTGTTGCTGTTGCTGGCATTCGGATTACCGGTCTTTCTGTTGCCGGAAAAGATGGATGGGGATGGCAAATGGGCAGAGATTTATAATAAGACACTGGGGACTCCTACCTATAAGGAAAAGGTGAAACCGATAGTGGATAAAGCGTTGGGAGGAAGTCTGAGGCTGTTTGTGCAAAAGGTGTATGAAGGGAGCTACTTTACCCGGAATGAGGAGGTGGTGCTTTATGCCAACGCCAATTTACCGAACGGCAGTACGCTTGAACAGATGAATACACTGATCAAGCGAATGGAAACTTATCTGAGCGAGTTCAAGGAGATCAAGCAGTTTCAGACATCGGTAGAAAGCGCCCGCAGGGCATCTATCAGCATTCGTTTCACAAAGGAAAATCAGAAAAGCGGGTTCCCATATACGCTGAAAGCTAACATGATCAGTAAAGCTCTCCAGTTGGGGGGAGGAGATTGGAGTATTTATGGATTACAGGATCAGGGATTCAGTAATAGTGTACGCGAGAACGCGGGATCATTCCGGGTGAAAATGTACGGATATAATTATGATGAACTTTATAGCTGGGCTACAAAACTGAAAGAGGTCTTATTGTCTCATCGCCGTATCAGGGAAGTTACGGTCGGTTCCAATTTCTCGTGGTGGAAGGATGATTATCAGGAGTTTTATTTTGAGCTGGATAAACAACGGATGATCGGAGCGGGGATCGGAGCCGGAGAACTGTTTGCTGCTATTCGTCCCATATATGGGCGGAATCAGGAAATCGGTTCCGTTGTTACCGAAGATGGAACGGAAAAAATCAAACTCTCTTCCCGCCAGTCGGATCAGCGGGATATATGGGCCATGCAGTATTATCCTTTCCGTGTAGGCGATAAAGAGTATAAACTGGCGGAACTGGCTAAGGTAGAGAAGGGACAGATGCCGCAGGAAGTGGCGAAGGAGAATCAACAATACCGCTTATGCCTGCAATATGAGTATATCGGTGCGTCGGAACAGGGAAATAAGCTGCTGAAAAAAGACCTGGAAGAGTTTAATGAACTTCTCCCGATGGGATATAAGGCGGAAGCGGAAAGTAATAACTGGTCATGGGGTGGAGGTGCCAACAAACAGTATCGCTTGCTCCTGATTGTGATTGCTATCATTTTCTTTATTACAAGCATTCTGTTCAATTCGTTGAAACAGCCGTTAGCGATCATCTTTGTCATTCCGATCTCTTATATCGGTGTGTTTCTGACGTTCTACTGGTTCAAGTTGAACTTTGACCAGGGTGGTTTCGCTTCGTTCATTCTGCTCTGCGGTATCACAGTGAATGCCAGTATTTATATTTTAAATGAGTACAATGCGATTCGAAAACGCTTTCCCTGCCTTTCTCCTCTTCGTGCTTACGTGAAGGCATGGAATACGAAAGTGATTCCCATTTTTCTGACGGTTGTTTCTACCATCCTTGGCTTTATCCCCTTTATGGTGGGAGCAGAGAAAGAAGGTTTCTGGTTTCCTTTGGCTGCAGGTACTATCGGTGGACTGGTGATGTCCGTGATCGGTGTGTTTATTTTCTTGCCGGTACTGACTTTGAATAAAAAGAAGATGATGGGGAAGAATCTTTTTCGTTGACTGATAATTAAAAAAATGCAATTTTGTTTAGTGGTATGCTGTTCTTTAATCGTCTTTAGAATAAAGAAAATATATAAATGTGATCTAATAAAAAAAACTAATAATAATGAATATTACCGTTCACAGAGTTTATAAACGATTTATTAACCGCTATTTCTTTTGTATATGAAAAGCTTATTTTATCTATTTTTACCTATTGCAGGTGTATGGTTGTTTTCAGCTTGCGCTAATTTAGAGCAAGTTGAAACGACAGATCTTGATCGGGAGTCTGTCTTTGCGGATAGTGCATATACGACAGGTTTTCTTTCTCAAATTTATGTAGATGTTGGTTATGATGTTAAGCCCAATCGGTACACGACAAATGCTTTTGGGGTAACGAAAGAGCATGGAGGGTTACAGACCGCTTGTGATGAGGCTGCTTATAAAGTTGTCTCTGATGTGACTAATGATGTGATGTTTGCTACTGGGACTATTAATTCACTTAATGTATTGGAAGATGATGTTTGGAAGAAGGCATATACTAATATACGAAGGGTGAATTTATTTATGAAGTATGTGGATGGTGCTCCGTTACTTGAATCCACTAAGATTCAGTATAAAGCGGAAGCCCGTTTCTTGCGTGCATGGTATTATGCAATGATGTTACGTCATTATGGTGGTGTACCTTTAATTGGTGATGCCATATATGAGATAGAGGATGATATGAAGACAAAGCGTGACACATATGCTGATTGTGTGAAATACATTGTAGACGAATGCAAGTTAGCAGCGGAAGATTTGCCGGACATATTCAGTGGCGTTGATAATGGACGTGCTTCAGCAGGAGCTTGTAAAGGGTTAATTTCACGTGTTCGTTTATATGAAGCCAGTAAATTATTTAATGGTAGTGATTTCGGTAAATCAGCAAATTTCCCCAAAGAGTTGATTGGGCATCCCGAATATGATAAAGAACGTTGGAAAACGGCTGTAGATGCGGCTCTTGATGTGATAAAAATGAATCGCTATGATATTTATATACGTCACGTAGAAAGTGGTGGCTATAATTCTGGAACAGATGAACCAGGCTGGGGGTTTTATGCAATTTTCCATAATAATGATTTTTCAAAAGTGCCAGATGGAGCAAATGGGGTGACTTATCCGAATGGGACATATTGTGAAATGATATTTGAATGTAGACCAGGCGAAGGTAATCAACGTGAAGCATTATTTGGTCCTCCGACTTGCGGTGGTAATGGTAATGGTGGTTATATTTATCATGATTTGGTAGAACAGTTTCCAATGAAAGATGGAAAACCAATAGGAACTAGCGGTAAATATCCTTACGATCCTTTGAAACCTGCAGAAGGGCGTGATCCACGTTTTGCCAATACTGTTGTTTGGAATGGTAGCGTAATGATGAGTGGAGGTGATAAAGACCACGTTGTTTATACACATAAGGGAGTGGGATCAACTACCGATGCTTTTGGAAGTGGTACGCCGACTGGATATTATATTCGTAAATTTAGTCATCGTCAATTGGCAGGCAATTGGTTTGTAGGTACTTCCCAAGCTTTTGATTTGATTCGTTATGCCGAGATTCTGTTGAATTATGCAGAAGCGGTCAATGAATATTATGGTCCGGATCATGAAGATGTTTTAGGTGAATATACTATAAGTCCTTTGGCTGTATTGAAGTTGCTTCGTGAACGTGCCGGAATCGATGCTGGAGAGGATGGAAGATACGGATTGGAAAAAGGTATAGAAACAGATTACCAAAAAATGCGGGATGCTATTCGCTTGGAACGTCGTATTGAACTAGCTTTCGAGGGACATCGTTTCTTTGATGTGCGTCGTTGGATGATTGCTGAAGAAACTGAAAATAAGCAGATGCATGGATTCGAAATTACCAAAAATATAACAGAAACAGGTAAGGTGGTTCCGGTACGTAAACATACTTTCCGTCAAGCGATGTACTTCTTTCCTATTCCTTATAAAGAAACGGTGAAGTCTGACGATTTAGTGCAAAATCCTTATTATGAATAATTTGTCTAAAATAAAAATATACAATGAAATTAAATATGCGATTTACAATGGGAGTTTTCTTTATATTAGCAGTAGCTGTCAGTTCCTGCGATACTTTTAAAGATGAAACTCCAGAGAAATATCCAGAAGCAGTTAAAAGCATAGATGCTAATTGGCAATTGTCAGCTGTTTCTCGAAATGGAATAGATATTACGGACATGATGGATTTTACGCGTTTTCATATTGTGCTGAATAAGGATAATACATATGAATTAAAGAATTACATACCTTTTATAGTGGAAGGAAATGGTAGTTGGAGTGTAGATGACCCTATATATCCGTTCCATATATCTTTTAA
>ERZ857998.3354-NODE-3354-length-13135-cov-5.075917_pt1 | contig 13135 bp, 13 predicted proteins | sample MGYA00519954_ERZ857998 | MGnify/ENA primary metagenome ERZ857998 (study PRJEB31778, sample SAMEA3449424) | human gut metagenome | biome: human gut; feature: human-associated habitat; material: faeces | place: United Kingdom | collected 2010/2012 ...
ATGTTTTTACTTTTTCAGGAGCTTTAATTGTCGCTACAGCATCGTCTTCATTTGTGCTACAAATCGGAGCTTCTAATTCAGTATCACAAGCATTATTGCATTTTATTTTACCAGATATTTCTCCAGTTAGACCATCCTTATTTCTTTGCATTACATAGAAATTTTGGGCATTTGTTTGACCTACTGGGATTAAATGAGCACCAACATATTCTAGATTTGGGTCATTGTAATCATATGCAACTTTATAATCAGTTGTTTTACAATTTTCACCTTGTTTTGCAACGTCAAATGTAATTGTTATTTTTCCAGTTGAACCAGATAAATAATTTTTATTAGCATTTACAGTTTCACCATTTACTTTTAAATTACTACAACTAGCACAATTTAATTTAAAGTTTTTAATAACTCCTTTAGAAGCATCAAAGTTCTCATAAGAAAGTTCAATTCTGACACTTGTTTCCCCTTGATTTGTTTTAGTTGTAATTGTTGGGGTTGTACTTGCACCACTTGATACTTCATTAGCTTTAGAAACACCTATATCAAATAATCTCTTAGCAACATCCATTACTTCTTTAGCAGTAGTATTGCTTACATCATAAACAAATTTGTATTGATTATTAAACCATGAAGGATTATATTTAACTAAATCACTAAAACTATTTGAATAACTTGATGAAGCTAACCATTCTCTACCAATATTTACATGAGCTGATGCTATAGCAATTAACTCATTATTACTAGCAGTACCTTTACCTTGTCCACCAATACCCATTGAAAATGCTCTGATAGCAATACTTGTTGCTACATAAAAGTTTTGGTCAGATAAACCTGTACTAATTTTTGGTGTTCCATCAAACTCACTATATCCATGTTTCATGATTTCTAAAACGCCTAAACCAATAGCATTATTAGTTTTATCTTTTGATGCACCTAAAATATAATCTATTTTATATGTTGTATCTGATTGTAAATGTGGGTCAATACAGTATCCTAATATTTGATTATTAGTTCCTATTTTAGTAATTTCATAAGGAATTACTGTTAAACCTCTATTAATTGGATTAGGAATTGTTAATCCATTAATTATTATTTTGTTATTTCCATTTCTATCTTGATAATTTGTAAATCCGCGTTTCCAATCTTTTGTGTATTTATCCCCTACTACAAAAGATTCAGCATTAACACTTGATATACCAAATGTTAATACTAATAAAATTAATATTAATAAATTTCTTAAATTTTTCTTTTTCATATTATACTTCTCCTACGTTTTTTTATTATTACTATTGTTGCACCACCGGCAACTACAACCAATGTTATTCCCCCAATAATAAATGGAACTTTATGTTTAGAAATAAAATTTCCAACAACTTCATACCATTTACTATCTTCCTTATTATCCTTTTTATCTTCTTCTTTTTTATCTAGTTGTTCACGAATTCTTGTAAAGAATGTATCATATCCAACTGACTCATATGTAACATATCTTTGACATAAGTAATAGTCTGGTAATTCTTTACATATATCATATGTTGAATAATCATTATATCTTGGAAGTGAAACATATAATGTTTTTAATGCACTTCCTTCACAACCTGTTTCGTTTGATGCATACACTTTAATTGTATAGGTTATCAAACTATCAAGTTCTGTTCTTGTAAATGATATATTACCATTATTAGCATCATCATATCCATATGTTGCAGTTTCATTATTTAAATCATTTGTTACTACGACATACATATTTTTAGTAATATTTAATATATGTACTTCAATATAATCTGTTTTAGCAACATATTCTTCGTTCTCCAAACCATCTGGAGGAGAATATTCACCACGATCTAGAACCCTTTCTTTTATTTCATAGTTGGCTTTGACATTAGCTACTTCATTATTGAGTTTTGCTTTTTCCTCATAACCACAAGTTGCAGCCTTTGATGTGGGTACTAAAACTAAAAATGTAAATGTAATTAATAGTGCTTTTTTTATACTTCCACCTACAGCATCTAAAAAAGAGTCATTTATATCTTTCATCTCGAACTGTTCTATTAGTACTTTTTTTACATTATTTTTATCTAAATTATTAAAATATAATTTCATACATCTAGATTTTATTGTATTCAAAACTTTATTTTCATTTGATGTTATAAGTATTATAACAACATACTCTGGCGGTTCTTCTAATGTTTTTAATAAACAGTTTTGTGCTTCTTGCGTCATTAGTTCTGCATCATTAATTAAATACACTTTATAGTCCGAATTTATTGGTTTCTCTGCAATTTTAACTTGCATATTTCTTATTTGCTCTATTTTTATTGCGCTTCCCTCTTCATTTATCAAATTAAAATTTGCATTATTATTTGTATTAAATTCTACACATGATTTACAAATATTGCATGGTTTATTATTTTCTGAAGTACACAAAATTGCTTTTGCAAATTCTTTTGCAAGCATCTTTTTTCCTATTCCCTCTTCTCCTATAAATAAATAACTATGCAATATATTTTTTGTATTTATGTTATTTGATAAAATATTTTTTATATTCTCATGACCTGCAATATTTTCGAACAAGTCTATTCCTCCTACTCTTCTACTTTTCCAAATTCATTAAGTGGCCAAAATCTTATTAAGACTTTTCCTTCTATTCTTTCTAATGGGATACATCCAAAAGCTCTACAGTCTACACTTGAGTTCCTATTATCTCCCATCGCAAATACAGTATTTTCTGGAACTATAATATCATAAAATATTCCCTCTGCATCATCTGTTATAATTCCTGGCTGTAAGTAATCCTCTTCTAATTCCTCTTCATTTATATATACTTTGCCATTTTTTATTTGTACATGGTCACCTGGCAATCCTATAACTCTTTTAATATAACTTGTCTTTCCAATTTCTAATACATTGTAGCTAAAATTTCCAAAAATATTTCTTTCTTCATCTTCATAAATTGCTACAGGATTAGAAATATCTGTATCTTCCTCTGTTCGGTAAGTAACCGTTGGGGCTTCGAAGGTAATTATGTCTCCCCTTTTTGGCATTTGTTTAAAAGTTCTTCCAAGTCTATTTAAAATTAATCTTTGGTTTTCTTCTAATGTAGGATACATTGATTCCTGTTTTACAACTGTTGGAGTTAAAATAAAATATTTTATTAATAAAGCTAATATAACTGCAATTACTATACAAATAATCCAGCCACCAATTTCTTTAATTATCTTTTTGTTCCTGGATATTTGGTTGTCTTCTAGCTTCTCCTTCATTTAAGTTTTCTTCCTCCTTTAGGATAAATTTGTTATTTGTCTTTGTAGGTATTCTTATTACAACTTCTGTTCCTTCATTAAGTTTACTTTTTATATCTATTGTTCCATTATTTCTATCTAATATTTCTTTTGCTATTGAAAGACCTAAGCCAGTTCCACCCATTTCTCTAGTTCTGGCTTTATCTACTCTATAAAATCTTTCGAAAATTCTTTCTAAATCTTCTTCTGGAATACCTATTCCTGTATCTATAAATTTTATGTACGCATCATTATATACAAATCCTACATAAATATTAATCGTTCCATTTTCATTTGTATATTTGATACTGTTTGATAATATATTTATTATTACTCTCTCTATTCCATCCTTTTCTGCATATACAGGTGGTACATTTGCAGTAACTAAACAATGTACTTGTAGATGTTTCTTATCTATTTCTATTTGAAGTTTCTCTTGGCATTTCTTAGCAAGCTCTCCTAAATCAAACTCTTCTTTTACTATATTTGTCTTGTTACTATCAAATCTAGAAAGAGATAATAAATCTGTTACTAATTTTGACATTCTTTTCGCCTCTGAAGATATTACACCTAAAAATTTAGTCTCTATTTCTTTATCATGGTCTGTTTCTAGCAAAGTATCTGCATAGCCCATTATTGATGTTATTGGTGTTTTTAACTCGTGTGATACATCTGCTACAAATTCTTTTCTCATATTATCTAGTTTTACATGTTCTGTTATATCTTGTATAAGAACCATAACTCCTGCTGGTCTATCTTTTTCATCTTTTAATATTTCAAACGCTAGATTTAAATATCTGTCTTTTACTTTTACTTTCTGCTCTGATGATGTCCAATCTTCTAGGTAGATTATTTTTTCCATGTTAATGTCTATATTTACATTTTTAAAAATTGTTTCAAAATCTGTATCTTCTTCCATTATAGATAATGCTCTTGTTGCAGCTGGATTTATTAATATTACCTTTCCTTCCATATTAAAAGCAATTATACCATCACTCATATGTAAAAGAATTGTTTCCATTTGCTTTTTTTGAGTAGAAATCTCTGATAAGTTAGTTTGCAATTTTGTTGTCATTTCCTCGAAAGTATCTGCCAAATTGTCTATCTCATTCTTATTTTTCACATGAGCATTTTTTTCCTTTGAGGTTAACTTTTCTGCATTTTTTATTAATTTATCTATAGGCTTTACTACCGTTTTTGAAAGAAAAATTCCTACAATAATGCTAATTGCCCCTAATAATACTAAAGAAATCATAGATATTGTTTTAATATTATTAATTTCTTCTATTATTACATCTGTAATTTGAGCTGTGTTTAAAGCTGTATTTATTGCTTCTAATGAGTTAGTAAAAAATAAACCTAACCCTATAATTATAAACATTCCTAATATAAAAAATATTAATACTATTTTTAATTGTATATTCTTTATCATTTACTACTCCTTGTTACACTACCTTTAAGTGATTTTTTTATACTAATAAAATCGCCAGTTAAAATAGACTACATATCTGTATTTCGACCGACGATTTTTACTCATTTGCATTGTGACTTTTTAACACAATTTATTGGATTTGCCCTAATCATAACTTACCTAATATTTTGATAGTGGCTTAATTTATATTTATTTATCACCTGTAGCTATATAATAACCTACTCCTCTTTTAGTTATTAATATTTTTGGATTTGATGTATCTTCTTCTATCTTTTCTCTTATTCTTCTTACAGTCACATCTACAGTTCTGATATCACCATAATATTCATATCCCCATACTTTTTCTAGTAGAGTTTCTCTTGTTACAACTTGACCCAATTGATTTGCTAAATATTTTAATACTTCAAACTCTCTTAATGTTAAATCTATAACTTTATTTTTAACTCTTGTTTCGAATTTATCAACATCTAATTGTAAATCTCCTACAATTATTTTATTTGTATTTGCCTCTAGCTTTCCGTCTTCGTAACTTCCTTTACCTTTTCTTAAATTAGCTTTTATTCTTGCCATTAACTCTCTTATACTAAAAGGTTTTGTTATATAATCATCTGCTCCTAATTCCAATCCTAATATTTTATCTATTTCTTCGCCTTTTGCACTAAGCATTATAATTGGAACATTTAAAGTATGTCTTATTCTTTTGCAAACAGATAATCCGTCCATTTTAGGAATCATAATATCTAATAATATTAAGTCAGGTGTATTATTTAAAGCAATATCTACTGCTTTTTCCCCATCTGTTGCCTCTAAGGTATTATATCCTTCTTTTTCCAAATTATATACTAGCATATCAATTATTGGTTGTTCATCATCCACAATTAATATTGTTTTTTTATCAGTACTTGTTTCGCCTTCCACAAATGTTCCACCTTTCCTATAAAATTCCATACATAATTTATATCACAATCTTAAAATTTGTACAAGTATTTAAGTAATTTTTTTCTATAATAAGCTTGCGGCTCCAATAATTCCGGCATCATTGCCTAAACTAGCAAGAACTATATTTATTTCTTTTCTTGAATTAAATAATAGACCTTTTTCTTGAATTGCTTTTTTTAACCTTGGAATAATTAAATCCCCAATATAAACAAAACTTCCACCTATACATATAATTTCTGGTTCAAATATATTTATTAAATTTGCTATTCCTATTGCCAAATATTGTACATATTCTTCTATAAGTGGCTTTATTCTTAAATCATCTATATGTTTTCTTATTTCATTTACAATGTTTGCCCCTGTCTCGTTCTCGTTTAATTCTAATGTTTCTGCTACTTCTCTTTTTAAAACTTTCATAGAGCAATATGTTTCGAAACAGCCTTTACTTCCACATTTACATTCTCTACCATCTTTTTGTATTATCATATGTCCAAATTCCATTCCAGATTTATATCTAGGTTCTACTAATTTATTATTTATGAACGCTGCTCCACCTATTCCTGTTCCTAAACATAAATATATATTATCCTGTGCCGGTTTCGTGCTTCCATACATACTTTCTGCAATACCTGCACATTTAGCATCATTTTTTATTTTTACTTCTAAGCCAAATTCTTTATTTAAAATTTTTGCTATATCTAGTTTTTCTACACCTAAATTTACAACATTATATATACAATTATTTTCTATAGTTCCTGGTGATGCAATTCCTATATATCCAAGTTCTTTAGTCTCTATGTCTTGTTCTTTTAAAATCACTTTAATAAAATTTGTAATTGTATTTATAATCATTTTCTCTATGTTTTTCTTGTCTTTTTCTGTAATATCTACTTCTTTTTTATTTATTATTTTGCCACTTGAACCTACTAGTCCTACTCCTATATGACTTCCTCCTATATCTATTCCTATATTCATACTTCCACTCTCCCTATGTTTTTAGTACTTTTATATAATTATACTATATATTAAAACTAGTATGTCTGCTATACATAAATAAAAACCTATTGGTAATTTTGCAAGTTCTTTAGCATTCTGCTTTTTAATTACTCTTCTTTTTCTTATTGTAGAAATTTTTCCAATTAAAATGTATACTCCAATAACTAATAATGTATATATAACTGTTACTGCAAAAATATATTTATCTGTAAATATTGCCATATACATGCAAAGCATTAAAATTTGCAACACATATAAAGACTCACCTTTTTTTCTTATAATAATCGTATCTATTATTAATAATATTACAAATATAATTAAATAAATTAAATACTCAATTAAATGAAATTTATTATTAACATATAAATAAATTATCTGTATTGCTTCTACAATAAAACCTACAAGTAAAATCCTTTTAGAAATTTTATGTTCTTTTTTATCTATAATTGCAATTCCTATTAAAACCAATAAATATATTATACTAAATATAAAATTAATCATTTTTTTCTCCTAACATTTTTTTAGGCATATACTAATGTATATGCCTATTCTATCATATAAATATTTAATTTACAATTTTAAGTTAAAGCCTAAACTACTATATTTTTAGTTTACATCTTTTACCTTTAATTTTTGTGTATCTATTGTAACTACATATTTATCTCCATTGTTTGTAACATATTCTACAGAGCTTCCATCTGCGCCTTCTTTAAAGTTTGAAGATTTATCTATTGCTTTTACAACTGCATCTATAACATCTGGATTTGTATTTGTTTGTACTAATCCATTAACATTCATCTGAGCTTGTTCTTGTTCTTTTTCTACTACTTTTAGTGCCATTGTTACAATATCTTTAGCATATGCTTTATCTCTTTCAGCTTCTAGTACATTATCCTTACCAGTTAATCCATCTTGACCAAATACTAAGTATACTATAACTCCTGCTAAACATAGTAATACAATTATTGTTATTATTAAAACTACTAATGTTATTCCCTTTTCTTCTCTTACCTTATTTAACATATAAACGTCTCCCTTCTTTTGTATAATTGCGTAATACTTTTGCAGTTTTCTTTTAACAATATTTTATATGTTTATATAAAAAAGTCAAGGTATTTAATTTAAACATAATAATAATGTAATATTAACGTAATATTATACTTACCTTACGCCTCCAACACCTCCTCCGGCACCTTATATTTTCTTTAGCATTGTTATAAAAAATCCATCATGGTTTTGACTTGGTAAAAATTGTACCATATTATTAGTAGTTATCTTAGAAAATTCATTTGGTATTTGCTCTTCTATATTAACTGTTTCAAATTTTTCTTCTTTTATGAATTTTTCTATTATTGCATCATTTTCTTCTTTTAACATACTACAAGTAGAATATACTAAAGTTCCATTTTTCTTTAAATATTTAGAACATGTTTTTAGTATATTAAATTGAATATCAGAAATTTCTTTTATATCCTCTTCTTGTCTATTCCATTTTATATCTGGCTTTCTTCTTATTACTCCTAAACCTAAACACGGTACATCAAGCAAAATCTTATCAAATTTTTCTACATATTCTTCTTTTAATTTAGTTGCATCATGTACTTCTGTTTGTATAATATCAATCCCTAATCTTTTAGCATTTTGCTCAACTTGTTTTAGTCTTTCTTCGTAAATATCCCAAGCTACAATCTTTCCTTTGTTGTGCATAAGTTCTGCTAAGTAAGTTGTCTTTCCACCAGGAGCACTACATGCATCTAAAACTATCTCTCCTTCTTTTGGTGCAAGGACAAAACTGCTTAAACCTGCTGCTTCATCTTGAATAGTTATATTTCCTTCTATATATTCTTTGGTTTTAGTAATGTTTTTTGTACCAGTAATGGTTCTAAAATCCTCTAAAATTCCTTTTTCTCCTAGATCCATTTTTCCTTTTAATCTATTTATTCTTACCGAAATATTAGGTCTTAAATTTAAATTTTGGCAAATATTGGCGGTTTCTTCCTCGCCATATTCATCACAAAATTTTTTTACTATCCATTCTGGCATTGAATACTTTAAACTTATTCTAGTTATACTATTAGTTATATTACTAATTTCTTTATAGTCGCTTTTTTCTATTTTTCTTAAAATTGCATTAACCAATCCAACTGATTTAAAATTATATTTTTTACATAAATTGACACTTTCATTTACAGCTGCTGATTTTGGAACTTTATCTAGAAATATTATTTGATAACTGCCTAAATACAAAATATTCTTTACCCAATCTGACATTTTCTTTATTTTCGTTTTTGAATATTTTTGAATTATATATTCTAATGTTAGTTTCCAAGTTACAACACCATATACTAATTCAGATATAAAATTTATATCTAAGTTACTTAATTTTTCTCTATTTTCATTTATAAATTTGTCGAGCACAATATTAGAATATGCTTGTTTTATATTTATTTCATATAAACTTTTTAGTGCAATATTACGTGCAAAATCGATTTTCATCATTTTCAATCCTTTCATCGGGATTTATATCCTTCCCGGGATTTAGGGACGGTCTTTTTTTCCCTTTCCGGGATTTGAGGACCGTCCCCATATCCCGAATGTCCCCAAATTTCATTTTTATATATTATATCATCAGCTTGTATAAAATTAAATTAAATGGAAAAAATATTAGTAATTTTATTTATAGGAGGTATTGTAATGACTGTAGAAAAACACATTCGTGTTAGAGGTTCTTCTAACATATCTTGGAAAGATGCAATTGTACAAACTATTAGTGAAGCTTCAAAAACAATAAATTATATATCTGAGGTTAAAGTAATTGACCAAACAGCAAATATTCAAGATGGTAAGATTACTGAATATTTTGCTGAAATAGAACTTACATTTTATATAGATCATTCTAATATGTAGAAAGGAGTAATTATGCAACCTATCGAGACACAAAAAAAATACCAAGAATATGTAGATAAAAAATCCCCTAATTCGCCAATATTAAAGAATTGTTTTAATGCATTCTGGGTTGGAGGTTTAATTTGCACTTTTGGTCAAATTATCTCACTTATATGTAAAGCACGTGGCTTTGATGAAGCAACTTCTGGAACTATAGTTTCTATCATTTTGATAGCAATTAGTGCTTTTTTAACAAGTTTAAATCTCTTTAATAAAATAGGAAAATTTGCAGGTGCAGGTTCTCTTGTTCCAATTACAGGTTTTGCAAATTCAATTGTATCACCTGCAATTGAATATAAATCTGAAGGTTATATTATGGGAGTTGGTGCAAAAATGTTTACAGTTGCAGGTCCTGTATTAGTTTTTGGAATATCTGCGTCTGTTATACTAGGAATCATTTATTGTTTCTTCGTATAAATATTTCTATAAATTAATGAAAGGAGTTTCGTATAAGTTAATATACGATAAATTAATAATGAAAAAAATCGGAAACCAAAGTATAAAATTTGATAACCCTCCAACTATTGCAGAAACAGCTTCAATAGTTGGTCCCAAAGAAGCTGCCGGTCCTCTTGCTAAATACTTTGATAAATGCCTAGAAGATGAATTCTGGGGTGAAAAGACTTGGGAAAAAGCTGAATCTAAGATTTTTAAAGAAACTATTAGTACAGTTCTTGCTAAATCTGGAATAGCTGCAAGTGACATTGATTATTCTTTTGCAGGAGATCTTCTTAATCAATGTATTTCTTCTACATTTGCTATGCGTGATTCCAATGTTCCATTTTTCGGTTTATTTGGTGCATGCTCAACATTTGTTGAAAGCTTGTGTATAGGTTCTGCATTTATGGATAGTATGGCTTTAAACAATGTTCTTTGTGGTACTTCTAGTCATTTTTGTAGTGCCGAAAAACAATTTAGATTTCCTCTAGAACTTGGAAACCAAAGAACTCCTACCAGTCAATGGACTGTTACTGGTAGCGGAGCCGCTATTCTTTCACAAAAAGGCCTTGGCCCATATATTACTACAATGACGCCTGGGCTTATTGTAGATATGGGCATAAAAGATGCTAATAATATGGGAGCTGCGATGGCTCCAGCTGCACTTTCTACGCTTTTGGCACATCTTGAAGATACTGGTAGAACACCAGATTATTATGATGCTATATTTACTGGTGATTTAGGACATTTAGGAAAAGAGATTCTAATTGACCTAGCCAAAAACAAAGGATTTGATATTTCTAATAATTATAATGACTGTGGGGTTTTAATATTTGACAAAGATAAGCAAGACACTCATTCTGGTGGTAGTGGTTGTGCTTGTATAGGAACAGTATTTTCAGGATATTTATATAAACTATTAAAACAAGGTAAGCTTAGAAAAATATTGTTAATTGCAACCGGTGCCTTAATGAACGCGACTACTTCTCAACAAGGTGAATCTATTCCTGGAATTGCACACGCAATTTCCATTGAAATGGACAAAGAGCCACTTAATTAGTTTTTGATTATATGAAAGGATTAAATTTATTATGGAATTTTTGCAAAATATAGATTGGATTATGATGTTAAAATGTTTTATAACAGGTGGTTTGATTTGTATTATTGGACAATTATTAATAGATAAGACTAAACTTACTTCTGCTAGAATTTTAGTAATTTTTGTTACGACTGGTGTTATATTAGGTGGACTTGGTATTTATCAATATTTAATTGACTTTGCTGGTTGTGGTGCAACAGTTCCTTTATTAGGATTTGGTGCTAACTTAGCAAAAGGTGCTATTGAAGCTGTAAAAGACCAAGGACTTATCGGAGCATTCATTGGAGGCGTTAAAGCTTCAGCAGGCGGAATTGCAGCAGCTATATTCTTTGGATATATTGCTTCTCTTTTAGCAAAACCAAAACTAAAAAAGCAATAATGAAAAGTTCAATATATTTTTTCGTTATAAAAGAAAGCAAACTATTAAAAGTCAATAAAAATATAAAAAATTTTTCTTTAGGTATTGAATATTTTTTCACTAATTGATAAGATACATCTAAATTCACAATGGTTTATTGGTAACCTTATAAAAACCTAAATATACTGTACAAGGAGAGTATGATTATTTAAGTTATTCAATATATCATACAAGAAAAAATATGTTTTCAAATATTTTTATATTAATTATTGGGTTTGCTTTCTTAATAATTGGTGCAGACATTTTAGTTAAAGGATCTAAAAATATAGCTACAAAATTTCATATTCCAGATATTCTTATTGGTCTTACAATTGTAGCTCTTGGTACATCTGCACCAGAACTATTTATTACTATCTCTTCTGCTATTTCCAAAAATGAAGATTTAATTATTGGAAACGCAATAGGAAGTAATTTTTGTAATTTATTTTTTATTATAGGAATTTTGGCTTTATTTCATCCAATATATATTGACCCCAAAGTAAAAAAAATTCACATACCAATTTCTTTTTTTGCCACATTGTTACTTTCACTAATGATCATCTTTAGTAATGTTCCTTATACTATTACAAGGATAAGTGCTAGTATTCTCATCCTTTTATTTATTATATATTTTTCATATCCAATCTTTAATCATTTTAAAGACATTATGAAAACACTAAAAAAAGATAAAAAGAATAAAAGTTCAAAAAAAATAAATCTTGCTCTTTCTATATTTTTCGTTATTTTAGGAAGTGTTCTACTAAAGTTTGGTGGAGATTTTGTTGTCGAAAGCTCTAGTAATATTTCAGTAATTTTAGGACTTAGTGAAGAAATCATTGGAGCAACTGTTATTGCATTCGGTACTGCTCTTCCAGAACTAGTCACTTCTATTTTTGCTATTATTAATAAAAACTCTGGCTTAGCAATTGGAAATTTAGTAAGTTCTTGCATTTTAAATTTACTTTTGATACTAGGAACAGGAAGTCTAATTCTTCCACTTCATTTCTCATATGAATTTATTAGACAGCTGACTTTCTTAATATTGGGTACTTTTGTGTTATGGCTTATTAACTTTATTGGTAGAAAAAACTATATTACTAGATTTAAAGGGATTATATTGCTTCTTATTTTTACAATATATGTTGTATCCCTATTTGTCTAATTTTTTATTTATTTAATTTAAGAGTTAGGTCACAATTTGCAAAATATATTTGGTATATTTTTGAAATTATGTTGAACTTTTTATAAATTTATTATATAATTGATTTATTCATTTTTCTTATGGTAATTTAATGTTCAATTTTATAAATAAATTTTTTATATTTTTACTTGCATTAATTTTAATAATTAGTATATTTTTTATTCCTATTATATACCCTACTGAATTTCAATTTTCACCTGAAATAAATGATAGCTTAATTATAAGTGGAAACGGATTTTGTTGGCCTCTCCCTGGCTTTACTTATATATCTTCTTACTTTGGAAAACGTACATCTCCTACATCTGGTGCTTCCACTTATCATTCTGGTATAGACATTCCTGCTCCTACCGGAAGTAGCATTTATGCGGTAGATTCAGGCTATATAACCTTTGCCAGTTGGGGAGCTGGC
>ERZ857998.3356-NODE-3356-length-13129-cov-3.755775_pt1 | contig 13129 bp, 10 predicted proteins | sample MGYA00519954_ERZ857998 | MGnify/ENA primary metagenome ERZ857998 (study PRJEB31778, sample SAMEA3449424) | human gut metagenome | biome: human gut; feature: human-associated habitat; material: faeces | place: United Kingdom | collected 2010/2012 ...
CGTGGTCTGCTGCCAGGAGTGATTCGGCGTGCCCAGCGCGTGGGTCGCCGCCATGAGCTGCACCGTCGGGCAGATCCAGCTCACGTCGCCCACGTCGGTCGAGCCGTAAGCTGTCAGGGTCTGACCCGTGTAGGGCTCTAAGCCCCGAAAGATCGGGTGCAGCTCGTTCGCGTTCGGCATCCCGACCAGTGCCTTGCGGGTCAGCTCCCGGGCGTAGACCTCGTCCGCCTCGGTGATCTCCGGCAGTGCGATGCGCTGCATCACGTTGTAGGCAAGATTCTCCAGCGTGTGGTTGAGGATCGTATTGGAGCACGCTTTTGTAAGCGTCGCTGTCATTTTTGTCTGCGTCATCAGCGCCGCACCGCGGGCAATGTCCGTCACGCGTCCGGCAAGCTCGCGCGCCTGATCGTTCGTGCGGGCTCGGATGAGATACAGCACCTCCGCGTGCGCCTGCACCACGTTCGGGCAGTCGCCGCCGCTGTCGGTCACGGCGTAGTGCACGCGCGCGTCCATCGGCATATGCTCGCGCAGGTAATTTGCGCCCACGTTCATGAGCTCCACCGCGTCGAGCGCGCTGCGCCCGAGCTCCGGCTGGATGCTCGCGTGCGCGGCAACGCCGTCAAAATGATAGAGCATCTGAATATTCGCAAGCGACGTCCTGCCGCGGATGCCGGTTTTCGCGTCGGGATGCCAGCACACCGCCGCGTCCAGGGCGTCAAACACACCGTCGCGCGCCATAAACGTCTTGCCAGAGCCACCCTCTTCCGCCGGGCAGCCGAAATAGACGACCGTGCCGGAGTGCCCGCTTGTTTGCAAATAGTGCTTCGCCGCGATGGCAGCGCCGAGCGCCGCTGTGCCGAGCAGATTGTGCCCGCAGCCGTGACCGTAGCTCTGTCCGTCGGGGCAAGGCTCGGTCATGCCCGCCTTCTGCCCCAGCTTTTCCAGCGCGTCAAATTCGCCCAGAATGCCGATGACCGGCTTTCCGCTTCCGTAGCTTGCGGAAAACGCCGTTCGTATCCCGGCAAGCCCGCGCGTCACAGTAAAGCCCTCGCGCGCCAGCACTGTGCAAAGTCGCTCCGCCGAGCGAAACTCCAAAAACGCCGGTTCGGCATGATCCCACAGATAATCTGCGGTCTCGATCAGCTCCGCGCTCTTCTCATCAATGATATTTACCCAATCAAGCTCCATGATCTGTCTCTCTTTTCGTGCGATTTCCCGAAACATCCTGTAATTCAATTTCATTATACCAGCCATTTTTTCGAGAACAATTGCCGAAAAAGTCAACTATATTGCAAAATCGATCATAGCGTTCTTTACAGCTTCACACAACTGTGGTAGACTGTCAGCGATGTCTCGCCGGAGGTGACAAAGAGATTATGACAACCAGTTCCACCGCATCCGCGCGTTTTCTATCCATGCGCACCTACACAGACAAAACCGTTTCGTGCTCCGTCAGCACGTCCGAGGACCTGACGCTGACGCAGAAGGATCATTATCACAATTTCTATCAAATTTATTACATCACCAAAGGCAGCCTCATGCACAGCGTGAACGGGCATTTCGTCCGCCTGACGCGCGGTGATTGCTTCATCATCCCGCCCGCCGTCACGCACCGCATCGAAATTGACCCCGCCACGTCCGGCTTCTATTCCTTCTCGTTTTACGACACGTTCCTGTTAAAGGACGAAATGCAGCAGAGTATCATCCAGCGCCTGTTCTCCGACCTCACGCCGAACGGCATCCTCGGCAGACTCACCCTCACGCCGGAGGAGACCATCCGCATGGACGGGCTTATGCGTTTTGCAAAAGAGGAGTTTGACGGCGCGCAGCTTGGCTTTGAGTGCATCCTCTCGGCGATCCTCACGTCCATCCTTGTCCTGCTCGCGCGGGCGTATGAGCGCGAGGAGTGCGATTTCAAGCACAACAATGCCGTGCTCACCAGCATCGAGTACATTAAACAGCATTATTCCGAGCCGCTGCTCGCCCGCGACCTTGCAAATCGTGTCTTTCTTTCGGAGGCGACGTTCTACCGCGTTTTCAAGCGTGCGACGGGTCAGTCCTTCAAGAGCTACCTCACCATGGTGCGCATCCGCAGCGCCTGCTCGCTGCTCAAAAAGCGCGCCATTCCCATCACGCAGGTCGCCTATCAGTGCGGCTACGGCAATTATTCGTCCTTCTACCGCGCGTTTTATCAGCAGATGCAGATGTCCCCCATCCAGTATTTGCAGGAGAAATAAAAAACCGCCTCGGTTCGTAAAAACCGGGGCGGTTTTTTGTTCGCTTACTGCGTCAGCGCAGGGTTCATAAAGTAGACGTTTTTCTCATCCAGCTTCTGCCGCAGCAGCTCCAGCGCCTCGCCGAAGCGCTGGAAGTGGACGATCTCGCGTTCGCGCAGGAACTTGATGACGTCGTTCACGTCGGCGTCGTCCGACAGCCGCAGGATGTTGTCGTATGTCACTCTCGCCTTCTGCTCGGCGGCGAGATCCTCCGTGAGGTCGCAGATGGGGTCGCCCTTGACGCCGATCGACGCCGCCGACCACGGAAAGCCCGCCGCCGCCGTGGGATACACGCCCGCCGCGTGATCCACAAAATACGCGTCAAACCCCGCCTGCCGGATCTGATCGTCCGTCAGCGTCCGCGTCAGCTGATGTACGATCGTCCCCACCATCTCCAAGTGCCCCAGCTCCTCTGTACCGATGTCGGTCAGCAGACCTTTTAGCTCCGGGAAGGGCATGGAATAGCGCTGACTGAGGTAGCGCAGCGACGCGCCGAGCTCGCCGTCAGGACCGCCGTACTGGCTGATAATTAACGACGCCAGGCGCGGGTTCGTGTTTTTGATCCTGACCGGGTATTGCAGCCGTTTTTCATATACAAACATACTCAGCCCTCCTCCCGATAGTCCCACGGCCACGGATCGTTCAGCCAGCCGTAGCGCCCGCCCATGGTCGAGGCAAGCTGCGTCAGGCTCACGCCGCTGCGCTGGTACTGCTCCACGGCTTCCTCATACAGCTCCGCGTACTGGTTGTAAAGCGTGATCGCCTCGGTGTCGTTTGCGTGTGTGTCGAGATACAGTCCCAGCTCGTTGATGGCAAAGCCGAGCGCCTGAAGCTGCCGCGCCGCGCTGAGGTCAGTGAATGCCTCGTTCTGCATTTTGAGATACGGCAGATCCAGCCCCTCAAACAGCGTCCCGCGCGCCAGCGCGAGATCGAGCGCATATTTGCTCGCGCCTGTCTGCTGGAATGGGACGAACGGAACGGCGAGCGGCGCACAGCTCGGCAGCTTGCCGTCGTGGTCGGCGCAGACATAGAGCGTGTCGGGCATCTGCGCGGCGGACGACGTGTCTGCCTGCACCGCCGCGCGCGCCTGCGCATTCTGCGTGCAATTGTTCAATCGAAAAACTCCCTCCAAATCATGTAGCGGGCGGCGCACCGCCCATTCACACTGTATGCAGGGAGTTGTCGAGAGGTGTAAGAAAACAGACGATGCCGGTGCATCGTCTGTTTTCTTACAGTTCTATTTCACCGCTGCAATACAAAAGCTGCGTCGTCGGCAGTTCACCGCCATAGCGCGACCAGTCGCGTTCGCATTTGCGGCGGATGCCGCAGACGTCCTTTTCGTCGACCGGAATGTGATAAATATAGTTTTTCACTGCCGCCTCCAGCAGCAGCTCCCGCGTCTCGGGATGGGACAGATACTGCCCGTTCCAGAACGCCGCGTCCGCCCGGCGGCCATGCAGAATGGCGCGGTGGCGTTCCGTGTCGATCTGCGCGTCGGCAGTTACATAAATGCTTTTTCCGGCAGCGGAGATCCAGTATACAGCGTGCGGGGCTTCGGCCATACCCGGAACGGGGATGTGCGGAAAGCGGCTGCATTCGACCGTAAACGGGCCAAGCTGCATCATCAGGTGCTCCGGCGTGTTCGGCTGCGGAAGGAAAACCGGCGCGCCGCAGGCCGCGCGGAGCTGCTCCGCGCGGCTGGCGCTGTAATGGTCGGGGTGCGCGTGGGTAAACAGGACGCCGCAGACGGCGTCATAGGGCGGCTCGCCTGCCAGCATTTTCGCAAAGACTTCAGGCGGCAGGCCGTAATAGCAGCGGAACTGCTTGTTGAGCGCGTCGATCAGGAGCGCGCTCCCATCCTGCTCCAGCACAAGGCCGCAGCTGCTGACGAGTGTGATCCTCATTGCAGCAGCTCCAGAAATTCCTGCTCGGACAGGACCGGGATGCCCAGCTCGTTGGCCTTTTTCAGCTTGCTGCCCGCGTTTTCGCCCGCGACGACATACGTCGTCTTTTTCGAGACGGACGAGGCGGCCTTGCCGCCGAGGCTTTCGATCTTCTCCGTCGCCTCCTCGCGCGTAAAGAGGCTCAGCGCGCCGGTCAGCACGAAGGTCTTTCCCGCAAAGCGGGTGTCCGTGATCCGGTTGGTCGACAGGAAGTTCACGCCAGCCTCGCGCAGACGCTCAATGAGGTCCTGCGACTGCGGGCTTGCAAAATAGTCGAGAATGTTCTGCGCCGTCGTCTCGCCGATATCAGGCACGGCAGTCAGGTCTTCAAGCGCCGCGTTCTGCAGCGCGTCGAGGCTGCCGAATGTAGCAGCCAGCACCTTGGCCGCCTTGCTGCCGACCTGCCGGATACCGAGGGCGCACAGAAGGCGGGACAGATCGTTCTGCTTGCTGGCTTCAATGGCCGCCTCCAGATTCGCGGCGGACTTTTTGCCCTGACCGGGAAGCTCGGCAAACGCGGCGTAGTCCAGCCGGTAGAGGTCGGCGGGATTGGACACCATCTTCTGCTCGATCAGCTGATCGAGGATCGCGCTGCCGAGGCCGTCGATGTTCATGGCCTCGCGCGAAACGAAATGCGCAAGATTGCGCGACAGCTGTGCGGGGCACTCCGCGCCGGTGCAGCGCAGAGCCGCGCCGTCCTCATCGCGCACGACGGGCGCGCCGCAGACGGGGCATTTGTCCGGCAGGTGATAGGGCTTCGCGCCCTCCGGGCGCCTGGCGAGCACGACCTCAAGAATCTCCGGGATGATCTCGCCTGCCTTGCGGATCTTGACGGTATCGCCGATGCGGATGTCCTTATCCGTAATAAAATCCTGATTGTGAAGCGTCGCGGCGGTGACGGTCGTTCCGGCCAGATGCACGGGAGCGACGATGGCGCGCGGGGTGAGAACGCCCGTGCGGCCCACCTGCACGACGATATCCTCCAATACTGTCTCCTTGACCTCGGGCGGGTATTTGAAGGCTGCGGCCCAGCGCGGGAATTTGGCCGTGCTGCCGAGACGGGCGCGGCCCGCAAGGCTGTTGAGCTTCATAACGGCCCCGTCGATATCATACGGCAGGTCATAGCGCGTTTCGCCAAGATTTTTGATCAGCTGCTCCGCTTTGTCCATATCGCGGCAGAGCGTATAGGGAATGACCTTGAATTTCAAATTTCGCAGATAGTCCAGCGTCTCGCTGTGGGTCTGAAATTCCGCGCCCTCTGCCAGCTGCAGATTGAAAACCAGAATGTCCAGCCTGCGCTTTGCAGCGATACCGGGGTCGAGCTGGCGCAAAGAACCCGCCGCCGCGTTGCGCGGGTTGGCAAAGAGCGGCTTTCCGAGCTTTTCCTGCTCGGCGTTGAGCGCCTCGAAGCTGGCGCGGGGCATAAAGACCTCGCCGCGCACGATCAGACGGGCGGGCGCGTGCTCCAGCGTCATGGGGATGGAGCGGATGGTCTTGAGATTTTCCGTTACATCCTCGCCGATCAGGCCGTCGCCGCGCGTTGCGCCGCGGACGAACTGTCCGTCGACATATTCCAGCGCGACGGAGAGACCGTCGACCTTCGGCTCGACGGAGTATTCCGCGTCCGGCTCCTCCTCGCGCACGTGCGCGTCAAAGTCGCGCAGCTCGTCATAGGAAAACACGTCCTGCAGGCTTTCCAGCGGGACGGCGTGGCGCACCTTGACAAATTCGCTCAGCGCCTGCCCGCCGACGCGGCGCGTCGGACTGAGGGGCGAGGCGTACTGCGGGTACTGCGCCTCCAGTTCTTCCAATCTGCGCAGCTTGTGGTCATAGTCATAATCGCTCATTTCGGGGTTGTCGAGCACGTAATAAAGATATCCGGCGTGTTCCAGCTCCCGTGTGAGCTGTTCAATTTCCTGTTTCGGTTCCATATTGTTCCCAGCCTTCCGTTGTAGTCAGATGTCCCAGGTTTACGTACGTTTCAGGCACTGTGCCGACGATCACGGTCTGCGCGAGCATGACGTCGCTGTCCACGTCGACCGTCTCATAGCCGACGGTCGTCAGGATGGTCAGGCTGATGGTGAATTTCACCTTCAGCGTCTGCAGCGTCTGGTTGATCCCGGCTGCGGTAAAATCCGAAAAAAAGTCAGCGTTCGACATGGTGAGGCTGACGGCCTTGACCGGCAGCTCCGGGCCGGTTCCGGCCAATAGATCCGGCAGCAGGAGGTTTCCAAGCGGGATGCCCATCTGCTGCGTGTTGATCTGCGCGACAAGGGTATTTAGAAGTTCCAGCACCTCGACCTTGAGGCGCTCGACCTGCGTCATGTCGGTGCGAAGCGCGGTGATATGGCCCTCCACGTCCTTTTCCAGCACGATCACGCGGGAAAAATCCGTGTCGCCCCTGCGGAGCATTTCGCTGACGGCCTCTGTGATGGCGTTCGACGCGGCGTTGACCGCCTGATTGCGCGCAAGCTCGCGGATATACGGTGACAAATGCAGCTCCACGAGCAGAATCAGCCCCGTCAGCACAAGCAGCGGGACGATCAGAAGCAGTCTTCTGCGTCTTCGTTTTTTCCGGCTCATCTCCATACACCCCCAGCATAGCCTATGCCGGGGTCATGGGAAGATTACAGCTTTTTCATGTGCTGGCTTGCCGTGTTTGCCATAAGGCGCTTCGTGCCGACGCCGTCGAATGCGATCTCGAGCAGCGCGTCGGCGCCCATGGGCAGGACCGTCAGGATCATGCCCCGGCCAAATGCCTTGTGCTGCACCATCTCCCCGGCCGCGAAGCTGACCTTCGGGGCCGGCTTCGGCTGCGTGTGGACGGAATAGTCCTTCTGCGGCTTCGGGCGCGTGGGGATCTGCGAAAAGTCATTATACTCGTCGCCGTAAATGCTGACGCGTCCAAACGAGCCGTACTGCCGGGGGGCCTGCTGCGAATAGCTGGGCTTCGGCGCGCCGGCGCGCTTGACGAATTCCGCCGGAAGCTCGTCTACAAAGCGGGAGGGCAGGTTCGTCGTGGTGCGTCCATAGAGCATACGCTGCCGGGCATAGGAAATAACGAGGTTCTGCTTGGCTCTGGTGATGGCGACGTAGCACAGGCGGCGCTCCTCTTCCAGCTCCTCCGGCTCGTTCAGGCAGCGGTTCGACGGGAACAGCCCCTCTTCAAAGCCCGTGAGAAATACATTCGGGAATTCCAGGCCCTTTGCCGCGTGCATCGTCATCATGACGACGGCGTCCGCGTCCGGGTCGTATTGCTCAATGTCAGTATAGAGGGCGATCTCTTCCAAAAATCCAGCCAATGTGGGCGTATCGGTGTTTTCCATGTAGGCAAGGATGCTGGATTTCAGCTCGCGGACGTTTTCGGCGCGGGTGCGCGCTTCGACATCGTCCTTTTCCTCGAGCATTTTCAGATAGCCGGTGCGGAGCATGACCTCCTCATAGAAGTCCGGCAGAGAAAGCGTCGTCAGAAGCTCGGCGCATTCCTCGATCACGACCGTGAAGGCCATGAGCTTTGCGGCGGACTTTTCAAGGCTCGGATAGCTGTACGGGTCGGAGACGACCGTGTAGAGCGGCACGCCTGCCGCAGCCGCCTGCCGCTGCGCCATTTCGAGCGTTTTGCCGCCGATGCCGCGCGGCGGGTTATTGATGATGCGCTGCAATCTCAGCTCGTCTGCGCGGTTATTGATCACGCACAGATAGGCCAGCATATCCTTGACCTCGGCGCGGTCAAAGAAGCGTGTGCCGCCGATGATGCGGTACGGGATGCCGCTGCGCTTGAACGCGTTTTCCACCGCGTTCGACTGCGCGTTCGTGCGGTAGAGCACGGCGAAATCCTTGAAATTCTTCCCCTTGGACATGGAGATAATGCGGCTGGAAATGTAATTGGCCTCATCCGACTCGCTTGCCGCCTCGTAGACCGTGATGCGGTCGCCCGCAGCGTTCTGCGTCCAGAGCTTTTTGCCCTTGCGCCCCCGGTTGTGCGAGATGACGGCGTTGGCCGCGTTCAAAATGGCCTGCGTGGAGCGGTAGTTCTGCTCCAGGCGGATGACACGTGCGCCCTTGAACTGCTTTTCAAAGGAAAGAATGTTCTCGATAGTCGCGCCGCGGAATTTGTAGATGGACTGGTCGTCGTCGCCGACGACGCAGATGTTTTCATACCCGCCCGCAAGCAGCGCTGTCAGCTGATACTGCAGCTGGTTCGTGTCCTGATACTCGTCGATCATGACGTAGTGGAACTTGCGCTGGTAATACGTCCGCACGTCCTCAAACTGCTCAAGCAGCTCGACGGTCTTGAGGATGATATCGTCAAAGTCCAGCGCGTTGGCCTCGTGCAGGCGCTTTTCGTATTCGGCGTAGAGCTGCGCGATGCGATCCATGCGGTAATCGCCGGACTTTCCGGCGTGTTTGGAAAACTGCTCCGGCCCCTGCCGCTTGTCCTTGGCCTTGCTGATGACGGAAAGCGCCAGACGCGGCGGGAGGGATTTTTCGTCCAGCCCGAAGTCCTTCAGAATGTCCTTCATGACCCGCTCGGAATCGCTCGTGTCATAGATCGTGAAGCGGCCCGTGTAGCCGTCCAGGCGGCCAATTTCCCGGCGCAGAATACGGCAGCAGGCAGCGTGGAACGTCATGGCCCAGACGTCCATGGCGTAGTCGCCCAGCAGCGCCTGCAATCTGGCCTTCAATTCATTTGCGGCCTTGTTGGTGAATGTGATGGCCAGAATCGACCACGGCGCGGCGGGCCGGAGCGCGCACAGGCGCTCGGCCTGCTGCTGCATGGCGGGATCGCGCGTTTTGAGGTAGTCCTCGAGATATGTAACGTCTTCCTCCGCGATATACTCCGGAATTTCATTCGAGTCGGAGCCTTCGCCGAAGGCGATGAGATTGGCGATGCGGTTGATGAGAACGGTCGTCTTGCCGCTGCCCGCACCGGCCAGCAGCAGCAGCGGCCCCTGCGTTGTAAGAACGCCCTCGCGCTGCATCTCGTTCAGGTTCTGAAAGCGCGCAGCGATCACAGCACGGCGCGCGGATAAGAACCGGGCTTCAAATGTCTGTTCCATAGCTTCCCCTTACGGGCAATGTCGTCGATTTAAGACCGCATTCTATACGAAACCCCGGTAAAAAACGGACGCAGCTGGTAGGGGCGGGGCTCTGCTCCGCCCGATGGGCAGCCGCAAATCCGTATGGTGCCCTGTAGGGGCCGATGCCTACATCGGCCCGGCAGAACGCACCGCTTTTACGGTAGTCTGCAGCGAATTCGTAACTTCCCTACGGGCATATGCGTATGTGCATTCGAATTCGCCGAAGATTTCCAATCATTCAGTGCTTTCTGCCGGGCGGAGCAGAGCCCCGCCCCTACGAACCCTGTTTGCGGTTTCAATGTATTTGCGTGACAGGTCACAGTATCAGGTGATATGACATTGCCTTTTCAATAAACTACGGATATTCTACCGCATTTTGCCCGGTTTGTCGACATCAAAAAAATGTTCGAAGCCGTTCCAGCGCCTTCTTTTCGATGCGGCTGACCTGCACCTGCGACACGCCGATGAGGCCCGCGACGCGCTGCTGGGTCAGGCTGTGGTAATAGCGGAGCTGGATGACGAGCCGTTCCTTGTCGTTCAGGCGGGCAAGCGCCTCCTGCAGGGCCATGCGTTCGAGCAGCTTTTCCTCCATGCCGTCTGTACACAGGACATCCTCGAGGGAAAAGCCCTCCTCGCCGGTCTGGCGCTGGATGGACTCGGTCGCGCTGGTGGCGGTTTCGGCAGCCGCGATCTCCTCCGGCGAAAGGCCCAGCGCCTCGGACAGCTCGGAGACCGTCGGGTCGCGGCCGAAATCGCCGGTCAGGCGCTCACGGGCCTTTTTGATGGCGGCGGCGCGCTCTTTCACGCTGCGGCTGACCTTGACCGCGCCGTCGTCGCGCAGAAAGCGGCGGATCTCTCCGGCAATTTTGGGGACGGCGTAGGTCGAAAACTGCGTGCCGTAGGCGGTATCAAAGCCCTCGACCGCCTTTAAAAAGCCGACGCAGCCGAGCTGGAACAGATCGTCCGGCTCTACGCCGCGGCCAAAATACCGCCGGGCGATCGACCAGATGAGGCCCGTGTTTTCCGTGACAAGCCGCTCGGACGCGTCCCGGTCGCCCTGCTGGGAGCGCTGGATGAGCGTGATGGTGTCGCTCAAGCGGTTTTCCTCCGCTGCACGATCTTGCGCTTCATATGTACCGTCGTGCCCTTGCCGGGCTTTGACGTGACCTGAAGCGAGGTCATGAAGCTCTCCATGATCGTAAAGCCCATGCCGCTGCGCTCCGGGCCGCCGGTCGTGAACATGGGCGCGCGGGCCTTTTCCACATCCTCCATGCCGCAGCCCTTGTCGCGGATGACGATATCCAGCACGTTCTCCGGCAGAATGCGGCAGCGGATGGTCACGGTGCCGAGGCAGTCGCGGTAGGCATGAACAATGCAGTTGGTCACGGCCTCGGACACCGCGGTCTTGATATCGTTCAGCTCCTCGAGATTGGGGTCGAGCTGGGCGGCGAAGCACGCGACTGCCGCGCGGGCAAAGGATTCGTTCGAGGACCGGCTGGGGAAGGTCAGCGTCATTTCATTTTCAGCTTTCATGGACAAGGCTCCTTTCGTCTTCCAGAGTTGCTATGCGCTCAATGCCGGAGGCCTTGAGCACCTTCATCGGCTGCGGCGGAACGCTTCGGAGAATGACCTCGCCGCGCAGCTGCCGCATCCGGCGCACGCAGGAGATCACGATGGCGATCCCGCTGGAGTCCATAAACGTGACCTCCCTGAAATCCAGCACGCACACGCGCGGCAGATAGAGGTCGATTTTGTTGCCCAGGACGCGCATGATATCCTTCGCGCTGTGGTGGTCAATTTCGCCGCGCAGCGCGACGGTCAGATGCTTGTCCTGCAAAAAGCTTGTGAGATTCATTTGTTCGCCTCCAAAATAGAAAATGGACACACAGGGCTTTTTCCTGTGTGTCCATTATAGAAGCTTTTACGCGCGGGTTTTGTCAAAGGAATTACCGGCGCAGACGCTTTTCACTTTCTTCGAGCTGTGCAAGCAGGGCGCGGTTCTTTTCGAGCTTTTCGCGCTGCTCGGCCACGACCTTTTCCGGTGCGCGGGAGACAAACGCTTCGTTTGAAAGCTTGCCCTCGAACATGGCGATCTGCTTGAGGCAGTTCGCCTTTTCCTTTTCGATGCGGGCCAGCTCCTTCTCGAAGTCGATCAGCTCCTCCAGCGGAATATAGAGCTTGGCGTCGTTCGTGACGACGCAGACCATGTTCTCGTGGCCCTCGGGGTCCGAATCGCAGATGATAACCTGATCGGCGTAGGCCAGACGGCAGATAAAGCCCGTGCCCTGCCGGAAGATCTCGCCCTTGTCGGACACGACGTAGAGCGTGCTCTTCTTCGACGGCGGGACGTTCATCTCCGCGCGGCGGTTGCGGATGGAACGGATGGCGTTCATGACGGACTCCATATGTGCCGCCTCAATGGAGAAGTTCAGATTCTCGTCGTACTTCGGCCAGTCAGCCAGCATGAGGAAGCTGCCCTCGTGCGGGATGGCCTGCCAGATTTCCTCGGTGATGAACGGCATAAACGGGTGCAGGAGGCGCAGGAACTGGTCAAGCACATACACCAGCACCTTCTGCGCGGCCAGCTTGCTCTTTTCGTCCTCGCCATACAGTCTTGCCTTGGTCAGCTCGATATACCAGTCACAGTACGTGTCCCAGATGAAGTCATAGACCTTGGCGGAGGCCACGCCCAGCTCGTACGCATCCATATTCTCCGTGACTTCTTTGATGAGCGTATTGAGCTTGGACAGCACCCATTTGTCCTCGATCTCCAGGTCGGCGGCATCCGGAAGGCCGTTTTCTTCGACGGTCAGGTTCATGAGCACATAGCGGCTCGCGTTCCAGATCTTGTTGGCAAAATTGCGCATGGCCTCGCACTTTTCGACGTAGAAGCGCATATCGTTGCCGGGCGAGTTGCCGGTGATGAGGTTGAAGCGCAGCGCGTCTGCGCCGTATTTCTCGGCCATTTCCAGCGGGTCGATGCCGTTGCCGAGGGACTTGGACATCTTGCGGCCCTTATCGTCGCGGACGAGGCCGTGGATGAAGACGGTCTTGAACGGCTCCTTTTTCATCTGCTCCATGCCGGAGACGACCATGCGCGCCACCCAGAAGAAGATGATATCATAGCCCGTGACCATATCGGTCGTCGGGTACCAGTATTTGAGGTCTTCGGAATTCAGATCGGGCCAGCCGAGCGTGGAGAACGGCCACAGGCCGGACGAGAACCACGTGTCGAGCACGTCCTCGTCGCGGGTCAGATGGTTGCAGCCGCACGCTTCGCACTTCGTCGGGTCTTCGCGGCTGACGTTGATATGGCCGCACTCGTCGCAGTACCACGCGGGGATCTGATGGCCCCACCAGAGCTGGCGGGAGATGCACCAGTCGTGCACGTTTTCCATCCAGTTGAGATACGTCTTGGAGAAGCGCTCCGGAACGAATTTGATCGTGCCATCCTTCACGACGCGGATGGCCTCTTCTGCCAGCGGCTTCATCTTGACGAACCACTGCGCGGAAATGAGCGGCTCGACGTCGTTATGGCAGCGGTAGCAGGTGCCGACATTGTGGGAATACGGCTCGGTCTTGACCAGATACCCCTGCTCTTCGAGGTCCTTTACCAGGGCCTTGCGGCATTCGTAGCGGTCCATGCCGTTGTACTTGCCGCCGTTTTCGTTGATATGGCCGTCGTCGGCGATGACGCGGATCACGTCGAGGTTGTGGCGCAGGCCGACCTCAAAATCGTTGGGGTCGTGCGCCGGGGTCATTTTGACCGCTCCGGTGCCGAAGCCGATCTCGCAGTATTCATCGCCCACGATGGGAATTTCGCGGTTCA
>ERZ857998.3366-NODE-3366-length-13106-cov-8.775726_pt1 | contig 13106 bp, 5 predicted proteins | sample MGYA00519954_ERZ857998 | MGnify/ENA primary metagenome ERZ857998 (study PRJEB31778, sample SAMEA3449424) | human gut metagenome | biome: human gut; feature: human-associated habitat; material: faeces | place: United Kingdom | collected 2010/2012 ...
CGGAGACCATGAGCGTGGAGCGCCGCCAGCTGATGAAGGCCTACGGCGCGGAGCTCGTGCTCACCGAGGGCGCCAAGGGCATGAAGGGCGCGATCGCCAAGGCGGACGAGCTCTCCAGGGAGATCCCGAACAGCTTTATCCCCGGCCAGTTTGTGAACCCGGCCAACCCCGCCGTTCACCGCGCGACCACCGGCCCGGAGATCTGGGAGGATACCGACGGCAAGGTGGACATCTTTGTGGCGGGCGTCGGCACGGGCGGCACGGTCACCGGCGTCGGCGAATATCTGAAGAGCCGGAACCCCCATGTGAAGATCGTTGCCGTGGAGCCGGCCTCCTCCCCCGTTCTGAGCAAGGGTGTGGCCGGAAGCCACAAGATCCAGGGCATCGGCGCCGGCTTTGTCCCCGACGTGCTGGACACGAAGGTTTACGATGAGGTCATTCCCGTAGAGAACGAGGACGCCTTCGCCGCCGGACGTCTGGTAGGCCGGAAGGAGGGCGTGCTGGTGGGCATTTCCTCCGGCGCCGCCGTGTGGGCCGCGATCGAGCTGGCGAAACGGCCGGAGAACAAGGGCAAGACCATCGTCGCCCTGCTGCCGGATACCGGCGACCGCTATCTCTCCACGCCGCTGTTCGCGGACTGAGAAATACCACGCAGGGAGGCTGCCTTCCACGGCAGTCTCCCTTTTACTTTCCGAAAGGCGCGATATCCAGATGTTCCCGACACCGGAGCACGAAATGGAAAAGGTGCTCTACGCCGCCGACGAGCTGACCGGGCTGCTCGGCGCGGACTCTCCGCGCGGTGCAGGAGAGCGCAGCCACGGCGTGACGCAAAAACGTTGTCAACGGGGACGTTTCCCGTTGACAGCTTTCTTTTTGCGGAAAGTTTTTTCATAGGAAGATCCCCGGCGGGCATGCCCGCCGGGGATCGTTTTGCTTATGGGATTTGGGACGTTCGTCCCGCGAGGTCTCAGAGCACGTTGTTCAGCACATAGCACTCCTTATACGCCTGTCTCTCGTTATACACGAAGTCGTAGGTGTACGGGCAGAGGTTGGTGACGCTGAGGATGTTGAGATCCTCGTTGAAGGTGAGCTGCGTGAAGTAGCCCGCCTTGGCCGCCGCTTCGATGTCCGAGTTGATGGCGATCACCTTGCGCTCGCCGTAATAGAACTCGTAGTGGCTGGAGTAGCCGCCGCTGCTGCTGAGGACCATGCGCACGTTGGAGCACGCCTTGACGACGTTCTTCTCCAGATCGAGAGCGCGCTCGTCGATCTTATCGGGCTTTCTCATATCCTCGAGCAGGTAGTTGTTCACGAGCAGGATACCGGAGGCGTCCTTGTCGGAGTTGAACTTCTCGCGCGCCCACTTGTAGCCCTCTTCGGTCATGGCGTCCGCGCCGAGACCGACGAGGATTACGCTCTTCTCGCCAATGTTGAAGCGGCGCACGAAGCCCTTGCCGTTTTCAAAGAGGTCTTCCTCCTTGAAGTCCTCGCGGACCGGCTGCTGCAGGAACAGGCTGCCGGAGGCGGCTTCCTTCTCGGCGGCGATCATGAGAACGTCCACTTCCTCATCGTCGTAGAGCGGCTGCATCGCGTTGTTGAACACATCCCACTGGCTCTGCGCTCCGGCGTCCGCCACAACGTTGCCGCTGTGGAGCACGAGGGAGATGTCCGAGCGGTCGATGTAATTTGCCATGGAGGTGAAGTAGCGGTTCGGAGAATCGCCGGTGAGCATCTGGTCGGTGTCGAACATCCACGCGACGGTGTAGCGCACGGTATAGATGCGCATGCTGCCGTCGATGACGACGAACTTCACGCTGGTGAAGTTATCGTTCGCCGCGGAGAATTCCTCATCCTTCAGATTCATCACATAATCGCCGGGGCGGACCTCGCTGATGGTTGCGTCACCGGTGAAGCGGATGTCGTCCTCGGTGAAGAACGGCACGGTCGCTTCCAAGGTATACCCTTCAACGGTGTGGATCTTGCCGTCATAGCGGAAGAGGCCCGTGTTGCCGGTGACAGTAACGACGACCTCGCCCTCGAACGGCGTGATCTCCAGCGTGCCGGGCTGGTAGGTGAGCACATAGTTGCGCGTCACGTCCTTGCCGTCGGCATCCACGATGATGGCGTCGTGCAGGTCGATCTTATCCTCGTAGCGGCCCACGTTGCGCGCGGTGAAGTCGCTCTTCACGCTGCGGACGCTGTGGCCCTCGGCAAGGTTGGTCGCGATGTGGCCGACATAGCCGTGGTAATCGCCGTCGAACATCACGGTGCTGTCATCCGCGCGGAGCGTTACCGGGCTTCCCGGATTCTCGCCGCGGCGCGTGATGACGAGCTCGCCGTCCACGATCACGAATTCCACGTTCGTGAAGTTGCCGCTGGTGTTCTTAAAGTCTCCGGACTTGATGCCGACGGGGTAGCTGCCGGCGTCGGTGCCCTTCGCTGTCCACGCATCGGTCGGTGTCTCGGCGACGTTCGCAACGTCGTAGAGAGCGTGATCGGAAACTATGGACGCATAGCCCGTGACGGAGTGCTCCTTGCCGTCATACTCGACGGTGTCGGCGTTCTCGGTGATGGTGACGGTGACCTTGTCGGTGATCGGGTCGATCTTGAGCCAGCCGTCGGTCACGGCGATCCTGATGTTGCTGTAGTTATTCGATTCCGCGGTGAAGTCGTCCGCCGTCAGACCCATGTAGTAGGTGCCGGCGTTCGTGCCGCTGGCCTTCGCCTCGGTTCCGGCCTTCGGCGTCACGGTGATGGGCAGGCCGTTCACGTCGACCGTGTAGCTCTCGACGGAGTGCTCGGTGCCGTCGTAAACGACGGTCTTCGTATTGCCGGTGACGGTGACGACGACCTCGGTGTCGTCCGTCGTGATGGTGAGAGCGCCGTCCACGATCACGAACTCGACGTTCGCGAAGTTTTTACTGGTGTTCTTAAAGTCTCCGGAAACGATGCCCACCGGGTACTCGCCCGCTTCCGTGCCCTTCGCCGTCCACGCCGCGGTCGGCGTTTTGGCGACATTGGCGATGTCGTAGAGGGCGTTGTCGGCGGTCATGGTCTCGTAGCCCGTGATGGAGTGCTCCGCGGCGTCATAGGTGACGTTGTCGGACTTCTCCACGACGGTGACGGTGACCTTATCGGTGACCGGGGTGATCTCCAGCTCGCCGTCCGCGATCACGAACGCGACGTTCGTGAAGTTGACGCTCGTGTTCTTGAAGTCTCCGGACTTGATGCCGACCTGGTACTTGCCGGCGTTCGTTCCCTTCGCCGTCCAGGCGTCGGTCGGCGTTTCGGCGACGTCCGCGGTGTTATAGAGCGCGTTGTCCGCCGCCATGGTCTCGTAGCCGGTGACGGAGTGCTCCTGCCCGTCGTAGACGACGGAATCGGACTTCTCGGTCACGGTGACGGTGACCTTGTCGCTGACGGGATTGATCTTCAGCCAGCCGTCCGTCACTTTGATAACGACGGTCTCATAGTTCGGGGAAGTCGCGGTGAAGTCCGCGGCGGTGAGACCCATCGGGTAGGTATCGGCGTCCGTGCCGGCGGCGACGGCCTTGCCGACGAGCGTTACATCCGCATTGGCGGGGTTGCTCGTGACGGTGTAGCCCTCGACGGACTGCTCCTCGCCGTTATAAGTGACGGTCTTCGTGTTGCCCGCGATCTTCACGACGATGCTCTCCGCCGGGGCGATCTTCAGCGCACCGTCCACGATCACGAACTCGACGTTCGTAAAGTTGCCGCTGGTGTTCTCAAAGTCGTCCGCTTTGATGCCCACCGGGTATTCGCCGACATCCGTTCCCTTCGCCGTCCACGCCTCGGTCGAGGTCTCGGCGACGTTCTTCTTCACGTCGTAGAGCGCGTTATCCGCGGTCATGGACTTGTAGCCCTTGACGGAGTGCTCCTTCGTGTCGTAAATGACCGTATCGGCGTTCTCGGTGATGGTGACGGTGACCTTGTCGCTGACGGGATCGATCTTCAGCGTGCCGTCCACGATCACGAACTCGACGTTCGTGAAGTTTTTGCTGGTGTTCCTGAAGTCGCCGGAGACGATGCCGACCGGGTACTCGCCCGCGTCGGTCCCCTTCGCCGTCCACGCCTTGGTCGGCTTCTCGGCGACGTTCTTCTCCACGTCGTAGAGCGTGTTGTCCGCGGTCATGGACTTGTAGCCGGTGACGGAGTGCTCCGTGCCGTCATAGGTAACGGCGGCGGAGTTCTCGGTGACGGTCACGGTGACCTTATCGGCGATCGGATCGATCTTGAGCCAGCCGTCATTCACGACGACCTTGATATTGCTGTAGTTCCTGGAGGTGACGCTGAAGCTATCCTTCGTCAGGCCCATATAATAGGTGTCAACGTCGGTGCCCTTCGCTTCTGCCTTGACGCCATCCTTCAGCGCAACGTCGATCGTCTTCGTACCGACGTCTGTCGTGTAGTCGGTGACGGACTGTTCCTTGCCGTTATACACCTTGGTGTCGTTGTTGCCGGTGATGGTGACGGTGACCTCATCCGTGATCGGCGTGATCTCCAGCAGACCGTCTTCCACGATGACAAACTGTACCGACGTGAAGTTCTGCGTGTTGTTGTTCACGAAGCTCTCGGGCTTGAGATTCATGTAATACTCGCCGACGTTCGTGCCCTCGGCATGGGCGCTCTTGCCCTCCGCGAGGCTGAAGTCCGCCCTAGTATACGCGCGGTTGCTGATGCTAACGACCGTGTAGCCGTTCACTTCGTGCTTGCTGCCGTCGTAGACCACGCTGTCGCGGATGCCCTTGATCTCCACGACCACGGTTCCCGGAGCGACGATCTCGAGATCGCCGTTTCTGTAGGTGATCTCATAGTTATCGGTCACGTCGTTGCCGCTTCCATCCACGATGCGCGTGTTGTTTTTGTCCGGCACCAGAATGCCGGTGTACTTGCCCACTGCGGTCCGGCTGCCGGTGATGACCGTTTCCACACTGTGACCATCGACCAGATAGGTGATGGTGTAGCTCGTGCCGGCCTCGACCTTGCCGTCGGCGGTCAGGCACACGCCGTGCGGCTGGCCGTCATAAACGACGGCGTTGTTCGCGGCTTCCAAAATGACCTTCTCTTCGCCCGCGCCGCGCTTGGTGATGGTGAGCGTGCCGGGGACGAGTGTGATGGTCTTGAACTGATCGTTCACGACATTGCCCGCTGCGTCCGTGATGGCCACAACGGTGATCTTGTTATTGTCCTTCGCGCTGTCCGCAACGTTCTTTACCGTGCCGACGACCGTCGCCGTCAGCGTGAGGCCTCCGGTCGGCAGCTTCTGGCTCTCGCCCGCGGCCACGGTATATGTTTCGCCGTCGTAGCGAACGGTATAGCCGCCGTCGGAGTGCTCCTTGCCGTCATACTCCCAGGTGCGGCTGTTCGCCGTGACGGTGATGACCTTCTCGTTCTTCGAAACGGTCAGCGTGCCGTCCACATAAGTGATATCGTAGTTCTGGGCCTTCGTGTTGTTGTTCAGCGTGTGGCCGGTGATGGTGTTGGCGCTGCTGCCGACAGCCGTCTGGCTGCCCTCGACCGTGACGCCCGCAAGACCCTCTTCGCCCACGAAGCTGCCGTTGCTGATGGTGTAGCCTCTGTCGGTGAGCGGCGTGCCGTCGTACGCCTTGGCGGCGCTGTTCGCCGTCAGCTCGATCGCCACCGGCGTGACGGTGAGCGTGCCGATGACGGACTCGCCGAAGGTGTAGTTGGCGGTCACGTCCGCGCCGTCCGAACGCTCCACACGGTAGGACTTATATTCGTTCCGCTTGGTGCCCACGTCGGTCAGACCGGCGTCGGCCGGGAACTCCACGACCAGCCGGTCGCCTGCCGCCAGCGTTCCGGTATGCGTGGTCTGGTTGTCCAGCAGCTTTTTGCCGTTATACTCTCTGCTTCTGGACGCCGTGGTGATGACGATAGCGTTCGAGCTCTGCGTGATGGAGAGCTGGCCGGGGAGCTTGGTGATCTTGTAGTTCTCCTCGCGGAAGGCCGCGCCCGTCGTATAGGTGATGGTATTTTCGACCGTGCCGTCGGACACATAAGTCACGCTGCCGGTGGCCGTGATGCCGGTCACCTCGCCGGAGACGAAGCCGTCACCCGTGACGGAGACATCCGGGCGGGTCAGCGGCGCGCCGTCGTATTCCTTGCTCGCGGTCTCGGACGTGAGCGTCACGGTGCGCGGCAGGATGGTCAGCTTGCCGTCCACACTGTTGGTAAAGGTGTAGTTGCCCGTAACGTCTGCGCCGCCGCGCATGACCTTATAGCTCTTGACGACGTTCTTGCCCTCGTCGCCCACGTTCGTGGCGCTGCCCTCAACAACAGCCGTCAGTACGTCGCCGGGCACCAGCACACCTTCGGTGCATCTGAAGCCGCTGTTCGTGAGCGGCGTTCCGTCGTACTTTTTGCTGCCGCTCGCCGCGGTGACGGTGATGGTCTTTTCGGAGATGGGGGAGATGGTGAGAGCGCCGTCCGCAACGGTGAACACGACGTTCGTAAAGTTCTTGCTCGTATTCACGAAGTCGCCGGAGACGATGCCCACTGGGTACTCGCCGACGTCCGTGCCCTTCGCCGTCCACGCCGCGGTCTGCGTTTCGGCGACGTTCTTCTTCACGTCGTAGAGCGCGTTGTTGGCCGTCATGGTCTCGTAGCCGGTGATGGAATGCTCGTTCGTATCATATACGACGGTATCGGACTTCTCGGTGACGGTAACGGTGACCTTATCGGTGATCGGGTTGATCTTCAGATAGCCGTCCGTCACTTCCACGTGGACATTCTCGTAGTTCGGGGAAGTCGCGGTGAAGTCGGCGGCGGTGAGACCCATCGGGTAGGTGTTCGCGTCCGTGCCGGAAGCGATGGCCTTGCCGACGAGCGTTACGGTCGCGTTCGCCGGGTTGCTCGTGACGGTGTAGCCCTCGACGGTCTGTTCCTTGCCGTTGTAGGTGACGGTCTTCGTGTTGCCCGCGATCTTCACAACGGCGACGCTCGCCGGGGTGATGACCAGATCGCCGTCCACGATCACGAACTCGACGTTCGTGAAGTTGCCGCTGGTGTTCTTAAAGTCACTGGGTTCGATGCCGACATGGTAGGTGCCGACATACGTTCCCTTCGCCGTCCACGCCGCGGTCTCGGTCGCACGGACGCTGGTGGTCACGTCGTAGAGCGCGTTGTCCGCGGTCATGGACTTGTAGCCCGTGACGGAGTGCTCCTGTCCGTTATAGGTGACGGTGTCGGATTTCTCGGTGACGGTGACGGTAACTTTATCGGTGATCGGATCGATCTTCAGATAGCCGTCCACCACAACGACCTTGATGTTGCTGTAGTTCTGGGACGTGACCGTGAAGTTATCCTTCGTCAGACCCATTTCGTACTTGCCGGCGTTCGTGCCCTTCGCTTCCGCCTTGGAGCCTTCCTTCAGCGTGACGGAAATGGTCTTCTCGCCGACGTCCGTCGTGAAGCCGGTCACGCTCTGCTCGCTGCCGTTATAGACCCGGGTGTCATGGTTGCCGGTGATGGTGACAGTCACTTCATCGGTGTTCGCCGTGATCGTCAGCGTGCCGGGCTGATAGGTCGGCAGTTCATAGTAGCCGCCGGGCAGCGCGCCGCCCTTGAACCGGACGGTGGTCGTATCGATGACGTTCGACACGCTGCCGACATTGGTGATGGTGCTCTCCTTCGTCATGGAGAGGGTGATATCCGTCTTCTGATCGCCGTTGACAAGGCCCTCGACCTTGAAGTCCGGCTGCGTGAGCGGCTGGGCGTTGTAGGCTCTGCTCGCGCTCTCTGCGGTGATCGTCAGAGGAACGGTGTAGTAAACGGTGATGACGTTCCCCGTCGCTTTCATTTCCAGCGACTGGCTGGGGGAGTAGCTGTCCACATGCGCCGACGTATATTCCGCACCCAGCGCGGTCGAGGCGCTCGCCGTCAGCGTATCGCCGATCGTCATGGTGCCGGTCTGGTCGGGAGCGACCTTCACTTCCGTGCCCTTGAGGTAATGGTGGATGGTGTACTCCGCGGTGTTGCGCTTGAAGTACAGCTTCAGCGTCAGCGTGCCGTCCGCGGCCACGGGGCCGGATTCGACGTTGTTCGCATTGTCCGCATCGTACACATACGTGGGCGTGCCGTATGCCTTATCCCCGTCGGTGACGGAAACGGTGGCGTCCGTCGTGCCGGTGCGCGGCTCAGTCTTTTTGAGCGTGTAGTTGCCGTCGGTCTGCTCGCAGTAGAACTCGACCTTATAGGCAGTATCGTTGTTCGCCTTCCACTGCGCGTAGAGGACGTTCGAGTCGATGCGGGTCACGCGGGCAAAAGCGCCGAGCGCAAAGCTCGTGCCGCTGCCGTCGGCGGCGGTGTTCCAGCCGGTGAGGGTGTAGCCCGGGCGGGTGAAGATCGCGCCCTTGAGCGTCACCTTGCTGTTGTTGGGGATCTGTTCCTCCGTCACGGCGCTCTCCGTGCCGCCGTTCGGCATATACACGAGAGAGAGGACGCCCTCGGTATCGCCCCAGACGGCATAGAGCGTGACGCTCGCGTCCATGCGCAGCTTGTCGTTGGGCTGGTACTTGACCGCCCCGCCCGCCGTTTCCGCCCAGCCGAGGAACACCTTGCCCTCGGGAACGGCGAAGGAGTTGGCCTGCACGTCGGCGTGCGCACCGGAGGCATAGCGCTTCATATCCGTGACAGTATCCTTGCCGTCAGTATATGTCACGGTGTAGCTGCTCTTATTGGTATAGTAGGGGTAAAGCTCGATATTCTCGTAAATTTTGGTGCTGAAGTGGAAGGGCGTGTAAGTATCGCCGTTCTTCGTCGCCCAGCCAGCAAATGTCCAGCCCTCGCCCGCCGGCTTCTGCGGATTGGGGAGCATGCTCTCGTCAATGGTGCCGCCGTAGGGGATGGTGAGATCCTTCTGTCCGCCGGTGCCTTCCATGGTGATGTAGGCAACGCCGCTGACCGTGGGCGCTACCCAGTGGGCGTACACCGTGATGTTCTGCGGGCCCATCGTGCCGGAGAAGCTATGGGGATGCTGTCCGGCAGGGTCGTCGTACCAGCCGAGGAAGATGTATTTCTCCTTGCCGACGGGCGGCGTCGGCGCGGCCTTGTTCGCCGAAGCGGGGATGGCCTGCTCGTAGAGAACGCTCTCGCGGTAAGAGGTGACCTCGCTGCCGCCGTTCATGTATATAATATTGTAGGTGTTGCGGGTGTAATAGAATCTGGCGTTGTTGTATTTGCCGCCGGTCTGCGTGCTGACACCGGAGTTGAATGTAAAGCCGGTGATGGGGTACTGGTCCTCGCTAGTGACCGTGTAGCCGGTGCCGGGGGAAGTATCGGAATGATGCAGCTTGTAGGACTTGCCGCCGACAGTGGTCGTCCCGCTCTCGCCGGGCAGGACTTCGACATAATAGTGTGCCGATTCCGAGCCGCTCCCGGTTTTCGGTCCATAGAATGTGGCGCCGTTCAGCGGCATCGTATCGATGTTGACCTGATAGGGGCCGCTGCCATCACTCTGCGTTGCCCACGTGCTGCTTCCGTCGTAGGTGGGCCACTTATCGCCGATGGCCGCGCCATATTTGGCGGTGATGCGCAGGTCAGCATACTCCTCTGATGAACTAAACCATCCGGAGGTGCTGTAGAACTTTACCTCGTACACATTGCGCTTGTAGTACACGTTCACGACCGTGGAGCCGTCGCCCGCGATGGTCTGCTGGGTGATGGTCTGGGCGGTGAAGCCGGTGTAGCTCTTGGCCGCGGCGCTCGTCTGGGCGCCGGTCGAGCCGGTTTTGGTCTCCGCCTCCTTGAAGGAAAATTCCTCGTCGTTGGCATTCTCCTGCCAGTGGATGACGGTGTACCGCGTACTGGTATTGACGTTCCAGTGCGCCTTGAGCGTGATGTTCTCCGTCAGTGGGCTGCCGAATTCGAACTTCGTTCCGTTGTATTCCCAGTGGCTGAACGTGTAGCCGGGCTTCGTAATCTCCACATTGGGCTTTGCCGTAGTTGCGGTTGCGCTGTAGAACTGGGGCGCGATATATGTACCGCCGTCGGAATCGAAGTGGAGCCAGTGGCCCGGTTCGACCTTGGCGTACACGGTGATATTCTCTTTGTCCAGCGTGACGGAGTCGACAGGGGTCTGGTAGCTGCCTTCCAGATACCAGCCGGTGATCGCGTGCGTTGTGTTCTCAAGACCGTAGGTCACATCGTCAGTCTTGATAACGTCGCCTTTCACGCCCTCTTTGGTATGGACAATGCGGCCGTTCGTGTCGGCAAAGAACACGTACAGCACTTCCGTGAATCCGGCGTCCACGTTGATCTGCGCCGATTCGCTGATCTCGCCCACGGTACCGAAGGCGAGCTCGGACGCGCCGACGAACCAGCCGGTGAATTTATAGCCGTCCTTCACGGGGGAAACGGGCTGATAGAGCGTGTCGCCCTTCTTGACGATCTGGCGCGAGACTTCCGCGCCGTCTACCCGAAAGACATAGGTGAGATATTTGTCCGTATCCGGCCGGACAACTCTCATGGGGACAACGTTTGTCTTGCCGCCCTCTTCGCCCTCCGCGGGTTCTTCGTCCTTGCCGGGCTCTTCGTCCTTGCCGGGCTCTTCGCCCTTCGCGGGCTCTTCGTCCTTGCCGGGCTCTTCGTCCTTCGCGGACTCTTCGTCCTTCACAGGCTCTTCCGCCGCACCGGGCTTTTCGCCTGTGTCCGGAATGGAGTCTTTGTCTCCGGCGGGGTTGGTGCTGCCAGCCGGCGCGGGATCGTTTCCATTTTCGGAAAGAAGCGTTTCCTCTGCCGGGATGGTCCCCTCGTCTCCAACGGCGATCGCGTTCACCGGGAGCAGGGAGAACATCATGCATACTGCCATCAGCAGCGCGATCAGATTCCTCTTTTTCATACAGTCCTCCTGTTTTCACTTACCTCTCCCTCGTTGTCGGACAATTTCGGGAGAAAATGTACGGCTTTTTCTGTGCCGGAACATGGTTTTTCTGCGCATGGGTATAGTTATCCTACTATGTTGTTTTCATTTTACACAATGCCGGGGAATTTTTCCATAGGTTTACGTAACATTTCATTATTTGTAACAAACTCTTAACAATTTTTAACATTTTGTACAGGTAGTGATTACTTATCGCAGAAACCGCTATACCTTGTGGTTCCCCCGGTATTGCCGGAAGCGATTTAAATGCCCTCTCGGCAGCCGAGAGGGCATATTCCCCTATACTATTATATTATAGACCCCGCAGGGTTATTCCTCTTTTTTTCTCTCGCGCGTTTTGACGCGCTCGTGCGGCGTGGGGCCCCAGCCGTCGAGCGGCAGGCGCTGCATCGCGCCGAATACCTTGCTGCGCACATCCGGGTACTGTGCCGAGAGCGTCGTGAGCAAATCCTTGATCTCCTGCCGCTTGGACGTGTGATCCATCGGACAGGTGCTCTTCACGACCGGCAGCTCGAGCTGTTTGGCGAGATTTGCGCTGCGCTGCTCGCCGATGTACAGAAGCGGGCGGATCTGCGTCACGTCCGCGCGGGACATATACGTCACCGGCTTGAAGCAGTTGAGCCGCCCCTCGAACACGAGCGACATCATAAACGTCTCCACGGCGTCGTCAAAGTGGTGGCCGAGCGCGAGCTTGTTGCAGCCGTGCTCCTTCATCGTGGTGTTCAGCGCGCCGCGCCGCATTTTCGAGCAGAGCGAGCACGGGTTCTCCTCCTGCCGGGCGTCAAACACGATCTCGCGGATATCCGTCGGCACGCGGGTATACGGCACGCCGAGCTCCTCGCACATTTTTTCCACGCCGGAAAAGTCCATGCCGGGGAAGCCGGTATCGATGGTGATGCCCTCCAGCTCGAACGGCGCGGGGTAATACCGCCGCAGATACGCGAGCGCGGCGAGCAGCACGAGCGAATCCTTGCCGCCGGAAATGCCCACGGCGATGCGGTCGCCGGGGGAGATCATGCCGTAATCGTCCACGCACCGGCGCACAACGCCGGTAAACGCATTGAGAGAATCCATAGTTCGCACCTCAAAAATTAAAAATCGAAACGGAGAAAAACGGAGCATTTGCGAGAAAAGCGGAGCATTTACGAGCTTGCCCAGCCGTAAATAAAAATCTTGGAAAACAGGGGTTGACACCGAAGGAGCGCTGTGCTATAAAAATAGAGCGCGTCTTGAGGGTATATTGTACCCGCCGCGCCTTGAAAAAGCAAGAAAAAACAATGATATTGGAGGCACATCAATGTCCACTACGATGGTCAGAAAAGAGGACGTCGTCCGCAAGTGGTACGTTCTCGATGCGGCCGGCAAGCCCCTGGGCAAGACCGCCGCTCTCGCCGCCGACCTGCTGCGCGGCAAGCGCAAGGTCGACTACACGCCGCACGTCGACTGCGGTGACTTCGTCATCATCATCAATGCGAAGGACGCCGTTCTCACCGGCAACAAGCTCACCCAGAAGTACTACCGCACCCACTCCGGTTACGCCGGCGGTCTCAAGGAGACCCGTTACGATCGCCTGATGGCGACCCGCCCCGCTCTCGCCATGACGCTCGCCGTCCGCGGCATGCTGGCGAAGAACCCCACCCAGAAATGGCAGCTCCGTCGTCTGAAGGTCTTTGCCGGCAATGAGCACAAGCACGCCGCGCAGAAGCCCGAAGTCTTGACGGTCGAATAAGGAAAGGAGGAAATTTTAGAATGGCTACCTATCAGAGCAAGCGTCCCTACGCTTACGGCACCGGCCGTCGGAAATCCTCCACCGCCCGTGTCCACCTCATCCCCAACGGCAGCGGCAGCATCACCATCAACGGCCGCACGCTGGACGAGTACTTCGGTCTCGAGACTCTGAAGCTCATCGTCCGTCAGCCTCTCGCCGCCACCGAGACGGCCGAGAAGTTTGACGTTGAAGCCACCGTCGTCGGCGGCGGCATGACCGGCCAGGCCGGCGCGATCCGTCACGGCATCGCCCGCGCCCTGCTCAAGGTCGACGAGAACTACCGCGGCACGCTCAAGGCCGCCGGTTATCTCACCCGCGATCCGCGCATGAAAGAGCGTAAGAAGTACGGTCTCAAAGCCGCCCGTCGCGCTCCGCAGTTCAGCAAGCGATAATCGACTGCTCAGACTATATCAAAAT
>ERZ857998.3368-NODE-3368-length-13101-cov-5.972329_pt1 | contig 13101 bp, 8 predicted proteins | sample MGYA00519954_ERZ857998 | MGnify/ENA primary metagenome ERZ857998 (study PRJEB31778, sample SAMEA3449424) | human gut metagenome | biome: human gut; feature: human-associated habitat; material: faeces | place: United Kingdom | collected 2010/2012 ...
CGGATGAGGGCGTTGGGGTTTTCCAGCAGCATGCGCTTGGCCTGCTCGATGCGTATGTCGGTGAGGTATTCCGAGGGCGATATGCCGTACTCGCGCCGGAAGAGCATGCTCACATAGCTGGGAACGTAGCCAAACACGCCGCCCAGCGTCTGGTTGGTGATGTGTTCGGCGTAGTTTTTGCGCAGGTAATGCTCGATGCGCTGCGCCACGGAGGCCGTCTCGGTGCTGGCCTCCTCCCCGCTCAGGGAAAGAGAGGACAGGTCGCTGCGCAACTCTTCCATTGACAGCGCCGAGCTGATGGAGTCGGCCAACGCCGCCCGCAGGCGCTGCGCGCGGGCGTAAGCGACGGGGGTGCGGTCGCATACCTGCGTGATCGCCATGGAGAAAAGGCGATACAGCTCGCCCTGCGACCATTTTTCCCGCTCGAAGCGCGCAAACAGATGCGCCAGCGCCGCCGCGTCGTAAAAGCGGCCCAGGTCAAGATATACGCCGTCGCTGCCGCATAGGGGCGGCTCCGCGGCGTGGGGCGGCGTCGCATCGCAGACCGCCAGCCCAGCCTGCCCAATCAGCAGCGTATCCAAAGAATCCGGGTCCGAAGAGCACAAGCCCAGCTCACAGTCCGCCTCCAAATCGGTGGCAGTCTTAGCCAAGCGGCGCATCAGCGTCGACTTGCCGCAGCCCGGCCCGCCCTTGAGATAAATGCGCCGCCGGACCCGCGGATCGGCCATTACGGCGGAGAAGCGGTTAAAAAAGCCCCGGGGCGTATTAGCGCCGGGGAAATAGACGATGGACATAGGCAAACCTCCCAAAAAGAACTCATACTATGCTATGCCGTACCGCTCCCAAGGGTGCGGCTTTTTGTTTGTCGTATGGGCCTCTGATGAAAAAATTTATAAAACGCCCCGTCTGCTGCGCCATCTTATGCAGGACCGGCACAGTACCAAGGGGCACGATGCAAAGCTTTTTGCGTAGTGGGCCAGCTTCCCGTAGCACAAAAGCCGAAAAAACGGATACATTGGCATAGGCGACTTTTTGGAAGGAGGCGCAAGCATGTTACAAAACTGCGTGCCGCTGGACGCGCTGCGGCCCGGCCAACACGGCACGGTGGCGCAGCTCCGGCTCCAGGGGGCACTGCTGCAGCGGCTGCTGGACCTGGGGCTCATTCCGGGGACCCGGGTGGTCTGTCAGGGGCACAGCCCGGCAGGGGACCCGGCAGCCTATCTGATCCGCGGAGCGGTCATTGCCCTGCGGGCCCGGGACGCGGCAGGGATCACTCTGGAGTGTGATGCGGCGGCCTTGCCGGCGGGCCGGGCGGTGTTGGCCGGATGGGGCTGACGCACACCTCCACCGGCGCGGGGGCCATGGACGCCGGACTGGTCATTGAGAAATACGGCCCCGACGACAAGGTGATCGCTCTGGCGGGCAACCCCAACGTGGGCAAGTCCACCGTGTTCAACGCCCTGACCGGTTTGCGTCAGCATACAGGGAACTGGCCCGGAAAGACGGTGACCAACGCCCAGGGCCGCCACACCCGCCATGGCCGCGACTACATCCTGGTGGACCTGCCTGGTACTTACTCCCTGCTGGCCCACTCTGCGGAGGAAGAGGTGGCCCGGGATTTCCTCTGCTTCGGCGGGGCGGACGCCTCCGTCGTGGTCTGCGACGCCACCTGTCTGGAACGAAACCTGAATCTGGTGCTCCAGACCCTGGAGATCACGCCCTGGACGGTGGTGTGCGTCAACCTGATGGATGAGGCCAGGAGCAAGGGGATCGAGGTGGACTTGAAGGCCCTGTCCGGCCGGCTGGGCGTTCCGGTGGTGGGGACATCGGCGGGCCGGGGGGAGGGACTGGAGCGGCTGATGGACGCGGTGGAGGCAATAACGGAGCGGCAGGAGCCACCTGCGGCCAGCCGGGTGTCCTATCCCGCCCCCATTGAGGCTGCGGCAGCCCGGCTGGCGGAGGAACTGGAGCCTGCTCTGGGCGGACGGCTGCCGTCCCGGTGGGTAGCCCTCCGGCTGTTGGATGGGGACCCCTCCCTGATGGCCAGTCTGACGGAGTGCCTGGGGCGGGACCTCACGGCCGACCGGCTGGCAGGCGGAGCATTGGAAGAGACGCTGGAGGGATTGCAGGCCGCGGGCTGGAGCCGGGAACAGGTCCGGGAGGCCATCGTGGCGGCGCTGGTCCGCACCGGGGCAGAGATCGCCGGGAGCGTGGTCGCCTGCCGCCGGGCGGATGCTGCCCGCCGAGACCGGCGGCTGGACCGGCTCCTGACCAGCCGGGCCACCGGCATCCCTGTTATGCTGTGCCTGCTGGCCCTGGTTTTTTGGATCACCATCGCCGGGGCCAACGCGCCCTCGGCTCTGCTGGCCGACGGCCTGTTCTGGGTCCAGGATCGGCTGACCGACCTGTTCTGGTACTTACAAGCCCCGGATTGGCTCCATGGTGCGCTGGTGCTGGGGGTCTACCGGGTGCTGGCGTGGGTGGTGAGCGTGATGCTGCCCCCCATGGCCATCTTTTTCCCTCTCTTCACGCTTCTAGAGGATTTTGGATATCTGCCCCGGGTGGCCTTTGTTCTGGATCATGCCTTCCAAAAGGCCAGGGCCTGCGGCAAGCAGGCGCTGACTATGGCCATGGGATTCGGCTGCAATGCGGCGGGGATCGTGGGCTGCCGGATCATCGACTCCCCGCGGGAACGGCTCATCGCCATCATTACCAACAATTTTGTCCCCTGCAACGGGCGGTTCCCAACCCTCATTGCCATTATCACCATGTTTTTTGTGGGCACTCAGGCGGGGCCTGGGCAGTCCCTGGTCTCCGCAATACTGCTGACGGGAGTCATCCTGCTGGGCGTGTTCATGACCTTCTGGGTGTCCCGGCTGCTGTCCGGCACCATCCTCCGGGGCGTGCCCTCCTCTTTTACGCTGGAGCTGCCCCCGTACCGCCGTCCCCAGATCGGCAAGGTCATAGCCCGCTCTGTGCTGGACCGCACGCTGTTCGTGCTGGGCCGGGCGGTGGCGGTGGCCGCGCCGGCGGGCCTGCTTATCTGGCTCTGCGCCAATGTGACGGTGGGGGGAGTGAGCATCCTGAACCACTGCACCGGCTTCCTGGACCCCTTCGCCCGGCTGCTGGGTCTGGACGGTGTAATCCTGATGGCCTTCATCCTGGGCTTTCCGGCCAACGAGATCGTGGTGCCCATCATCATCATGAGCTACCTCTCCACCGGCACGCTGCTGGAGCTGGATGACCTGGGTGCCCTCCATGCCCTGCTGGTGGAGCACGGCTGGACCTGGCTGACGGCGGTGTGTACCATGCTCTTCTCCCTGATGCACTGGCCCTGCTCTACTACCTGCATGACCATCGGCAAGGAGACCCGGAGCCTGAAGTGGACGCTGATCTCCTTTGCCGTACCCACGGCGGTGGGCATGGCGGTGTGTTTCCTGACGGCCTCTGCGGCCCGGCTGTGTGGCCTGGCCTGAACGCCAAACGGTCCCCGCCGGAATCGGCGGGGACCGTTTGGAAGGGTTGATCACATGTATTTGGATTCAAAGTAGGAGCGCAGCACGGGGTTGGCCCGCAGCTCACTGAGGGCGATCTCGGCGTGGCCGGAGGTGTAGCCGTTGCCCATCATGATGTCCACGTCCTTGCCGCAGCCTTCGGCGCCCAGAGTGGCCTTGGTGAAGCTGGTGGCCATGGAGAAGAAATAGCAGGTGCCGCCGTCTTTCACGGGGAGGATGCAGCTCATCTCGCAGTTTTCGATGTTGACGCAGCAGATGGAGATGTCATACTCATGGCCGTGATTGACCTCCAGGGCCTTTTCCAGCACTTCGATGGGCTCGGTGGCGCTGGCCACGATGGCGTGGGTGCACAGCTTCATGGACTTGAGCAGGTTGGCGTCCTCCTGGGTGAGGACCACGGCCACCACGTGGCCCAGGGGGCCCACCCGCTTCATGGCCTCGGTGCAGACCAGCATGCCGGATTTGCCGGCGGCACCCAGCACCAGCACGTCGTTGTTGACCTGGACCAGCTTGGCGGTCTGGGCGGGAGCGCCGGCCACATCCAGGGCGGCCAGCGCAAGCTTTTCGCTCAGATCGTCGGGCAGCCGGGCGTACAGGCCGCTTTCGAACAGGATGGCCTGGCCCACGATGTCCACCCGGTCGATGTCCTTGTGCACGGCCAGGATCTTGTCGATGCGCAGAGGGGTCAGGGACAGGGAGACCAGAGAGGCGATCTTGTCGCCGGGCTTCAGGTCGATCTCGTCCTTCAGATCGTCGCCGATGGTGTTCACGATGCCGATGAACATGCCGCCGGAGCCGGTGACCGGGTTCTGCTGCTTGCCACGCTCGGCCACGATGGACATAATCATCTCACCGATCTTCTTCTCATCGCCCCCACAGGCCTCGGAGATCTGGGTGAAGGAGGCGGAGTCGATGTTCAGGGCGGTGACGTCCACCAGGATTTCGTTGGAGTAGATCTCAGCCATATTGTTGTCGATCCGGTAAGCGGCCTGAGTCAGGACTCCCTTGGGTTCGATGACGCGATGGGTACCGTACTTGTTGCCTTTCTTCTGCATGGTAAACACACTCCTATCTGTTCACAGTGAGGTGGAGGCGGACCGATGGGTCCGCCGGAACGAAAAAGCGCCATTCATGCCCCGGCGCAGGGGGCATAAATAGCGCTTCATGGCTTACCATGACAAGCCGCGGACACTGAGACCGCGACTCAGGGAGCGGGGCCGGACGCGGCAGGCTCTCTTCGGCGGGGCAACTATTCACGGGCCGCTTCGGATGCGTCCATCCTTATCATCGGCCCCCTACCGGATGCCCCGCGCCTCTATTTATGATCTTATTATAGAAAAAATTCCAGAGGCGGTCAAGGGGGGCGCGGCGGGTTTTTTCGGATTTGTGAAACTTGTCAGGGCATGTTCCGCCGCAGCTCTTGCAATTGGAACCAAAATCGGGCAAGATAGGGGGAGAGAAAACGGAGGCGAGAATATGCGGGAACCGATTTGCTATGTGATTGGGGCCGGAGAGCTGTATCCGGCGGGACTGGAGCCCAAGGCGGGGGACTGGGTCATCGCCGCCGACGGCGGCTACCGGGCTCTGAGGGCGCTGGGGCTGCGGGCCGACCTGGTGGTGGGGGACTTCGACTCTCTGGGGGAGAGGCCGGACCACCCGAATGTGATGACACTGCCCCGGGAAAAAGACGACACCGACATGGCGGTGGCCCTGGAGGTGGGAGTCAAGCGAGGCTACCGGACCTTTCGGCTCTACGGCGGCACCGGGGGCCGGATCGACCACACCCTGGCCAATTTGCAGTGCCTGACCTGGCTGTCCAGACGGGGCTGCCGGGGAGAGCTGTACGGAGAGAACTGGACGGCCGCCGCGGTGACCGACGGAGCGCTGACCTTCGACACTTCGCACCGGGGTTATGTGTCGGTGTTCTGCCAGGGGGACCGGGCGGAAGGGGTGACCCTGCGGGGGCTCAAGTACCCGCTGGACGGCGCAACGCTCACTCCCGACGTGACCCTGGGCGTGAGCAACGAGTTCACCGGAGCGGAGAGCAGCATTGCGGTGCGAACGGGCACCCTCCTGGTGGTGTGGTATCGCTGATATGGGAGAAGGGCCGCCGGCTGTACCGGCGGCCCTTCTCCTTTGGGAAGTGCAGGTTTGGGGGGGAGAGAGGATCACTTCTCGGGGTAGAAGCCGGACGGGGACTCCGAGAGATTGATCATGATATTCTTCATCTGGGTGTAGTGCTCCAGAATGACCTTGTGGGTCTCACGGCCGATGCCGCTGGCCTTATAGCCGCCGAAGGGCGCGCCCTCCGGGATAGCGTTGTAGGTGTTGACCCACATGCGGCCGGTCTCGATGCCGCGGGACACCCGGATGGCCCGGTTGATGTCCCGGGTCCACACCGCGCCGCCCAGGCCGTAGGCGTTGTCATTGGCCATCTCGATGACCTCGTCCTCGTCGTGGAACTTGATGACGCAGGCCACCGGCCCGAAAATCTCCTCCTGGGCCACCCGCATGTGGTTATCCACGTCCACCAGCAGGGTGGGCTTCATGAAGCAGCCCTTGGCCAACTCGCCCTCGGTCATGCGTTCGCCGCCGCAGGCCACTCTGGCGCCCTCGCTCTTTCCGATCTTGATGTACTCCAGGATTTTGCCCACCTGGTTCTCATTGATCTGGGAGCCCATCTGGGTGGCGGGGTCCCAGGGCATCCCCACCTTGACGGCTTGGAAGCGCTTGACGGCTTCGTCGATGAATTTGTCATAGATGGTGTCCTGGACAAAGACACGGCTGCCGGCGCAGCAGACCTGGCCCTGATTGAACAGGATGCCGAGCTGGAGGCCGTCCATGGCCATCTCCCACTTGCAGTCGTCAAAGTAGATGTTGGCGGACTTTCCGCCCAGCTCCAGGGTGGAGGGGATGAGCCGCTCGGCGGCGGCGCAGGCCACGCAGCCGCCCACCTCGGTGGAGCCGGTGAAGGCCAGCTTGCGGAAGCCGGGGTGGTCTAGGATGTACTGCCCGGCCTTGGAGCCCGAGCCGGTGATGACGTTGAACACGCCGGCGGGGATGACGTCCTGGGTCAGGCGGGCCAGCTCCAGCACGGACAGCGGGGTGTCGCTGGAGGGCTTGAACACGGTACAGCAGCCGGCGGCCAGCACGGGAGCCAGTTTCCAGGCGGCCATCAGGAAGGGGAAGTTCCAGGGTACGATCTGGCCCACCACGCCGATGGGCTCCCGCAGGATCAGGGAGAGGGTGGAGCCGTCCAGAATGTTGGCGGAGCCCTCCTCGGCCATGATGCAGCCGGCAAAATAGCGGAAATGGCGGGAGGCGTAGGGAATGTCAATGGCCATGGTCTCCCGGATGGGCTTTCCGTTGTCCAGGGACTCGATCATGGCCAGGTGCTCGGCATTGGCGTCGATGATATCGGCGATCCGGTTGAGGATGGCGGCCCGCTCGTTGGTGGTGACGTTTTTCCAGCTCTTGAAGGCGGCCCAGGCGGCGTCTACGGCCTGATCCACGTCCTCTCTGGTGGCCTGGGCGCAGGTGGCCAGACCCTCGCCGTTGGCGGGGCAGCGGGTCTGGAAGGTGGCGCCGTCGCTGGCGTCGATCCACTGGCCGTTGATGTAGAGCTTGTAGCTGTCCTGAGCGATCTTTTCCATAAAGTAAACACTCCTTTCAAACGCTGAACGAAACAACGAAAATACGGTTCTGTTTCTGCGGTCCGACTATGGATACTATAGCATATTTTACACAAAAATAACATTGACAATGCGTAGAAAATTGGAGATATTGATGTGCAAAATGACCACGAAATCGGTAGACCGTTTTTAAGTATCCTTAGAACAACAACTATTTTAGCATTCCTTCTGCGAGCTGTGCTGTTCTGTAGAACAGAACAAAAACCGGCGTAGAAAAGGAACAAAGGCTGTGGTAAAATGAAAAACAGATGCCAGCCCGTGTTTTTTGAAGAGGGGGGCGGCGGCCGACCCGGAGAACCGTTCGCTTGGGGGGGTGGAGGGTCGGTACGGTCTGCCGAAAAATGGGGCTGTGATTTGTGCGAAACGGAGAATTTGGAAAAGAGGGGAAAAGACAGTATGAGCGTGACGGTGGCGGACCTGCTGGAGTTACCCAGCCTGCGGGAGGCCCGGCTGGCGGCGGGACGGGGCGGGCTGAACAAGCTGGTCTCTTCCATCTCGGTGCTGGAGTACGCCGATCCCAGCATTCTGCAGGACGCGCTGTTCAAAAACAATGAGTTTTACGGCAGCGAGGTGGTCATCACCGGCTTTATGAACATCCCCAATGATGTGGAGGCCCAGTGCGCTAACATTCGGCGGCTGGCCGAGGCGGGCGAGGTGGGGCTGATTCTGTATTATGTGGGCGTCTTCCTGCCGCGGGTGGACCGAAAGCTGTTGGAGCTGGCCGACGAGCTGGATTTTGCCCTCATCGTCATGCCGGAGAACCGTATGGATCAGCGGTACAGCGAGGTCATCTGCGAGGTGATGGAGGCCATCTTCAAGGACCAGAACACCAGCGCCGCCCTGGTCAGCGACATTCTGGACCGGGCCTCCCTGCTGCCGGAGCACCAGCGGACGGTGGACACAGTGCTCAAGCTCCTCAGCGACCGCACCCGGGCCTCGGCGGTGCTCACCGACGGGGCCGGTCGGGTGCTCAACGCCGTGGCCTGGCCCCGGACCGCGGCGGTGGACCTGGAGGAGCGTCTGCGGCGGCTGGAGAGTCTGCCGGAGGCGGGAGGGGCTCCTTTGGAGCTGCGGGCCGGGGAAGCGCGGTGCCTGCTCTACCGCTGCGCGCTCAGCGACCCGGCGCCGGGCATGGAGCTGTTCCTATTCAAAGAGGGGGAGCCTCTCACCGCCGACCTGGTGCGGCAGGCGGGGGAGGTGGTGCGCCTGGCGGCCAACCTATGGAGCCAGAGCCATGACCGGGTGGTGATGAGCGAGCTGGTGCGGGCCATTTTGAAGGATGAGCCCATTAAGATGCGGCGTCTGGCGGAGATCTTCCATGTGGACGTAGGCTCCATCCACTCCATGTGGGTGCTGCGGCCCGGCCTGGAGGGCCGGGAGGAGTTCCGGGCCAAGGGCCTGGAGCTGGTACGGGAGCTGCTGGCCCACCACTGCACCACAGTCGTGGCCGACTGGTACGAGGGGGATCTGGTGGCCTTTATGGACCGGCCCGCCGGAGGCGGCGAGGCTGGGGCTCTGGCCGACATGTGCTGCGCCCAGTTGGAGCAGGCGGGGCTCCGGGCCGTCCTGACCCTGTGTCAGAGCTTGGCCACCACCGCCGACGTGCGCCGGGCTTATCTGGCCATCCGGGCCTTCCAGAACGACGCAGCAAAGATCTGGCCGGGGAAGCGGTGGTACACCGTCCAGGAGGTGGAGTTCGCCCAGTCCTGCCGCTCCATGATCGAGGAGGGGGAGGAGGCCGTTCAGCAGAGGCTGGCGGTGCTTGCTCCCATCCGGGAGGCGGGAGAGGCCGAGCTGGAGCGGACCCTCCAGATCCTGCTGCTGGACGCCGGGAGCAGCGTGGCCCGGACGGCGGAGCTGCTGTTCCTCCACAAGAACACGGTAAAATATCGGCTCCAGCGCACCGCCGGGCGGCTGGGCTACCCGGTGGGCAAGATGCCCGAGACCTTTGCTCTGTACACCGTCTGTGCCCTGGAGCGGCTGCTGGCCCCCTAAAGGCGCGTTGTCGTTTTAGACAAAGAAGGCTGCGGGGATTCGGGTGGAAAAAGTGGAAAATCCCGAAGACATAGCGAAGAAGAGAGACGAAAAGCGGGAATCCATTGTCCTTTTGGACAATGGATTCCCGCTCATTTTTTGCCGACGGACTAATTACTTTGTTCCTTGAACCGGCTATAATACGGACCAGCCGATGGAAGATGTGGTCTGTCGGCAGCCTGCAATTCTGGGAGGGATCTTTATGAACAATCAAACCGGCTTTGAAGTCAAGGCCGAGCAGCGGCAGAGCTGGGTGTCCATCGCCATGGTATGGGCGGGCGGCATGATCTGCGTACCCTGTCTGATGATCGGCGGTGTGCTGTCCGGCGGCGGACTGTCCATCCCGCAGATCGTGGCCTCCATCCTCATCGGCTACGGCCTCATCTGCGCCTACATGATCTTCATCGGCATGGCCGCCTGCGACACCGGGCTGCCGGTGGCGGTTATGGCCGAGGGAGCCCTGGGCAAGCAGGGGGCCCGGTACATCATTTCCGTGCTGCTGGTCTTTGCCTGCGTGGGCTGGTTCGGCATCCAGTCCGCCACCTGCGGACAGGCCTTCGCCGTTATGCTGGCGGATATCCTGGGCCTGGGAGAGGCCAGCTCCGCCATGATCGCCGTGTCCTCCATCGTGTGGGGCCTGATCATGCTGGCCACCGCCTGCTTCGGATTCAAGGGCCTGAAGTGGCTCAACTACATCGCCGTGCCCCTGCTGGTGATCGTCTGCCTGTACGGCGTGGTCATGGGCTTCGCCCAGAACGACGGCATGGCCAAGATCGCCGCCTATGACCCGGCCCAGTCCGCCGGCCTGGTGTTCGGCATCTCCATGGTGGTGGCCTCCTTTGCGCTGGGCGGCGTCATCTCCGGCGACTACTGCCGCTTTGCCAAGAGCCGGGCCGACGTGGTTAAGTCCTCCATTGTTGGCGTCATCCCCGCCGGGCTGTTCATGCTGCTGATGGGAGCCCTGCTCAGTCTGGTCACCGGGCAGTACGATATCTCCGCAATCCTGGCCAGCGTGGGCGTGCCCGTGGTGGGCCTGGTTGCTCTGGTGGCCGCCACCTGGACCACCAACGTCACCAACGCCTATTCCGGCGGCCTGGCGCTCAGCAATCTGCTGGGCTTCGACGAGAGCAGATTTCAGCTGACCACCGCCATCGCCGGGGCCATTGGTACTCTGCTGGCCGCCTTTGGCCTGCTGGCCAAATTCTCCGGCTTTCTCACCTTGATGTCCAATCTGATCCCCCCGCTGGCCGGCGTGCTTATCGCGGAATACTGGCTGGTCCATCGGGGAAAAAAGGAGAAGTTTGCTCTGCGCGGAGGATTTTACGCCCCCGGCGTCATCGCCTTCCTGGCGGGGGCCCTCGTGGCCTGCATCACCAGCGGAACCTTCGCCAACTTCCAGTCCCTGGCCAACGTGGCCTTCCTGAACGTACCCTTCTTCGTGGGGCCCATCAACGGCATCGTGCTGTCCCTGGCGCTCCACACGGTGCTGGCCAGGCTGCTGCCCGGCCGGTCCGAAGCCGGAAAGGCCGTAGAGGCATAGGACAAAATCCCATGCGGACCGCCGCACCGCTGAAGCGGTGCGGCAATCCGCCTGTCTGTGGATCAAATAACAAAGGAGCTGAACGTTTTGCGCAAGATCGGAGTTTCTGAGATCGAGGACATCGCCCTGGGCGCGGCCCTGCTGGGCGCGGGCGGCGGCGGCGACCCCTATATCGGCAGGCTGGTGGCCATCGGCGCGGTACAGAAGTACGGGCCCGTCACCCTGCTCTCCCCCGAAGAGGTGCCGGACGACGCCCTGTGCGTCCCCATCGCCATGATGGGGGCCCCCACCATTCTGGGAGAGAAGGCCGTGGGCGACAATGAGTACCAGACCCTGTACGACACCGTCTCCACCTTCTACGGCAAGCCCATCTACGCCTTCATGCCCATCGAGGCGGGGGGCGTCAACTCCATGCTGCCCATCGCGGCGGCGGCCCGGCTGGGCCTGCCCCTCGTCGACTGCGACGGCATGGGCCGGGCCTTCCCTGAACTGCAGATGGTCACCTTCACCATCGGCGGCGGCTCCGCCACCCCCATGGCGCTGGTGGACGAAAAGGGCAACTCCTCCATTTTCCGCACCATCACCAACAAATGGACCGAAGAGCTGGCCCGGGCCGTCACTATGGCCTGCGGCGGCTCGGTGTCCGTCTCCCTCTACGCCATGGAGGGCGCCTTCATGAAGGAGTACGGCGTCCACGGCATCGTCACCCGCAGCCAGACCCTGGGCTCCGCCATCCGCAGGGTGAAGGAGACCGACGGCCAGAGCCCTGAGGAGGCCTTCCTCTCCATCACCGAGGGCTACAAGCTCTTCAAGGGCAAGATCGGCGACGTGCTCCGGGAGGTCCGTGGCGGCTTCAACTTCGGCAAGGTGCTGCTGGAGGGCATCGCCGAATATAAGGGCCAGTCGGCCTATGTGGAATTCCAGAACGAAAACCTGACCGCCACGGTAGAGGGGGAGATCCTGGCCACCACCCCCGATCTCATCTGCCTGGTGGACACCGATACCTTCCAGCCCGTCCCCACCGACGCGCTGAAGTACGGAAAGCGGGTCATGGTGGTAGGCCTGAAGTGCTTCCCGCTGTGGCGGACGCAGGCCGGTCTGGACCTGGTAGGCCCCCGATACTTCGGGGTGGACACCGACTACATTCCGCTGGAGGAGCGCTGCAAAGGGGGGAGAGCCTGATGTATAAGCTGGGAATCGACGTGGGCGGCACCAATACCGACGCCGTCCTTTTGGACGAAGAGCGAAAGGTGGTGGCCAGCGTCAAGCGGCACACCACGCCGGACGCCTATGACGGCATTCTGGCCGCCGTACGGGCGGTGCTGGAGCAGGCGGGCGTGGACCGGAAGGAGATCGGCCAGGCCATGCTGGGCACCACCCAGTGCACCAATGCCATCGTGGAGCGCAAGCATCTGGCCCCCATCGGCGTGCTGCGCCTGGGCGCCCCCGCCACGGTGGGCATCCCCCCCATGGTGGACTGGGCCGACGACATCCGGCAGATCTGCGTGGAGAGCGCCGTCATCGGCGGCGGCTTTGAGTATGACGGCAAGCAGCTCGCGCCCTTCGACGAGGCGGCGGCGCGCGCCTTTTTCCAGCGCATGAAGGACAAAGGCGTCAGATCCATCGCCATCTCCGGCGTGTTTTCCACCGTGCGCAACGACCATGAGCTGGAGGCCGCAAAGCTTTGCCGCGAGGTCATGGGCGAGGACGTGCACATTTCCATTTCCAGCGAGATCGGCTCCATGGGCCTCATCGAGCGGGAGAACGCCACCATCCTCAACGCCGCGCTCTACAAAGTGGCCGAGCGCTTTACAGAGGGCTTTGCCTACAGCCTCGCGCAGGAAGGCATCGCCAACGCGGAGGTCTATCTTTCCCAGAACGACGGCACGCTCATGACCATGGAACACGCGCGCCGCTACCCCATCCTGACCATTGCCTGTGGCCCGACGAACTCCATACGCGGCGCAAGCTATCTGAGCCATTTGGACAACGCCATCGTCATCGACGTGGGCGGGACGACCACGGACCTGGGCGTCATCCAGGCGGGCTTCCCCCGCGAATCCGGCGTGGCGGTGACCATCGGCGGCGTGCGCACCAACTTCCGCATGCCGGACGTCTATTCGATCGGACTGGGCGGCGGCTCCATCGTCCGCGAGCATGCGGACGGCTCCGTCACCGTCGGCCCGGACAGCGTCGGGTACAGGCTCACGGAGAAGGCGCTGGTCTTTGGCGGCGATACGCTGACCGCGACGGACATCGCCGTGCGCCTCGGCATGGCGAACATCGGTGACGCCGGCAAGGTCGCCCACATAAGCGAAGA
>ERZ857998.3374-NODE-3374-length-13090-cov-4.009129_pt1 | contig 13090 bp, 10 predicted proteins | sample MGYA00519954_ERZ857998 | MGnify/ENA primary metagenome ERZ857998 (study PRJEB31778, sample SAMEA3449424) | human gut metagenome | biome: human gut; feature: human-associated habitat; material: faeces | place: United Kingdom | collected 2010/2012 ...
GTTGTCATAACCGGCACGCATGTCAGCGTCGATGTCATCGAGCGCAAACGCCCGCCCGAAATATACGACATGACGGTCGACGGAATATCTTCCATATACGCCTCCGAGGACGGGATAATACGTTCCGTAGTCGCAGAATCGGGAAAGAGTGTCGTGCGGACAGGCGAGGTTGTCGCAAAGGGCGACCTGCTCGTCACGGGGATATACGACGGACATACGGGCATAAAAATCGCAGTGCGTTCAAAAGCGACGGTCATGGCTGAAACGTACCGCAAATTCGTGATATCCGTGCCTCTCAGACAACCGGTGAAGCACTACACCGGAAACGAAGCCGAAAGAACCGTCGTAACTGTGCTGGGCAGACGGTTCGAGCTGTTTTTCGGCGCAATGCTGCCATACGACCGCTTTGACGCCGATGTCACGACGGAAAAGCCGCTCCTCTTCGGATTCATCCGGACTCCGGTCGAAATAACGACTCTTCACGCGAAGGAATACATCTCCGAACACACGGAATACACAAAGGAGGAAGCGCTTGCAAAAGCGATCGCCGCCTTTGATTCCCGTATCGGGGAGATCAGAGACGGCGAAGTGCTGTCAAAAAGCTATGAATGGTTTTATGACGATGCCGCAGACTGCGTCACGCTGAAAGGCGAGGTCGCGCTGCTGACAGACATCGCATCAGAAGCGCCGGTTCAGATTTCGGCAAGCCCCTGAAGCGCACGGATATATATTTCAATGCCCTCCGAAACTTCCTTTTCGGAAATGTATTCGTCAACATCGTGGCAGTTGCCCTTGCCCTTTCCGAGCAGTCCGGCATATCTTGACTGGCTCGCGCCGAACGCAACAGTGTTTGCAAGCCCGCGTGCATACGTACCGCCGCCCATGGTATACGGTTTTTCGTGCGTTTTGGCGACGACCTCAAACGCCGTCTGAAGCGCCTTTATCTCCGGGCTGTCGGGCTGTTTGAAATATCCCTCCGCATGAGACGAGCCGCGGTTGCTGTCCGTGATCTCATATCCGCGTCTGCCCGCCGTTTCGATAACTCCGGCGAATACCTGCTCAAAACTGCGCGACATCGGGAAGCGTACATTGAAGTTAATATATATTTTGCCGTCCTTAAGACTGAGAACGCCGCCGATGCAGGTGAGATATCCGAAGTATTCGTCCGAAAAATCGATTCCGAAGGTTTTGCCGAGGTATTCGCCCTCCGCCTCACGCAGAAAATCAAATGCATCGGCATCGGATGCGGGAACAAGACCGTTCTTTATGAGGTAATCCGCGAGGAGCCATACTGCGTTGAGGCCGTGTTCGGGCGCAGATGCGTGTGCCGTAACGCCCTTGGCGGTGATACGCACCGTGCCGCCGTTCCTGACTGCGGTGATATGCTCCGCTGCGGGAACATCGGCGTCTGTCGTAAGCTCAATGAAAGCATCACCCGGCACTGCATTGGAAACGCTGCCGCCGTGCAGAGCGACGATCGATTTGTCCGCGTCGCCAAGGCAGAGCGTGAACGACATGATGCCCTTTTCACCGATACAGACGGGGAAATCGCTGTCGGGCGTGAACGAGAACCAGGGTGCGCTGCGCACCTTCTTGAAATACTCAAGGTCAGTGCTTCCTACCTCCTCGTCGCAGCCGAGCACGAGCCGTATCGTAAAGGGCAGTCTTATGCCGTTTTCCTTGAAATAACGCATTGTATAAAGTCCCATCAGTGCGGGACCCTTGTCATCGCGCGTGCCTCTGCCGATAATGCATTCGCCGCGCTTTGTGAGTACAAACGGGCTTTCGGTGCTCCAGCCGTCCGCCGACGCGGGTACAACGTCGAGATGTGCGATGATTCCCACCTCTTTTTCGCTGTCGCCGTAAAGCACGCTGCCGCAGTGATAATCGTGGTTTTCGGTTCTGAAACCGTATTTTTCCGCAATGGAGAGCATGGCGTCAAGTGCCGCCGCGCTGCCTTTGCCGTAAGGATATACGCCGTCCGGCTCGCCGGCAACGGAATCAATGGCGACAAGCTCCGCGAGGTCGCTTTCGAATTCGCCTTTGGTATTGATAAGGAATTCGCCGATTGTCATTTGTGTTTTCTCCTTTTTGTCAAGTATCAGTTCCATTGTATGCGCCATCGGCTTCATGCCGAGCGCCTCATAGAATTTCATCGCCGAGCCGGGGAATTCCCAGACATTCAGCGTAACATTATAGCATCCCATCGCCTTTGCTTCGTCGAATATCGCCTGCATGAGAAGCCTGCCGGCTCCGCCGTGCCTGCTTGACGGCAAGACGAAAATGTCATCGACATATATCGATTTATATTTGTTGCGGTTGTCGTCGGCGCTGTATTCTCTCGGCTGTGCGATAAGGTATCCGCACTGCCCGCCGTCGTCCTCCGCGATAAGAACGATGCTGTCCTTAAGCACCCCGACAAGCTCTTCGGCGTTATACTTGACTCCGTCGTGCCTGAACAGATCGGGTCTGCCCTCGTAATGATAATTGCAGATTGCCCTGAGCGATTCCTCTATAAAAGGGATATCGCTGACTGCGGCTCTTCTTACAAACATAAAAATTCACTCCTGTCATCCTGAGTTTATCACCAACAAAGCAAGTTGTCAATACGGTTTCTGTAAAAAACTGCGGTTCTATATATGCATTATCGCGCATATTATCAATCAGAAATGCGAATTTGGAGGAAAAGCACATGGCAGATATGTCTATATACAAGGACATCGCCGAAAGGACGGGCGGCGACATTTATATCGGCGTGGTCGGACCGGTACGCACCGGCAAATCAACACTCATAAAGCGGTTCATATCCGACCTTGCAATCCCGAACATACAGGGCGAATTCATGAAGGACCGCGCGCGCGACGAAATGCCGCAGTCCGCATCGGGCAAAACGGTCATGACGACCGAACCGAAGTTCGTACCCGAGGAAGCGGTGCATATAAACATCGACGAAAGCGCCGGCTTTGACCTGCGCATGATCGACTGCGTGGGCTATATCGTCCCCGACGCGCTGGGTCATTACGAGGACGGCGAACCGAGGATGGTGATGACTCCCTGGTCGGAAACGGCAATGCCGTTTGAAAAAGCGGCTGAGCTGGGCACGCAGAAGGTCATAACCGAGCATTCGACGATAGGGCTTCTCGTCACCGCAGACGGCACCTTCGGCGAGATTCCGCGTGAAAGCTATATCGAAGCCGAAAAACGCGTCGCCGCCGAAATGACCGCAATAAACAAGCCGTTCGTGGTCGTGCTCAACAGCGCCCGCCCGACCGAGCCGCAGACCGAAGCGCTCGCAAAAGATCTCGAAGGCGAGTACGGCGTTCCCGTCATACCCGTCAACTGCCTGACAATGGGCGAAAAAGAGATAAAGCACATCCTTGCCGAGGTTCTGTATGAATTTCCCGTCCGCGAGGTCACCTTCGCGACTCCGTCATGGGCTGAAACGCTGGAAGACAGCCATGCGCTGAAGACCCGCCTGCTCGACGTGATGAATACGTTTGCTCAGTCCGTCGTCAAGGTGGGCGACGTATATTCAAAAGCCGACCTTGTGAAGCTCGACGATATCGGCGTATCCTCCGCCATCGACACGATAAACCTCGGCAGCGGCAGCGTGAAGCTGAAAGTGAACATCCCCGACAGGGTCTTTTACGGTATCCTCGGTGAGAAATCGGGTTTTGAGATAAACGGCGAAGGCGATCTTCTCGGCATACTGACCCGCCTTGCCGACGTACAGAAGAAATACGAAAAGGTCGCCGAAGCGCTTGACGAGGTGGAACGCACCGGCTACGGCATCGTGACACCCACGATAGAAGACCTCTCGCTTGAAGAACCCGAGATAGTGAAACAGGCGGGCGGCTACGGGGTGCGTCTGAAAGCCAGCGCCCCGTCGGTACACATGGTGCGCGTACCGATCCGGTCCGAGGTCAGCCCGATAGTCGGCACCGAGCGCCAGTCCGAGGAGCTTGTACAGTTCCTGCTGAAGGAATTCGAAGAGGACCCGCAGAAGCTGTGGGAATCGAATATGTTCGGCAAGACTCTTCACGAACTTGTCAGCGAAGGACTCACCTCAAAGCTGAGCCACATGCCGGAGGACGCCCGCACAAAGATATCCGAAACCCTCGAAAAGATAATCAACGAAGGCAGCGGCGGACTCATCTGCATTCTTCTCTGAGCCATGTCTCTGTCATTCGATAAGCTGCGCGAAAAAGAGGTCATAAACGCCCGCGACGGCAGGGTTCTGGGCTGTATCTGCGACATGGAGCTTGATATATGCACCGGAAGGGTCACGCATATAATCCTGCCGCCCTGCGGCTCGTTCATCGTCTTTTCGCACACGAAGAACAAGATATACATCCCATGGGAAAATATCGACCGCATAGGCGAGGACGTAATAATAGTCCGTTGTGCCGATATACCCGAGCCGCCGCCGAAACGCCGCAAAAGCTGAATAACGAAAAACACAGCCCGGACAAAAAAGCAGCCGATCGGAAATTTTCCGACCGGCTGCGTTCCTCTGTCCCGAAGCAACAGCAATATGCAAAAGCAAAACAAATCCCGTATAATGACAAGGTTCAGTCTGCTATTGACTTTTGACCGCCGCAGTGCTATACTTACATAGAATATAAATATAATCCGATCGGCAGGAAATCATCATGAGTATATACGAAAAAATACATGAATGCGGGATCATCCCCGTAATAAAACTTGAAAATCCCGAAAAAAGCGTTGCACTCGGCAAAGCGCTGCTTGATGGAGGAATAAACTGTGCGGAGGTCACTTTCCGCACCGCAACGGCAGCCGAAACGATAAAGCGCATGTCCGATGCATTCCCCGAAATGACCGTCGGCGCAGGCACCGTTCTGACGACCGATCAGGCGCAGAAGGCGGTATGGTGCGGCGCGCAGTTCATCGTAAGCCCCGGACTGAATCCCAAGGTGGTGAGCTGGTGCATCGACCGCAATATCCCCGTGATACCCGGCATCGCAACGCCGACAGAGCTTGAAGCCGCTCTTGACCTTGGACTCACTACCGTGAAGTTCTTCCCTGCCGAGGCTTTCGGCGGGCTGAAAACGCTCAAAGCGATCTCGGCTCCCTACGGTAACGTGCGTTTCATGCCCACCGGCGGCATCTCGCTTGAAAACATGGAAAGCTATCTTTCCTTCTCAAAAATCATCGCCTGCGGCGGCAGCTTCATGGTGACGGGCGATCTCATCGAAAAAGAGGACTACGGCAAAATAACCGAACTGTCCCGTGCCGCCGTCGATATCGTCAGAAAATGCAGACAAAATCACTGAAAGGACATTTTAAAAAATGAGAATTTATCAGGACATTCATGAGCTTGTCGGCAACACCCCCATGCTCAGACTCAATCATTTCCCCGTCAAAGAAGGCATCAATCTTTTCGCAAAGCTGGAACTCTGGAACCCCGCCGGCAGCGTCAAAGACCGCCTCGGCGAGTATTTCATCAAGGATGCGGAGGAAAGAGGCGAACTGAAAAAGGGTTCCACGATAATCGAAGCCACCGCCGGAAATACGGGACTCGGCATCGCATTTGCCGCGCTCAACAAGGGCTACCGCGTGATTTTCGTCGTTCCCACAAAATTCTCCGTCGAAAAACAGACGCTTATGCGTGCACTCGGCGCAGAGCTGATAAATACTCCTCGTGAGCTCGGCATGAAAGGTGCGACCGACAAGGCAAACGAGCTTCTCGCGGCGATCCCCGGTTCCGTGAGCTTCCGCCAGTTCGAAAACCCCGCAAACCCCATGGCTCATTACCTCATGACCGGACCCGAAATATATGAAGATATGGACGGCAAAATCGACTATTTCGTTGCAGGCGCCGGAACCGGCGGTTCATACACGGGGATTATGCGCTATCTCAAGGAAAAGAACCCCGACATAAAGGGCGTGCTTGCCGACCCCGTCGGCTCCATAATCGGCGGCGGCACGGAGCATAAGGACTATAACATCGAGGGCGTGGGAAACGATTTCATACCCGACACAATGGACACGAGCCTCATCGACATATGTATCAAGGTCAACGACGAACAGGCTTTTTCCACCGCAAAGGAAATAACCCGCCGTGAGGGCGTTATCGCCGGATCGTCAAGCGGCGCCGACCTCTGGTGCGCGCTTGAGCTTGCAAAGCGTATCGACAAGGGCAATATCGTCGTTCTCTTCCCCGACCGCGGTGACAGATACATTTCAAAAGGACTTTACGACTGATTGCGGGCTTGCCCCGCTGAAGCAAACAGAAGGAGCATTATATGGACGGCAAAACCGGAACAAACGGCATACCCGCCGCACATATCCCCTCTCCTGCCGGACGCATGAAAGCAGGATTTGAGGAAAACGGACTGCCGACGGAAATCGGCGGTCTGCCGCTCATGCCCGACGAACAGTCTGCGGAAAAGATAGCCGAACTGTTCAAGCTGATAAGCGACGGCACACGACTGCGCGTGCTGGTTCTTCTCTGCATTTCGGAAAAATGCGTCAGCGAAATCGCGGACGCCTTCGGCATGTCGCTCCCCGCGGTATCGCACCATCTCCGTGTGCTGAAGCAGGCTGAAATAATATCCTCCCGCCGCGACGGCAAGGAGGTCTACTACCACGCCGCCGACACCGCCCAGGCCCGGCTGCTGCACGAGCTCATCGAGCAGGTCATGGACGTGGCCTGTCCCCAGTGGCGCGCCGAGGCAGAGCAGGTCCGGCTGATCCGGGAGATCCACGACTACCTGCTGTCGCACATGGACCAGCGTATCACCATCGAGGGCCTCTGCCATCTGTACCCCATCAACCCGACCACATTGAAAGAGGTGTTCAAGGATGTGTACGGCACCTCCATCGCTGCCCACCTGAAAGAGCACCGCATGGAGAAGGCCGCCCGCCTCCTCCGTGAGACGGATGCCAGTATGGCGGAGGTCGCCCGCCGGGTAGGCTATGAAAGCCAGAGCAAATTCACCGCCGCCTTCAAGGACCAGTACGGCTGTCTGCCCACAATGTATCGGAAGATGTCATAAGCGTGAACTGGAAGTATCATATAGGTATAAAAAAGGCGCCCTTCGGCGCCTTTTTTGCGTACATAAAGGTATTACCTTTTGTATGGGTTTGTTCACATTTCCCGGATATATCGTGTTCACATTTCCTGAGCCTGTAATTGGAGGCGATCGGCGATCATGGCGATGAATTCGGAGTTTGTGGGCTTGCCCTTCGCGGAGTTCACCGTATAGCCAAAGTATTTCTGCAGCGTTTCCAGGTCGCCGCGGTCCCACGCTACCTCGATCGCGTGGCGAATGGCGCGCTCCACCCGGCTGGGCGTCGTCCCGAACCGCTTTGCGATCTCCGGATACAGCACCTTCGTCACCGCGTTGATGACCTCCATGTTCCGTACCGTCAGGATAATGCCTTCCCGCAGGTACTGGTAGCCCTTGATGTGCGCCGGCACACCGATCTCATGGATGATGGCCGTGACCATCATCTCCAGCTGCTGCAGCGGCAGGTCGCAGCGCGGGCCTGCCGCGTGGCGGATATGCTCCAGCACTGAGGTGTCGTCCGCCGGCTTGGGCAGGAATACATAGGCGCCGGCATCCCGGATGTCCCGGGCCGCCTCGGCGGTGCGGAATTCCGTCACCACAATGCACCGCGTCTCGGACTTGCCCTTTAGCCGTCGCAGGATACCTGTGCCGTCCAGCCCGGGCAGTACCGTGTCCAGCACCAGCACGGCAGGGCGCTGTGCCTCCACCATCGCCAGCGCCTCACGGCCGTCGGCAGTGTCGCCGATCAGACAGATATCCCCCTGCTTCTTCAAGAAATCGCATAGCTCCGTCCGATACGCCTGGTCCGCATCCGCAACGCATACAGTGATCTTGTTCTCCATATTCACTTTCCCCTTTAACATAATTTTAACGGCACGCAATTCCCCATATACACACCACGAACCGCTTTGACGCTATCAAAAATACCACAAACAGACAGCAAATGCAAGGGCAATTTGTCGAAAACCAACATTTTCGTTCGACACCCAGCGACCGCATTCGACAAAAAGTGGTGCTCACGAGATGAAATGTTCCGCTTTACCGATATTCCGCCTCTATAATTGCGCATATATCGGCAGTTGTGCCCGCTAATCGGCATTTCATGTGCAATGTATCGAGTTGCCGTTTCTCCACAGGTCTACGGCTGCCCCAAGGAGATGCAGGGGGTGCCGGTCAGACCGGCGCAAAAGGCAAAACAACTCCGCACGGAAATGGTTGTGTTGGCGGGAAAATCGGCGTATAATAAATTGAAAACGATCACAAAACGGAGGCTCACCTATGAAACTGATGGTTCTCGACGGCAACAGTATCGTCAACCGCGCCTATTACGGCGTCGGAAAGGCGCGCCTGCTGACCACACGGCAGGGGCTGCACACAAATGCCATTTACGGCTTTGTCACCATGCTGCAGAAGCTGCTGGACCAGGAGAAGCCGGACGCCGTGTGCGCGGCCTTCGACCGGCGGGAGCCAACATTTCGGCACAAGGCCGACGCGGCCTATAAGGCCAACCGAAAGGGTATGCCCGAGGAACTGGCCGAACAGATGCTGCCGCTGAAGCAGGTGCTCGACGCCATGTCCGTGCCCTGTTATGAGCTGTCCGGTTACGAGGCCGATGACCTGATCGGCACGATCAGCCGCAAGTGCGAGGCCGCCGGATGGGACTGCGTCATCGCCACCGGTGACCGGGACAGCCTGCAGCTGATCACCGCCCACACCCATGTGCGTCTGTTGACCGGCGGCAAGGGACCGGACGGCGACCGCTGCATGACCGAATCCGCCTTTCGGGCGGAGTACGGATTTGATCCCATCCACATGATCGACCTGAAGGCCCTGGCCGGCGACAGCAGCGACAATATCCCCGGCGTGCCCGGCATTGGTGAAAAGACCGCCACGGCGCTGGTACAGCAATATGGCTCCATTGACGCCGTGTACGCGAACATCGACAGCGTGCCCCTGAAGCCCGGATTTTTATGTAAACTCAAGGAAGGCGAGGCCTCTGCCCGCCACAGCTACTGGCTGGCCACCATTGACACAAATGCGCCGCTGGATTTTGATCCGGAGGACGACCTGCGCCAGCCCTTCAAGCCGGAGCTGTATGACCTGTTTTTGAAGCTGGAATTCCAGAAGCTCATCGATAAATACCAGCTCTCCCCGGCCTGTGTGGCAGAGGAGCTGCCCGCATATACCGCGGAGGCGGAAATACTGGAGACGGCCGAGCGTGCCGAGGCGCGCCTGGCCCTGTGGCGCGAGGCGGCATACGTGACCGTATACGGTACACCGGATCTGGCGGCGCTGGCGGTGGAATGCAAGACCGGGGCAGACAGCTCTCTGATGGTTGAAATTTATGTCAACCGATATGCCGGTGATTGGCGGGCGCTGCTGTCCGCCCTGTTTGCGCCGGATATCCGGAAGGTTGGCCACAATGTCAAGGACATGATGCGTGCCCTGCTGGCCCAGGGACTGCCCGCCGATGGTTTCATCTTCGACACGGCGCTGGCCGCCTATCTGGTAGACGCCACCGCCGGCAGCTACGATCTGCAGCGGCTGTTTGTCACCTACTATAACGAGCAGCTGCCCCAGCCCGACCATCTGACGGCGGATGCCTTCAATCCCCTGGCTGGGGAGAACATCGCCGCCCAGACGGCGCTTATCAGCTACACCGCCGCCGTGTCCGCCCTGCACGGGACGCTCGCGCCCAAGCTGCGGGAGCTGGAGATGGAGGAATTGTATTATAATGTGGAGCTGCCTCTGTGCCGGGTGCTGGCGGATATGGAAACGGCCGGTTTCCTGGTGGACCGGGACGCCCTGGCGGATTTCGGCGCAGCTCTGCAGAAGACCACGGACCGCGTGGAGCAGGCCATCTATGACGCCGCCGGAGAGACGTTCAATATCAACTCCCCCAAGCAGCTGGGGTATATCCTGTTCGAGAAATTGCAGCTGCCCCACGGCAAAAAGACGAAGACCGGCTGGTCCACCAACGCCGATGTGCTGGAAAAGCTGCGTCACGCCTATCCCATCGTGGACGACGTACTGTGCTTCCGCCAGTACACCAAGCTGAAGAGTACCTATGTGGACGGGCTGATGAAGGTCATCGATATGGACGGCCGGATACGCACCAGCTTCCAAATGACCGTCACCGCCACCGGGCGGCTCAGCTCCACGGAGCCGAATTTGCAGAATATCCCCACACGCACCGAGCTGGGCAGCCAGCTGCGGCGGATGTTCACGGCGGCGGAGGGCTGTGTGCTGGTGGATGCGGACTACTCCCAGATCGAGCTGCGCCTACTGGCGCATATGTCCGGCGACAAGGTCATGCAGGCGTCATTCCTGTCCGGCACGGACTTCCACACCGCCACCGCCGCCAAGGTCTTCCACGTGCCGGAGGAGGATGTGACGCCGGAGCTGCGCCGCCGGGCCAAGGCAGTGAATTTCGGCATTGTGTACGGCATTTCCGCCTTTGCACTGGCCCAGGACATCGGCGTCACCGTGGCAGAGGCCAAGGCGTACATGGACCGCTATTTCGAGACGTACAGCACCCTGCGGCAGTATATGACTGACGTGGTGGCACAGGCGGAGCAGGACGGCTACGTGCAGACCATGATGCACCGCCGCCGCCCCCTGCCGGAGCTGAAGAGCAGCAATTTCAACCTGCGGGAATTCGGCAAGCGGGTGGCGCTGAATATGCCGGTGCAGGGCAGTGCCGCCGATATCATGAAGCTGGCGATGGTGCGTGTGCATGACCGGCTGAAGCGGGAGGGCCTGCGTGCCCGGCTGCTGATGCAGGTCCACGACGAGCTGATCGCCGAGTGCCCGGCGGAGGAGCAGGCGCAGGTGAAGCGCATCCTCACGGAGGAGATGGAACACGCCGCAGCGCTGTCCGTTCCCCTGACGGTGGACGCCCACTGCGGAAAAAACTGGCTGGAGGCGAAGGGATAAAGCTATGAAGCACATCAAGATCGTACCCATGGCGGCGGAGCATTTGAACGACGTGGCGGCGCTGGAGTTGGCCTGCTTCTCCCGCCCCTGGTCCCGGCAGATGTTGGCCGAGGAGCTGGACAACCAGTGCGCGGCCTTTTTGGTGGCGTTGGAGCCGGAGACGGAGAAAGTTATCGGCTACGCGGGATTGCTGGTAGCCGCCGACGAGGGCTATATCACCAATGTAGCGGTGGACCCCTCCCGTCGCCGGCAGGGCGTGGCGGCCCAGCTTTTGCAGGTATTCGACAACTTTGCCCGCGGCAATCAGTTGGCGTTCCTGACGCTGGAGGTGCGGCCCTCCAACACCGCGGCTATCGCGCTGTATCAGGGCTTCGGCTTCCGCGAGGTGGGCCGCCGCCGCAACTATTACGACCTGCCCAAGGAGGATGCCCTGATCCTGACGAAATACTACACGGAGGAGGCGGCACAATGAACATATTAGCTTTCGAGTCCTCCTGCGACGAGACAGCGGTGGCCGTGGTCCGGGACGGGCGGACGCTGCTGTCCGACGCCATATTGTCCCAGGCGGATATGCACGCCCTCTATGGCGGCGTGGTGCCGGAGATCGCCTCCCGCAAGCACGTACAGGCCATCGCTGCCCTGACGGACAAGGCGTTGGCCGACGCCGGACTGGCCAAAAAGGACATCGATGCCGTGGCCGTCACCTACGCACCGGGGCTCATCGGCGCGGTGCTGGTGGGCGTCAGCTTTGCCAAATCCGCCGCCTACGCGCTGGGTGTGCCCCTGATTCCGGTGCACCATGTGCGGGGGCACATCGCCGCCAACTATCTGGCCTTTCCGGAGCTGGAGCCGCCCTTCGTGGCGCTGGCCATCTCCGGCGGCAATACGCTGATCGTGGATGTGGCGGACTACACCGATATGACCGTGCTGGGTGCCACCCGTGACGATGCCGCTGGCGAATGCTTCGACAAGGCGGCGCGGGTGCTGGGGCTCCCCTACCCCGGCGGCAGGCCTATGGACCAGCTGGCGCAGCAGTCCGCAGGCGGCGTGTACGACCTGCCCAGCGCCCATGTGGCCGGGGCAGAGTTGGACATGAGTTTTTCCGGCCTGAAGACCGCTGTGGTGAATCTGGCGCACAACGCCCAGCAGAAGGGCGATCCGCTGGACGCCCCGGCACTTGCCCGGGACTTTGCCCGCGCCGTGTCCGGGGAACTGGTGCCCCGCGCCATGCGCGCCCTGGAGCTTACCGGCCGCAGGACCCTGGTGGCCGCCGGCGGCGTGGCCGCCAACTCCGTTATCCGCGCCGACCTGCATGCCGCCTGCGGCAAGGCGGGCGTCAGGCTGTTTCTCCCCCCGCTGAAGTGGTGCGGCGACAACGGGGCCATGATCGGTGCCCAGGGCTACTATGAGTATCAGGCGGGCCGCACCGCCGGGCTCGACCTCAACGCCTACGCCACCATGGACCTGGGCGCACCCCTACTGTGACCAAGCACCCCCGTTTTCGGGGGTGCTTTTTGTCAACCAACCGCCGGCGGCGGTGTTATGGAAATCATCACATCTATATCCTTCGTTCTTCTCCATGATATGACATTATGTTAAGCTAACGGCGTGTGTTTCGCGGGTGAAAGAGGTGTTTTTCGGTACTTACATTTTCTTCCATAACAAGAAAATTCAGCGTATTTAAAAGGATTTTCGCAGTGTGGAAAAAGTGGTGGAAACTGTGGATAACTCATTGTAAAAATTATGTCATGTAGAATTATGTCAAATTAACGTAAAGGCCTCCGGGTTGCTGCCGGCGCGCTGTTTTGTGTGAAAAGTATACCGGAACGGGAAAATATGCAGGGGATTTCCCGTAAGTGCCCGCCGCCGCGCAGCGCACCGCCGGCGGCGTTTTCCTTACTTTTCCGGAAGATCTGCGGCCGTTGTCAGCAATCGATTACATTATGTATTGTCGTTCCCGGTACATACCCACTTCGGAAGTAGGCGGAGCAGAAAAAAGGCTCTCTTCGCCGGAAAAGCGGTTGACGGCGCCGGCGAAGTATGCTATACTACCATCTGCGTTGATGCTTGTGTGGCTCAGCTGGCAGAGCAGCTCACTCGTAATGAGCAGGTCGCCGGTT